>OCHB01000411.1_pt1 | contig 58392 bp, 34 predicted proteins | sample 1538731 | NCBI WGS metagenome assembly OCHB01 (sample SAMN04571721, study PRJEB22368) | human gut metagenome | biome: human gut; material: stool | host: Homo sapiens | place: Luxembourg | collected 2012-09-20 | reverse complement strand
TCCTTGAGCATGATCAACGGCAGGAAGTAGTTGTTCCACGTCGCCACGATCGTGAACAGGGCCGTCGTAACGATGCCCGGAGCCAACAGGGGCAAGGAAATCTGCCAGAACGTGCGGAACTCGGACGCGCCGTCCACGCGCGCCGCCTCCAGCAGCTCCTGGGGCACGGCCTGCTCGCTGAAGATCCACATCAGGTACAAACCGAACGGGCTGATCAGCGACGGGATGATCATGGCCCACGGGGTGTTCGTCAGGCCCAATTTGGCGAACAGGAGGAACTGGGGAACCGCCAAAGCGATGCCCGGCACGCTGATCGCGCCGATGATGACCGCGAACACCGCTTTGCGCCCCGGGAAGCGGAACTTGGCCAGAGCGTAGCCGCCCATGATGGCCAGCAGTGTCGCGCCGCCGGCGCCGACCACCACGTACAGGAGCGTGTTGAGCAGCCAGCGCCCGAAGATGCCGTCCTGATAGGAGAACACCGTCGCGATGTTGTCGAACAGGGCGAACGTCTTGCCGAAGCCCAGGCCGAACGTACTGGTGAAGTCGGCCTGCGTCTTCGTCGCGTTGATCAAAAGGTAGACGAACGGGAACAGGCAGTACACGGCGAAGACCGCGCACAGGACGGTCAACAACGTGGAACGCCTCGGGTTGTTCACGTTCGCGAACCCCGCCTTCGCGCTGCGCCTGCGTTCGGCGGCCTCGTCGGCGGCGATCCTCTTCTGGCGGGCCTTCTCCGCCTTCCTGGCGGCCTTCTCCTGGGCCTTGAGCTCGGCGTCGGTCAGGCGACCGGCGGCCGAAGTCGTTGCTGCACTCATCACATACGCTCCTTCACGATCATCATCGATTCCTCAACACGAACAGCAGTAGTCGTCGTCACTTCATCTGCTCCTTGAGGCTGTTGAGCTGGACGATGTAGGCGATGGCCATGGTGATCACGGCCATCACGATCGCCAACGCGGCCGCGTAGTTCGACTGGTTGCCGGAGAAGCTCAGGTTGTACGCGTACATGTTCGGCGTGTAATACGTCGTGATCGCATTACCAGGAACCATGTTCTGCAAAATGCTCGGCTCGTTGAACAGCTGGAACGAGCCGATGATGCTGAAGATCACCGTGATCGCCAGGCTGCCGCGCAATTCGGGAAGCTTGATGCTCTTCACGATCTGCCACTCCGACGCGCCGTCGATGCTGGCCGCCTCGTACAGGGAATGCGGGATGGTCGACAGCGAGCTGTAGAAGATGAGCATGTTGTAGCCCGTGAACTCCCACGTCACGATGTTCCCGATACTGGCCAACAACACGCTGGGGGCGAGCACGTCGATGTCCGTGCCCAGGAAATCGTTCAACGAACCCACCAGGCCGTACTTCGCGCCATACACGAAACCCCAGATCAACGTCGACACCACCGCCGGCACCGCGTAGGGCAGGAACGTCGAGATACGGAAGAACCTCGTGCCATGCAGCTTCATCGAATCCAACGCCAGGGCCATCAAAGCCGACAGGCACAGCATGATCGGCACCTGCACGCACGTGAACAGGGCCACACGACCAACACTGCTCCAGAACTGGCCATCACCCAACAGGCGCGCGTAGTTCTCGAAGCCGACGAACTTGGTGCCGCCGATCATCTGCTTCTTGAAGAACGAAATATAAACGGCGTACACAATCGGCACGATGAACACGAACACGAACACCACCGCAAAAGGCCACATGAATTTCCATCCACGCCAATCGGCCTTGTGCTTATTCACACGAGCCTTGCCCGAATGCACGGGCGCAGCTGCGATATCGGCTGAAGCCATTCCCAACCCCTCTCCTTCGAAGGTTGACCAAAATGTTTGCGTTATCATCATAACACCATTTGTAACATTGTCCAATCGTGTTGAGTACCGTGTTGAATTAAGGGTTTCTCAGTCACTCTGCTACAATGGTCACGAAGACAACGATGTTATCGTTACCGTAAGCGGCCCTAAGATAAGCGTTGCAAACGAAACACCGACATTAATGAGTCAAGCGAGGGTGAAATGTCGAGGCCAACACAGGTGTCCATGCAAGACATAGCGAAAGCCGCCGGCGTTTCGCCACAGACAGTGTCCCGCGTGGCGAATGGCAGCGATGCGGTGAAACCCGAAACACGCCAGCGTGTCGAAGCTGCAATGGAACGCCTTGGGTATCGTCCGAATTATGCGGCCCGAGCCCTAAAGCACGGCCGCTTCCAGGATATCGGCGTGGTGATGTTCAACACCGCCACGTTCGGCAACGCCCGCATCCTTGATTCTATTGTGGCCAACGCGGCCGATGACGATTATTCAGTCACCATCCAGACCATGCGCCACGGTGCGGAACGCACGCTTTCCGCCGCCATCGATCGCATGCAGCGTCAGCCGGTGGATGGTGTCATCGTAGTGCTGGAGGAACGCATCTCCGATTTCGTCGGATACAAGCCTCCGCGAGAATTTCCAGTCGTGCTCATCTGCGAATCCGCCGCCGACCACTGCCCCACCGTTGACGCCGACCAGTATGGCTGCTCGACCGCTATCGTCGATTACCTGATGAGCAAGGGGCACAAGACCGTCTACCACATTGCCGGACCGTCCACCTCGCGCGCCGCCGAAAGCCGCGCCCGCGGTTGGCGAGAAGCGTTGGAACAAATGGGAGCACGCGTACCGAGCATGTACATCGGCGATTGGTGCGCGGATTCAGGCTACCAGGCCGGCGTGGCGTTGGCCCACGACCCCGACTGCACGGCCATCTACGCCGCCAACGACCAAATGGCATACGGCGCAATGCTCGGGTTGCAGTCAGCGGGCAAGCGCGTGCCCGAGGATGTCAGCATCGTGGGCGTCGATGATTCGCTGGTAGATATGGTTCCGCGCTTGAACCTGACGACCATGAAGCTGCGCTTTGACGACATTGGCGCCACCGCCTTCTCCATGGTCCGCCGTCAATGCGAAGGCGAGAAGATACCGGTCGGCGTCAAAACCGTAATCCCGCCGGAACTGATCGAACGCGGTTCCGTGCGCGACATCAGCTGACGAGCGGCATGTGCTGGCATCCACTGGTACCTGTCAGTGATTCACCTGCCAGTGATCCATAGGCAATTCCGCACCGACCAATCGACTCGGTTGTGCAATATTCTGCACATTTCCAACTATGTGCAGAATATTGCACACTTTACTATACTGTGATATATTTTGCACATGATTGTCATGGATATCGCCGAATACGCGCGGCTTATCAAGGATGAAAGGCAACGCCAGGGCATCAGTCAGACCGACATGGCCCAACGGCTGGGCGTGTCACGTCGCTGGCTGATCGAATTTGAACACGCCCGAGTCCCCAATCCCGGATTCTCCACCATTCTCAGCGCTCTGACTGAGCTTGGCTTGTCGCTGGATGTCCGCAAAACCCCGCAGCCCGCCGAACTCTATGAATGGTGACACCATGAGCGAAAACACTCTCAATGCATTTCTCGGCGAAGCACCCATCGGCCAGTTTCGAAGAACAAACGATGGCAGCATTATTTTCCAATATCACGATTCCTATCGTTGGTCGCAATCACCCACACCAATATCGCTTTCCATGCCCATTACCGCAGCCGAATATTCAGGCGACATCCCGCGTAATTTCCTTGAGGCCCTGGTCCCGGAATCCCCTCAGGCCCGAGATGAAGCCATGCGATTGCATCATGCCCGATCGACAAGCGCATTTGATCTGTTGCAAGCCATCGGATTCGATGCCACCGGCGCATTACGGCTGTCCGCCGACCCGCACTTGCCCATAGATGACGATTCGCTTATTCCAATCAGCGATTCGCAGATCGCGAATCGACTACGCGCAGCCGCCCCCACAGGCATCCAGTCCGCAAGCGTAGACGAGCATTGGTCGGTCGCGGGACAGCAGGGCAAGATCGCACTGAGGAACCGCAATGGATCATGGTTCTCCACCACTGGAATCGCGCGGACGACTCATATCATCAAGCCCGGCATACCGACCCTTCCACACCAAGCATTCAACGAACACATCACCCATGCGCATTGTGGAGGCGATGGGAATACCCGTGGCCCACACCTCTTTTCACATCTTTGATGGGGTCCCAGCCATCATCAGCGAGCGGTATGACCGTATAGTGTCCGCCAATGGTACGGTGACGGCCCTGCACCAAGAAGACTTTACCCAAGCGCTGGGCATTCCCTCATCGCTGAAATACGAGGAACACAACGGCCCAACGTCCAATGCATATGCGGAAATGTTGCGCAAGCACGGTCTGCCCGGTCAGGCCGAAAGCAATATCCGAGCCTTCACCGACGGCATCCTCGCCAGTTATCTCGTCGGGGCAACAGACAGCCACGCCAAGAACTACTCGCTATTGCTCGATGGCGCGTCCGTGCGGCTTGCCCCGCTCTATGACCTTGCTTCGGTGTTCCCTTATTTGGGGCATGGCAAGCAGATCATAAATGCCACTTTGGCGATGAACATCGGCGGACGCCGAGATCTTCTTCGATTGCGCCGCAAACATCTGGAACGATTCGCACAGCGGATGGGATTAGATGAGGAATCCGTGATTTTACGATTCCACACCTTGGTGGATAGGCTGCCGGAGGCATTCGACAGCACCGTGCAACCCGCTCACGACGTTATCGCGAGCATTGGTGCGCAGGAATTCATCGATAGCTATCGCAAGCGCATCATGATGGTGTACGACGATGCAATGAGCTGGATGGCCAGTCGAAAGGGACAGTGATTCGGACGGGCGGGGATTGGTCTCGCCATCCCCCCTAAGAAATCAGATCTTAAGCGGCACACGGGAAACGAATTCGCGCTTCTCGCCTGTTATTGGATCGGTGAATCGTAGCACACGCGCCACTAATTGCAGCGGCTGGCTGAAATCGTCGTAGGGGCGTGTCTGGATGCGCGGGTAGAAGTCGTCGCCCACGATGGGCAGGCCGAGCGAATTCATGTGGACGCGCAATTGGTGGGTTTTGCCGGTGCGCGGGTGGAGTGTGTAGCGGCAGATGGGGTGATTTCCCGGATGGGGACCACCCTCCGGCGCTTCGCGCCACCTCCCGCCAGCGGGAGGGAAACAGAGGTCGCCGCGCTCGATGAGGGTTTCGGCGTTGGCCAAACCCGGTTCCTCGAATGCGGCCATCGTGCCGTGTTCCTTGGTGATGTGCGATCGGCGCAGCAATGGGAACGGGCGTGGCGGTTCGACCTGCATGATCGTGCCGAATCGCGGGCCGCTGATCGGCCGGCAGGGTGCCAGGCATTCATAGATCTTGACGGCCTGCCGGTTCTGGAACAGCATCTGATACGCGCCGCGGCAGGCCGAATCCCGCACGAACACCAATACGCCGGCGGTCATGCGGTCCAATCGGTGCGCTGGCGTGATGTCCGGCTCCCCCAGCCGCTCACGCAATCGGATCAGCGCGGTCTGCCGATACCACATGCCGCGTGGCATGGTGGCCAGAAAATGCGGCTTGTCCACCACGATGATCCGCTCGTCCTCATACAGCACGTCCATCTCAAACGGAATATGAGGCTCGTCAATCACATACCGATGTGGCTTACTCAACGGTCACGGACTTGGCGAGGTTGCGGGGCTTGTCCACGTCGTAGCCCTTGAGCTTTGCCATGTCCATGGCGAACAGCTGCAGCGGCACCACGTCAACCAGCGGGCTCATCAGCGTTGGGCAGGCGGGGCGCCAGAACACCACGTCAGCGTACCGTTCCACATCCGGGTCGCCCTGCTCGGCCACGGCGATGATGTACGCGCCACGAGCCTTGACCTCCTCGATACCAGAGATCACCTTGGCGTGCAACACATTGCGGCCGCGCTGCGGCGGCACGATGAACACCACGGGCTCACCCTCGTCCACCAGCGCGATCGGTCCATGCTTGAGCTCGCCGGCCGCGAAGCCCTCGGTGAACGTGTAGGCGATTTCCTTGAGCTTCAACGCGCCCTCAAGCGCCACCGGGTAGCCCACGTGGCGGCCGAGGAACAAGAAGGAGTTGGCGTTCACCATGCGCTCGGCGGCCGCCTGGATGGTCTTGGGCTGGGTGTCGAGCACCCACTGAATCTTGCGCGGCATGTCTTTCAGGGAGTCGAGCATCTGATGAATCTCATCGCGGAACATCGCGCCCTTGACCTGCGCCAGATACAGGCCCAGCAGGTAGGCGGCGGTAATCTGCGCCACGAACGCCTTGGTGGATGCCACGGCAACTTCCGGGCCGGCGTGTGTGTAGAGCACGGCGTCGGATTCGCGCGGAATGGAGGCACCCTGCGTGTTGCAGATGGCCAGCACCTTGGACCCCTGTTCGCGCGCGTGGCGCAGGGCCATCAGCGTATCCATGGTTTCGCCGGACTGAGAAATGGCCACCACGAGCGTACGCGGGGTCAGAATCGGGTCACGGTAACGGAATTCGTGCGCGAGTTCGATTTCCACGGGGATACGCACCCAGTGTTCGATGGCGTATTTGGCTACCTGGCCGGCGTAGCTGGCGGTGCCACAGGCCACGACGATGATTTTGTCGATGGACTTGAAGTCGTGTTCGTCGATACGCACTTCATCAAGGGTGATGTCGCCATTCGTGTCGAAGCGGCCAAGCAGGGTGCGCTGCACTGCGGCAGGGTCTTCGTGAATCTCCTTGTCCATAAAGGAATCCCAGCCGCCCTTTTCGGCGGCCGAAGCATCCCAATCCACGGTGTAGGTCTTCGGGTTTTCGACCACGTTGCCGTTGAAATCGGCGACGATGACCTTGTCGGCGGACACGCATACGGCCTGATCCTGGTCGACTTCCATGGCGCGCTTGGTGTAGGCCACGAATGCGGCGACGTCGGAACCGAGGAAGTTCTCCCCCTCGCCAAGGCCCACGACCAGTGGCGAATCATGGCGGGCTCCGACCACGATGTCCGGCTGGCGGCAGTCGGTGGCCAGAATGGTGAACGCGCCTTCAAGCATGCGGGCCATACGGCGCACAGCCTTGAACAAGTCTGGCTTGCCTTCGTCCGCGATAATCTTGTCCACGATCTTGCCGAGCAGCTTAGCGGCCACCTCAGTGTCGGTGGCGGAGGCGAATCGGTAGCCTTCGGCTTGCAGGTCGAGACGCAGCTGAGAGGCGTTTTCGATGATGCCGTTATGGATGATAGCCACCTTGCCGTCCATGCTGGTGTGCGGGTGGGCATTCACGTCGCTCGGCTCGCCATTGGTGGCCCAGCGCGTGTGGCCGATGCCCACCGTGGCGAGCGGCATCGGCTTGCGCTCGATGTCTTCGACCAGGTTCTTCAAACGGCCGGCCTTCTTGCGCACGACCACCTTATCCATGCCGGGCGCGGTCAGCGCCACACCGGCCGAGTCATAGCCTCGGTATTCCAGACGTTCCAGGCCTTGCAGGCAGACCTCCAAAGGCTTGCCGCATGCCGTTTCAATATTTCCCGCGTATCCAACGATTCCACACATGGCTCACCAGCCTAGCGGACGATTATTGCGCAAAGCGAATCCAACCCGCCGCCTTTGCAGGATTGGAACATGCCCCTTCGTGAAAAGCGTACGCTGAGTTCATCAGCGTACGCTTTTGGAGCTGCAACAACGAGCCTTCCTACAGCACATGCTGTAGGCGGAGCCGTAAAGCGGGGAGCCCAGTGGACTCCCCGTAGGCGACGCCGAAGCACGACAGTGCTGAGGTAATATAACAGCCTTCCTACAGCACATGCTGTAGGAAGTCCTTAAACCTCGGCTCGGTGGGGTGGTCGATGATGTCGGGGCCGCCCTTTTCTACGACTACGCCGCCGTCCATGAACACGATCTGGTCGGCGACTTCGCGGGCGAAGCCGATTTCGTGGGTCACGCACACCATGGTCATGCCTTCCTTGGCCAAGGAACGCATGACGTTGAGCACTTCGCCCACCAGTTCGGGGTCAAGGGCGGAGGTCGGCTCATCGAAGAGCATGATCTCCGGCTTCATGGCCAGAGCACGGGCAATGGCCACGCGCTGCTGCTGACCACCCGACAGCTGGGAGGGGTAATAGTCCGTGCGATCGCCCAGACCGACGCGCTGAAGCTCGGCCACGGCCAGGTCACGGGCGGCTTTCTTGGACTGGTGCTGCACGTGGATCGGGGCTTCCATCACGTTTTCCAGCGCGGTCATGTGCGGGAACAGGTTGAAGCGCTGGAACACCATGCCGAGGCGAGAGCGCTGTGCGGCGATCTCCTTATCGTCCAGGGTCTGCAGCATGTCCTGGCCGTTTTTGGTCACGTGCTTGTAGCCGATGAGTTCGCCGTCCACCTCGATGGAACCGCCGGTCAGGGTTTCCAGCTGGTTGATCAGACGCAGGAACGTGGACTTGCCGGAACCGGAGGGCCCCAGAATCACGGTCACAGTACCGGGCATAACGGTTAGATCGATGCCCTTGAGCACATGCAGCGGCCCAAACGCCTTGTGCACCTGCACGGCCTTGACAGCAGGAATCACGGAACCGTCAGCCGCCTTGCGCACGACCGGGGCAACACTGGTGATGTCATTCGTAGTCATAATCGCGCTCCCGCCTTATGCATTCAATCCGACAAATGTGGTCTGGTTGAGCTTGTCCACGTCATCCTTCGGTTCACCGTCGGTCTTACCCGGCAATGGCGTCTGCTTGCCCTTGGTGCCCACCGGTCGGGCATCGAAGCCCTTGCCGAAGTGCGCCTCGAGGCGGGACTGCACAACCATCAGAATGGAGGTGATCAGCAGGTACCAGAAGCAGGCCACGAGAAGCAGCGGAATCGGCTTGTAGATACGGTTGGCGATGGCGTTGGTGGCGAACTGCAGTTCGAGGGTGAACGGCACGGCGGTGACCAGCGAGGTGGTCTTCAGCATGCCGATGGTCTCGTTGCCGGTGGGCGGGATGATGATGCGCATGGCCTGCGGCAGCACGATGCGGCGCATGATGAGCGTGCGGTTCATGCCCAATGCCTTGGCCGCCTCGGTCTGGCCGGGGTCCACGGCTTCAAGGCCGGCACGCACGATTTCGGACAGGTAGGCGGCCTCGTTCAGGGCCAGACCAATCCATGCGGCGTTGAATGCGGTGACCACCACGTTGGAGTCGATGCTCCAGAACTCCACCGAGGTGAACGGAATTCCGAGGCTGATCTTGGGAATCAGCACGGCGAACAGACCCCAGAAAATGAGCTGCGTGTACACAGGCGTGCCGCGGAAGAACCAGATGAAGAACCAGCTGACGCCGCGCAGCACCGGATTGATGGATTTGCGCATGATGGCAAGAATCACCGACAGGATGATCGCCACGACCATGGAGATCACGGTGAGCTCCAAGGTATAGCGAATGCCTTCAAGCACGTTCTCGTTGAACAGGTACTTCCAGACGGTGGGCCAATCCAGTCGCGGATTGGTAATCAAGCCTTGAATGAGCATCGCGGCGAGCAGTACCACGATCACTGCGGCCACAATCGGGCCGGGGCGCTTGACCGGCAGCGCCTTGATGCGATTGGGGATGTTCAGCCCCTCACCGTCGACTTCTTTCTTCGCCATAATCTGGTTCCTTGGATGTGTTGGGCAGCCTGAACTGCAAGTTGCAACTAGCATTGAACCTTAGTGCACGAATGGGGCGACTGTGTTACAAACAGTGCGCCCCATTCGAATTTTCGCGACAGCTTGTCGACTATTCGACGGCCGGGTTGATTTCGGCCTTGTCCAGTGCGCCGGATTCGACGCCCCAGTGCTGGAGGATCTTGGTGTAGGTGCCGTCGTCCATGAGCTTTTGCATGGCCTTCTGCACGGCTTCGGTGGTCTGGGAATCGCCCTTCTTGATGGCGATGGCGTTCGGCACTTCATCGAAGTCCTTGCCGAGCTGTTCCAGCTGACCATCGGTCTGGGCGATGGCGTAGCCGACAACCGGGGAATCGGCGAAGAAGACGTCGGCCTTGCCGGTCACCACAGCGGTGGTGGCGTCGGTCTGCTGCTTGGAGGACTGGATGGTGATGTCTTTCTTGCCGTCCGCCTTGCACTGCTTGGCGGTCTTGTTGATGGCCTCTTCCTCGACGGTGCCGGTCTCGACGGCAACGTTCAGACCGCACAGGTCGTTCTCATCGACGTTCTTGGGGTTGCCTGTGGCCACTGCATAGCCCATGCCTGCGGTGAAGTAGGAGACGAAGTCGACGGATTCCATGCGCTCCTTGGTGATGGTGAAGGCGGCGATGCCCAGATCGTACTTGGAGCCGATGGCCGGAATGATCGTATCGAAGTTGGAGGAGACGATTTCGGTCTCGAGACCGAAGATGTTGCCCATGGCGCGGGCGAGATCCATGTCGTAGCCGATCTGGGTCTTGCCGTCGGCGTCGAGGAATTCGGCCGGGGCGTAGGAGGGGTTGGTGCCGATGGTGAGCTTGCCGTCCTTGGTCACGGATTCAGGCAGCAGTGCGGCGATGGTGTCATCCTTCTCCACGGAGCTGACATCGTAGCTGGTGATGGTGGCGGCATCGGAGCCCTTGGCGGAATCCGTACCGGCATCGGCCTTGTCGGAGGTGCCGCAAGCGGCGGTGGCGAACAGCATGGCCGAGCTCAGTGCAATGGCCATAATGGACTTCAGTTTGGTGGACTGCATAATCGTTTCTTCTTCTCTCTTACGCCGCTTCAACGGCAACGATCAACGGTTAAGCATATTTATACACTACAGTGCATACATATACAAAAAGACTCCCGCCGCAGGGCAACGGGAGTCTTCATAGTAACCGAAACTACTCGACGGACGGGTTGATCTCGGCCTTGTCGACGGCGCCGGAAGAGACGCCCCACGTGTCGAGGATCTTCTTGTACGTGCCATCATCCATCAGCTTCTGGATGGCCTTCTGTACGGCCTCGGCGGTCTTGGAATCGCCCTTCTTGACGGCCACGGCCTCAGGGGTCACACCAACGTCCTCGCCGAGGGCCTCGAGCGTATCACCGGTCTGCTTGATGGCGTAGCCGGCAACCGGCGTATCGGCGTAGAAGATATCAGCCTTACCGGAAGCCACGGCGGTAGTCACATCGGTCTGCAGCTTGGAGGACTGGATGTCGATGGCATCCTTACCGTCCGCCTTGCACTGCTCGTTGGCCTTGTTGACTTCCTCTTCCTGAGTGGTACCGGTCTGCACAGCCACCTTCACGCCGCACAGGTTCGAGGAGTCGACCTTGTTCGGGTTGCCCTTCTGCACCACGAACGTGGAACCGGCCTTGAAGTAGGTCACGAAGTCCACAGCCTCCATGCGTTCCTTGGTCACGGTGAAGGAGGAGATGCCGATGTCGTACTTGGAGCCGACGGACGGGATAATCGAATCGAACGTGGAGGAGACGGTGTTTTCCTTCAGTCCGAACACTGCGGCCAGCGCCTTGGACAGGTCGACATCAAAGCCGACCGGGGTCTTGCCGTCCTCGGCCAGGAACTCGGCCGGGGCATAGGAAGTATCGGTGCCGACGGTCAGCGTGCCGTCGCCGGCCACGGAATCGGGCAGCAGTGCGGCAATCTCGTCGTCCTTCTGGATGCTGCTGGTGTCGAAGCCTTGAATCGAAGTGCTGGACGAGTCCTTGGATGAATCGCCGCTCTTGGATGCGGTGTCGGTGCCGTCAGTCGTGCCACAGGCCGCCACGGCGATCAGCATGGCCGCGCTCAGGGCGGCGGCCGCAGCGGATTGTATTCCCTTGCTTAGAGACATTGGATTTCCTCTCTCCGGATAGTCAGCTGGGCGGGTATGTTTCCCAGATGGTTCCAGAGCGTAGGAGTGCAATGCTACGGAAGCGTTAATCGTGGGCGAAATGGCCCACAACGTGGACATCCTACTCTTGGCTCCCCTCCGGAGGGGAGCCAAGGGGCGGGACTAGTGGCGCATGTTGGCGTAGCGCATGGCGCGTAGGGCTTCACGCTTGTCCTGCTCTTCGCGCAGGGCCTGGCGTTTGTCGAATTCCTTCTTGCCTCGGGCCAGTGCGATCTCCGCCTTGACGCGACCGTCCTTGAAGTACAGGCTCAGCGGCACAATCGTGTATCCCTTGGCCTCGATGCCGCGGGCGAGCTTGGTGATCTGCAATCGGTGCAGCAGCAGCTTGCGCTTGCGCTTGGGCGCATGGTTGTTCCATGTGCCGTTCAGGTATTCGGGGATGTTCGCGCCCTCCAGCCACATCTCGCCACGGCGGTCGATGGAGATGAACGCCTCGGACAGCGATGCGCGGCCTTCGCGCAACGACTTGACCTCGGTGCCGGTCAGGGCCAGCCCTGCCTCGTACTTGTCTTCGATGGCATAGTCATGCCGGGCCTTCTTGTTCTGGACGATGAGTTTCTCACCGGTTTCCTTGGGCATGTCTCCTCCTTTCGTGGGCAATAACTCGTGAGTAGCAACTCGTGGGTAGCAACTCGTGGGTAGCAACGCAACATCCGACGATATCACGGACCGGCCTCGAATACGAAAAGGGTTCCTCTTCAAGAGGAACCCTTCAACCGCATATATCGGCCGAACCAACCGGTCAGTGGACGAACCAGTACTGACCCAAATTGGTCAGCGTGCGGTAGTGCATGTTCCACGGACCACCCCAGTTCATTTCGGAGATCTGGAATGTGCCGTCGCCATACACGGCTTCGACTACGGCAACATGGCCATAGGTGCCGTCGGCGCCATCCTGGCCGGGCAGGAAGGAGAGTGCGGCGCCGACCTGCGGCGTGTGGTCCACGCGCAGGCCGTACGCGGGGGCGCTGCGCCACCAGAAGCCGCCATTGCCCAGATAGGACGGCGTGCCGATGCCCATCTGCCTGCGACGTTCATACGCCCAGTACGTGCACTGGCCGGCGGCATAGGCGTTGCCATAGTCGCCGTTCGACGTGCCTTGGCCGCCGACGCTGGGGGCGGGGGCGGGAGCGGGAGCCGGAGCCGGCGCCGGAGCCGGAGCCGGAGCGGGCGCCGGAGCGGGGGTCACCGGAGTGGACGGCGTGCCGCCCTGGTTACCGGTATCCACCCGGTTGGCGGCGTCCTGCTGCTCCTTCTGGAACTGACGATTGTAGGAATCGACCTGGGAGGCGATCAGTACGGTCTGGGCCGCCTGCTTGGCGGATTGGGAATCCAGACTGTCGACCATGGAGGACAGTTCGTTGCGCCGCGTCTCACCCTCCTGGCGTAGCTTGTCCAAAGCGTCACGTTCGCTTTGCGCGGTTTCGGCGGCGGTCTGTGCGGAAGCGGCCTTCTCATCGGACTGGGTCTTGAGCACAGCGATCTGCTTTTCGATGGCCGCCAAGCGCTCGCCACGGTTCTTCGACGTGCTCAGTGAGGTCGCGGCGGAGGAAGCCGCATTCGCCTCGTTGCGGGACAACGCGTCCCGGGACTGCATGGAGTTGACGAAGTCCTGTGTGCTGGTGGCACCCGTCACCACGCTCATCACGTCGGAAGCATTCGAGCCGTGCATCTCGTCACGGGCCAGCTGGGCCACGGCGGCGTGCGCGTCATCGTAGTCCTTGCCGGTCTGCTTGATCTGCTCCTCAAGCGTCTCCTTGTCTTTCTGCGCGGCGGAAAGACGTCCGGATGCGGCATCGGCCTCGTCCTGAGCGGTGGCGGCATCCTCGTTGGCCTGTGTGACCTTGGCCTGCGCGGCGACAATCTTGTTGTTGGTCAGATCGTCCAGCTCAAGTACCTTATTCGCCAGGTCCTGGCTGGCACCGGCCAGCTGCTGCTTGAGTTCGGCCTCGCGCTGTACCGACGCGGCGTGCTGGTTCTGCGCATTGATCAGGTCGGAATAGGTGTCTGCCTGGGCAGGCTGTGCCGAGCTGAACGCCAGACCTCCCACACAGGCTGCGGCGGCCACCAGTGCCGCCAGTGCGGGCTTGATCACACGTACGTTCGTCATATGTGAATGGTCCTTTCGCTCACTTAAGCCAATACCATAACATGCGAACCTGAGAAGGCTTGCACACGATGTCATCACATTTCTCGCGGGTAAGCCGGTCGCGTTACGCCCTCAAATAACGCCGCAACGAGATGGTTGAAGCGATGATGGACAGCAGTATCGCGCCCACAACCAGGAACGGCGATATCACCAGTACCGTGAGCTGATTCACATAAGGAATCCATGTAACGGATTTCGCCAGCCAGCCGGTGACGAACACGTTGACGATAGCCGAAAGCATCAGGCACGAGAGCACCGAGCCGATCAGCGAGGCGATGGTGCCCTCCAGAATGAACGGCAGACGAATCGTCCAGTTCGAGGCACCCACGTACCTCATGATTTCGGTTTCGGTTCGTCTGGATGCGGCGGACATACGAATGGTGGTTCCGGTCAGCAGGATGGCGACCACCACCATCACGCCGGCGAGCACAGCCGTAACCGCCGTGGCTCGGTTGAGCACGGCGAACACCGGGTCGAAGATCTGGCGCTGGTCGGTGACGTCTTCCACACCCTCCTTGCCAGAGAGCACTTCGGAGACCACCTGATATTTGGTGGGGTCCTTGAGCTTGAGCCAGAGGGAGTCCTGCATATCGTCCGCGGTCAGCGTACGGCCTTGGAATTCACCGTTCGGGTACTGCTTGGTGAAGGTGTTGTCGTAGAAATCCTGCTTGCTGACATAGTCGATGTTGGAGACCACGTCGTTGAGTTCATCGCGAATGGTTTTCTGCAGTGCCGTGATCTCATTGGCTGAGGGCGATTTGCCGGAAGCACAGTTCGCGGACTGGCTTGTGCCGTCGGGACATAGCCACACCACGACCTCGACCTTGTCGTACCAGTCGCCCTTGGCTTTGGTGATCTGCGCCTGAGTAAGCACCGAAGCGCCGATGAACAGGAATGAGATGAAGGTGACCAGCGTCAGCGACAGCAGCATCGACAGGTTACGGGTGAGGTTGGCCCACGTTTCGGACAGAATGAATCGTGCTCGCATGATGATCCCCCTTACTCCTTCGCGCCCTCAGCGGGTTGATCGTCGGATGTTTGGTCTGCGGCGGACTGCTCGCCGACAGGCGGTACGGGCGGTTCCGGCGGGGCCGGCGGCTCGGGCGGTTCCGGCGGGGCCGGCGGCTCGGCGGCGGATGACACGGACGTATCGGCAACCGCGGCGGTCTCGCCGGACTCGTCATTGAACGGGTCGAACGCCTGGGTGCTTTCCAGGGCGGCGGCCTGCTCGTCCAACGGGATGCCCTTGCCCCAGGTCAGCGTGTCTTCCAGCGGCGCGAACGTCTCGCCATAGCGGCCGGTGCGGCCGGAATGCACGGAGTTGGCCAGACGGGCGATGCCTTCGGACGGCTCGTCACTGCCCTCGATGGCCTTGGTCGCCGCCGCCAGCACATGATGGGCGGTGTCGGACTTGGCTTCGACTTCGGCATCCGGGAAGAACAGGGCGGAATCGTAGGAGCCATGAGCCTCGTCACGCACGATCTTGCCGTTGTGCAGTTCGACCACGCGCTTGCGCATCGAGTTGACGATCTCTTCGTTATGCGTGGCCATGACGATGGTGGTGCCGGTGCGGTTGATGGCGTCCAGCACTTCCATGATGCCCAGCGAAGTGGTCGGGTCGAGGTTGCCGGTGGGCTCGTCGGCCAGCAGAATCTGCGGGTGGTTCACGTAGGCGCGGGCGATGGCCACACGCTGCTGCTCGCCACCGGAGAGCTCATGCGGGTAGTTCTTTTCCTTGCCGGTGAGCCCCACGGTATCCAGCACCTTGGGCACCAACGATTTGATGGTGGACCGCCGTGTGCCGATCACCTCAAGGGCGAACGCCACGTTCTCCCACACGGTTTTGTTATTGAGCAGCTTGTAATCCTGGAACACGAAGCCCAGCGAACGGCGGTACTGCGGCACTTGACGGTTGGTGATGCGCCGCAGATCGTTGCCGGCCACGCGAATCTCGCCGTTGGTGGCCTCTTCCTCGCGCAACAGCAGGCTCAAGAGCGTGGTCTTGCCGGAGCCGGACGCACCCACAAGGAACACGAAATCACCGCGTTCGATATCGAGGTTGATGTCGTCAAGCGCCGGTCGGGTGCCTTTGGGATAGATCTTGGACACATTGTCCAGTGAGATCAGTGCCATAATGCTGTTTACTCCTCGGTTTCGGCGGCGCGGCGCTGTTCATGGCGCCAGCGGATGCCGGCCTCGATGAACGCGTTGATGTCGCCGTCGAACACGGCCTGAGTCTGGCTGGTTTCGTAGCCGGTGCGCAGGTCCTTGACCATCTGGTAGGGGTGCAGCACGTAGGAGCGCATCTGATCGCCCCAGCTGGCCTTGATGTCGCCGGCGAGCTCCTTCTTCTTCTTGGCCTCCTCCTCGTGGCGCAGCACGAGCAGTCGGGACTGGAGCACGGCCATGGCGGAGGCACGGTTCTGAATCTGCGAACGCTCATCCTGCATGGTCACCACGATGCCGGTGGGAAGGTGGGTGATGCGCACGGCCGAGTACGTGGTGTTCACGCCCTGGCCGCCGGGGCCGGAGGAACAGTAGGTGTCCACGCGGATGTCCGTATCCGGAATGTCGATATGGTCGGTGGCCTCGACCAGCGGCACCACTTCCACGGCGGCGAAGCTGGTCTGGCGGCGGCCCTGGTTGTCGAACGGGGAGATACGTACCAGACGGTGGGTGCCGCCCTCCACGGACAGACGGCCGTAAGCGTAGGGGGCGTCCACCTGGAAGGTGGCGGACTTGATGCCGGCCTCTTCGGCGTAGGAGGTGTCCATGACCTTGGCCTTGAAGCCGTTACGCTCGCAGTAGCGCAGGTACATGCGCAACAGCATCTGCGCGAAGTCGGCCGCGTCGACGCCGCCGGCACCGGAGCGGATGGTCACCACGGCGGAACGTTCGTCGTATTCGCCATCGAGCAGGGTCTGGATCTCCATCTGGTCGAGATCCTTCTGAATCTCGCCGATTTCGCTTTGCGCCTCGTCCAGAGAGTCCTGGTCGCCCTCCTCGTGGCCGAGTTCAACGAGCGTTTCCACATCGTCGATGCGCTGGGAGGCGGAGTTCAGACGCTTCAGCTGCGATTCCGCGGCGGACAGCCGGCTGGTGATCTTCTGGGCGTTTTCCGGATCATCCCACAGGCCCGGGGCCGCGGCCTGCGTTTCGAGATCCTTGATATCGGCCTTGAGTCGGTCGACGTCCAGCGCCTTGGCGATGGATTCGTATTTGGCGCGGGCTTCGCCGATCGCCTGGGTAAAGTCAAATTCTGCCATCGTGGTTTACCTTACTGTTGATTCTTTGAGATTCTTTGGGAAGTCACGTCCTTGTTGACAGCCTTCGCACATTCCTCTGGCGTTGGCGGGCATTGCCGCGCCACACACGCATCCGCCTGCAATCCATGCTGCCAGAAGGTTCCGGGCCTGCCTTGCCGATAGCCGGCCGGGCGACCTCACAAATCCCTCGCATCAGACGTGTTCAACTGCGGGCACGAATATGCGAAGGCAACGTCAAAGCCCCGCGTAAATCGCCGGGATGATCAGGGAGCCGAGCATGGCCACAGCTATGACGACACACACCACACGCACGATGGTGCGGCGGCGGTTCTCACGCTGCTGTCGGCCGTCCTGATAGTTACTCACGAGACCAATAGTGTACTCACCGCTTACGACCGCAGGACTTGCCGCCGACGCCAGCCCTGCCGGCGGGCCCCCACGGCCCTTTCCTTTGCGCTTTCAGCGCCGCCAGATGGTGTTTCATGGCCACCAGCATGATGTGCGAATCCTCAAGGCCCAAGTGGCGTTCGTTGTGGACGGAATCAAGCGCGCCCTGACGTTTGGCGTAGGCGTCGAGCGTGTTGTCTCCGTAAGGATGCTCGTTGGTGGGTACCACGCCGGGGTCCCACTGCCGGCTCATCGGCAGGGTATCGATGATGGTGATGCGCCCGGCGCGGTAGCTTTCCGCGTATCCGGCGACGTTCAGCATGAACCAGCTATGTTCGAAGGTGGCGTTATGCGCCACGTACGGCTGCTGGGTAAGCCGCGCGAGCAGGCCGGCCTGGGCTTGGGGCCATTCGTCGAAGAGTCGGTACCCGGCCTCGCTGCTGCGGCCGCGTACATCGATGCCGGTGAGTTTGGCGATGAGGGCGTTGCCGAGCGCCGCGTTTTCCGGCGGCACGCCAAAAGCGAGGCGGGACTGGCCGTAGGCGTCGCCGGCGGCGTAATAGCCCTGCTCATAGGCGTATGTCTCGGGTTCGCCGGCCGGGCGCGGACTGGCCATGTTCATGAACTCGAAGCCGACGTCGATGATGTAGTCACGTGCCGGATCGATGCCGGTGGTTTCGATGTCGATGCCCATCACCGCATCCACGTCGCGGCCGGGCAGGTAGGCGTCGCGCCAGTCGGGCTTGGGATGGTGTCCGGTAGCGTTGCCAGACGCGGCGGCACCACCCGGCAGAGCGGCACCACCCGGCGAAGTCGCGCCGGAGAGATTGGCGCGGGCCATCGCCGCATCGCCCGCCCGCTTCTGGAAGCGCTGGGCCTTACGCCGTTCGGCGCGTGCGTCAAGAATCGCCGCCGTACGGTCTTGGATATCGTCCAAGGCGACTGTTGTGGGGAACTTGACATCGCTGTTTTCGGCGGCAGTGTTTCCGGCAGATGTGCCACCGGCTTCGCCGCTCAGATCCAGCATGCCTTGGTCATCGTTCGACGGGCCGCTGCCGGAGTACGGCTTGAGCACGGCAATGGTGGCCCTCCCCCGCCGTTCGCGACTGACCGCCCATAGGTGTTGCTGTTCGCCCAGATGCAACAGCGTGTTGATGTTGTCGTTGAGCCGACGATTGGCGTAGGCGAGCGCGCGAGGCAGACGATAGGAGCCGATGAACCGGTCGAAATCGGTCATGAATGCGCTGTTGCATTGGGCGATGATCGATTCCAGACGCTCGCGTGTGGCGTAGTCGGCCTTCAATGCGTCGTGGATGGACTGTGGGGTGGATTCCGGTATTGTGCCGACGCCATGCGCCAGGTCCAGAGAACGCACCCAGTCCCAGTCGATGGTGGTGCCATCGGCGTCCTTGGGCATGGACGCCGCCCATTGGGGAATGTCTCCCTTGGCGGCGTCGAACCATGCACGGTCGGTCATAGTGCGAAACCGAGCTCTTCAGCGGCCTCGGTGGGCACCGGGTCTTCGCACCAGTAGTCCTCGAGGTTCTCGTTGGTGGTCAGCGAACGGATTTCGGCGCGATCGATATACAACTCGCCGCTCAAATGATCGGTTTCGTGCTGGAAGATGCGTGCGGGCCAGCCGTGCAACGGCTCGCTGTGGTGCTTGCCGTCTTCATCATCCCATTCGGCGGTGATGTCGAGCCAACGCTTGCGCACAGCTTGGTATCCGTCGAAGCTCAGGCAGCCCTCGTAGAACGAGGCGGTTTTGTCGCTGGTGGGTTTGTAGCTCGGGTTGATGATCACGTGGAAGGGGAATTCCGCGATTTCGCGCGGATCATCCTCGTCGTCGCGCACGTGGTCTTCGACCACGGCGAGCGCGAGCCCCAAGCCGATCTGGGTGGCGGCGAGCCCCACGCCGGGTGCCTCCAGCATGGTGGTGTGCATCGTATCGATGAGTTTGGCGAGCGTACGCTTGGAAAGCTGGCCATTATAGGCCACTGTCCGTTGGCGCAACACCGGTTCGCCGGCCTGCACGATGGGCAGGAGCTTCTCCTTGCCGCCGGTTTTGATGAGTTGTTCGACATCACGGTTGAGTTCGAGGTCGACTTTGGCGTTCTTTCCAAACATTGTTTTTTTCCTTAGGGAAGGGTGCTACAGCGCGAGTTCTTCGGCGACGATCTTGGCGAGGCGGGTGCAGACTTCGTCGGCGTAGGCTTGGGTGGCGGCCTCGGCCATCACGCGCACGAGCGGTTCGGTGCCGGAGGGGCGCAGCAGCACACGGCCGGTGTCTCCCAGCAGTTCCTCCTCACGGGCCACGGCATCCTGGATGCGCTTGTTGGTGGAGGCGGCCTTCTTGTCCACGTTCGGCACGTTGATGAGGGTCTGCGGCAGCTGCGGGAAGTCGGCGGCGAGCTCCTTCAGGCTCTTGCCGGACTTGACGACCTCGTTGCACAGGGTCAGTGCGGTCAGGGTGCCGTCGCCGGTGGTGGCGAATTCGCGGTTGATCACGTGGCCGGACTGCTCGCCGCCGAGCGAGTAATCGCCCTTGAGCATTTCCTCAAGCACGTAACGATCGCCCACGGCGGTTTCCACGGTCTTGATGCCCATATCTTTCAGGGCGAGCTTCAGACCGAGGTTGCTCATCACGGTGACCACGAGGGTGTCGTGGTTGAGCTTGCCTTCGCGCTGCTTGGCGCGGGCCAGAATGCCCATGATCTGGTCGCCGTTGATCATGTTGCCGTCTTCGTCCACGGCGAGACAACGGTCGGCGTCGCCGTCGAAGGCCACGCCCATCACGGCATCGGTGGCCTTGACCATGGCCTGCAGCTGCTCGGGGTGGGTGGAACCGGCGTTCTTGTTGATGTTGTAGCCGTCCGGCGAGGCGTTGATCACGATTACATCCGCACCGGCACGGCGCAGGGCTTCGGGAGCCACCACGGAAGTGGCGCCGTTGGCGCAGTCGGCCACGATCTTCAGTCCCTTGAGCGGCTTGGGCTGGGTTTTGTCATCGTTCAGCGGAGCGATGGTGGCCACCAGATGATCGATGTACAGGTTGGTGGCAGTGGTCTGGTCGTGGCTCACGCGGCCCACGCCGGCACCGGTCGGGCGTTCCCAGTCCTGGCCGAGCACGGCCTCGATGTCGTCTTCCTTCTGGTCGGGCAGCTTGAAGCCGCCGCGTGCGAAGAACTTGATGCCGTTGTCGGGCATCGGGTTGTGGGAGGCGGAGATCACGGCACCCATCTCAACGTTGAGCACGCTGGTCAGGAACGCGATGCCCGGGGTCGGGATGATGCCTGCGTCGATCACGTCGAATCCGCCGGCGGCCATGCCCGCAGACAGGGCGGAAGCCAGAAAATCGCCGGACACACGGGTGTCACGACCCACGAGCGCGCGGCGGCGCCCCTCAGGCTGATCGTCTTGGGTGCCGGCGTCGCCGAGCACACGCACGGCGGCATCGCCCAAATCCAACGCCAGACGTGCGGTCAAATCCCTATTGGCCAGTCCTCGAACACCATCGGTTCCAAACATCTTCGGCATATGAAGTTCCACTCCTTGTATCGCGTTACCCGCACCATCGTAGTCGTTGTGCTCCACCCTAGGACCCGACTCGGCAAAAAACGCCACGGAATCTGCTCTAGGACCAGACAATGGCATTCCCGATACCCGCAATGTGTGAGAGAATACAAGAATACAGTAGACCTTTGGGAGTTTATTGAGAAGAGGAAGCACCCTATGGCATCGTCGCATCGCCACACGCCCGCCGGACCGTCCATGATGCCGGCACCGCCGCGCATGGCACCACACGTTCCGGCGCCAACGCCCGTACCTTCGATTGCGATGGGAGTGCCAGCCAATCAGCCCTCGCCTTCCGCATCATCCCCGCGCGTGGCCATCACTGTGGTGTATGGCAAACGCTCCGCGAAACTCAATGTTCCGTCGACACTTCCGGTAGCTGAACTGCTGCCTGATATCGCCAAGAAACTAGGTGTGTTCGATCCGACTCTGGTGTATGCCGGCTACCGACTGACCCGTGACGACGAATAGTTGCTTTACCAGCAGCAAGCGGAAAAGGCAAGAGAACAGTCGCACCCACATCTGCTATACGTATCGCAGCAGATGAAACAGCATCAAGCTGGTTCCCCGGCAATGACTCCCTTTGCTTCCTCACATACTCAAGAGCATCATTGGCGTTATCAATGATGCTCTGCATCGCTTCAATTTGACTGGATAGGCCATCCGCATAATTTACGGCAAGCAAATCTTCTCCATGCTGTTTTGCACTAAGCGCAGTTTGACCAGAGAAAACATCAGTATCGGATACACGTTCAACCACATGTTTCACTGCTTGTTCTGCTTGTTCAGCATTATCAACAGACAGAATATTTCCCTGTAACTCCCAGTTCGGGCTCTTGGCAATCTCATTGAGACGCTGCTCAATGGGACCTATATTGGAATCAGAACTTGTTATCACTGAATCAAGCAATTGCTCGACAACATTCTTGTCTTTATCCTTGTCGGACATCGATGTCTCCTTTCCCTTCCTAATACTCTCTATGGTTTACCGTGCATGCCGGCCCTGGCCGGGCTTATTCCGACCATCGGATTGTGGCGGATACTGTTGTGGGGAATAACCCTGTTCCTGACCATAGCCGCCTGCGACATTGGGAACCTGACTGGCGGGAGGCTGAGGATAGGGTTGGGCCGGCTGAACCGGATTCTGCGGAACCGGATTCGCCTGCTGCTGAGGCTGAGCATACCGAGGAGATACCGGACCAACATTCCGCCGGTACTGCGATGGCACCTGAGCCGGGCCCGGAGCCTGGTACTGCGGCACAGGCCGGGACCCGGGACCGCCATACTGCGGCGAATACGGTCGGTTCGGATACGCCATACCCGGCACAGGCTGACGCGGACCCGCATACGGCGACGGGCCAGCGGCAACGGCATCCGGCAACGGACGACGACCCTGCTTTCCACGCTTCGACAACACCACCGCCAACACGATGCCACCGACCACCACGGCGACGCCCACGCCACCGGCGGCCAGCCACACCCACACCGGCACACCGGACGACTTCACAACATCCTTCCCGTCACCGGTACCCGGCAGCACGGTCCTGCCGTCAGACTTGCCATCAGACTTGCCTTCAGTCTCATCAGCGGTCGCGGTGGCGGAATACCTCATGCAATCCGAACCGCCATCAGACCTGCACTGCTCGACCTTCTTCCACGCGGCTTTCTGGCGCTCATACTCCCTGCCGATCTCACCGGCCTGGCAAAAAACGGGATACGAGTCGTCGTCGAGCAGGCTGCCTACGCCGTCAGGGTTCGTGGAGCAATCCTGCGTATACCACTTCGAACGATCATCCGACAGCTTCGACGCCGTGGTCACCTGCGCCTCCAAAATCGGATTCACATCCGGATACTGCGTCGGATCCACCGTCAGGAGCCTGCCCGGATCGACCTGGCCATAACCCCTCTTATGCTCTGGGTCCAGCTTCGCCTCACCCGAATCATTGCCCTTCGTGTTACGCACCAACGACTGCAGAATCTGATTGCCCGTCGCGTCCGGCCACTTCTGCACAGTCAACGCCAAATACCCAGACAACACAGCCGAACCAGTCGACGTACCTCCCGTATCCACCGAAATGAATTTCGAATTAATGCGCTGACGAAGCACCTGATCACCCGGGGAAAGGATGTTCACGTTCGCATCAGCCACATCCGAAATGCCGGCGATCTGCCCGTCGGGACCGACCTCATTGTTGCGGATCACACCTGGGAACGAACTCCACTCTCTAGGGTCGCCGATCATCACATCCGTACTGCTGCCATTGACAATAGCGTCAGTCTCCTTGTCATTCGAACGGCCCGAAACAATGATCACGCCATGGCGTAGCGCCTTGAGCATCCCATCAAGACCATAATCTCCTACGCCACCGTTATTTGACATGTTGATGATGCGTGCGCCCCAGTCGACCGCGGTACTAACGTCCTTGTCGATATCCGCCCCAGCAGCCCCATCACAAGGAGTGACCATTTTGATTCCGTCCGAAGTATCTTGTCCTATCGTGAGAAACAGAACATCGGACTTCGGCACCAAACCCGTCACCCCTTGGCTGGCATCCCAACTCTTGCCATTGCCCACCAGCCATGTGAGCATGCCAGTGCCATGCGACGAATAGACATTCCCCTCTTTGGAAGTGACTGTCTTCTGAAGCGGTACACCTTTTATCAGACACTCATCCGGTTCGTCGGTAGTCGCATTGACGAACGACCCCAACCGGTATTCGACATTCGCGTCCGCATCCGACAACCCTGGATAATCCGAAACAACACGAGTGTCCAGCACGCCGATCTTCACCCCAGAACCATCCAGACCAGCCTCATGCGCCGAGACAACCGCACTGTCCTTCACCGGCCACAAGCCACCCATATCATCCGCATACGCGGACGGCGACACACTAAAGGCCATGGCAGTAGCCAATACAGCCGAGCATATGGGCATGATCCCGCTCGTCATCCGCCCCGTTTCCCCCAAACCTGCCCAGCCGCGCATCATCGCCCTTTCTCTCATCGAACTTACGAGAAGCATACCGCAAAACGCGATACCACAACGATCACATACCAGACCGAATCTTTCGCACGAAACAAAGTTCCTGCGCCTGCACGGCGTCGGACGCACGGAACACGGACTGGCAGAACGTACGATTGCGATCCGATATGCTGGAGCTGATCATCGATTCGGCCCACCCATGCAGACCGACCGTGAACCACTGGTCCAGCAGCCAGAAAGCACCCAGATCACGCGCGATCCCATCCAACGGCGTGGCACAGGGCAACTTCCGCTCCCACTTCAGCAATGACCTGTACGTGCGCCGGGCACCCACCGGCATCAACAGCGAATCCGGCCGATCGTAACAATAAATACGAGACGGACCATACTTGAAAATATGACGCGTGGGCCCTGACGGCCTCTCAAAGAACGGCATGACACCACCATACGACCAGCATCGCCGCGTACACAATACACATCACACGCGGCCGGCAAGAAAACCGCACAACTCGCTGCCCAACGGCAGCATCTGCGACTCCAAACCGGGGTTCATGAAACGGTCGTAGATATTCCACCTATCGCACAGGGACACCCACAGATACGCCCGCCCCGAAGCAACAATCACATTGGAGTGCAACGGATGAGCGGACAATACCTGCAACACATTCTGCGGCGGCCCCACCAACTGTGGCCGAACCGCATGCCCCAACAAATCGCTTACCGAGCACCACGCATACCCCCTGCGAACGAGCCGGCACAGGCAACACCACCCCCTGCATATACCGCATGACATAATTACTCAAAAAGCCATTATTGTCATACACATTCAGCGTGAACGTCAGCCACGGTCCCTTGCTGTAGAACCTGTTCACCCGCATATTACGCACGGCTTCGCCACGAAGCACCACCGTGCTTCCAGCATCGACGGTCCGTTTGGCCTGCCAATCACGCGCATGGACCGAATACGTGACCGAAGAAACCCCAGGAGCCGGCTCATAACGGATCTCAACCAGCACAGGAACCCCGAAACCACGGAAAAAAAGCCCAACACATCATCGCAATGCAAACGCACGCCACCACGAACGACGCGATGACGCCGTTGCGATACCAATACCGCCACGTCGGCCACATGCGCTGCCTGACACGGACCATACGCCAGCCGAGCAACGAACCAGCCACCACGAACACGCACCAGACAACAATGCCGTACCGGAAAACCCTACCCACCCAGAAAGGAAAACCAGATTTATCAGCATTCAGCAGCCACAGCACGCCGATGAACACCACGGCCTCCAGCATGTACCACGGCCAATCCAACTGCCGACGAACAACCGCACCGGCAACAGCATCCGCACGATCCCACGTCATCAACCTTCTCTCATCAAAAACCGCTTCGTAAGGCAACCATACAGTCAGCAGTACGGACAACAAGCCGGCTATCACACGTACCAGCACAGCTCCTGTGCCACACAAGCAGCATCTGCGACTCCAGCGCCAGGGGCCATGTACCGCGAATCATTGTCGCACACATTGATCGGCGTCCACAGGCAAGCCAGGCCATTCGTCACCTTCATGCTGTCATGATTTCCGTGGAAGGCCGGGGTGAGCGCTGCAGCAGCGCAGACGATAGCCAGTGGGGTCTGTTCGTCCGTCCGCCATGGACAGTGGCCGGCCGAATACAGCCTCATGCCTGTGGGACGGCACGCGGATTTGGCCGGTTTCCGCGCGGCGTCCCGCAGGAACGTGGGATGGTAGAGAAATCAATCGTTTGACGTTCGTGGCGTTCCACACTATCAACCGCCAGAACCGCGCAATCACGCCAATCCCCGTTACGGACCATAATCATCCCCCGGGCTCTCTGCGGGACGGCAGACGAAAAACCGCGAAATCCGCGCGTCGTCCCGCACTTCGCCCGGTCCACGAACAGGACAAGCATCACCGATAGACCGAACACACATCTACAGCCGCGACAAGAACCCCAACAGCTAGCCGCCCGCCCCGGATATCGCCGTCCAATAGTAAATCGAGCCCAAAACGCAAACCCAAAGCACTGACTCAGATAATAAAACTCGGATTTTCCACCACAGACAGCGAGAAACTCTCCCCTATACCAAGTAGCGTACGTGCCACCTTGCTCGATAGACGAACAATGAGAAGTATCGGTTAACGGGCATGCCGGGCAGGTCGATGGGCTCTGGCGCGGGAACGAAGACGGCGTACCAGCACGAATGGGCCGGCAAACGTGATCGTATACAACACGACGGCGAGGAACACGCTGAGCCATGCGGTGAACATGCCCAACGGCATCTCCTCTACCGGAGTGGTCTCGGCTATGCATGCAACGATCTATCACTCCGATGTTGTGGTCAGTATGCGCGGCAGTTGTTCGTCACGGTTGAGGAAAGAACGCGTTTGGCAACGAAGTAGCGTACGCCGGCCTTCCTCAGTGCGGGTGTATACCATGGTGCAATGCGTCAGGCAGCGGTCCAACTGCCGGCTCAGTATCTCGGCGTCCTGCTGGCGGCGGGCAAATACGGACGGGCAGGGGAAGCTCACGCAGTAAGCGCGCACGCCCCATTCCTTACCGATGATGACATATCGCGGATTGTTGATGGGCGCGAGTAGCTCCTTCATAACGCCGGCGAACAGCACCTGCTCGCGCCGCGAACCGCCAATCAGCATGACACGCAATGCCGTGAATCTGCGACGTGTCTGGCGGATCGAGGAAGTCGTTCACCGCTTCGCCTGCCGCGCTGGTTTCTAGGCGCTCAGGTTCCGCAGTCGCCAAATGCCAGACATTGGCCACCTTATCGGGGTCTGCGACCACGCTGCGGTTGACGGCCATGCTGTATGCTTCACTGCATCAGTGTAAGGCACGAATCAATAGGTTTTGAGCCCCAGATCGATGGTAAGAATGATGCCGGCGATTACGGCGGCGGCGCGCATGATGTTTGCGGGAATCTTGCGGGTGATGGACGGGGCGATGTACCCGCCGATGAAGCATCCGATGCACAGCATGATGGCGGCCGGCCAATCGACCGCGCCTTGGATGATGAATACCACTGAGGCGCTGATGTTCGCGCCTGTGCCGATCAGGGTTTTCAATGCATTGATCTTGTGGAATGGGCCGATTTTGGCGGCATCAAGCACGGCGAGAGCCAAGGTACCGGCGCCCGCGCCGAAGTAGCCGGAGTAGATGGCGACTGCCACCACGCCCAGCCATACCCACCAGGAATCCTGGCTCATGGGCTGCACGAGTTGTTCCGGCGGGCGGTGAGGTGCGGTAGGGGTGGTTGCGCGCTTGGCGGCTTCAGTGGCATCGGTGGCTTCAGTGGCTTCGATGTGCTTGAGTTGCGCGGTGGCATCCGCGGCGGCTTGCTTGGCCTGCATGCGGCCGCGCGGATTGATGGCGATGATCAGCGAGCTCAGCAAAATCAGCACTGGTGCGGCGAATTCAAAGACACTCGGGTCGAGTTTGAGCAACAGAAACGCACCGGCCACCCCGCCGAATGCGCCGATGACCACATACGTAATGGAGCGTACCGCTTGGCCTTTGAGTTCTTTGCGCGCGCCCATCACGCCACCGATGCCCGTGCCGACCACGCCAACGGTGTTAGAAGCGTTTGCCAATACAGGCGGAATGCCGAACGCGAGCAGGGCCGGGTATGAGACCAGTGACGATGCGCCTACCGCATAGCCCACGAATCCTGCGCCGATTCCGGCCAACAGAATCAGTAGTAATGAAGTTATGGAAAAGCCCGCAATCATTCCCCGTATCCTTGTCGCTCATCGACCGGCATATTGCCGGCCTTGAGCGAGAATACGCTGTTGAGGATTGGTTGCGGGTTTTATGTTGGAATGTGGACGTAGCTTCTCGCGGAAGCGACTCCCCTCAGTCGCCTGAGGCGACAACTCCCCTCGCACCCGAGGGGAGCCAGAAGGAAATCAGAGCGCTTCGTTGTATTCGCGAACCTTGAGGGTGCGGTGGGAGGATGCCACGTTTTCGACGATCAGACGCTTCAGGGCGTTGTCGGCGGCAATGTGCTCGTCCAGCCAGGCGTCACCGAGCTTGACCAGCGTGGCGGGATCGGCGTAACCCGGGTACAGGCCGTTGAGCAAAGCCTCGGCCATGTGGTAGGTCTTGTTGGCCCAGACCCAGTCCACAGTCTCGAAGTACTTGGCGGCGAACGGCTCGGCCAGATCGGAGCGCGGGGTGGCGGAGAAGCCACGGGCCACGGCCTCGAGCTGGGAGTTGGTCAGCTCGTCGTTGTGGAGCGCCTGATCCCAAGCCCATTCCTTGGCCTCAGCGGTGGCCATGGAGGCACGGGCGCCGTAGGCGAACTCGCGGTTTTCCGTGGTCTCCTTCTTGGCGAGCTGCGCGTCCACGTCGTCGTTGGTCATCTCGTTGACGGAGGTGAGCGCTTGGACGATGGTCCACGTGAAGTTGTTGTCGATTTCGAGGCCTTCAAGACGCACGGTGCCGTCCAGCAGACCGTGTGCGTTGGCGGCGAATGCGGCGTCGCCCTCCTCACCGTAGCCCAAGTAGGCGGTGACGAGCTGGAACTGGGTGTCCGAGCCGGCTTCGGCGGCGTTGGCCAGAGTCCACAGTTCGGCGGCCACGTGGCGCAGCACATCGTCGCGGCGGGCGGGCGCCACGTAGTGGTGGGCGGTGGTGCTCATGCAGGCCAGCGCGTAACGGAAGGTGGTGGATTCGGTTTCCGTGGCCAGAAGACGCAGGGTCATGTCCACGAAGCGTTCGGCCGGGAATTCGCCGTCACGGGTCATATCCCAGAAGGCGAGCCAGGTCACGGCGCGGGCCAGGGCATCATCGAAACGATGCAGGTTGGCTTCGGCGAATGCCTGGGATTCGGCGTCGAAACGAATCTTGGTGTAGGTCAGGTCATCGTCGTTGACCAGCACGAATGCCGGGCGCGGCTTGCCGGCTGCGGCCTCGACGATGGTGGTTTCGCCATCTACATCGAGTTCGAACTGCTCGGTGCGCACGATCTTGCCGGTTGCGGCGTCTTCGTTGTAGAAGCCGACGGCCAGGCGATGCGGGCGCAGCACCGGGTGTTCGGCCGGCGCGCTCTGGGTGAGCTTCAGTTCGGCGATGGTGCCGTCCGCGTTTACGGTCAGGCCAGTGGCGATCGTGTTGATGCCGGATTCCTCCAGCCACTTGGCGCTCCAGGCCTTGAGATCGCGGCCGGAGGTCTTTTCCAGTTCGCTCAGCAGGTCGGCCAGGGTGGCGTTGGAGTAGGCGTGACGGTTCAGGTAGTTGTGGATACCTTCGAAGAACTGCGTGCGGCCCACGTAGAATGCCAGCTGCTTCAGCACGGAGGCGCCCTTGGCGTAGGTGATGCCGTCGAAGTTGACGTAAGTGTCGTTGAGGTCGTTGATCGGCGCGACGATCGGGTGCGTGGTGGGCAGCTGATCCTGGCGCAGCGCCCAGCTCTTCTCGCCGGAGCAGAAAGTGGCCCAAGCGTCATGCCATTCGGTGGCTTCGGCAGTGGCCAGCGTGGAGGTGAATTCAGCGAAGGACTCGTTGAGCCACAGGTCGTTCCACCACTTCATGGTCACATAGTCGCCGAACCACATGTGCGCAAGCTCGTGCAGCACGGTCACCACACGACGCTCGGCCAGCGCGTCGGTCACCTTGGATTCGAACACGTAGGAGTCGCGGATGGTGACCATGCCGATGTTCTCCATCGCGCCCGCGTTGTATTCGGGAACGTAGATCTGGTCGAACTTGGCGTACGGGTAGGGCACGCCCCAGGTCTTGGCGTAGAACGCGAAGCCCTTCTTGGTGATGTCGAACAGGTAGTCGACGTCCTTCGCGAAGGCCTTGGCCAACGACTGTCGGCAGTACTGGGCCATTGGCACGGTACGGCCGTCTTCGTTCAGGTATTCGGTGTGCCATTCGGCGTACGGGCCGGCGCAGATGGCGGTCAGGTAGGAGCTCATCACCGGGGTCGGCTCGAAGTCCCACAGACGGGTGCTTTCGTTCGGCTTGTCGCCGAGGGTGCCGTCGAGGGTTTCGCGCGGATCGTCCTCGATGGTGGCAACCGGCATGTTGGAGGTGACGATCCAGCTGGCGGGAGCGAGCACCTTGAAGTCGAAGGTGGCCTTCAGGTCAGGCTGGTCGAACACGGCGTAGACGCGGCGAGCGTCCGGCACCTCGAACTGGGAGTACAGGTAGATGTTGCCATCGGACGGGTCGACCGAGCGGTGCAGGCCCTCGCCAGTGTTGGAGTAACGGCACCTGGCTTCGACGGTGACCTCGTTCTTCTCCTTGAGGTCGGTCAGTTCGATGCGGTTGTCTTGGAAGGCCACGGCCGGGTCCAGGGACTTGCCGTTGAGGTCGATGGAGGTCACTTCGTCGGCGATCAGGTCGAGGAAGGTCGACGAACCAGGCTTCGCGTTGAAGCAGATGAACGACTTGGAACCGAAGTTCTTCGCGCCGACCGTCAGGTCAAGGTCGACGTGATAGTGAATCGGCGCTTCGATAACGGCCTTACGTTCTTCGGCTTCAATACGAGTGAGATTAGAACCGGGCATGACTTCAATTACTCCTTACGGTCGTCCCTGGATAATCCGGACTACTTGGTTTCTACGGTTTCGACGTCCTGGGCGATGTCGGCCACGACGGGCACGATCATCGGCTTGCGGTGCAGCTGGCGCGCAACCCAGCTGCCGAGCGTGCGGCGCATGGTCTGCTGCAGCTTGTAGGTGTCGCGCGTGCCCTGCATCATCTGGTCGTTGAGCTGTTCGACGATCTGGTGACGAACCTTGTCGAACTCGCTTTCGTCCTCGGCCACGGCATTCAGGTAGATCTTCGGGCCGGTGACGACCTCGTGATTGTCGGTGTCGACCACCACGAACGCGGAGACGAAGCCCTCGGTGCCGAGAATGCGGCGCTTTTCCAGCTCGTCATCGGTCAGCTCGCCGACGGAATCGCCATCGACGTACACGTAACCACACGGCACGGAGCCGACGACCGCGGCCCTGCCGTGGTACAGGTCGACCACATCGCCGTCTTCGGCCAAAACCACGTTCTGCGGGTCCACGCCGGTCTTGACGGCGATCAGGCCGTTGGCCACCAGATGGCGGTTTTCGCCGTGGATCGGCATGGCGCACTTGGGCTTGACGATGTTGTACATGTACAGCAGCTCGCCCTCGTTGCAGTGGCCGGACACGTGCACGGCGGCGTTGTCGCGGTTGACGACCTTGGCGCCGAGCTGCACGAGCTTGTTGATCACCTTGTAGACGCCGTGCTCATTGCCTGGAATCAGGGAGCTGGCGAGAATCACGGTGTCGAACTCGTTGATGTGGATATCGCGGTGGTTGCCGTCGGCGATGCGGCCGAGTGCGGCCATCGGTTCGCCCTGGGAGCCGGTGCACATGAAGACGAGCTTGTCGTCCTGAATGTCGTTGGCCTGCTTCAGGTCCACGACGGTGCCTTCGGGGATGTGCAGGTAGCCGAGGTCGGCGGCGATGGACATGTTGCGCACCATCGAACGGCCGACGAACACGACCTTGCGGCCGTACTTGTGGGCGGCGTCCACCACCTGCTGCACACGGTGCACGTGGGAGGAGAAGCTGGCGACGATGATTTTGCGGGTGGCCTGGGCGAACGCTTGGTCAAGGGCCGGGCCGATGGAGGTCTCGGGCTTGACGAAGCCGGGCACCTCGGCGTTGGTGGAGTCCATCATCAGCAGGTCCACGCCCTTTTCGCCGATCTTGCCGAATTCGACGAGGTCGGTGATGCGGTGGTCGAGCGGCAGCTGGTCGAGCTTGATATCGCCCGTGTCGATCAGGGAGCCGGCCGGGGTCTTGACGTAGACGGCCAGGGCGTCCGGGATGGAGTGGGTGACGTTGACGAATTCGAGGTCGAAGGGGCCCACCTTGAGCTTCTCACGGCCGGCAACCTCAACCTTGGTGGGGTTCTGGTGGTGTTCCTTGCACTTGGCGTCCACGAAGGCGAGGGTCAGCTTGGAGCCGATCAGCGGGATGTCCGGACGCAGCTTGAGCAGGTAGGGCACGCCGCCGATGTGGTCCTCGTGGCCGTGGGTGAGCACCAGGGCGTCGACCTTGTCGAGACGGTTCTTGATGTAGCTGAAATCGGGCAGGATGAGATCCACGCCCGGCTGCTCCTCCTCGGGGAAGAGCACGCCGCAGTCGATGAGCAGCAGGTGACCGTTGTATTCGATCACGTTCATGTTGCGGCCGATTTCGCCCAAGCCGCCGAGCGGCGTGATGCGCATGGAGCCCTTGCGGTACTTCGGCGGGGCGATCAGCACGGCATCCTGCTGGGGTGCGGTGGCCTGCCGGGTGGCGTTGATCTTACGGGACGGCGTACGGCTGTTGGATCCGTTGGCGTTGCGGCCGCGCGCGGAACCGCGACGGCGAGAATTCGTGTTCTTGCTTGTTTTCTTTTGTTCTTGTGCCATAACCTTTTTGGGATTTCTGTTGTGGTGCCTCTGCTCTGTCATGCAGGGGCGGCGGGCTGGCAACCCGTATGCAGCGTTTCGGGCTTACAGCAGTCCGGCAGCGCGCATGCCCTCTTCAGCCTTGTCAAGCTGAGTGGCGTCGGGACCGATGTTCGGCAGACGCATGGTGGTGGAGGGGATAACGCCCTTGACCTTGAGCGCAGCCTTGGCCATGACGGCCTGATAGCCGTCGCCATTCAACGCGTGGACAAGGGGGGCGAGCTGGTTGGCGAGGCGACGGGCGGTAGTGATATCGCCGCGATCGAATGCCTGGACAAGCTGCTGCATGGGGTTGGAGGCGACGTGGGCAATCACCGAAATGATGCCGACGGCGCCGATGGAGAGGAACGGCAGGAACAGGCCGTCATCGCCGGAATACCAGGCGAGGCCGGTGCGCTGCTGCTTCTCCACTGCGGCTGCAAGATCGCCGGTGGCGTCCTTGACAGCCTTGACGTGTTCAAGTTCGGCCAGTCGGTCGTAGGTTTCGACCTTGACCTTCAAGCCGGTACGGCCGGGAACATCGTAGACGATGATCGGCTTTTCGGCGGATTCGTCGACGGCCTTGTAGTGGCCGACGATACCGTCCTGCGAGGGGCGGGAATAGTAAGGCATGACGACGAGCACCGCGTCGGCACCCGCTTCCTGAGTCTGTTCGACCATACGCACGGTGTGTGCGGTGTCGTTGGAGCCGGCGCCGGAAATCACCGGAACGTCGACGACCTCCTTGACGGCCCTGACCAGCTCGACCTTCTCATCCATATGGGTGACGGGCGATTCACCGGTGGTGCCATTGACCACCAGACCATCCGCGCCATCGGCGACGAGGTATTTGGCGAGCTTCTGCGCGGCGGCGAAATCGACGCTGCCGTCGGATTTCATCGGGGTGACCATAGCCGGCAGAATGCGGCCGAAAGGTGCTGAATCAAGAAGGTGCATGTCATGCTCGCTCATAGTGTTTACCGTACTTCCCATTGTGGACTCTTATACTACGTACCTTGATTGTTGCTGAATGCGTGGCATTATGGCCGGAGCCGGTGGCAATGCCGTGATGCGCGTCCCGGCGCGCTTCCCTGCCTGAAATGCGGGGGCAACTACTGGTCGACTGCGGGTCGATTACAGGTCGAGGAAGTGGTCGAGGCCGATGGTCAGGCCGGCCGGAGCGTCGCCGGCGAGCTTGCGCACGGCAAGCAGGACGCCGGGCATGAAGCTGGTGCGGTCGAAGCTGTCGGCCCGAATGGTCAGCTGCTCGCCGGCGTTGCCGAAGAGCACTTCCTCGTGGGCGTTGAGGCCGCGCAGACGCACGGCGTGCACGTGGATGCCGTCGACCACCTGGCCGCGTGAGCCGCCATCGGTTTCGGTGGCGTCCGGCACGGGGGCGAGTCCTGCGGCCTTGCGCGCTTCGGCGATGCCGTGGGCGGTGTGAATGGCGGTGCCGGAGGGGGCGTCCACCTTGGTGGGGTGGTGCAGTTCGATGACTTCGGCGGATTCGAAGTATTTCGCGGCCTTGGTGGCAAAGTAGTCGGCCAGTACGGCGGAGATCGCGAAGTTAGGTGCGATGAAGACCTTCTGGGTTTCGGGCTTCGGACCGTTGGCGATGGCGGATTTGACCTGGGCGAGTTTCTCGTCGGTCCAGCCGGTGGTGCCGACCACCACGTCCACGCCTTGGCCGATCAGGGTCAGCACGTTGTTCAGGCTGACGGACGGCACGGTGAATTCGACGACCACATCGGTGTTGTCGGTGGTGATCTGGGTCAGGTCGTCGCCGGCATCCAATGCGAGCGCCAGCTGCGTATCCTCGGCGTTGTTCACCGCTTCGACCACGTGCGAGCCCATGCGGCCCTTTGCTCCGACCACCGAAACCTTGATCATGTCTTCTTCCCTGTCTACCCGTACCTGCCCGGCAATGTACCCGGGACGTTTTCCAATCGGCAATCAGCCTATCACCGCCAAGCCCTCACGCCAATACCCCGTCCACAGAATCAAGCTCCCTCTGACGAGCCGAACCGTGAAGTCGAGCTCCCTCTGATGAGCCGAACCGTGAAGAAAACGCCGGAGGCGTTTTTAGGTGAGGGCGAACGACAGTGAGCAATAATTCAGTTGGCTGAAAGCCATCATTAATTGCGTTCGAGCTGGACGCGAAGCGGACTGAGGGAGAGACCCCGGCGAAGCCGCCAACCATCCATCGGGCGTAGCCCGATCCCGTTTCACCCACGCCGCTTGGCCAAGGCCCATCCGGCCAACGCCAATGGCACGGACGCCAGCGTGAAGATGAATGGCAGCATCATGCCCACATGAGGGTTGGAGGCGTCAAGCACAATGCCGGCCACGGACGAGCCGATCGACGTGCCGACCGTGCCTGCGGTGGTTACCCAGCTCAGTCCTTCGGTCAGGGATTCCGCCGGCACCAGATCCTTGACGATGAGGTTGCCGGTGGCGAACGTCGGCGAGACGGTCAGGCCGGCGAGGATTTCGAAGACGCCCAGCAGGATGAGATTGTCCATTGACAACCGGAAGAACACGTAGCCGACGGTCAGCAGCGACAGGAACATCACCATATGCGCCCAATGGGAGCCTTTGAGTTGGCAAGAGCCGAACACCAGCGCGCCGATGCACGAGCCGACCGCGAACATCGCCAATTGCAGACCGAGGAAGGGCTCAAGTCCCATGGATTTCATGGTGGCGGTAATGGACACGTCGAAGGACGTGAAGCTCATATTGAACACGATGAACACGGCGAGCAACGGCAGTACGCCGGCATAGAGCAATACACTCTTGGGCTTGGCACCGCTGCGTTTGAGTTGGCGCAGGGTCAGCTGGTCGGCATCTTCGCTTGCAGCGGGGCTGCCGTCATCGTGCGCGGCCACGCTGACCTGTTCCACGATGACCGGCGGCTGGGTGGATTTCAGCGAGAAGAATATGGTGCCGCCGATGCCGCATGCCACGGTGGGCACGAACAGTTGGGATACCGGATGCACGGAGGTGGCCAGCCAAGCCGCCAGAATCGGCCCCAGAATAAAGACGATCTCGTCAATGGCGGCTTCCATGGCGTAGGCCGTGTTGAGCAGCTGTTCGCCATCTTCCACACCGCGCAACGCATAGGACCAACGGGTTCGGACCAATGCGCCGAATGAGAACTGCGTCAGACCCATGATGATGGCCAAAGCGAACAGCAGCGGAATCGGCACGCGCACCAACGCCGCGAAGGCGAAGGCGAGCATGGCCACGATCTGCACGGCGAGCGCAAGCCGGCCCACGCGGGCTTGGCCGAAACGGTCGAAGGCGCGGGCGTAGAACGGGGTGACGCAGCTCATGGCCAGCACATAGGCGGCGCTCATGGTGCCGGCGATGGTCCAATTGTCGTAGAGATGGTTGAGCGCCAGAACGATGCCGAGACTCATCATGGAGATCGGCAATCGTGCCACCGCACCGGACAGGCAGAACGCCTTGGCTCCGGGCAGCATGAACAGGCGCTGATAGGGCGAGTGGGCAGCAGACGACTTCGAAACCGCGCGAGTCGTGGACACAATAACTCCTTACTGGTGCGTTGTCCGGCACGTGCGCCCGCCCACACGTGCCATCCGAGGGTAGCGGTTCCCCAGCAACGTCACGCGGTGCGTTTCAACCGCGGACCGGTACGTGGCCAGTCGTCTTCATCGTCGGAGATGCCTTGCGATGCATAAGGTCTCTCCACCGGTGAAGGCCGTCCGATGCTGTACAGGTCATGAGCCTTTGGGCTCAGTCGTTGTCAGATTGTTCGGGAATGCCGGAGCTCAACTCGGTAAGGATTTCCTGTTTGGTTTTCGCACGGGCGCGAAGCTCGCGCAAGCCCTCGTCGGGCTCACTGACATAGTAGAGAGTGGCGTCGATACTGTCCAATTCCACACCTTCGACCGCTGCCAGCAGCAGTCGGTACATGTCGAGCTGGGCAAGTTTGCGGGTGATGTCGTCTGGCTTGGTGGGCCGACGACCGGTTTTCCAGTCGACCACGGTAAAGCGTGCGGTGGTGCTGGACGGGTCAAGTCCACCGATGAATACCGCATCGAGTTTGCCATTGACTAGGCCCACGCCCGGCACGTCCACGACAATGGCACGCTCCGTCCACGCCGGGATGCGCTTGGCCCACGATGATTCGGCCAATCTGCGCTGCCACGCCACCAGCTTGGACTCGGTGGCATTGTCGCTACTTATGGAAGTGGCGGAGGCGGCGGATACGGCGGATGCGGATTGTTGAGCCGTGGGCTGTGGGACAGCGGGCTGCCGTGTGGATGGCTTGCGGCATTGCCGCTCCCGTTCGGCCAAATCGGCCAACATGGCTTCCCGGGAAACGAATCCCGCATCCTGACCTGTATGCGGCATACTTGATTCGGCTTCATATGCCAGTACCGCTTCATCCGGCTTACCGGCATTGATGAATTGCTCAGCCCACGCATGGAACTGCGTGCCGGCTTCGGCCGCCGGAGACGATATTCGTGGAATCGGACGGATAATGCTACGCCAGTAGAGGCGCTCCTCCCGTTCGCTCATGCCACCTACGCGGGCTTGCAGGCTTGTCACGTTCTGACGTCCGGCGGCCAGAATGCGTTGCGCCTTGGCTTTGACTGCCTCATCAAGCGACTGGCCGCTGGCGGCATCGGCCATCAAATCGGCGTCGTCCACCAGCAATTGCGCCCGTTGCAGCAGTGGACCGGCGTCTTGGTGCTGCTCAAGTGACGAGGAATCTGCGGCGATAACATCGATGCCACGTGACAGCTGTTCATGCACTGCGTCGCTGAGGGTAGCCGGCCACGGCAATTCGACAGCGGCATCCGTCTGCGTAATCGGCGTCTGCCATGCCTCCCCCACCACGGCGTCACCGTATGCCGCGGCATGCTCTCCGATAAAGAACCCTTCGGGAGGGGCAATCGCTTCGCCTTGCGCCGAGATCAGCATGGGCTTCCCGGCATTGGCGGCTTGCAGCCGTTCCACACAGTCCTGAGCCGATATCGCATGTTCACGGGCTTGGAGCGCGTCATGCACTTCAAGCCAGAAATTGGATGGCTGAGCGGCGCGAGAGCCTTTGGGCACCACTGACGGGTCCCGCCCGGATTCGCCCGTATAGGCGCAATAGGTCATCAGGGCATCTTCTCGCGCACGGGTAAGCGCCACATACATCAATCGACGTTCGTCGGCATGCAGCCGGCGCCCATATTCCTCCGCCTGCGTCAAATACCAGCCGGATGCATCCACTTCTTCCACGCCATCGCCGAATTCGCGCATGGAGCCGAACACTTCATCATCAATAAGCTCCACATCATCCAAAGCCGCCAACGATGCGATGGGGTCGGCTTCCACATCGGTATCATGGGGGAATCGCGGCAGAATGCCGGCATCGGCACGCATAGGCACGGGTACGGCGGTGGGGTTGGTGAGCCAGGAGTCGGCGGTCTCATGATATTCGGGTGCGGTCCAGTGACCTTGCTCGGTGCCTCCCGTATGGTGCTCGTCCAGCACGATCTTGAGATGGTCGCCCTGATTGCTGGGGAATCCGACGGCGGTAAGCCCCACTACCGCAACGGCATCCCATTCCAACCCTTTGGACTGGTGTACGGTCATCAGTTCCACATCCACCGGAGCGTCGGGGAGACTGGCGGCTTCATCCTCCACCGAAGCCAGATGATCCACCCATGTGATGAACCCATGCAACGAGGGAGTTTGCTCAGCGGCAATCTCTTGCGTGTACGTATCCACCAAATCCACAATCGCATCCATAGGCATATGCGCCAAAGCGGGATTGGCGCGGTGCTGCGGATTATGCAGCACACCGGCCAATACGGTGTCGATGTCAAGATCCAACGCTTCTATGCCGGCGCGAATCACGTCGCCCAGTGGCCGCCCGACGGCATCATGCACCTGACGGAGCATCACCGCGGCCCGGGTTATGGCGTTGCGCCCGTGTGCGCTCAACCGTTCAAGCAGTTTTACCAGGTCGCCGCGTAGCAATACGTCTGGCAGGAATACCGCATTGGCCACCTGATCGCGGTACTCACGCACCACAGCCGCCCATTCATTCGCTGGTGTATCCGGTTGGGCAAGGCCGGCCTGCACCAATGCTTGGAAGCGTTGTTCCGTGTTCTGTTCTTCAGCAAAACGGGCCAACATGGTCAAATCCGCTGCGGACATGGTGAATCGTGGCGTGGCCAGCAAGCGCATCAGCGATCCCGTATCGGTGTGGTCGGCGGCCACGTGCAGCAACGCCATCAGATCGCGGATTTCCGGACGTTCCAACAGCGCGGAATAGCCGACCACGAATGTGGTCAATCCGGCCTGTTCCAATGCCGCCTGATATTCGGGCATATGTGATTTGGACCGAAACAGCACGGCGACCGGCGCTTTCTGTTCGCCCGGCATCTGTTCCTGTTGTTCGGCTGCGGAACGGTGTCGTGCGATGGCCGTCTTGCAGAAACGCACTACGGCGTCGATCTCCTGCCCGGCCGTGGCGAAGCCCAGTACTCCCAATGTTCCTTCGGGGGCATCAGGCATGGGGTCGAGCGATGAGACATCGACCTCACGCATCAATGAGCTGGAAGGACGCGACGGATTGGAGCGCAACGGCAGCGTGAGATTATTGGCGGCTTCGAGCACTATACGGCTGTTTCGCCTGGTGACGGACAGCGGGAATGGCTTGTATCCGGCAGACAGGTGGAAATCTTGCTGGAACATACGGAATGCACCAGGGCTGGCACCACGCCATGCGTAAATCGACTGGAACGGATCACCCACCGCGTTGACGGCGGACCTCTGTGACGCATCCACGTGGAACAGTGCTGCCAGCAGAGCGGCCTGCGTGGTGGAGGTGTCCTGATATTCGTCGAGCAGCACGTGGCTGTACCTGCGGCGCGTACGCTCTCCGATGGAGGGGAAGCGCTCGATAAGCTGATACGCGGCAATGGTGAAGTCGGAGAATTCGGCCATATTGCGTTCCCGCTTGGCTTGGGCATAGGCCTCCACCAGCTGGAGCAGAATATCGCGTTTGCGTGTGGTCTCCAGCAGCGCACCGCAATGATAGGTGCAGCGGGCGTGCAAATGTTCGGCACGGTCATCGAGCTTGGCTTGCCAGCTGGCGTCGGTATCTTTCTTCAGTCGTTTGATCTTGGGGATTTTCGGCTCGTCCTCGGGCATGGGTTCATCTGCAACGGCTTGTTGCAATCGATTGATGAATGCCGAATCCCATTGCCGTACTCGATTGATCGCATCATCGAAGCTGGTGCAGCCGGCACCGATCATGGCACTGCCAATGGCATCCGACAACGCCAGAACACGGTTCGCCAAACTGGAGAAGGCGCCAAAATCCTCACTGAACGCCAGATCCATGTGACTGTCGATGACTTCGGTGGCCAGTTGAAGCGCTCCGGCTGCGCTCAATGGTTGCGTGTTCTGATCGAATCCGACAAGCAGTCCATATTGGCGCACGATGGTCTGGAAGAAGGCGTCATACGTGAAAATGGCCGGCTTGAGGAATGCCCGATCAGACACCGTGGCGGTCGTAGAGCCCGCCATATCACCGGCCACTGCGGCGGAGACGCGTTCCAGCAGTTCGCCTGCGGCCTTGCGTGTGAAGGTCAGGCCCAGGATGCGTTCAGGTGCCACACCTCGATTGATAAGCGCGATGATGCGTTGGGTCATCGTAAAGGTTTTGCCGGAACCGGCACCGGCAACCACCAATACGTCAGCATCGACTGGCGCATCGATGATGGCGGCCTGTTCCGCACTGGGAGTGAACGTGCTCATGCTTGCCTCGTTTCGAAAATCGTGTCGATCTGGCCTGCACAGGCAGGGCAGACGTTCTTCATACGGCAGAATCCGATATGGGTGTCTTGCGGATGGGCCTCGATGATGGCTGATCTGCTGGCCGCCGCGGCATAGAATACGCGGGCGATCATGGTCAGCGACCATAACGTCTGCGTACCGGCGAGCGCGGCGAATTGCGCCCACGCTTCGGCACTCACACCTTCGGGAGGAGTAGCCGGATCTATGGCGGGTATGTCGAAGAAACGGTTGGGGTCTTTATACCAGTATCGGGGCGTGAACGGTTCGGCATTCAACGAGCCATCAGTGAACAGCGGCGGCTGGAAGGCACCTTCCGGAGCGTAGCTTCTGGCTGGTGCCGCATTCTGCCCGACATGGAATAGCACGCTTTGGCTGATATGCGGCATTGCGGCAAGTGCCTTGGCACCGCGCGGCCCGTCTTCGGGGAACACGAGGCCAAGCTGATAGCACACGAGCTGCAAATCATTGAAAATCTGTTTGACCGTGGGCGTTCTGCCTGTTTTGTAGTCAATGAGGCGAATGCATTCGCCGCCGTCTGCGAGTACGCGGGTTTCCATACGGTCGATGCGCCCGGACAGTCTCACGGTCAGATGCTCGTCCATGCCTTCCGGCCACCCTCCGACCAGTGCTCCCATCAGACGGACCAGCGTGTTCCGACCGATTGGGTGCAGGCCGGGCACAGCATTGTATGCGTCGAGTATGTCACGCACATCGAATCGTGCGGCAAACTCCCGTTCGCATTCGGCACCGGCCAATGCGCCAATGCTGAAGTTGCTGGAGTTCTTGCCAAGATACGTTTCCGGATCGGCGTCGCTGCGCACAAAGTAATCGGCGATGTTGCGCAGGGTATCCGCCGCGGACTCGTCCTTACGGGTGGCCTCATAGCGGTTCCGGGTGTCGGCTATGGCATTCGGATCAGGACGTTTGCTCTGATAGATGGCATTAAGCCGTGCCGAGACAGCCTCGATGCGACGTTCCGCGCCGGCCGTGGAGTCCAAGCCCAGTGCGGCCAACGCCTGGGCATTGTGGGAAAGATGGTCCAGCCCTTCCTCGCTGCCTTGCTGCGCAACCGCATGGATGAGGGTTCCGAAACTGGTGGCCACGGAGCTGGGGCGAGGACCGGCGAACCGGTTCTCCAGCATCCAGCACACCGGGCACGCCCATAGGCTGTCGACCGCCGATGGAGATAAGGTGACCATGGGCGCGGCCTGCGCATCCGTCTTGCCTTTCCCTGTTTGGATACCGTCAGGCTGTACACCACCAGATGACGCGCTGTCGGATGAGGCACTGTCAGATGAGGTATCGCCAGATGACGCACCGCCAGATGACGCACCGCCAGATGACGCGCTATCCGATTGGGCCGGCGATTCCACAAACGCCCAGCTCTGCGGATTTGCGGCGCGCACACCATGCTCTAACAGGAGTGTCAACGCAATCGCGGCGTCCTTTGCGGCAGCCTGCTGCGGTTGAGCAGTGGCCAGAACCGCGCGGGCGGCGCTGACCAACCCACGTGGGTCGGCGTCCAATCCGGCCAGATCATATTCGGCGAATCCCGCATGTGCCCCCACTGTGGTGAAAGGCGCCTGTTGCCGGTTGCGCGGATAGTATTCCGGCAGATACCCGAAGAGAAAGTCCGAGGGGCTCATGCTGTCGTTCCATACCGCGCTGATCATGATTCGCCGTGCACGGGTCAGCGCGACCAGGAAACTCTTCTTCTCGCCCGACAATACAGCCGCGAACCGCGGATCATGCCCGGTTTTGTCGCTTTCTTCAAGCGCTCCCCTCAGCACGAGCTCGGCAAGGTCTTCACCACCGAACATGGTGTTGCGCCCGGCGAGGTTCGGCCACACGTCTTGCTGGACCACCGGTATCCACGCATATTCCCAGTGGCGTCCGGCCGCGCCTGCCGGCGTGGTCAATGTCACCGCGTCTTCCACCGGTCCTATGTGGGCCAAGGAATCGGCCTGCACTTCCATGCCCCGAACCTGTGCCATGAATGACGTGATGTCTCGACTGGCGGTGGAATCATCGGCGAACTGGAACAGGCGCATTGCCGCGTCCAGCCGGTCATTGGCCGTACGCCCCTCTGCCGTGTTGAATAATGCCGCACGCTGCCAGACCGGTGCCAGACCGGTGGCGTTCCACGCAACAGACAGCGCATAGCGCGGCTGTACGCGCTGGCTTGCCGGCAGCCGCTCCAAGCCGGAAGCAACGCTGCCCACCAGATGCCACAGGTTCGCAAAAGCGCGGGCCTGAGGGTCGTTGCCGAGCACCGCGTGGATGGATGCGAGCGCAGCCTGCGCCGGCGCGGCGGCATCATCAATGGCAAGCATCACGTACAGCGCGTCAACGCCAAAGGCCAAGTCATCGCCGGACGGTTCACCGAGTATTTCGACAGACACTGGCAACGAAGTCACTGACGACGAAACCGCTGACGTCGAAACCACTGACGAGGATGTTTCACGACCTGTTTCACGCCGTGTTTCATGGTATGTTTCACGCAATGTTTCCCATGCCGTCGTCAGAGAGGTCAGCATGGCATCATCCGTGGCGAGATGCGCCAGCGACTCCAACGACCCCATGGCCGATTCGATCGGCGCAAGCCTTGCGGGACGCCCCTGACCGGGTTTGGCCCCGGCACTCACCAACGGGCCGTTCATCAACGTGGCCACTCTAGTCCTTATATATGCCGCGCAGGAAGCCAACGTCATCTGGCATTCCGCCATCCCCTCGGCACGCAATCGGGCAAGCTCCACAAGCGCGAACAATCCCTGCACGAAAGTCTCGTCCTTCAAAGGACGGGTGACCGACGAATACCGCACCGGTACACCATCTCGGCGCAGTCGTTCGCCGAACAGCCGCACGGCGGCATTGTCGTGGGTGATGACCGCCATGTCGTTCCACCGAATATGCCGGTCAAGATGCGCCCGCTTGATGCGCCAGACCACATCATCCAGCTCCTCACGTGAGGATCGGTACAGGCCGGCGGTCACCGTGCCGTCCGCCTGATAATTCGCTGCATCGACTCCGCCCAGTATGGCGGTCAGCTTGCCGGGACGCTCGGCCGGAGGCAGCGGCTCGTCTTCCGGCGAGGGAATCGACAGCGAAATACGAGACGCGATCACATCAGCCATCGTCATGTGCGACTGATCAGCGACGGCACTGCCGCCAACCAGCTGTTCTTCCTTGGCCTTCAGCCGCCCTTCCACGGCACGGCGCATCAGATATTCCGGATACGATCCGCGGAAGGTCTGCACCGATTCATCCGGGTTGCCGACCAGCACCAACTTGACGCCGGCATTCCCCAACTCCTCCAAGAAGCGCATGCCGGCCAGCGTGGTGTCTTGAACATCATCCACAACCAGCAGCCGGGGCAAGCCCAACGCCTCCACACACATAGGCCGGTCGGAATCATCCGCGTGATCGGCGGCGAATGCCTCACGCACCACACGAGCGCCTGCCACCAGCAAATACGAGGCATCCAAACGGTATTGCCCCGGATATACCGCGCTTTGGGCTGCAATATATTCACGGCGCAACGCGAAAGCCAAACGCCATTGCACCGACAATCGCGCGTCCTCCGTCACGGCGTCCAAGAGACGTGGCTCTTCGTGAACGCCTACACCGAGCTCATCCAATCGGGCCAGCATATCGCGCAACTGGCTGATAAACGCATCTGAAATACCTCGCGTGAACCTATCCGCGCTGGTCGAGCCGCCTGCCGACGTCGGAGACGGCGAATCCGACCCTTGTTGCGGGAGGCTTGATTGTGCGGAAGCGGCAGAGCCGGGCATCTCGCCGGCACCGGCATCGCGTATGAGTCTCGCCCAGTCATCCTGGGCAAAGTAGACGCGTAGCAAATCACAGGTGCCGCAATCATCTCCCGCTACGGCATGGCGCAGATGCACGGCCATGACTTGACGCAGCAAAGCATCCTGTTCCGCACCGTTCAGCAATCGAGGCGACGGCAATCCAGTTCCCTCGCGCGAAGCCGATATGGCCCGGAATGCCACGGCACCCAGCGTGGTGACCGGCCTGGCCTGCACGGAAAACCCGAGCTCACGAATCACCCGATTGCCCAATGCGTCGGCGGCCACACGGCCGGATACGGCCATCACCGCCTGCGTGCCACCGTAGCAGCGCAGCCCCGCCATCAACACCGATAAGGCGAATTCAGTTTTGCCGCTTCCAGGCGTGCCGACAATCAGCCTCGCCGCTCCATCACGGTCGATGCCGTCCAGCACTGTTCCAGGTTCAAGTCTCGTCATCATGGCTCCAGCCTAAACCCGACCGTCACAGAGGGAAAAATTTTACCGAACCCGACGAAGAATCGTACCCTTGACGGTATCCTGTAGAACGAATGCAGGGAGAGCGCATTTTCCAAGGAGGGAGGGAACAGATGGACAACATTCCGATGAGACCGCCGAAGCTGCCCGGATATGATTTCGTCCAGATGTTGGGAAGCGGTGCCACCGCCACGGTGTACCTATATAACCAGCGTATGCCCGCACGCCCGGTGGCGGTAAAGGTCAGTGCCAAAACCCTTGACCCACGGGCCGCTGCCCTGTTCAACCGCGAGGCCAACTTCATGGCCAAGCTGTCATCCCACCCGTACATTCTGCCGGTATATGGTGCCGGCGTCACCTCCGATGGCCATGGCTACATCGTCATCGAATATGCGCCGGGCGGCACCTACAACAGCATCATGAAGGCCCGGTCCATGACCTGCGAGCAGGTACTCGACCTCGGCATCAAGCTGTCAAGCGCGCTGTTCACCGCGCATCGCAGCAATATCATCCATCACGACATCAAGCCCAGCAACATTCTCATCACCTCGCAGGGCTTGCCTGTTCTGGGTGATTTCGGTATCTCCACCGATGTGTATGACCGCACCGAAACCGGATTCTCGCCGCCGTGGGCACCGCCTGAGGTGCTTCAGCATCTGACCAATGGTTCGGAAGCCGCCGACATCTATTCGCTGGCGGCCACCCTGTACGCCATGTTCGCCGGCTGCTCGCCATTCCAGCACGAATATCACCCGCGTTCGCAATCGGAACTGATTTCGCTGATCGTCAACCAGCCATTGCCTCGCCTCAACCGCCCCGACGTGCCGGCCGATGTGGAAGCGGTGCTGCGCCGGGCCCTGAACAAGGACCCCGACCAGCGGTACTACTCCGCGTTGGAGTTCGCACGTGCCATGCAGCGTGTGCAATTCGCATATTTCGGGCATGCCACTCCCGTTACCGTGGAAGGGATGCCGCCCTACCCCAAAGACATCGAGCGTCGACGCCAGGCCACGGACCAGCGAGATCAGATCACCCGTTCGTCACGACGATGGGTCAAACCGGTGGGTATTACCGTCGGTATACTTGCGGCGATCACCGCAGCGGCACTGATATTCGCCTTCGTGGTTGTTCCCCGCATGGACAGCGCCACCGGATCAGATACCAAACAGGTGGCGACGCCCGGCACCAAGGATGATGACAACAACCGCAATAATCAGGATGACGTGATCACCGATACCGCGAACGCCCAGATTCCTTCCCCGGAGAATCTGAACGGCACCTATGCGGCGGATGGGTCATCCGTGACGTTCACCTGGACGAATCCAGACCCGCAAAGCGGTGATACCTATGCGTGGGCCATAGTGCAGGGCAGCAATACCGACCAGAGCGCGCAAACCGTCACAACGTCAGATCCCACGGTGACCGTCAACGCGCAGGAAGGCTCGCAGACCTGCATTCAGGTGTCCATTGTGCGCAAGAACCGCCAGATGTCCGTCAGCCCCGCCATCGCCTGTGCGGCCAAGCCGCAAGAATGATCCGCTCGCCACTGCCGGGCATGCCACCTTGGCATTGCGTATCGCATCAGACGTGCGCCCGGCAGCGGCGAATTCACCAAATGGACAACAGGAACGACAGGTATTGGAACCGTAAAACGTTGTCATTACTCTGGCAACCAGAGAAACCAGGGTTCAGGGAGTTCAGATGGCCACATCGTCCCAGTCATACGATCGTCGCCGACGCATCAGCGCGGCTTTGCGCCGCCTTATGCCCTCCGGAGGGCATACGTGGACGGTTCCCGTAATCACGCTCCTGCTGCTTCTGGGACTTGTTGCCGGCGCGGTGATCATGAGCACCGTCACGCGCCGCCATGTGCAACTGGACGATGGCACCGTATGGGTCACTTCGCTGAAAAACCAGAAGGCCGCACGATTCAACGTAAAGAACAAGGAGGCCGACGCCGGCGTCTCCTCCTCCGCCCCACGATTCGACATCGCACAGCATAATGGCGACACCATCCTGACCGAAACGACCAAAGCCTCCACCATCAAGGCATCCACGGTCAGCACCGGTGTCAAGACCGACATCAAAGCCAACACCACCACTGTGGTCGGCGGGGATACCGTAGCCCTGATCAACGAGAAGACCGGCAATGTGTGGACCGGCTTGTCGGAAAACCTTGATTCCGTGACCCCCACCACTTCCGATCCGAAAATGAAGCTGGGCGAGGGCGGGCGCATTGCAGTAACCCACGATGGCAAGGTCTACGGATACCGTCCATCCGACGGTATGGTGCTGCGTCTTGACAATCCCAGCAGTGCCAAGGCCAAAACCCTCGAATCGCTGACCGACGGCAAGCAGCAGACCGTTGAAAGCTTTACCGTCATCGGGAGCACGCCGGTAATCGCAACCGGCAAAACCGTCATATTCAAGGACGGCCGCGTCGATGTCGACACGACCGGCACCCTCACCCTTCAGGAGCCTCCCACCGATGACGTACAGTCCGATTGGGTGGCCGCGGCATCACCGAGAGGCCTTGCGCTTATCCCGTTGAAGTCCAATGCCAAGGCGAATTTCATAGCCAACGGGGGCAAGGCGAATCCGGCACGACCGGTATCGTCCAAGGGCTGCGTGTACTCGGCTTGGAGCCAGAAAGCCAGCAACTACATTCGCGTCTGCTCCCCCACGGATACCAGCGTCAAGCCGCAAACCCTCGAATCCGTCAATACTACTTCCGAATTGGTGTTCCGCACCAACCATCGCCTTGTGGTGCTCAACGACACGGTTAACGGCAATGTGTGGAACCCTGAGGATTCCACCAAAGTCATCAAAATACAGTGGAACAAAATACAGACCGAGCAGACCGAGAAAGAACAGCAGAACAACGACTCGGCCAACAACCACCACGACTTCTCCAAGACCTGTTCCGCACAATCCGGCCAAATCAAAGCCGAGGATGATGAAATCGGCGCACGAGCCGGTTCGGAACAGATTCTCGACGCGCTGCGCAATGACGAGCAGACCGATTGTTCCGTACTGAAAATCACCAAGGTTGGCGCACCAAACAACAAAGACGTCACCATTTCGCCGATTTACGACGGCCGGTATCTGCAACTCGATGCCTCCGCCGCATCCGCAGGCACCGTTACCTTTACTTACGATATTTCCGATGGTCGCGGCCAGACCTCTTCCGCCACGGTGACCGTAACCCTGAATGATGGAGGCAACCACGCTCCCGTACAGTTCGACACTCCTCCCGAGATCGATGTGGAGCAGGGAGCCAGTTATACCGCCAATGCGCTGAGCAGCTTCAACGATCCGGATGGAGACCCGCTCACTCTGGTCTCCGCTGTGGCCCAGAACACCGACCAGGTGCAGGTGTCCACCCGAGCCGACGGCCAGCTTACGTTCAACACCGGTGCGCTGGCGTCGGGACGTGTGGGCGTCGAGGTCACCGTCTCCGACGGCACGGCAACCGGCACCGGCATGGTGTATTTCTCGGTCAAGCCCGCGAACACCTTGGCCGCGGTCATCGACCCGGTAGCGAAAACCACCGTTCCCAACACGGATACCGTCGTCAAGCTGTCCTCTTACGTGCATGGCACTTCCTTGCAGCCGGCACAACTGACTCAGGTGGATACGCCCAACGGCGCTTCGACGACCACCAATGCGGCGGATATGTCGTTGACGTTCAAGGCCACCAATCCCGGCACCTATTATGTGCCCTACATCATTACTCAAGGTTCGATTCCGGCCACCGGATTGGCTCGAGTCGAGGTGCAGCCCGCCACCGGCGAGGCCGCCAAACCGGTTGCCGCCAACGATGTCGCCCTGCTTGGCGCGGATAATACCGCCATTGTGGAGCCGCTCACCAATGACGTCGATCCGATGGGCGGTGTGCTGTCCGTCACCACGGTGAGCGCACCGGCCGACTCCGGCATCAAGGTTGGTCTCGTCAGCCATAAGCGCGTGTATATCACCGCGCGTCAGGTGCCCACGAAGCCCGTCGCCCTTACCTACACCGTGGCCAACGCCTCCGGAACCGCCAAGGGCACCATCGTGTTGCAGCCGCCGGCTCTGGCCACCTCGAATTCAGTGCCCAAGGCCAGCAATATCAATGCCCAGGTGCGTACCGACGGCATCGTGTCCGTGGATGTGCTTGACCATGTGGCCTACTCGGATGGCACCACGGTCAAACTCAAGAACAACCTGCAATACGACAAGGGGACGTTCAAGGGTCTGGCCTTCGTCTCTGGAGACACGGTCCGCTACCAAGCATCCAGCGAGACCGGCAACTTCCCCATCACCTATACGGTTGAAGACAATCTGGGTAATGTGGCTTCCGCCAATATCACCATTACCGTGCATAAGAGCGACGCAGCGAGCAAGGCCGCGCCAACCCCGCATGACGCCGAAGCGCAGGTTGCCGCCGGGCAGAAGGTCCGCATCCCCATCACACTGACCGGCATAGACACGGATGGCGACGACGATCAGCTGTTGGGTCTGGGCAACAAGGCACCCACGCTGGGCCGCATATCCGAAGTCGGTTCCGACTACTTGGTCTATGAAGCGTATCCGGATTCGTCCGGCACCGACACCTTCTCCTATGCCGTGGAGGATTGGACCGGTCAGCGCGCACAGGCGCAGATCCGCGTGGGCGTATTCCAAGGATCGTCCGACTCCGGCGTATACGCCAGGGATGACGAAATCACGTTGAGGCCCAATACGGCCGCAACCGTGCCGGTCGCGCAGAACGACATCTCCGGCGACAACACCAATCTGACCGTCGACAAGCATGTCGAGGTCCAAGGTCTCGACGGGGTGAGCGTGAAAGACAATATGCTCTCCTTCACCACGCCCGACAGCGCCACCACCGACTATATCGCCTACACGGTCAAAGACAAGGCCGGCTTGTCCGATACGGCCACCCTCACGGTAAACGTGGATCCGAATGCCGCCATCGAGCCGCCTACCGCCTACGACTATCGCGTGCCGTCCGCCGCCACCATCGATAAGAAGTCCGTGGATGTGGATGTTTCCCAGTGGATCGCCAATCCTTCCGGCACAGCCAATGAGCTCAAGGTCGGCGTGCATCCCTCCGCCAGCGCTCACGCTCACGTCAGGGGCGGCGAGCATTCGACCACCATCACCGTCGACCTGACGTCACAGGCGCGAGCCGTGCCTTACACGGTGACCAATACGAAATACAACATCACCTCCACCGCGTTCATCCAGGTACCGGCCTATGGTGTCTTTCCGCCCACGTTGCGTCCCAAGGCACCGGAATTGAAGGTCAATTCGCGCGAGACCATTGAAATCAACATCAATGACTATGTCCGCGTCGGCGCCGGCAAGGAACCGTATATCGAAAGCGCTGATTCCGTCAGCGCCACCAAGGCCTCCAACTCCGATTTCTACGTGAACGACAAGACCCTGAAGTTCACTGCGGCAAAAGACTACGCAGGCCCCGCCTCCATTACCTTTACCGCTGTGGATGGCAAGCAGGGATCGGATAAGACCAAGATCATCAATTCCGCAGTGATCACTCTCCAGATCACGGTGATAGGCCGCGATGTGCCGCCGCCCACGTTCTCGTCCTCCACTATTGATGTCGAGGCGGGCGCGGACCCCAAGACCGTTGATCTGACGGCGCTCACCCATGCACCGTCCGGCGTGTATGACGACGAAAAGCAATACACGTATTCCGGTGGAAGCTCATCATCCAGGCAAATCACCGCAAACCTGTCCCGTTCCGGTAGCTTGCAGGTTTCCGCCACCAAGGATGCCGCTCCTGGCACCACCGCGTCCATTCCCGTGCAAATCGCATACGGCGCGGACACCGTGAATGCCGGTGTGACCGTGCGCGTAGTGTCTTCGACCCGTCCGCTGGCACACGTCGGCGACAAGACGTTGAAGATCAAGGCCGGTGCCAGCGATGCCGTGAACGTGCTTACCGGCGCGTACAATCCGTTCCCCGATTCCTCGCTGACCGTCATCAGCTGCAAGGCGGATGACGCCGCCAAACTCACCATCGCCGGATGCGATGCCTCCGGAAACATCACCATCGCCGTCGCATCCGATGTGGGTGCTTCCACGAACACCGTGCTCGTCACCGTGCAAGACGGCACCAAGTCCAAGGATCGTGAAGTCACCGCATCGATTACCGTGTCCGTGATCGACAAGCCCGAGCCGCCACTGCTCTCCCCCGTAGCCGGGGAACCGCAGGACAGCGCGGTCAGCCTCACATGGACGCCCGGTGCCGCCAATGGCAGCCCGATCACCAACTACAAGGTCAGTTGGACCGGTGCCGCCACCGGAGAGAAGGATTGCGGTGCCGTCACCTCATGCCAGGTCACTGGTCTGAAGAACGGCAAAACCTATTCCTTCACCGTCGCCGCGCGAAATGACGTCGGCTGGTCCAAGCCGTCCACCGCCGTCGAAGCCACACCGGACAAGGTGCCGTCCGCTCCCACCGATGTTACGGTCACGGGTGGCAATAAAACCGCCAAGGTGATATGGAAGGCACCGAGCGGTGATTTCAGCGCCGTCGACAACTATTCGGTGACCGTCACCGGTGCAGGTGCTCCGCAGACCAAGGAAACCGGCAATACGGCCACCGAGCTGTCGTTTACGTTCAACAACAACGACATTTCCGATGGCACCGCCATTACGGCGACCGTCAAAGCCCATAACAAAATCAATTGGAGTGCCGAGTCCGCCGCATCGCCGTCAGAAAAGATCTGGGGAGACCCGGATGCGCCGAACATTGCGTTGTCGAACGACGGCACCACAGTAACGGCGAAAGTCACTCTCGGCAACAACCGCAATGCCGGCTGCCGGCGAATTTCCTTGGGAGGAGATGTCAAGGACACCATCGATTGCAGTGACAGTGGCGCTACGTTCGATATCAATGAGAACGATTTGAACACCCGGGAAATCACCGTAACGGCCACCGTGGTGCCGCAGCGCGATGCTTCCTCCGGCACGGGCAAGAGCAGCTTTGTCCCGCAGTACAAGGTCCAGCCGCCCACTGACGTCTACACCACCGGATCCGGCAGTACATGCACCGTGCATTGGACCAAGCAGGGACATGCGCAGTCCTACAGCGTGACTGCCGATGGCATCGATTCCGGTACAGCTACTAACCGGAACTCACTCGACTTCCGAATGAGTCCTTGGGCCAAATGCAACACCGCATCGGTGCAACAGGTGTTCAACGGCGCTACCAGCGACGCCGTCACCGGAGGCCCGCACAATGGCGCTCCTTACACCTATGAGAAGAAGGCTGTAATCAACAAACCGCAGGAGCTGCGCTGGTCAGACAACGCTCACGTCATTAACGTCACCGGCGGTTCGGTTGATGTCTATGGCAAGTCGGCCACTGTACAAATCATCATCAATGGCCAACCGTTCACGTGGAACTCCGGCCAGCAATTGGATGTCACCGACTTGACCGTGGCCGCCGATGGCAACTACGCGTGGAGCGTCAAAGTCACCGGCGGGCCGGGATACTCCGGTCTCGACAACACTGCGGACGGAGGCAGCGTCGCGGGCACACGTCCCTCTGACTCCTCGGAGGGGACCAAGTCGCTCAAATCCGGTACCGATGTCACCACTTTGGCCAAGAACCCCTGGATTCTTGGTTTCGGCAATACCCCAATATCGTCAACCACCATTCACAAGCAGTAGGAGAACATCCATGAGCGAGAACATCGATGACGCGACGCAGTTGTCTGACACGACCCGCCTGTCCGACAGCACGCAGCTATCCGACAGCACGCACTTGTCCGACGCCACGCACCTGGCATCCGCACCACACACCGGCACGACCCCAAGCACCGAGTCGGCGCCGCAGTCCGTTGCGCTGCCTAACCTGCCGCAGCGGCCGTCACAAGCGCCGTCAGAAAAGCCGTCTCCTACTACTGATGCCGCCTCCATTCCTGCGGGCGATGACAGCACCGTGCTCAAGCCGCGCAAGGGATCGACGCCAGCCATCCCGCAGCAGGTCACCGCGCAATCACAGCCACAATCCCAGCCGCAGCGTCAGTCGAGCAAAGCCGCGCAAGCAGCCGCATCGGCACTGCCCGCCAGCATCAATTCCGGACTACTGCCCCAGCCCACGGCTCAGGTCCGGGATTTCCAGCAGTCCTTCAATGCGCTGGTCGAAAATGTCTCCAAGGTGGTTATCGGCAAGACCATCCCTATCAAGCAATGCGTCACCGCACTGATGGTCGGTGGCCATATTCTGCTTGAAGACAACCCCGGCACCGGTAAGACCCAGTTGGCCCGAGGCTTGGCCAATTCCATTTCCACCGGTTTCAAGCGTGTTCAGTTCACGCCCGATCTGCTGCCTTCGGATGTGGTGGGTGTGACTTTCTACGATCAGAAGCGCGGAGAATTTGAGTTCCGCGAAGGCCCGATTTTCGCCTCCATCGTGCTGGCCGATGAGATCAACCGTGCATCGCCGAAGACGCAGTCCGCACTTCTGGAGGTTATGGAAGAGCAGAAAGTCACCGTTGACGGCGTCACACATGATGTGCCGCAGCCGTTTATCGTGATTGCAACCCAGAACCCCATCGAGCAGCTCGGTACCTATAAGCTGCCTGAGGCGCAGATGGACCGATTCCTTATCAAGACGTCAATCGGCTACCCGGGCCATGATGTGTCCGTCGATATCCTCAAGCAGGTCGATATCACCGACCGTGCGCAGACCATTTCCCCGGTGCTGAGCGGTGACGATGTCATGCGGCTGCGTCAGGTGGCCACCGAAATCTATGTGGATGATGCGATTCGTGAATACATCGTCAGGCTCGTCGAGGCGACCCGCCACAACGAGAAGATCACGGTCGGCTCCTCCATGCGTGGCGCTTTGGCACTGACCCGATGCGCCCGTATCTGGGCCGCGGCCGATGGCCGTGCCTACGTGGTGCCGGATGACGTCAAGGACCTTGCAGTGGCCGTGCTCGCACACCGTATCACGCTGACTCCGGAAGCCACCTTCGATGGCGCGACTCCGGAAAGCCTGATCGCACAGGTGCTCGAAGACGTTCCCTCCCCCACCATCGGTTCCTGATAGGGCCCGGAAAGGTATCCGACCATGGCATCTACATCCGCCGCATTACGCCGTCGCCGGCGCGCTGAACGCATGTTCAAGCGCGCGGTAAGACGCATCAGACGGTTCTTCGCATCCTACGTCTCGCCCTTGGGCTGGGCGGTAACGGGCGCAGGCATCGCATGCCTTATTGCGTTCCCGTTTCTGGGCTGGTATGAGCTGCTCGTATTCGGCATCGTGGCGATGGTGATGATGCTCGCGGCAATCGTGCTTTCCCTCGGCAACACACGCTTCCACGCGTCCATCGTCGTATCCAATCATCGCGTGACCGTGGGAGACACCGTATCCGTTATCGTCGGCATCGACAACACCGGCAGAACGCCGACGACCACGGCACGCGGATATCTGCCAATCGGCGATGCGCATGAACGATTCAACATCCCCATGCTGGCTCCCGGGCAATCCAAGCAAACCGATGTGGAGTTCCGTACCGTATCGCGCGCAGTACTGCCCATCGGCCCATTGCGCATCCGCAAGGGAGACCCGTTCGGTCTGGTGCGTCACGAAAAGGAGCTGGCCGACCGCATCACCGTATTCATCCACCCTCGTACCGTGCGTCTCGATACTCTGAATGCCGGCGTGCCCCGCGACCTGGAAGGCCAACCATCCGGCCAGATCGTGGATGATGATCTCGACTTCTACGGATTGCGCGAATACGAGCCGGGCGACGACGTGCGTAACGTCCACTGGCTGAGCTCCGCGAAAACCGGCACGTTGATGATTCGCCAATATGAGGCCACGCGCCGCACCGACACCTCGGTGACCATCAGCGTGAACCCGGACGAATACGTCAACGGCGAGGAATTCGAGATGGCGGTGTCCATCCACTCCTCCATCGGCGTCAAATGCCTGCTGCAGGATCGTCCATTGTTCTGCCACGCGGGCAACACGCACGGCCAGCCGCGCAACGCCATGGAGTTCCTCGACAACGCCAGTGCCATAGAGCCTGATCGTGAGGATAATCCGAATCTCGCCGAGGGCACGCTGAAGCACAGTCCTGATGCTTCGTTCTATTTTTTCACTGTTGGATCGCTGAAAGACATCGAGCAAATCAAGCGCATGACCTTGGCCTTGCCCCGATCGGCCAGCTGCGTGGTATTGCAGGCCAGCGCCGGCGCCAATCGCGGCATCAGAAGATTCGCCAACTTCACATTGGCCACCATCGGCGACCTCGATGATCTCCCGCTGATCATGGGGGTGCTCGCATGACCTTCGACCAGTCCAGTATCACCAATACCAATACCGCTGCGTACGCCGGATCGAGCGGCACATACACCGGCACTTCCTCCGGCACGTACACCGGGACCTCCACCACCACCGGCTCCTGGGCCGACTCCACACATTCGGTTATCTGGATGACCAGAGGCAATGTGCTTCGCGGCATGGGCCTCAGTCGCCAGCCGTGGGGCAAACGAATCGCCAGCCTCGTACTCATAGCGGCGATGATGTTGCTGGCGCAAGCCAATCTCATCGACGTGTACGGCGGCGTGGCCACTTGGGCGATTGCCGCTGTACCGGCCACCTTGCTGGGCGCGATCATCGCTCTGGCGGGCATGTTGCCGGCGTTGCGACTGTGGTGGCAAATCGTGTTTCTGGCGTTTGCCCAATTCATCATCGGCCCGGTGGTAACGCTGAGTTCCACTACGTCCCATTACGTGATTCCCACCTTGAAGACCTTGAGTTCAGGTTGGGAAATGACGTTTGGCTCGTTCAAGTACATTATTTCCGTCGATCCGCCTCTGGGCACGCAAGACGGCGTGCTGATGGCGGTATGGACCATCGGCCTGTGGCTTACGTTCTTCACCGGCGTGTTTGCCATTAATGCCAACGCATGGTTGTCTCTGGTGGGAGTGCTGCCCCTTGCGGCGGCCGTGGCCGTATGTGCCCTGCTGGGCACAGACAGCGGCTGGCAACGCGCCATCTGCGGTATTGCCTTTGCCTTGCTGCTGATTATCTGGCTGTCTTGGCGTCTTGAACTGCTGGAAGGGGGGCGCTGGATATCCGCGCTGATCATCGTCGTGCTCGCTGCCGGCCTTGCTTTCGGGGGCACGTTGCTGGTGCCACAGGACCGTTTCGTGCTGCGTGACCGCTACGATCCGCCGTTAAGCCCCTACGATTACACCAGCCCGCTCAGCGGCATGCGATCCTATATCAAGGACCACAAAAAAGACGTGTTGCTGACCGTTCATAATCTGCCGGCCGGAACACCGGTCAAACTTGCGGTGATGGATCGATTCGATGGCACAGTATGGAACCTGTCCGATTCTTCAGAAGCCACGGACTCCTCGAATTATCATCGCGTGGGCACCACGATCAAGGCGGATGAGCAGGGTAAATCCTTCACTGCGACCTTCACCGTCGATCAGGAACTGACCGACACCTGGCTGCCGCTGGCGGGAGCGGCCACTGGCGTGAGCTTCGCCAACGATGCCGACAACGGCAATGACACGTTTTACTACAACACGGATACCGATTCCGCCATTATTCCCGCCGGCACGCGTAAAGGCCTCACCTATACCGAATCCGGCATTATCGCCCGCAAGCCCACCGATAAGCAGATCAGCAGTGCGGCTGCGGCCCGCATCACCCAACCAGAAGCCCAGGATGTTCCCGATTCGGCCAGCAAACTGGCCACGTCCATTGCCGGCGGGCAGTCCTCGGGCGGTGCCGCAGCCACGGCGTTGGCTGACACATTGAAAGACTCCGGATGGTTCTCTCATGGACTTGAAGGCGACCATCCCTCCGATGCCGGCCATGGCAACTACCGCATCAACAAGCTGCTGGCAGGCACGGCCATGGTGGGCGACTCCGAGCAATATGCCTCCGCCATGGCACTGATGGCTCGTGATCTGGGACTGCCCTCCCGTGTGGTCCTGGGCTTCCTGCCGAAAAACGAGGATGGCGAAATCACCGATGCCCGCACGGAGAAGACCTCGGGCAATGGCACCAAAATCGAATTCACCGGCAACGATGTCACCGCTTGGGTGGAAATCAAATTGCAGGGCCTGGGATGGGTGGCGTTCTATCCGACGCCCAAGGAGACCAAGATGCCTGATGAAAACCAGAACCTGACGCCGCCGAATCCGCAGACGCTGGTCCGGCAACCACCAGTGCCGTTGACCGATCCGCTGCGCGATCAGACGCAAGCCAAGGGCCAAAGCTCATTGGCCGGCGCCGACGCCGATGATTCGCCGACCAACCTGTTCTGGGCGCGGTTCTGGCGAGTGACCCGCAAGGTGGCCCTGTACGGCAGCCCATTGTGGACCCTACTCATCGCCTGCGGTCTGATTCTGATGTTCAAGGCCATACTGCTGGCACGAGCGCGGCGGCATGGCAGTCCGAAAGCCCGTGTGGCAGCAGGTTGGAATGCCATACGCATGCTTGCCGAGCAAAGCGGCATCACAGCCAAGGGCACTCGTCGAGATCAGGCCGGTGCCATCGCCCGTCAACTCGGCACAGATGACCAGGCTTTGATCCAGCTTGGCCGGGAAGCCGACTACGCCACGTTCTCGGGGCAAGACATTGAATCGGGCCAAGCCACCACATATTGGACAGGAGTCGACCAATTGCGCAAGGCAATGCTCGCTTCTTTGCCGCGTTTCAGGAGGATACGTACACGACTTTCCCTGAAAAGCGCGGCTATACTGTCAAATGGGCACGCAGCAAAGCCGCACACGACGCATGTCAAGCGCACGCGTAAGAAGGGGAAGGCGTCATGACCACAGGCTCCATCCGTATCGCGATGACCAGTGACGTGGGTCTTAGGCGCAAAAACAACCAAGACACCGGATTCGCGCAACAAGGCGTGTTCATGGTCTGTGACGGCATGGGCGGCGGCAAAGGCGGCGAGCAGGCAAGCCAGTTGGCTGCCCAGCATTTCGCACAATTGGCCGCCATGCCTTCACGCACCCGTCAGGATATCGACGACACCTTGGCACGGGCCCAGCACGACATTCTCGATCTGGGAGACCGCCTTGGCGGCGTGGCCGGCACAACCTGCTCCGGTTTGGTACTGCCCCAAGATCATGCGGATTCCGCCAGCGCCCGCAGCGCTGCTTTGTTCAGTGACGCCGATGATCAGGACTTCTCGGACCAGACCTATGTGGTCAATGTCGGCGATTCCCGCACCTACCATCTCAGTCCGTTGGCGCATGCCGATGCTCCCGCCACGGATATCATTCCCGTGTGGGACGCCGCTTCGCTGACCCGCATCACGCGAGACCATTCCCAGCGCCAAGAAGCCATCGATTCCGGGCAGATGTTGCCGGAAGAGGCGGAGGCGACCATTCCACGCAACATCATCACCCAATGTCTGGGTGATCCGGATGGCATCATGCCCGACGTATATGTCGCCGATCTGACCGGCCGCTTCATCATCTGTTCGGATGGATTGCATGGCGAGGTGCCGGACGAACAGATCGCGGCCATCGCCGCGGCGCATTCCAGTCCGCAGGAGGCCGTGGACGCCTTGGTGGCGGCCGCTCTTGATGCGGGCGGAACCGACAATATCACTGTGATTGTGGCCGATATGCCATTGACCGAACGGTTGTGCCCGAAGTCTTGCGCAAAAGCGGTCTGGCCCGTTGCCGGGTCGGTTTC
>OCHB01000408.1_pt1 | contig 58543 bp, 57 predicted proteins | sample 1538731 | NCBI WGS metagenome assembly OCHB01 (sample SAMN04571721, study PRJEB22368) | human gut metagenome | biome: human gut; material: stool | host: Homo sapiens | place: Luxembourg | collected 2012-09-20 | reverse complement strand
ATCTTGGATTTTCTCATTCAGTTCCTTTCTACCTTCCGTGCGGAAGGGTTTTATTCTTTGTTTTGCGGCCCAGTTTCTGCGCCGCTTACATGGTCATATCTGGCCACTGCTCCTCGTGGTCATCCGGCTTGTGGCCCAGGGCGATGCGCTTTTCTTGGAGCTTCTTCAGCCGCTTCCGGTCGATCTGAACACCTCCGGGGCGGGACTTGGGTACGGAGTTGTCCCGGAACACCCGGCTCATGTGATGGAGCAGCCGGGTCACCGCCAGCATCACAGAGGGCGGACGGTTTTCTTCCAGATGGTCCAGGAGGTACTGGGCATACTGATTGCCTTGCTCGGTGGATTGGGTCAGCCAATATGCGGCTTTCTCCTCGTTGCGGGGAACCTCCTTACCAGCAAGGTATAGCTTGCCCAGCATATACTGTAAACTATCTTTTTCGCCTCCTCCCTGTTAGCATAAAAAGAGACCGTGCTCCCGAGAGCACGGTCAGAGATGGAATGACCTTCCGAGCGGATTGCCGTATGGCGGAGAGTACCCATGCTCTCATAGATGCTCTGTCGAAGGCCATGTGGATTCGTCGGCGCGGATGCCGTGCCGTACCGAACCAGAGGCAACCTCACCCGGGTGAAATTGTCCTTCTATTATTACTTAGAAAAAAATCGAAAAATCGGAAGGTCTGGAATTGTAAACTTTTTGTGAATGCAGAAAGGCTGCTGCGCCAGCATTGGGCCAGCCTGAATGGATCGCAGAAAAATCGATTTCTTATGCGGCTGGCCGGTTTCGGCGTGTGCGATGGAAGACCAGTCCCACGAACAGGCCCACAGCGGCAGGGCAGATCCAGCCCAACCCCAGCTCGAAGAAGGGCAGGTAGCTGTCAGCGAAGCCGATGACAGCGGAGACAACAGGGGTCTCCGTAATGGCCTTGGGCAGCGCCTTCACGAAATCGAAGAGGGCGGCCGCCAGCGTGAAGCCCGTGACCCACCGATACACCACGGTATCGTGGCCGTACAGATTTCCCAGCAGCGCCAGCAGGATCAGGGTGATGGCCAGTGGGAACAGGAACATCAGCACCGGCAGAGAGATGGCGATGATGGCGTTAAGGCCGATGTTGGTGACCAGCAGGGAAAAAATACTGAAGCAGGTGGCCCAGAAACCGTATTTCGGCCCATTGGGGAACATGGCGGTGAAGGTTTCGGCACAGCTGGTGACCAGACCGATGGAGGTCTTGAGACACGCCAGGATCACCGTCAGAGCCAGCACCACCAGTCCGGCCCGCCCCAGATAGTGTTCTGCGATGACAGCGAAGGCCTCGCCGCCGTTGGTGCAGGAGACAGTAAGGGAGTGGCTCTGGGCCCCCACGATGGTGACGGCCACATAGATGCCGCCCATAAAAAGACAGCTGAAGATGCCGGAGAGCACTGTGTTCTTGGCGATGGCGCCGGGTTCCGTGACGCCCAGCCCCCGGATGACGTTGATGACCACGATACCGAAGGCCAGACTGGCCAGAGCATCCATGGTGTTGTAGCCCTCCAGAAAACCGGCGAAGAAGGGGCCGATGGTCAGGTACAGAGCGCAGGTGAAGAAGATGCTGTATCGGGAACTCACCCGCCCGGCCATCTCCTGCAGGCCGTTGCTGCGGCTGATGCCCTGTGCGGCTACGCCCAGAAGGGGGATACCTACGCCGGTGATCAGCAGACCGACGATGGCGGGCCATACATTGCGTCCGGCCTGACTGCCCAGAAAAATGGGAAAAATCAGGTTTCCTGCTCCGAAAAACAGGCCGAACAGCATGGTGGCGATGAAGAATTGCTGGCTGAAGGTCAGCCGGTTGCTTTGCGTTTTCATAATACACTCCCCCAATTTAATTGCGTACCAATATAACACAATTTTTGGCGGGCGTCAAGAAAAATCGCAGACATTTGTACCTGATAAACGGACGAATAGATAAAATGTCCTTTTCAAGCGTATCTTTGTGTGCTATAATGGAACGAAAGGGGGCGATGCACTTGCAATACGGAGAGGTGCGGCAGGCGCACTTTTTGGAGCGGCCCAACCGGTTCATCGCCCATGTAGAGCTGGAGGGTGAGACGGTGGTGTGCCATGTGAAGAACACAGGCCGCTGCCGGGAGCTGCTGGTGCCGGGGGCCACGGTCTATCTGGAGCGTGGGACCAATCCGGCCCGCAGGACGGCGTGGGACCTCATCGCCGTGGAGAAGGGCCACCGGCTCATCAACATGGACGCTCAGGCCCCCAACCGCATTTTTGCCCAGTGGATCCGGCAGCAGGAGCCGGGAATCGCCGTCCACCCGGAGTACCGTTACGGGGACTCCCGGCTGGACTTCTGTCTGGAGCGGCCGGAGGGGCTGCACTTGGTGGAGGTGAAGGGCGTGACGCTGGAGCGGGAGGGCCACTGCCTGTTCCCGGACGCCCCCACGGAGCGTGGTGTCCGGCATCTGCATGAGCTGATGCGGGCCGTGGAGGAGGGCCACCGGGCCACGGCCTTCTTCGTGATCCAGATGGCGGACGTGCTGGACTTTGCGCCCAATGACGCTACCCACCCCGCCTTTGGCGAGGCCCTGCGGGAGGCGGCACGCCGGGGCGTGGAGATCGTGGCCTACACCTGCCGGGTGACGCCGGAGACGGTGACGCTGGACGCCCCCGTGCCGGTACAGCTGTAACAGGGTATGCCATCCCGCTGCGGCGGCGATGTGTATATACAATGTATCAGGAAAGGATGATGCTTTATGAACATGAGACGTATCCGGAGGGTGTACGTTTCCTGACCCTCCCAATTTATTTAGGAGGAAACCATCATGAACAAGACCATTCACATCCGGGAGGCCGTGACCCCGGAGGAGGTGGAGTGCTTCTGGCAGGAGCTGCACGCCTATCACGCACGGGACATTTTCCCCGACCCGGCGGAGGAGGACCGGGCATATTTTCTGGACGACAGCCAATACCGGGCCGCCGTACAGCGGATCCATGACCGGGATGGGGATCGCTGTTACTACCTGCTGTTCCGGCGGGAGGGCCGGGATATCGGCTTTGCCCTGACGGCACTGTACCCTTCGGAGGGCGGCAAGTGCTTCGTCATGGAGTTCTGTGTGCTGCCGGAGTTCCGGGGCGGCGGGACAGGCACCGCCTGCGCCCGTCTGCTGCTGGATTGGGCAGCGGATCAGGGAGCGCAGTATGGGGAGCTGAACGCCGCCGACCCCCGGCGCATCCGATTCTGGAGCCGTCTGGGCTTCCGGCCCAATGGCCGGGACGAGTGGGGTGAGCCGCTGATGCTGCGCCCTCCGGAGCAGGCGCTGTCCATCACCGTGGAGCTGCTGCAGGACCCGGCGGACTGGCAGCTGCGGAAGCTGGAGAACGGCTATCTGGCGGAGATTGGGGAGCCGCTGCTGACGGAGGAGAGAACAGAGCGGCTGCGGGCCGCCGTGGAGCAGGGGCATATCCGCTTCCTGCTGGCATATCGGGGCTGCCGGGCCGTGGGGATGTGCTCCGTGGTGGAGAGCTTCTCCACCTTCTGCTGCGGGCCGGTGGCGGTGTTGGAGGATCTGTACGTGGAGCCGGTGTTCCGGAGACAGGGCATCGCCCGGCAGCTGACCCGCAGCGCTCAGGCACTGTGCCGTGAACGGGGCGTGGGCAGCCTGACCGTGTGCTGCGCCCCTTGTGACGAGGCCATGTATCAGGCGCTGGGCTTCAACGTCCCGCTGGGCGTGAGCCGGAGCTGCCTGCTGTAAGAAATCAAAATCTCCGGCTAAGCCGGAGGTTTGACGAGGCCCTATAAGGGCCTATTACGGGCGAAGCCCCTTAAGGGGCCCGAAAGGTCTGCCGACCGCATTTCCTTCTCGGGCTACCCCTTAAGGGGTTTTATTTATGCCTTAGGATTCTTACTGCCCGTAAACGGCTCTATAAATTCCTTTATGCTGATTTAGTCGGATATTTTGTCCTGATAATGTACAATAAGTTGCGCAAATTGAAAAATGCATAAAAGAAGACATAGCTTGCAGGCTCTGGTAGAATGAAGTTACCACACAAACATTCGAAAGGAGACAGCAAACTATGTCCGAGAAAATCGTACAGCTGAATGAGGACGGCTTTCGTGAGATTTTGGGCGCCGCCGAGGGCATGAAAGAGGACAAGACCATCTGGGTCAGCTTCTTCCAGTGGCTCCGTGGACGCAGTTTGGATGGCGCAAAGCTCATCGTTGGTGGCAAGTGCATGGGGATGCTGGGAGATGGCGGACTGGGAGAGGTAGTTCTCCTCTATCGCCTGCGAAAAGCTGCACAGCCGCACCACGGACTGGAAGTATTTGAGTGGTCTCAGCACTTGCCCACTCCCTTTTCCTGATGCTCTCCCATTGTAACGCAGCACTTCCACAGCGTCCACCGCCTGCGCCCACACCATAGTCCATCCCAAGGAGCGCCTCGCCGCCTGTCATGCGAAAAAATCGTTATGCCGTTACAGCTTCCCCAGCCGCTCTGCCCACTGGGCCTCCTTGAAGCCCACCAGAACGAAATCGCCGCCCACCAGCAGCGGTCGCTTCACCAGCATCCCATCCGTGGCCAGAAGCTGCAACATCTCCTCCTCGCTCATGCCCGGCAGCTTGTCCTTCAGCCCCATGGACTTATACAGCAGCCCGCTGGTGTTGAAAAATCTCTTCAGCGGCAGCCCGCTGCGCTGATGCCACGCAGCCAGCTCCTCATAGCCGGGGTTCTCCTCCTTGATGTCCCGCAGCTCATAGCTGATGTGGTGCTCATCCAGCCACTTCTTCGCCTTCTGGCAGGTACTGCACTTGGGATAGCAAACAAAAATCATGGTTCTCTCCTCCTGTTTCATTAGATCGTATGAATTACTACCTGCTTTTCTTGTTCCTGTAAATCGGCCGCTCCTGTATTTTCTTTAGGCGATTTTCAATAGCCGTCGGCGTCCGTTTTAAAACATTTGCAATCATGTAGATATTAGCTCCTCTATGATGCATTTGGATAAGTTGCCTCTCCTCTTCTTTACTCCAAAACTCCATACAACGTGGATATTTTTTTCTATTCTCTTCCCTACGCTGCTTTCTTTCCTGCACCTTTTCTTGCTTAATACGAAATAGGTACTGTTCGTTAGATTCGATCGTGCAATGATCCAAAATTTCGATCAATGCATCTTGGATTTTCTCATTTGAACAGCTGTCATTCAGTGGAAGCACTCTGCCGCTGAGCGGGTTAATTCCTTTGCTAAGGCTCTCAACCATAGTTCTTGCGAGAAAAGGATCCATACCATCATCCTCCTGTTGATTTCCTGTGATACACGTTCCAAGGCTGCCCCTTTCATTCACCCGTACCACGTTGTCATCACAATATACGGCTATCTTTCCTCCCTCAATTATACCGATTCCCCCGCAAAAAGACAACAAAAAATGTGCAGGCGCTTGCTTGCACATTTTTCTCCCGACTGCTACAATGTTAAAAACATTCTGCGAAGGAGTTTTCATATGATCCTCTATTTTTCCGGCACCGGCAACAGCAAATATGTGGCCCAGCGCATGGCGGAGGCTCTGAACCAATCGCTGCTGAGCATGAATGACCGCATCCGCTCCCACGACACCTCCCCCGTGGAGACGGACGAGCGCCTTGTGATCGTCACGCCTACCTACGCATGGCGCATCCCCCGTCTGGTGCGGGACTGGCTGCTGGAGACGGAGTTCCCCGGCGCAGCGCAGGTGTGGTTCATCATGACCTGCGGCAGCGAGATCGGCCACGCCAGCCGGTATAACCGCTCCCTCTGTCAGACCAAGGGCCTGACGGACATGGGGACAGCCCAGATCATCATGCCGGAGAACTACATCGCCATGTTTGACGCTCCGCAGGCGGAGGAAGCCCGACGCATCGTGGCCAAGGCCCAGCCGGATATCGACCGTTCTATCGCCGCCGTCCGGGAGGGCCGCCCCTTTCCCCCGCCCCACGATCGTCTCTATGACCGCTTCATGAGCGGGCCGGTGAACCCCATCTTCTATGCCTGCTTCGTCAAATCCAGCGACTTTACCGTTTCGGAGGCCTGCACCGGCTGCGGCCAGTGCGTCCGCCGCTGTCCCACCAACAGCATCACCCTCCGGGACGGCAGGCCCGTCTGGGGCAAAGGCTGCACCCACTGCATGGCCTGTATCTGCTACTGCCCCACGTCCGCCATCGAGTACGGAAAAAAGAGCCTCGGCAAGCCCCGGTATCACTTCGAGGCCCTGTAAGCCCTCCCGTCAGGCGATGGCCTCCCGCCACGTTCCCGCAGCGGCAAATTTCCGGTACTGCTCCTGATTCCTCCGGAAGAAGCCCCGGATGAAGCAGCACGAACACCGTCGGCACCACGCCAAAGGACAGCAGCAGCACACCCTTTTTATACTGTGTGTTCATGTCCCGCTCCGTATGTTTGCCTTACGCTACTGTGTAATATTCAGTAGTTTCATTTTGTCAATAAGACTTTTGAAAAAATTTGCATATCATGGAAAGCGCCACCGGAAGATATCTCCGGCGGCGCTTTTTGGTATACTATTTGGGAAGAATCTTACCTCGTCCAGCCTCACCTTATAGGTATTCTGCATAAGCTGCAAGCTTTTCCTCAGCAGCGACAGCTTCCTGCCGTATCCTGTCGGCACGGGACAGCAGGGCCGACAATTCATCATATTCCCCTTTATCGACTCCCGTTTTGAGGGAAATGATCCCCGATTTGATGCAATCACGCCATACCAGCGTAACGGAACGGCTCTTTTCGGGAAATTCCACTTCGATCAAATATTTGCCGGGCCGCCCTATGACCCTCCCAACACCAAAGCTTCTGTGCGCAATGGGACTGCCCGCAGAGAGTCTTTCTTCAAAGAACTCCTCTGCGTGCTCCAACCTCGCCACCTGCTCCTCCGCCTTTGCCCGTTCCTCTGCTGCGGCTCTTGCGGCGTCTATCTTTGCCAGATAGGCCTTTCTCTCCTGCCCATTCCTCATGGTATAATGGATACCATCAAACAGGCCGTAGACCGAGCAGCAGTAAATGATGTCAAACGCCAGAAGATGCAGTGCTTCGTCCGGATGGATAGGACCTCTTGCATAATCTGCCCTGCCCCGGTTTGTTTCCAGCAAAGCAGGACAATCCCTGATGGCTTTTACAAGCTCATCGCACATCCGGTGATAGACCTGCAAGTCCATCTGGGTGCCGCTGCCCCAGTTGTCATAGAACTCCACACAATCAGCGAATCTCTTGGCCTGAAGCGCCTTATACAGATAATAATGCTCCGGGTCGTAGAATCCCGTTATCATCATGGGAAGCCGGATGCCTGCCTGATAGCGCCACCGATCCCGATAATATTTTTCATGCATGGTCTGGCAAAAATTCAAGAATCCTGTAAATCGATGGTTTCTTACCTGCAAGTCGCCGCCGTCCGGCTCCAGCAAGTCACGAAGCGCTTGACGCACCGCCGTCGGCTCACGCTTGGCATAGTCCGACAGCGCATAGAAGGAAAGTTCATAGCGATTGTCGATGGTCTGTTCCGTCAACTGCACCACATCCACAAGCCGCTTGGGAAAACTGGTATCATCAGCCGCCAAAGCCCTATCTATCATCGGGCGGAACTGCGCTGCGATTTCCCATTTATATACCTCGTCATGTCCCCCGGTATTCAATTCCGGAAACCGCTTCACATAGCGTCCAAAAATCTGTTCCAGATTTGCACGATTCATTCTATCTATCCTTTCGCCCGGTATATCTTCTGTCTACTGTTTATTATAATACTACATCCAACTATAAATAGCAAGAAATCCCTGTTTCTTACGACATCTAATATTCTCCCCTCCCCTGCATCTTTCCCTCCTTCACCGCATAGGCTTGTCTGTGAGGTGATACCAATGAAACAGATCCATATACGCCGATTCCTGTCCCTGCTGCTGGCGGCGCTGACTCTGTGGGCCGCCGCCGTCACCGCCGGGAGCGATTCTGCCGCCGCAGCCCTCCAGCAGCTGCGGCAGGGCAGCCGCCTGCCCCAGCAGGCGCTGCGCTGGGAGCTGGGGGACTTCTTCGGTCTGGACTCCCTGTCCGCCGTCACGGTGATGACGCTGGCCCAGTCCCCCCTGCTGCTGGCAGGCCGCAGCACTGTGGCAGCTCTGCTGTCCGCCGGTGTGACCAGAGATCCGCCGGAGCCTGTGGCCCCGGAGTCGCCGGATACGCCCTCCCCCTCCGCAGATCCCTCCCTCACCGACGGCCTGACCTTTGCCGACAACGGTGTCCCCGCCCAGACCACCGCTCCTACCTCCTCTAAGGGGTATACCGTGGTCAACGGCGTATATCTGAAAAACTCCTCCGGTACGGAGCTGGATGCCGATGCTCTCTCCGACGGCAGCTTTGCCGCCCAGCTCACCGATGACGGCCCGCAGGTGCTCATCGTCCACAGCCACGGCAGCGAAGCCTACACCATGCCCGCCGGACAGGAATACACCCCCACCGGCAGCTTCCGCACCGACAACGATGCCTGCAACGTGGTGCGGGTAGGCGACGAGATCGCCGCCGCCCTGTCGGAGCGTGGCATTTCCGTCCTCCACGACCGCACCCTTCACGACGTGCCGGACTACAACGACGCCTACCCCCACAGTCTGGCCTCTGTGGAGGATTACATGGAGAAATACCCCTCTCTGGTGTTCGTGCTGGATGTCCACCGGGACGCCGTCTCCGACGCCGACGGCAACCAGTACAAGCTGGTCAGCGCCGAGGAGCCCCACGCCGCCCAGATGAGTTTTATTATGGGCAACGCCTACGACGGCTGGCAGGAGAATCTGAAGCTGGCCATGGCCATTCAGCAGAACCTCAGCGCCGACTACCCCACCCTCATGCGGCCCATTACGATGCTGAACTACCGCTATAACCAGTTCGTCAGCCCCGGCGCCATGCTGCTGGAGGTAGGAGCCGCCGGCAACTCGCTGGACGAGGCCCTTTACGCCGCCCGTCTCTTTGCGCAGGGCTTTGCCGACACGCTGCAAAGCTGAAAACCACACGGGACAGAGCACCGCTCTGTCCCGTGTGGTTCGTTCAATTTTCCCGTCATAGTCTCTCCCCCGCATCCTCCCTTTCCGCATCCGCCAGACACAGCCGCAGGCGCAGCCGTTCATTCCGGTACGCCCGCTGCCCCTTCTCCGTCAACCGATAGTTCCGCTGCCGTCCCTGCACCGACGTCTCCTGAATGAAGCCCTCCTCCAGAAAACGCCCCAAGATGGTATACAGCGTCCCCGGCCCCAGACGGACCCGCCCCTCCGTACACCGCTCCGTCCATGCGGCGATCTCCGTGCCGCACAGCTCTCCCCGCCGCAGCGCCATCAGCACGTAGAACATGGCCTCCGTCAGCGGAGCGCCCGCTTTTCCTGTCATAGCTCCCCTCCTGCATCGTCATTCGATATCATATATCGATATTGTATCCTTTCCTGTGGGCTCTGTCAAGAAAAATGCAAAATTTACAAAAATTTTTGTGGACAACTCTTATAAGCTGTGATAATATGAGGAATCAATAAAAGAGATACCACCCAGCGCATCCCGCCCGGCGGGAGAAAGGAGCCGTTTATGTCTGTCAAGGAAAGCTATGCCGGCAAGATCAACCGTAAGCTCAATAAGAAGCTCCACGTCATCGACGTGGCGGCGGGCCGGGCTCCGGCGGATCTGGTGCTGAAAAACGCCACTTACGTCAACGTATTCTCCAATGAGCTGTGTCACGGGGACATCGCCGTGGCAGAGGGCCTCATTGTAGGTATGGGCGAATACCACGGCAAGGTGGAGGTGGACGTGTCCGGCAAGCTGGTGCTGCCCGGCTTCATCGACGCTCACATCCATCTGGAGAGTTCTCTGGTGAGTCCCACGGAGTTTGCCAAGGCGGTGCTGCCCCACGGCACCACCACCGTCATCACCGACCCCCATGAGATCGCCAACGTCATGGGTACCGACGGCATCGAGTATATGCTGCAGGCCACGGAGGACCTGCCGGTGGACGTGCGCTTCATGTTGCCCTCCTGCGTCCCCGCCACGCCGCTGGACGAGTCCGGCGCCAATCTGGATTACCGTGCCATCGACTCCTTCTATGACCATCCCCGTGTGCAGGGACTGGCGGAGATGATGAACTATGTGGGCGTGGTCAACGGCGACGGTCAGGTGGTGGAGAAGATCGTGGCCTCTCAGGCCCACCACAAGAAGATCGACGGCCATGCGCCGGGCCTTTCCGGCAAGGATCTCAACGCCTACATCGCCGCCGGCGTCTACTCCGACCATGAGTGCTCCGATATGGAGGACGCCATGAATAAGCTGCGTCTTGGCCAGTACATCATGATCCGTGAGGGTACGGCCGCCCGGAATCTGGAGGCTCTCATGCCCCTGCTCACCAGCCAGTACGTGGATCGCTGTATGTTCTGCACCGACGACAAGCACCCCAACGACCTCCTGGAAAAGGGCCACATCGACTACATCGTCAAAAAGGCTATCTCCCTGGGGGCCGACCCCATCGTTGCCGTGAAGGCCGCCTGCCACAACGCCGCTCGGTACTTCCTGCTGAACAACCGTGGTGCCATTGCCCCCGGCTATTTGGGCGACTTCGTCATCATCGACGACTTCCAGCACTTCGAGATCGAGATGGTTTATAAGCGTGGCGTCCTCATGTACGACGGCCAGCTGCGGGACTTCCCTGCCCCGGAGATCGACCCCTATCTGGTGAAGCGGGCTCACGACACCTTCCATGTGGCCCACCTGACGGCGGAGGACTTCTCCGACGGCCGCCCCCATGCCGTCATCGGCATGATCCCCGGCGAGATCGTCACTCAGGATGCCGGCTACGCCGACCACGCCGACCCGGAGCAGGACATTCTGAAGATCGCCGTTATCGAGCGGCATAAGAACACCCACCACATCGGTTTGGGCTACATCAAGGGCTACGGCCTGAAGCGTGGCGCCGTAGCCACCTCCATCAGCCACGACAGCCACAACATCATCGTGGTGGGTGCCACCGACGAGGATATGGCCGCCGCCGCCAACCGCATCGTGGAGAACCGTGGCGGCATCACCGTCATGGAGAACGGTCAGGTGCTGGGCGAGGTGACGCTGTCCATCGCCGGCATCATGTCCGACGACAGTCTGGTGATGGTGAACAGCGCTCTGGAGGATGCCAAGGACGAGGCCTTCGGTTTGGGCGTCTCCCGTGGCATCGACCCCTTCATGACCCTGAGCTTCATGGCCCTTCCGGTGATCCCTTCTCTGCGGATCACCACCCGTGGTGTGTTCGATGTCTCCAGTCAGCGTTATATCTGACCTCCTCATCCTCCCCATAGCGTGATACCCCCCGGAGCCTTCGGCTCCGGGGGGTATCACATCTTCCCTTGAAAAGAGGGAGGACGCCGCAGCGTCCTCCCTCTTTTCACAGGCTATTCTTACTTCACCGTACCGTCGGCGTTGAACACCGGCAGCGGAGCCAGATACTGGATGTCCTTGCGCTGCTGGGCGTCGCCCTCGGCCAGCACGGCGATGCGGTCCACCACGATGCCGCCGGCCAGCTTCACCAGCTCCTCCATGGCGTGGAGGCTGCCGCCGGTGGAGATCACATCGTCCATCAGCACGATGCGCTTGCCACGGATCATGTCGGCGTCGTCCCGGCCCAGATACAGCTTCTGCACCCCGGCGGTGGTGATAGAGCGATCCTCCACATGGATGGGATCGGGCATATAGGCCTTGGGGCCCTTCCGGGCGATGAAGTACTTCTTGGCGCCGGACTGCCGGGCCATTTCGTGAATCAGGGGGATGCTCTTGGCCTCGGCGGTAAAGAGGTAGTCGTACTCCTCGTTCTCCACCAGCTTCAGCAGGTCACGGGCGCAGGCCACCGTCAGCTCCGCATCCCCGAAACAGATGAACGCACCGATATACAGATCATCCGCAACCTTGCAGATGGGCAGATCCCGCTGCAGGCCCGCCACGGTCATGGAATAGGTCATCTTTGAAACTCCAATCCGCCGGGCGCAGCCACGCCCCGGCTGCCGCCTTTGGGCGGACGGCACGCCTTTGTTTTTAAGTACCGCTTGGATGCACTGGCCAAGCCATAGTATATTATATAAGCAATTTGGCAAATGTCAATATCCGTCTGCACTTCTGCTTATGAAAGTTCCTGCTTTTCACTCCCACCTGTTTCTCTCCATTCTAACATTTTTTCTTGCGCTCTCATAAATTTTCAGCTTATTTTTACGTTTTGCACAAAAAACGCCGGTATTTTTCAGTAACCCCCGCCCGTCCTTTTCCCCCGGACCCCCTTGCGGGAACCGGAAATTGGTGTTATCATGACCTTAACAGGGTTCATTCTTCCTGTGAAAGTAACGGAACAAGGATTTAGGAGGAACAAATTATGAACGCATATCTGGCCAGTGTTTTGGAAAACGTTCGGACAAAGCACGGCAACGAGCCGGAGTTCGTGCAGACCGTAGAGGAGGTTTTCTCCTCCATCGAGCCGGTCATCGAAAAGCACCCTGAGTATGAGAAGGTAGATCTGCTGGGCCGTATGGTGGAGCCCGAGCGTATGTTCACCTTCCGGGTGGTGTGGTGCGACGACAATGGCCAGTGGCATACCAACCGTGGCTGGCGCTGCCAGTTCAACGGGGCCATCGGCCCCTACAAGGGCGGCCTGCGGTTCCAGAAGAACGTCTACGAGGGCATCATCAAGTTTCTGGGCTTCGAGCAGACCTTCAAAAACAGCCTGACGGGCCTGCCCATCGGCGGTGCCAAGGGCGGCTCCGACTTCGATCCCGCCGGCAAGTCCGACGCCGAGGTCATGCGCTTCTGCCAGAGTTTCATGACGGCTCTGTACCGCTACATCGGGCCGGACGTGGACGTCCCCGCCGGCGACATGGGCGTGGGCGGCCGTGAGATCGGCTACCTGTTCGGTCAGTATCGCCGCCTGAAGGGCGCTTGGGAGAACGGCGTCCTCACCGGCAAGGGCCTCAGCTACGGTGGCTCCCTGATCCGCCCGGAGGCCACCGGCTACGGCGCTGTCTACTATCTGCAGGAGGTCCTCAAGCACGAGGGCGACACCATCGAGGGCAAGCGCATCGCCCTGTCCGGCTACGGCAACGTGGCTTGGGGCATCATGAAGAAGGCCGCCGAGCTGGGTGCCAAGGTCACCTATATGTCCGGCCCCGACGGCTATGTCCACGATCCCGACGGCATCAACACCGAGGAGAAGCTGAACTTCATTCTGGAAATGCGTGCCAAGGATCCCATGCACTGCAAGCCCTATGCCGACCGCTTTGGCTGCGAGTTCGTGGCCGGTGCCAAGCATTGGGGGGCCAAGGATGTGGATGTGAATATGCCCTCCGCCATGCAGAACGATGTCCGCATGGATTCCGCCGAGAAGATCGCTGCCTCCGGCGTGAAGTACTACATCGAGGTGGCCAATATGCCCACCACCAACGACGCTCTGAACTTCCTGCGGGCCCAGAAGCATATGATCGTGGCCCCCTCCAAGGCCGTCAATGCCGGCGGCGTGGGCGTCTCCGCTCTGGAGATGGCACAGAACTCCGAGCGTCTGGTCTGGACCGCCGAGGAGGTGGATGCCCAGCTGCATAAGATGATGAAGACCATCCATCAGGTGTCTGCCGAGGCCGCTGAGGAATACGGTCTGGGCTACGATCTGGTGGCCGGTGCCAATATCGCAGGCTTCAAGAAGGTGGCGGAAGCCATGATGGCGCAGGGCTGCTTCTAAGCCGTCCCTCCCCCCTATTCACCCGTAAAAAAACATCCCCGGTACAGCTGCGCCGGGGATGTTTTTTCTTTGGATGCGGAAACCACCAGCCCTGCCGGCGAAGGTGCTCCCTGAAAGCTTTCCCTTCCATCGACGAGCAACCAAGTAAGCCGCAAGCAGAAGTCTTGATCGAGGAGTTTGTGCAAGCAGATGCCTTAATAGGGGGAATCCGTGTAAACAGAACACAAGTTTCCCGTTTACGGGTCGAAAATCGCAAGGAAATAAAATTCGGTGGTTTCTGCTCCGTGTCCCTTGATTGGTTCCGCCAGCAAAATTGCCCATTTCAGGGCAATCGAACCTCCGGAGTCATCGAGAAATATATTTCTTCACAAGAAAAACAGCTGTAAGGTAACTCTGCCTTACAGCTGTTTTATTTTCTCACTTTTTCCCTTTTCCCCACTTACTCATAGGGCGGAATACCAGCGGCCAGATGGCTCCCGCCACCAGCACCAGCAGGAAGTACCGCACGCCGCCGGCCAACCCCTCATGGCCCAATAGCGCCAGCAGCGGAGCCTTCAAGCCGCTCTTGATGGCCAGCAGCAGCGCCATGCCCACAGCCACCTTGATCGCCTGCACCCACCAGACGGCCTGCGTCTCGAAGTGAATATACCGCCGATCCAGCAGCCAAGCCAACGTCATACCCGCCACAGCGCCCAGCATCTTCCATGCGTTGCCGATGCCGCTGGCCAGATTCTCCGCATCCATATCCGCCGGAAAGCCGCAGGTCTCCACGAACACCACAAAGGCCCCGCTGACCACCAGCATGGCAGCCAGCACATAGCCCATGTATCGGGGCTTTTCCTGCGCCCGCCGCATCAGGGGATACAGTCCCAGCACCAGCGCCGCCGCCAGTACCAACGACACCCCCACGTCCGCCGGGGTATGTACCCCCAGATACATCCGGGAAAAGGCGATGATCAGCGCCAGTGCCGTCAGCCCCAGCCGCACCCACCGGCGGCCGCCCCACCGGGCCATGCCGCCGAAGAGGCCCACGGCGTTCTGGGTATGGCCGCTGGGGAAGGAGTACCCCGTGGCCTCCGCCCGTGCGCTCTCCACAATGGTAAAGTTGGGGTCCCGCACCCACGGCCTCGGCACCCGGCAGATCAGCTTCAGAAACTGGTTCAGCACCGTGCCGCAGAAGGCGACGGTCATTAAATAGTACCCCTCCCATTTGCTGACGCACCAGAACACCACCACCGCCGCCACAATGAAGATCACCTCGCCGCCCAGTTGGGTCACGGCACTCATGACGCCGTTCCAAAAGGGCGTTCGAATTTTTTCCAGCGCATATAAAATGTCCACTTTTCCGCCTCCTTTTGTCCCCGTCTCTGACGGAAATCTTGTCCGATCGTTGTCCTATATCAGTTGGAATTTTGTCCAGATTATTTGTCTCGATCAGAAAACTGCATTTTCCTATCTTGTTCCAAATGATCCTCTTCCAGCTTCCTCTTTCAAAATGGCTGCCGGGGAGAGCGGCAGCCGTCTATCCTCAGCTGTCTGACTTTTCCGTCATTGCTTTCTCCGACAGCTGTTCCCCGATCGTCTGCTTTCCAACCGCCCTCTTTTAGCGGTGGCCGCCGCAGCCGTGGGACTCCTTCTCCGGGGCAGCGTAACTCTTTCCCGTCACCGTCTCCGGCATGATCCTCACCACACGGGTGGCCGACATATATTTTTCCATATACTCGCTGAACCGGCCCATGCCCTTGGGGTCATAGGCGGTACACAGCAGCAGCATGGCCTTCACCTGCTCCGCTTCATCGGTGACCACCTCCGCACGGCCATGAAGCGCCGCCGAGGCATAGGCCATGGAGAACTCGTTGGGGATGGCCGCCGCATAGGAGACTGCCGACAGGCATACCGGCGGGTTTTTCGCCAGCAGCTCCCATTTCTCGCCGTGACCGGCGCAGTGGAAATACACCACATGGTACGCCTCATCCACCACCGGGGAGATGGGGATGGCGTAGGGCTTCCCCACCTCATCCGTCAGAGACAGGGTGGCATAGGGAGCCTTCTGGAATACCTCCCAAGCAAAGGCGGCATCCCGCTCCCGATCCTTTCGCAGCATTGCTTTTTCCTCCTTATCAGGCGGCCGGGCCACCCTGTTTTACCCCGCTCTCTTGACCAGCAGCCAACCGGATAAGCGGGGCAAGTATCAGACATATTCAAGTGATATGGTCTATCCTATGGATGGTACCATGATTCCCATAGAAATGCAACAAACATTCTTGACTTTTCCCGGAGGTGAAATATAATATATGGGTGAAAATTTTTGCAACGTGATGAATCGATATTAGGAGGACAAGCCCATGACACTGGATCACAGCTATTTCGAGGAAATGGAGGCCAAGATCCCCCACGGAAAGGTCCGCACCCGGTTCGCCCCCTCCCCCACCGGCTATATGCACGTGGGCAATCTGCGGACGGCGCTGTACACCTGGCTCATCGCCCGCAGCCACGACGGCACGTTTATCCTGCGGATCGAGGACACCGACCAGAGCCGTCAGGTGGAGGGCGCTGTGGATGTCATCTACCGCACCATGGCCGAGTGCGGCCTGACCCATGACGAGGGCCCGGACGTAGGCGGCCCCGTGGCCCCCTATATCCAGTCCCAGCGCCGGGACACCTACGGAAAGTACGCCCGGCTGCTGGTGGAAAAGGGCGGCGCCTACTACTGCTTCTGCGAAAAGACGGAGTCTGAGGAGGATTCCGGGGAATTTGACCGGGCCGCCGATCCCTGCCGGGAGTTGACGGCCCAGCAGGTGCAGGAAAAGCTGGAGGCAGGTCTGCCCTACGTCATCCGCCAGCGTATCCCCGCCGGAACCACCACCTTCCACGACGCCATTTTCGGGGACATCACCGTGGACAACAGCACGCTGGACGATCAGGTGCTGCTGAAGCGGGACGGTCTGCCCACCTATAACTTCGCCAACGTCATCGACGACCACCTGATGGGCATCACCCATGTGGTGCGGGGCAGCGAGTATCTGGCCTCCGCCCCAAAGTATAACCTGCTGTACGAGGCCTTCGGCTGGGAGGTCCCCACCTATGTTCACTGCTCCCCCGTCATGCGGGACGCTCAGAACAAGATGTCCAAGCGCCACGGCGATCCCTCCTATGAGGATCTGAAGGCGGAGGGCTATCTCACCGAGGCCATCCTCAACTATGTGGCCCTGCTGGGCTGGAGCCCCAAGGGGGAGTTGGCGGAGCAGGAGCTGTTCACCCTGCCGGAGCTGGTAAAGGCCTTCGACATGACGGGCATCTCCAAGTCTCCCGCCATTTTCGACCGGCAGAAGCTGGATCACTTCAACGCCGTCTATCTGCGGGGCATGGCCCCGGAGGCTTTCGCCAAGGCCGCCGAGCCCTACATCCGCCAGACGGTGAAGGACCCCCGGTTTGACACCGCCGCCATCGCCGCTCTTTTGCAGGCCCGGTGCGAGAAGCTCACGGACATCCCGGAGAAGGTGGACTTCTTCGATGCCCTGCCGGAGTATCCCGTGGACTACTATACCAATAAGAAATCCAAGACCAACCCCGACGTCTCCCGTGCCATGCTGGAGGCGGTCATCCCCGTGCTGGAGGGCCTGACGGAGTGGACGGACGAGGCCATTCACGACGCACTGGTTGATCTGGCGCAGCGGCTGGAGGTGAAGAACGCCACCCTCATGTGGCCTGTCCGCATCGCCGCCGCCGGTAAGCTGGTGACCCCCGGCGGAGCCGTGGAGATCTGCCGCATTCTGGGCAAAGATGAGACGCTGCGCCGCCTGAACGCCGGTCTCGCCATGCTGGGGGCATGATGGACTGGCTGGAACAGCAGCGCACCCGGCTGCACGGATTTTACCGCACGGAGTACCGCTACTCCCTCCGCATCACCGCCATCGCCTTCGGCGCACTGATCCTGCTGGGCTTTGCCGGCAGCCTGCTGCTGCCGAAGCTGGCCGACCAGCTGTTCCTGCAGTTCGCCCAGCAGATGGCGGAGCTGGGCATCATGGACACCACCGGCCGGGTGGATGTGCTGGCGCTGTTCGGTAACAACGTCCGGGCGACGGTGTTCAGCATCGCCTACGGCTTTATCCCCTTTATCTATCTCCCGGCCCTGTCCATCGGCATCAACTCCCTGCTGCTGGGGCTGTTTGCCGGGGTGTACGTCAACAACGGCATCTCTCTGCTGGCGTATTTTGCGGGCATCGTCCCCCACGGCATTTTCGAGTTGCCGGCCCTGATCCTGGCCCTCAGCAGCGGCATCTATCTCTGCCGCAAGGTCACAGACTACGTCCGGCACAACGAAAAGGGCATTATGGGTCCCCTGATGAAGGATCTGCTGCGCCTGTTCGTCATGCATATCATCCCCCTGCTGATGGCAGCGGCGGTGATAGAGGCCTATGTGACACCGCAGCTTTTGAAGCTGTTTCTGTAAAAACTTTAGTGCCGCAGCGTGCGGCGAAAGGAGCATCACATGAACGAGAAGAATGTACGAAGCATCCCGGAGCTTTTTGGCAGCATGGTATTCAGCCAGGCTCAGATGCGACAGCGTCTGCCGGAACGGGTCTATGACGCATGGCAGCAGTGCCTGATCCAAGGAACTTCTCTGGATCGCTCCATCGCCGACGAGATCGCCGCCGCCATGAAGGACTGGGCCATCGAAAAGGGCGCTACCCACTACACCCACTGGTTCCAGCCCATGACGGGCTTTACCGCCGAGAAGCACGACAGCTTCATCGCCCCCAACGTCCCCGGCACCATTTTGATGGAGCTGTCCGGCAAGGAACTGTCGCAGGGTGAGGCGGACGCCTCCAGCTTCCCCTCCGGCGGTCTGCGGGCCACCTTCGAGGCCCGTGGTTATACGGCGTGGGATCCCACGTCCTATGCCTTCATCAAGGATCAGACCCTGTATATCCCCACCATCTTCTGCTCCTACGGCGGCGAGACGCTGGATAAAAAGACGCCTCTGCTGCGCTCCATGAAGCAGCTGGATACGCAGGCCGTTCGCATCCTGCGGCTGTTCGGCAACACCACAGTGCAGCACGTTACCGCTCAGGTGGGGCCGGAGCAGGAGTATTTCCTCATCGACAAATCCATGTATCGCCGCCGGGAGGATCTGATTCTCTGCGGCCGTACTCTGTTCGGTGCCAAGCCTCCCAAGGGGCAGGAGCTGGACGACCACTACTACGGCGCCATCAAGCCCCGTGTGGCGGCCTTTATGCACGAGCTGGATCAGGAGCTGTGGCAGGTGGGCGTGCTGGCCAAGACGGAGCACAACGAGGTGGCGCCCGCCCAGCACGAGATCGCCCCGGTGTACTCCGACGCCAACAGCGCCTGCGACCACAATCAGTTGACCATGGAGTTTCTGAAGAAAGTGGCCGACCGCCACGATCTGGTGTGCCTGCTCCACGAAAAGCCCTTTGCCGGGGTCAACGGCAGCGGTAAGCACGACAACTGGTCGCTGGCCACGGATACCGGTGAGAACCTCCTCAAGCCCGGACGCACCCCCAGTCAGAACGCACAGTTCCTGCTGTTTCTGGCGGCCTTCATCAAGGGCGTGGACGAGTATCAGGAGATGCTGCGCTGCTGCGTGTCCTATCCCGGCAACGACCACCGGCTGGGCGGCAACGAGGCGCCTCCCGCCATTGTGTCTATCTTCCTTGGCGACGAACTGACGGCCATCCTCCGCTCCATCATCGACGGCACGGCCTATGTGGACATCACCAAGAAGAAGCTGGAGATCGGCGTGGACACCCTGCCGGAGCTGCCGCAGGATACCACCGACCGCAACCGCACCTCCCCGCTGGCCTTTACCGGCAACAAGTTCGAGTTCCGGATGTTGGGCTCCTCCCAGTCCATCGCCAGTCCCAATGTGGTGCTCAACACCATCATGGCCGACGAGCTGAAGCAGTTTGCCGACCGGCTGGAGAAGGCGGAGAGCTTCCATCAGGCCCTGCAGGAGCTGCTGCGGGATACCTTCCGGGATCACCAGCGCATTATCTTCGACGGTAACGGCTACGACAACGACTGGGTACAGGAGGCCAAGCGCCGGGGGCTGAGCAATCTGCGGGACACCGTGGATTGTATGCCCGCCTACATCGATGAGAAGAATGTGGCGCTGTTTTCCCGCTTCGGCATCCTGACGCCGGAGGAGATGCACGCCCGGTATGAGATCCATCTGGAGAATTACTGCAAGGTCACGGCCATTGAGGCCGCTACCCTGCGGGATATGACCCTGCGGGGCATCCTGCCCGCCGTCACCCGCTACACCGGCGATCTGGCCAAGGGCGTTGTGAGGAAGCGGCAGGCGGAGATGACCACCTCTTGCCGGGTGGAGAACTATCTGGTGGCGCAGCTGGACGCCCTCAGCGGCGACCTGCTGGATGCCTGCCAAGCTATGAGCCGGGCGCTGGAGGCCGCTCCCGCCGCCGATGCCGGCATCGACGCTGCCCGGTACTACCGGGATCAGGTGGCCTCCCGGCTGGAGGAGATGCGGAGCATCATCGACCGCATGGAGCCGCTGGTGGGGGCCGACTACTGGCCCTATCCCACCTATGCAGACATCCTGTTCTCCGTGTAATGATACCCGATACGAAAAGAGAGTGTGTTCCGGATGGAACACACTCTCTTTTTCGTCAACCGGCGGGGTGAGCCAGACGGCTGAGTAAACTAAACGGAGGGATCAATAGTCGGAGTTCAGCCACGGCTTCTGGCCGTAGTGAAGAAGCTGCGCCAGCTGCTGCCAAGGGCCGGTGACGGCGACGGCTCCCAGCCGCACCATGCCCTCCAATCCGCAGGAGGCCATCAGCAGGGACGCCAGATCCCCCTGCCGGCACGTCACCGTTACCTCGGCGAGTGCTTCCTCCGGGAGGGCGGACCAGCGGCCGCCGTCGAAGCGCAGCACCGTGCGGCAGTCCCGGTGGGCCAGATCATCACGGTAGCAGAAGGCCGCTGTCAGCGTCCCCTGCGGGAGGGTGCGATAGGCGGTGGCGGTCACGAAGGCCGCCGGGTCCAGAAGCTTGAACATGGTGCCTATGGCGGAGACGTTGGTTTGCAGGAAGCCGTAGTCGATGTAGTTGCCGGAGACGTCCTGCGGGTCCTCCAGCAGGTGGTGGAAATCCTCCTCCCCGGTGCGGAGGAGCACCGTCTGGGCCAGATCCTCCTGCAGCTTCAGCGCTCCCAGCAGCGCCCGGAGGACAACGCCGTCATCGTACACCAGCTCCTCCACCGACAGGCGGTTGCGGGTATAGTTGGTGTCGCTGGCGCTCTCAAAGCGATAGGCCACATAGCCCCGCAGCGTCCCGTCGTCGGCGCAGTAGCCGATGCGGCGCACCTGAATATCCGTGCGGGCGGCCCGAACCTCCTCCTCGAACTTCTCCACCATGCCGTGGTTCTGGGCGGCGAAGCGGCTGTGACAGGCCAGCACCCGGTCAAAGTCCTCCGGCTGCAGCAGGCGCAGATGGCGGCGGGCCTCCCCCTCGGGCTTGGGCAGCACGGCGGTGGGCAGGTGGTACTCGTAGAGCTTCCCCGCAAAGCCATAGCCCATGCGGCGGTAAAAGGAGATCTGGAAGGGCAGCAGCAGCGTCAGCAGAGCGCCGTGGCGGCGGGCGTAGTCCTCGAAGTAGCGGATCATCTCCAGCGCCGCCCCCTGCTTTTTATGGAGGGGGTGTACCTCCAGCGCCATCAGGCCGCAGGCCGTCTGCATCCGGCCGAAGCAGTTCATGGAAAAGAGGATCAGCTTCATGGTGGCAATGAGTACGTCCCCTTCAAACAGGCCCACCGTCTGCACCTGACGGTCCTCCCGCAGCTCCAGACGGTGCTTCTCCCGGTAGTGCTCCCGGCACGCTTCGTCCAGCGTTTTATAGGCCGGGTAGGCGTTGAGGTAGATGTCCAGATAGGCCTCCAGATCCTGCTGGGTCAAGGGGCGGATGGTGCGGTTGGTGTGTTCCATGGCGGCGGGCTCCTTTCACATGATTAGATAAAGCTATTGTACCGTGTTTTGCCGGTTCCGTCAACGACGGGTAAGAAAAAAGCCCATCTGCTCAGGCAGATAGGCTTTCAAGGGAAACTACTTTACAGAGACAGGCTCTTCGTCCACGCAGAGACCTCCTGTGCGGAGGCATGGCTGGACAGGCGCTTGCCCTCGTTCCAGCGGGTATCGGGGGCGCAGGAGGATCGCAGGAGCTCCACGGTCTTGCCCATACCGCTGCCGCCGGAGGTAGCGAAGGGAATCACGGTCTTTCCGGAGAAATCGGCGCTCTCCAGAAAGGTCTGGATGATGCGGGGAGCCTGATACCACCATATGGGGAAGCCCACAAACACCGTATCGTAACCCGCCAACTGGGGGACCTCCGCCATAGGCGGACGGCTCTTGGGGTCGTTCATCTCCACGCTGCTGCGGCTCTTGGCGTTGTTCCAGTCCAGATCGGCAGCGGTGTAGGCCGTCTGGGGACGAATTTCGAAGAGATCGCCGCCGATGACACCCGCCAGCGTCTTGGCCAGACGGGCCGTTTCGCCGCTGGCAGAAAAATAGGCAACCAGAATTTTGCTCATGTGTATGCTCCTTTCAACATTTCTCCGGGATCGCTCCGGGCGGCGGGACATCCCACTCTCCCCCATTGTATCAGCCGAGGGCGGCGGATGCAAGGCACTTTTCCCGGAAATGGGTGCTTATCGGACAGTGAAGCCCAGCCCCGTCAGCCAGTCCGCCACGTCGCTCCGGGCGGCGCTGCTGCCGAAGCGCTGGCCCTCCTGCCAGTCGCCGGTGCCGGCCAGCTGAGCCAGCGTCTCCCCGCTCTGACCGAGGGCGGAGGAGGCGGAGGTACAGAAGGGGATCACCGTCTTCCCTGTGAAGTCATTTGCCTTCACAAATCCGTTGACAGGCCATGCGCTGCCGCCCCACCAGATGGGATAGCCCACAAACACCGTGTCGTATCGTTCCCAGCTCTCCACAGCTGTAGAGGTGAGGGCCACATCCTGCAGAGAGACATTCTCATGCTCCCGGCAGACACGGCTCTCGCTGTTGTTGTAGTCCAGATCCGCCGCCAGATAGGGTTCCTGCGGTGTCAGTTCAAAGGTATCGGCTCCCAGTGTCTCGGCGATGTATCCCGCCACAGCCTTGGTGCTGCCGGTGGCGGAGAAATACACCACCAGCACCTTGGTCTGCTCCTCGGTGGGGGTGCTATCCTGCGGGGTATCGGTGTCCTGCACCTCGTTCTGCGAGGCATCGCTGTCGGGCTGCTGCTTCTTTCCGCAGGCGGCCAGCGCCGGCAGCATCAGCAGAGCCAGCAGCAGGCAGCTCCATTTTTTCAGTTTACGCATCATTCTTCTCCTTTCACGCCAACGGCTTACCGCTGAACACCGGAAATCCATTGTAATCGCCGTAATCCGTCAGGTGCTCCATGCTCCGCAGCGTCTCCATGTCCTCCGGGGAGATGGCAAAGTCCACGGCGGCGTTGGAGCGCATATGGCCGGGGTCCGCCGTCTTGGGCAGGGCCACCGCCCCCAGCTGCAGGACATAGCGGATGCACAGCTGTGGCACGGAAACGCCGTATTTCTCCGCCATGGCGGTGATGGCCGGATTTTTCAGGGCCTCGCCGTGGGCGATGGGGGAATAGGCCTCCCCACCCGGATGTCCTGCTGGGTGCAGTAGTCCAGCAAGGGCAAGTCCGTACCGGCGATGTGCAGCAGCAGCTGGTTCACTGCCGGACGCACCCGGCAGCCGGTCAGCAGGTTCTCCAGATCGTCCCGCAGAAAATTGGAGACACCGATGACCCGCACCTTTCCCGCTGCCTGAGCATCCTCCAGCGCACGCCAGACGGCCCTGTTCTCCTGAAAATACCGCCTTTCGGCCCGGAACTCCCTCCACGGCTGGGGAGAGTGGATGAGCATCTGCTCCAGATACGTCAGGCCCATTTTCTCCAGCGTCTCGTCAATGGAGCGGGCAGCGTCCTCATAGGTCTTGTGCTCCGCCGCCACCTTACTGGCCACGAACAGCTCCTCCCGCTTCAGGCCGCAGGTGCGGATGCCCTCGCCCACGCCCCGCTCGTTGCCGTAGGCCTGAGCCGTATCGATGAGCCGGTAGCCCAGCTCCACCGCCGTGCGGACGGCCTGCGCCGCCTTGTTGTTGTCAATGAACCATGTGCCAAGCCCCAGCTTGGGGATGGCTATACCGTTTGCCAGCGTATAGGCCTCCTGCAAAATCATTTGGCATCCTCCTCCGTCCAGATCCCCTTGGCCATGCGGAACACCGCCCACGCCCTGGGCCAGCCGCAATAAAAGGCCGCATGGGTGACGATCTCTGCGATCTCCTCACGGGTGATACCGTTTTTCTTAGCGCTGAGCAGGTGGTAGCGGAAGGATTCATCCGTCAAGCCCTGCGCCATCAGGGCCACCACCGTCACCAGCGAGCGGTCCCGCAGGGATAGCCTGTCCTCTCGACTCCATACCTGACCGAACAGGACATCGTCATTGAGCTCTGCGAATTTCGGGGCGAACTCCCCCAGGGCGTCCCGCCCCGCCGTCTGTTTGACTGCCATATGGCTCTCCTCCTTACAGTTTGCTGTATGCTTCGTCGCTGACCGGCTCCGAGAAACGGAGTCTTGACAGCAGCGCTTCTGCGCTGTATGATGCTCTTAAAGCTTATCTATACTCTAAAACTGAAAGTACACTTTAAGTCAAGGGGTTTTGCAAAATTTTTTCGGAGGAATTGGAAAATGGTCTATACCGTGGGTGAAATGGCGAAGCTGCTGGATATCCCGGCATCCACACTGCGCTACTATGACAAGGAGGGGCTGCTGCCCTTTGTGGAGCGCTCCTCCGGCGGAATCCGTCTGTTCCGGAAGTCGGACTTCGAGTGGCTGCAGGTCATCGGGTGCATGAAAAAGGCCGGAATGTCCATCCGTGACATCCGGCAATACATCCAGCTGGCCATGCAGGGAGACGACACCATCGACACCCGACTGCAGATGTTCCACCACCAGCGGCAGGTTCTGCTGGATCAGATCCGGGAGATGCAGCACACGCTGGAGACAGTGGAATACAAGTGCTGGTTTTACGAGACGGCGCAGGCCGCCGGCACCACGGACGTCCCCATCCGCATGGCGGAGGAGGAGGTTCCCCAGCGCTTCCGGGCCATCCGGCGGGAGCTTCACGGCGAGGAGCCGGTGAAGGACGATGCGTCGGCGTGAGATTTTCCCTCTTGACAAGTTCTTTACGGGATGGTATGATGTCCGTGACAAGTGAACATCAAAAGCGATGACGAAGACGGAACTGGCAGCACGTCGCATAGAGAGCCGGGGACGGTGGAAGCCCGGCGGACAGCGCCAGAACTCTTATCCCTTCCGAGCCGAGTCCCCCAACACATCTGTCAGTAGGAGACTCCGTGCAGGCTACGTGAGTGCATAGGGCTTGATAGAGCCTGAAGTGGCAGGACGTTTTTCGTCGTGCAATTTGAGTGGTACCGCGGGTATTGTATAGCAAGACTCGTCTCAAAGGAATTTGGGACGGGTCTTTTTTTGCGGAAATTTTGAAAAAAACAAGGAGTATCGACATGAAACTGAGTAGAAACAAAATGCTGCTGGTGAGCTTTATGCTGTTTTCCCTGTTCTTCGGAGCGGGGAACCTGATCTTCCCGCCCTTTCTGGGGCAGAACGCCGGGAACCACACCCTGCCGGCCATGCTGGGCTTTCTGGCCACGGCGGTGGTGCTGCCGGTGCTGGGTGTGGTAGTGGTAGCCCGCTTCGACGGGCTGGACCGGCTGGGGCAGCAGGTGGGCAAGCGCTTCGCCATCGTCTTTACCCTGCTGATCTATCTCTCCATTGGTCCCGGTCTTGGCATCCCCCGTGCCGCCTCTGTTCCCTTCGAGATGGCGGTGGCCCCCTATCTGCCGGAGGGCGCCAATACCACCGTGTGGATGCTGGTGTACTCGCTGGTGTTCTTTCTGGTGGCTCTGTGGCTGTGTATGACACCGGGGAAGCTGGTGAACCGCATCGGCCACTTCCTGACCCCCAGTCTGCTGGTGCTGCTGGTATTCCTGTTCGTTTGCTTTCTGTTCCGGGGAGAGGTGAACGTGGCCCCGTCCCAGACGGCCTATGACGCCGCCCCCTTCCTGAAGGGCTTTTCCGAGGGCTACCAGACCATGGACACCATCGCCGCCCTGAACTTCGGATTGGTGATCGCCACCACGCTGGGTTCCTTCGGCATGACGGAAAAGCGCGATCGGATGCGGCACACCGTTCTGGCAGGTATCTTCGCCGGAACCATTCTGGCGCTGGTGTATGCCATGCTGTCCTACATGGGAATGTGCAGCTCCGGAGTCTATGCCATTCAGGAAAACGGCGCATGGACCCTGCGGTGCATCGTCTACCAACTGTTCGGTGCGCCGGGAGCCGTGCTGCTGGCGGCCATCTTCACGCTGGCCTGTCTCACCACCTGCGTGGGGCTTATCAACTCCATCTCCCAGTATTTCTCCACCCTTTTCGGCAAACTTTCCTATCGCCAGTGGGTACTGGTGATGACGGGCTTCTCCTTTTTGGTGTGCAATCTGGGACTGAACGCCATCCTCAGCATCTCCATCCCCATTCTCAACGCCATCTACCCCGTGGCCATTGTGCTGATCCTGCTGGGGCTGACCCACAGCCTGTGGGTCAAGAATCGTTGGGTCTACTCTCTGGTGGTGGCGGGCACCGGAACCGTCAGCGTCATCTATGCGTTGGATGCCGCACAGCTGTCGCTGGGCGCTGTGACGGAACTTTGCCGGAAGCTGCCCCTGTACGATATGGGCTTCTGCTGGGTCAGTGTGGCGGCGGTGATGCTGGCAGTGAGCCTGCTGCTGGGTCTTGTGCGGCGGGAACGGGCGTAAGGGGCAGAAAAAGCTTGCCCTTCTCCTCCAAGGCTGGTAGAATGAGACATATTCTCCACCGAAAGGAGTTTTTCTCATGAAACTGATGATCGCCTCCGACCTCCACGGCTCCGCCGCCTACACCCGGCGGCTGCTGGAACTCTATCGGGATACCGGCTGCCAGCGGCTGGTGCTGCTGGGAGACCTGCTGTACCACGGCCCACGAAACCCGCTGCCGGAGGGCTATGAGCCGCCCACCGTGGCCAAGCTGCTCAACGACATGGCGGACGAGCTGCTGTGCGTGCGGGGCAACTGCGACGCCGAGGTGGACCAGATGGTTCTCCACTTCCCCATTCTCTCCGACTCCGCCCTGCTGGTGCTGGACGGCCTCACCATCCACGCCACCCATGGCCACATCCACGGGCCGGACACGCCACCGCCCCTGCGGCAGGGAGATATCCTGCTGTGCGGACACTTCCATGTGCCGGTGCGCCGGGACTGCGGCCGTTACACCTATCTGAATCCCGGCTCCGCAGCCCTGCCCAAGGAGAACAGCCCCCACAGCTGCATGGTGCTGGAGGACGGACAGTTCACATGGCTGGACGTGGTGACGGGTCAGCCCTTCCAGCCCCGTGGATGACGGTGCTGCTTGACGCTGCATAAAAAAGAGGACTCTGAGCCGATGGCTCAGAGTCCTCTTTTTTATGTCTTACTTCTGGTTGGGCATTTTCCAGCCCTCGTGATCCGTATGGAGCAGATGGTGCGAACGGCCACTGAGAGGCGCACGCAGGTACTCCCGATACAGGGTCTGAATTTCCGGGTTCTCGTGGGAGAACCGTACCGGAGACTTCTTATCGATGCTCCACAGGACATTTCCACGGGCCTCGGCCATCTCCGTGCCGTCGTGGATGGGCTGCCCGCCGCCGCCGGCACAGCCGCCGGGACAGGCCATGACCTCCACGAAATCGTAGTGGACCCTTCCCTCCTCCAGATCGGTCATCAGCTGGCGGGCGTTGGAGAGGCCGCTGACCACCGCCACGGAGAGGTCGCCCACCTTCGGAATGGTGAAGGTGGCCTCCTTCCAACCCTTCACGCCACGGATGGCACTGAAGGCATCTGGGTCAGGGTTGGAGCCGGTGACCAGATAATAGGCGCTGCGGAGGGCGGCATCCATCACACCGCCGGAGGCACCGAAGATCACCGCCGCACCGGTACCGGTACCCAGCGGACTGTCGAAGGGAGTCTCCTCCATGGTGGCGGGGTTGATCTGCTCGCCCCGGAACATCCGCACGATCTCACGGGTGGTCAGCACAACATCCACGTCGGGATCGTCGCTGATGGTCCGCATGGTGGGCAGGGCCGCCTCGCTCTTTTTGGCGGTGCAGGGCATGATGGACACCACGAAAATGCGCTTGGGGTCCACGCCGATCTTCTCGGCAAAGTAGCTCTTGGCCAGAGCGCCGAACATCTGCTGGGGACTCTTGGCAGTGGAGAGATTGTCGGTATAATCCGGGAACTGGCCCTTCAGGAACCGCACCCAGCCGGGACAGCAGGAGGTGAACATGGGCCACGTGTACCGCTCCCGATGGGTAAAGCGGTCCACGAACTCACTGCCCTCCTCCATAATGGTGAGGTCGGCAGTAAAGTTGGTATCGAACACGTAGTCAAAGCCCATCTGCTTCAGGGCGGTGACCATGCGCTCCGCCGAGGCGAACTCCGGCGTCAGATGGTAGTACTCTGCCCAGGCCACCCGGACGGCGGGGGCCATCTGCACCACGGTGATCTTATTGGGGTCGGCCAGAGCATCGAACACCTTGCCGGTGTCATCGTGCTCCTGCAGGCCACCCACGGGACAGTGGACCACGCACTGGCCGCAGAAGGTGCAGTCGGACTCCCCCAGGGTGCGGTACTTCCCCACGCCGATGGTGGTGTGGGAGCCGGTACCCATCAGGTCCCAGACGTGCATCCCCTGCACCTTGTCGCAAATCTGGACGCAGCGCATACAGCGGACGCAGCGGTTCTCGATCCGCACCACGGGGTTGCTGAAATCCGTGGGGATATTCCGCAGGTCCTTGATGTAGTGCTCCCCCAGCAGGTTATAGTCGTTGGCCAGCTGTTGAAGACGGCAGTTGCCGCTGCGGGTACACTTGGTGCAGCGGATCTCATGCTGGCTCAGCAGCAGCCGCAGGTTCACCCGGCGGGCCTCCCGCACACGGGGAGAGTGGGTATGGATCACCATGCCCTCGGCCACCACGTTGTTGCAGGAGGGGATCAGGCGCTCCTGCCCCTCCACTTCCACGATGCACAGGCGGCAGGCACCGATTTCGTTGATCTCCTTGAGATAGCACATGGTGGGGATCTCGATGCGTGCAGTGCGGGCGGCCTCCAGAATGGTGGTACCCTCCGGCACGGTAACGATCCGATTGTCGATGGTCAATGTTACCATTTTTCGTTTCGACCTCCTCTGAAAATTCCGTAGCCGAAGTGGTCGCACCGCAGGCAGCGACCTGCCTCGGCGCAGGCCCCCTCTTGGGTCAAGCCGCACTCGATATCCTCGAAGTCGTGCTTGCGCTCACAGGCCTCCCGCTCGGTGGTATCGATGCGCCCGTGGGGGGGCGAGTTGTTCAGCTTGGGGCTGGGAATCTCCACGTCCACGGTGATCTCGTGGCGGAAGCCCAGATGCTCGTCGATGTTGGCGGCTGCCACCTTGCCGGCGGCAATGGCCCGGATGGCAGTGGCAGGGCCGGTAACGCAGTCGCCGCCGGCGAACACGCTGTCCATATCCCGCACCTGCCCCGACAGGCCCGCCACAAAGGCACCCCGCTGGATGGGGACACCGGCCTGATCGAAGCCCTGGATCTCGACGCCCTGTCCGATGGCCACCACGATGACATCCGCCGGGATGCGGACCTCCTCCAGCGCCGCCTTGCCGGGACGGGGACGCCCTGCCTTGTCCACCTCCCCGATGATCTGGGGCTGGACCCACAGGGCCTTGGCGGCGCCGTCCTCATCGGCCTCGATGCGGACGGGAGCGGCCAGCGTCATCAGCTCGGCTCCCTCCGCCAGCGCACCGGTGATCTCGTCCGGCAGCGCCGTCATGTCCGCCTGACGGCGGCGATAGACGCAGGTGACCTTGTCGGCCCCCAGTCGGATGGAGCTGCGGGTGACGTCCATGGCCACGTTGCCGCCGCCGATGACCACCACCTGCTTGCCGGTGAAATCCGGCATCTCGTTGTCGCCGATGGCACGCAGCATCTCCACGGCGGAGATGACGTTCTTACTGTTCTCGCCGGGGATGCCGGTCTTTTTATCCTGATGAGCGCCGATGGCGATGTAGATGCAGTCATACTCCTGCTCCAGCTTCTCCAGCCAGATATCCCGGCCCACGGTGACGCCGGTATGTACCTCAATGCCAAGAGACAGAATGGATTCGATCTCGGCGTCCAGCTTCTCACGGGGGAAGCGGTAGCTGGGGATGCCGTAGCGCAGCATACCGCCCAGCTGCTCCCGCTCCTCGTACACCGTGACCCCGTGACCCATAAGGGCCAGGTAGTAGGCGCAGCTGAGACCGCTGGGGCCTCCGCCGATGATGGCCACCTTTTTGCCGGTGGCGGGAGCGCACTCCGGCTGGGGTACCACCCCGGCGTGGTCCACGGCATAGCGCTTCAGGCCACGGATATTGATGGCATCGTCCACCATATTCCGGCGGCAGCGGGCCTCGCAGGGATGCTCGCAGATATAGGCGCAGGCCGTGGGGAAGGGATTGTCCTTGCGGATCAGGCGCACTGCATCAGCGCAGCGACCCTCCCCTACCAGCGCCATGTAGCCGGGGATATCCACGCCGGCGGGACACAGTGCCACACAGGGAACGGGATTTTGCAGGCCCGCCAGACAGCGGTTGTGCTTCACGTGCTCCTCGTAGTCATCCCGGAAGCCCTCCAGCCCCTCCACCACCAGACGGGCGGCGTCACGGCCGATGGCACAGTCGGCGGTGTTGACGATACTGCGGGCGGTCTTTTCGATGATGGCGATGGTCTCCATGGTAGCCTCGCCGTCCAGCACCTGATTGATCAGCAGCGTCAGCTGCCCCAGCCCGATCCGGCAGGGGACACATTTGCCGCAGGTCTGTGCATGGCACAGCTGCAGAAACGACAGGGACATATCCACCGGACACAGGCCCGGAGGGCTGGCGGCAATGCGCCGCTCCATATCCCGGTAAAGCCCTTCCACCACGGTCTGGGCCCGGCTGGGTGTCTTGATATCCAGTCTGCTCAAAGCAGGACACTCCTTTCGTCGGCACGGAGAATAGCGCCCCATTCTCCGGCGCATATGATTGAATTATGTTAAGAATGACATAATTCACAGCCAAAGTCAATGGGATAAAATCTTTTGTTGCAGTGAAAAATTATCATTAGTTTTCTGAAAAAGTCACGAAAGTGTATACAATTCCGCAAGAATTGTGAGATTTTTCCATGGAACATGGCTTTTCACCTCATGGGGGCCGGGCGTCCTGCCCTCCTGCGGCGATGTTTTTTGTGCAAAAATTTTCGTCCCACGCAGTCCCCTCCCCTCTCCGGAGGGGGCATCGGGCCGGACTTGACAGGGACAGTCCGGGGGAATATAATTTGAATACTTATGGCCATTTGCGATACGGCTATTTCCTATTATAATATTTACGGAATGTGCAAAGGACAAGTGACATGAACTTTCGTTTGATACTGAACATCATGGGCTATACCCTCTGGGTGGAAGCCGGGTGCCTGCTGCTGCCGCTGCTGGTGTCCGCAGGCTATGGTGAGACCTGCTGGGAGCCGTTTTTGTGGACGCTGGGGCTGTGCAGCCTGTGCGGACTGATCCTCACCCGCATCCCGGCCCGGAAGAACCGTCTGCAGGGCCGGGACGGCTATGCGGTGGTGGCCATGGCGTGGATCGTGCTGTGCCTGTTCGGGGCGGTGCCTTACGTCCTCAGCGGGGCTGTCCCCCACTATGCTGATGCCCTGTTCGAGACGGCCTCTGGCCTCACCACCACCGGAGCCACCATCCTGACGGATGTGGAGGCCATGCCAAGGGGTATCCTCTTCTGGCGGGCGCTGACCCAGTGGATGGGCGGCATGGGTGTGCTGGTGCTGTTTCTGGCCCTGATGCCCCGGACGGGGGCGGGGGCCGTACACCTGATGCGGGCCGAAAGCCCCGGTCCCATCAAGAGCAAACTGCTGCCCCATGTCAGTGACACCGCCAAGGTGCTCTATGGCATCTACATTGGTCTGACGGCGGCAGAGATCGTGGCCCTGTGTCTGGCAGGCATGGACTTTTACGAGGCTGTGCTCCACTCCTTTTCCACCATCTCCACCGGTGGCTTCTCCACCCGCAACGCCAGCATTGCCGCCTTCGGCTCCCCGGCCATCACATGGATCGTGGCCATCTTCATGTTCCTGTCGGGCATCAACTTCTCTTTGATCTTCATCTCCCTGCGGGGACACATCCGGGCGGCGCTGCACAGCGAGGAGCTGCGGCTGTATACCCTGCTGACGCTGGGATCCATCGGCCTTATCGCCGCCAGTCTCATGGTGCAGCAGAGCGTTCCGCTGGGTCGGGCGCTGAAGGATTCCGTCTTCAACGCCGTGTCCACCGTGACCACCACCGGCTTCGCCACGGCGGACTTTGCCCAGTGGCCGGTCTTTGGTCAGATGCTGCTGGTGATCCTCATGTTCACCGGCGCCTGCGCCGGGTCTACCTCCGGCGGCATCAAGGTCTCCCGCATCCTGCTGCTGGGAAAGCTGCTGCACCGGGAGATCAAAAAGATCCTGCACCCCAAGCATATCTCCGTCATCACCGTGGACGGACAGCTGGTGGAGGACCGGGTGGTCTCCTCGGCGGCGGCCTACATGGTGGCGTATATGATCCTGCTGCTGGGTGGGGCCACCCTTCTGGCTTGGGACAACCTGGGCTTTACGGAGTCCTTTACCGCCGTGCTGACGTGTCTCGGCAACGTGGGACCGGGGCTGGGCCGTCTGGGCCCGGCGGGGAATTTCAGCCCCTTCTCCGGGTTCAGCAAGGTGGTCATGTCGCTGCTGATGCTGCTGGGGCGGCTGGAGCTGATGCCCATTCTGGTGATGCTCTCCCCACGGATGTGGCGGGAGCGGTAATAGCGCTGCCCGAAAATCTAAGGATTTTTCAAGCATCGATCTTGGCAAGCAAAAAACAGCCTGCCGGTAACACCGGCAGGCTGTTTTCCGTTAAAAGACGGTTGATACGTTCTTACTTGGAGCGCAGGGCCTTGCGGATCAGGGGGGCGATGGTCACGGCCAGCACGCCGCCGATGGCGGCAGTCACCAGCTGGGGCCAAGAGAAGCTGGCAGAGATTGCCGCCACCTGCTTTTCCGCCAGTCCCAGTGTAGGCAGCACCAGCTTCACGATCAGCAGCCACAGGGCCAGAAACTTGGTCACGGCTCCTACAGCCACGGCCAGATAGCTGCGTACAGCGATCTTGTCCCGGCTTGCCAGAAGGTGCAGGATAACCACCAGCACCATGTTGCCGACGGCCACCATGGGGACAATGGGCAGAAACGCCGGGCCGATGCCCAGCAGAAAAGCGAAGAAGGGACTCACCAGCGCCACCGTCAGGCCGCACCACAGGCCACCCACCAGCGCCGATACCCCCAGCACCAGATTCACGCAGGAGCCGGTGACGAACTGTCCCAAGGGCTTGGTGGCCCACTGCAGCGCCACCAGCAGGGCGATCATCACGGCGGTCTCCGTGATCCAGAGTGTTTTCTTGTTCATGGGTTTATACCTCCAGAAGTTTTTCCCTATTTTACCACACTATCGCTGGGCTTACGTTGCCCGTGCAACGAAAGGAGCCGTCTATGCAGCCGGACATCCCTCTGTTACAACAAACCATTCTCTTCTCCGGCATCGAGGCGGAGGAGCTGCGGCATCTGCTGACGTGCCTTGGCGGCTCCGTGCGCCGCTATGGCCGGGGGGAGTTCCTCTGGCACGCCGGGGACACGGTCCTGCAGGCGGGCATCGTCCTGCAGGGGGCCGTGGACGCCGTACAGTACCGGGAGGACGGGGCCATGCAGCTGGTGGCCCGCCACACCGCCGGGGGCGTGTTCGGGGAAATGCTCATGGCAGCAGGCGAGGCAAGCCCGGTATCGGTGCTCTCCCCGGAGGGGGCGGAGGTGCTGTTTTTGCCGCTGGAGCGGATCATGGAGGGCTGTGAGCGCCACTGTGAGGGCCATGCCCGGCTGCGGATGAATCTGCTGCGGGAATCGGCCCAGAAGTTCTGGCAGATGCGGCACCGGGTCACCTATCTCTCCGAGCCAAGCCTGCGGCGGCGGGTGCTGCTGTATTTGCAAGACTGCCGCAGCCGTCAGGGATCCGACTGCTTCCGGCTCTCCCTGTCCCGTGAGGAGATGGCGGCGTATCTGGCGGTGAACCGCAGCGCCCTGTCCCGTGAGCTGAGCAGGCTCCAGCAGGAGGGGCTCATCGAGTTCTACCGCAATTCCTTCCGGCTGCACTTTTCCCCGGAGCAGCTGTCGGTGACGGAAATGTAATGGATTTTTCGCCAGACGTCTGGTATACTTCTCCTCAACAAGGAGGGATGACGGATGGAAAAGCGATACTCCGGCCGCAGACGGCGGCACCTTCGGTGGCTGTGGCTGCTGATGATCCCGGTGCTGGCGGCGGGCTATACCCTGTGGCGCTTCGGACCGCAGCGGTCCTATACCGCCCAGCAGCTGGGGCTGACGGACCTGCAAAGCCCCAACGACGCCGACGGCGACGGCGTGGACGATTGGACGGATGTGGTGCTGGGCGCACGGGCCTACATCGCCACGGATCCCCACTATCAGAGCAAGTACTATGCCGGGGGCTATCCCGACGACGGACTGGGGGTCTGCACCGACGTCATCTGGCAGGCTTTTCAGGCGGCGGGCTATGACCTGAAGACGCTGGTGGATGCGGACATCGCCGCCTGTCCGGAGGCGTATCCCCACATCACCGCCCCCGACTCCAATATCGACTTCCGCCGGGTCAACACCTTGGATACCTTCTTCCGCCGCCACGCACAGGTGCTGACCTGCGATCTGTCGGACGGACAGCAGTGGCAGCCGGGAGACATCGTGGTGTTCGGTGACCGGGCCCACATTGGGCTGTGCTCGGATCGGCGGAACCGGCAGGGTATCCCCTTCCTGATCCACCACGGAAACCCCATCGACGAGGCGGTGGAGCGCAACGACATCCCCCGCATGACGGCGACAGGACATTTCCGCTGGCTGGGCTGACGGGAAAGGAACAAAACTGTAACAAAAAAGACATTGCGGAGCGAAATTTTCCGTCAGATTTTTTCGCTCTGTAATGTCTTTGTCATTGCTTTTAGAAAAAATTGTGGTATACTATGTTATGTATCCCTCGTGAAAAGCCGAGGGTATCCTTATGTTAAAACGCTTCCGGCCGCGGCCGTATGAAGCTTACCGTCTCCGGGCAAGCTACCCTTGTCCCGGCTATATGTAAAAAGAGAGGATGCCTGTTTTGAACAAGTATATCATTCACGGTGGCCGTCCCCTGTTTGGTGAGGTCACGATCAGCGGTGCCAAGAACGCCGCCGTTGCCATCATCCCTGCCGCCCTGCTGGTGGACGGCGTATGCCGCATCGAGAACATCCCCCAAATCAGCGACGTGACCCTGTTTTTCTCCATTCTGGATGAGCTGGGCGCACGGGTGCGGGTGCTGAATCAGCACGCCGTGGAGATCGACTGCCGCACCGTCCGCAGCACCCATCCCTCCTATGATATGGCACGGCGCATCCGGGCGTCCTACTATCTGCTGGGGGCGCTGTTGGGCCGCTTCGGCGAGGCCACCGTGGCCATGCCCGGCGGCTGCAACTTCGGTGTGCGGCCCATTGACCAGCACGTCAAGGGCTTCCGGGCCATGGGCGCCGAGGTGACGGAGGGCAACTTCGTCCATGCCGCAGCCAGAGGCGGCCGGCTCTCCGGTGCCAACGTCTACATGGACGTGGTGTCCGTGGGCGCCACTATGAACATCATGATGGCCGCCGTGCTGGCCGACGGCACCACCACCATCGAAAACGCCGCCAAGGAGCCACACATCGTGGATCTGGCCAACTTCCTCAACTCCATGGGTGCCGACATCAAGGGCGCCGGTACGGACTCCATCCGCATCAAGGGCGTGGAGCGCCTCAGCGGCGGCACCTACTGCATCATCCCCGACCAGATCGAGGCGGGTACCTATATGGCCGCTGTGGCCGCCACAGGCGGACAGCTGCTGATCCGCAACATCATTCCCAAGCACATGGACTGCATCTCCGCCAAGCTCATGGAAATGGGCGTCACGGTGGAGGAGCAGGACGACACCATGCTCATCCGCCGCAGCGGGCCACTGCAGCGGGCCAACGTCAAGACCCTCCCCTACCCCGGCTTCCCCACGGATATGCAGCCCCAGATCACGGTGGCGCTGTGTCTGGCCCAAGGCACCAGTCTGGTGACGGAGGGCGTGTGGAACAACCGCTTCAAGTATGTGGAGGAACTGCGGCGCATGGGCGCTCAGATCCAGGTGGACGGCCGGGTGGCCGTGGTGGAGGGCGTCACACAACTCACCGGTGCGCCGGTGCAGGCCTGTGATCTACGGGCCGGTGCGGCTCTGGTCATCGCCGGTCTGGCCGCTCAGGGCGAAACGGAGCTGACGCAGGTACAGTATATCGAGCGTGGCTACGAGGATCTGGTGGGCAAGCTCCGCCAGTTGGGCGCCGATATCCGGGTGGAGGAGATTCCGGAGCCGGAGGAGACCGAGGCTCACATCTGCTGATAGGACATAAGCTTTCCGCCGCAGGCTGTTGGCAGTCTGCGGCGGTAGTCGGTTTATTGCGAGGAAAGACACATTGATGACCATACATACACTGGCCAGCGGCTCCGAAGGGAACTGCCTGCTGCTGTCGGACGGGGACGTTCATCTGCTGCTGGACGCCGGAATTTCCACACGCCGCATTAAGGCGGGGCTTTTGCAGCTGGGGCTGACCATGGCGGACGTGGACGGCGTACTTATTACCCACGAGCATTCGGATCACATCAGCGGCCTGCAGACCATGGTAAAGCACCACCGCATCCCCATTTACACAAGCCCCGGCACCGCCCGGCAGCTGGCCTACCGCATCTCCGGCATCGAGTCCCTGCTGCGCCCGGTGGAGCCGGGGGCGGTGTTTTCCGTGGAGGACTGCCGGGTGACGGTGTTCCGCACCTCCCATGACGCCGCCCAGAGCGTGGACTACCGGGTGGACGGCAGCGCCGCCGTGGGCTTTCTCACGGATACGGGCTTTGTGACCCCGGAGGCGGAAGCCACTCTGGCGGGAGTGGATACGCTGGTGCTGGAGAGCAACCACGACGTGGAGTGGCTCCGCAGCGGGCCGTATCCCTATTCCCTGAAGGCCCGCATTCTGGGGGATGAGGGGCATCTGTCCAACGATGCAGCGGCGGAGTTCGCCGCCCGAATGGCCCGGTGCGGCACACGGTGCATCATTCTGGCCCACCTGAGCCGGGAGAACAACACCCCCCAGCGGGCTTGGGACACGGTGCAGCGACGCCTGAATACGGTGGAGGCGGAGGTACTGCTGGAGGTGGCTCCCCGCAGCGAGGTCAGTCCCCCCTACGGGATGGAGGTACCGGTATGCAGCGAGTGACGGTTCTGTGCGTAGGCAAGCTGAAGGAGAAATTCTATCTGGAGGCGGCGGCGGAGTACGTCAAGCGGCTCCAGCGCTTCTGCAAGCTGGAGCTGGTGGAACTGCCGGAGAGCCGTCTGCCGGAGTCTCCTTCCCCGGCGGAGGTACAGCGGGCGCTGGCGGCGGAGGCGGTGTCCATCCGGGAAAGGCTCCCCAAGGGCGGGGCAGTCATCGCCCTGTGCATCGAGGGAAAGCCCTGTTCCAGCGTGGAGCTGAGCCATCGGATGGAGGAACTGGCCGTGGCCGGTAAGACGCAGCTGACCTTCCTCATCGGCGGCAGCGTGGGGCTGGACGAGAGCCTGAAGCGGCAGGCGGACTGGCGGCTGTCCATGTCCCCCATGACCTTCCCCCACCATCTGGCCCGGATCATGCTGCTGGAGCAGATCTATCGGGCGTATCAAATCTCCGCCGGAACAAAATATCACAAATGAAACACTTCCCTTTTAAGAAAATTCGTGATATAATACAAGGACATATATAAAGGAGGCCTATCCATGGAACTGAGTTACTGGGGTATCTCCCCCAATATCCCCGCTTGGCCCACTGACGAAAACGGTGAGCGGGAGCAGGCAGTCCTGCTTGCCCACACCTTCGATTCCCCTGCCGACGCAGACGTGACCATCTCCCTGCTGACGGCTTACGGGATCCCATGTTTCAAATACTACGACAAGGAGGGAGGCGCCGGAAAGGTCATCAACGGCTTCTCCGGCTTCGGCGTGGGATTGTACGTCCCGGCCTCCATGGCGGAGGACGCCCAGAATCTGCTGGCCTCCATGCCCATGCCCGACGAGGCAGGCGAGTAAACCGAAAGGAGCATCCATCATGTCTTATATGCAGGAATATGAAAAGTGGCTGGCATCCCCTGCCCTGAACGAGCAGGAGCACGCCGAGCTGGAGAGCATCCGGGACGATGAGAAGGAGATCCGGGAGCGGTTCTATGGGCCGCTGGAATTCGGTACCGCCGGTCTGCGTGGCACCATGAAGGTGGGCCTGCACCAGATGAACATCCACGTCATCCGCTGGGCCACTCAGGGCTTTGCCAACGTCATCTGCGCTGAGGGCGAGGAGGCCAAGCGCCGGGGCGTAGCCCTGTGCATGGACTGCCGCAACCACTCTATGGAGTTTGCCAGAGCCGCCGCAGAGGTCTGCGCCGCCAACGGCATCCATGTGCGTATCTTCGAGTCGCTGCGGCCCACGCCGGAGCTGAGTTTCGCCGTGCGGGAATACGACTGTCAGGCGGGCATCAATGTCACCGCCAGCCACAATCCCAAGGAGTATAACGGCTATAAGGTCTACTGGTCCGACGGCGCCCAGCTGCCGCCCCAGCACGCTGCCGCCATTGCCCGTGAGCTGGAGCAGATCGACATTTTCACCGGCGTCCGCCGGATGGAGTTTGACGATGCCAAGGCCCAGGGCCTCATCGAGATCATGGGCGCCGAGACGGACGAACGGTTCATGTCCCACGTCATGGCCATGGTCAACGACCGGGAGTCCATGGCCAAGGTGGCCGATACCTTCCATATGGTCTATACCCCCTTCCACGGCTGCGGCTGGAAGCTGGTGCCGGAGGCTCTGCGGGGTCTGGGCGTGAAGCATCTGCACTGCGTTCCGGAGCAGATGGTGCTGGACGGCAACTTCCCCACGGTGGTCTCCCCCAATCCGGAGAACCCGGAGGGCTTCTATCTGGCCATTCAGTTGGCGGACAAGGTGGGCGCCGACTTTATTCTGGGCACCGACCCGGACAGCGACCGGGTGGGCATCATGGTTCGCAGCCGAGACGGCTCCTTCATCCCCGTCACCGGCAACCAGACAGGCGTTCTGATGCTGGATTACCTCATCGGGGCCATGCGCCGGGCAGGCAAGCTGCCGGAGCATCCCTACTTCCTCAAGACCATCGTCACCACGGAGATGGCCCGGAAGGTGGCCGAGGCCAACGGCGTTACCTGCTGCGATACCTTCACCGGCTTCAAGTTCATGGCGGAGAAGAAGAACCAGCTGGAATCCCAAGGGTTGGGCCATGTGATCATGAGCTACGAGGAGAGTTACGGTTATATGCTGGGCGACTATGTCCGGGATAAGGACGCCGTTACCGCCTCCCTGATCCTGACGGAGATGGCGGCATGGTATGCCGTGCAGGGCATGACCCTGTTCGATGCGCTGGAGGCCCTGTACCGGAAGTACGGCTTCTACGGCGAAAAGACCCACAATCTGGTGATGCCGGGTCTGGACGGATTGGAGAAGATGGCGGCACTGATGAAGTCCCTGCGGGCCGCTCCCCCCACCCATATCGCCGGGGTAGAGGTGCTGCGGCGCAAGGACTACACCGACGGCAGCGTCATCGACTGCCGCACCGGTGAAAAGACTGCTATGGAACTCTCCGGCAGCAATGTGCTGCGGTATGAGCTGGCGGACGGCACTACCATTCTGGTGCGGCCCTCCGGCACGGAGCCTAAGATCAAGGTCTACATTCTCACCATCGGCAAGGATGAGACGGAGCGGGACGAGAATCTGGCCAAGTACAGCCAGTGGGTTGCCACGCTGACAAAGTAACAGGAACGATAAAAAGAGGCGGTGCGGCTATGCCGCACCGTCTCTTTTTATCTTGTAGGAAGCCTTCCTTATCCCGGTCACAGGGCCTGTGGGCGGGACTCCAGCAGCTCACGGGCGCAGGAGCGGACCGTCTCCTCTTCGTCGTAGGGGATCTTCTTCCCCTGCACCAACTGGTATCCCTCCCGGCCCTTGCCGCATAGCAGCAGCATATCGCCGGGACACAGCTGCTCCAGCGCATAGCGCACCGCCTCCCGGCGGTCCACAATCCCCACATGGGGGCAGCTGCCGGGGCCGAAGCAGGTGGCAATGTCCGCAATGACCTCCGCCGGGTCGTCCCGATCCGGGTCGTCGGTGGTAATAATGGCCAAATCGGCCCCCTTGGCCACTGCCTCCCCCAGCTGGTGGCGGCGCACTCTGGTGCGGCCGCCGGTGCCGAACACGGCGATGATGCGAGCCGGATCGTAGCTGCGGGCCGTTTGCAGCAGGGCGTTCATGCTGATGGAGTTATGGGCAAAATCCAGCACCACAGTACATCCCGGCATCACGTCCGGCAGCACCTCGAACCGGCCCGGCACCGTCACATAGCTGAGGGCCTCCGCCAACTCGCAGGTGCGGTCCGTATAACGCCCCACCAGTGCCACCACTGCCAGAGCGTTGTAGACGTTGTACTCCCCCGGCATCCGAATGTGGTAGGTGGTGTCGGCCACCGTGAACTCCATACCGAACAGGTCCCCGGCCTTCAGAATGTTCACTCTCTCCGCCCGGAGATCCGCCGGACGGTGAATGGCATAGGTGCTCTTTTCGCAGGAACTGCCCGCCATCATGTACTCCGCCTCCGGGTCGTCGGCGTTGAAGATGCCGTGGCGGCACTGAGCGAACAGCCGCTTCTTGCTGTCCCGGTAGTGGGCATAGTCCGGGTGCTCCTCGGTGCCGATGTGGTCCGGGGAGAGGTTGGTGAACACCGCCGTATCGAAGGTGATGCCGTCCACCCGGTGGCGGGCCAGCGCCTGAGAGGACACCTCCATCACCACATACCGGACGCCCTCATCCCGCATGGCCCGAAACAGCCGCATCAGCTCGTAGCTCTCCGGTGTGGTATTGCTGGTTCCCACGTGCTTCCCGGCGTAGGCAGCCCCGTTGGAGCCGATGACGCCGCAGGCCAGGCCCATGCGGTTCATGACGGAGCAGGCCGTCTCCGCCACGGTGGTCTTGCCCTTGGTGCCGGTGACGCCGATGATGGTCACATCCCGCTGGGGAAAGCCGAAAAACGCCGCCGAGATCTGCGCCAGCGCCTGACGGGCATCCGATACCCGCACCACGTCCGCATCCTCCGGCACGTCCAGCGTCCCCTCGCTGACGAAACAGCGGCAGCCCTGTGCATAGGCCGCCGGCGCAAAGTCCTCTCCGTTGGAACGGGCGCCCCGCAGACAGAAAAACAGGCTCCCGGTCTGCGCCTTCCGGGAGTCGTAGGTCAGCGCCGTGATCTCCTCTTCTCCGCAGCCGCCGGATAGTAACTGCACGCCGGAGCGCTCCAGCAGGTCCTTTATCTTCATGGGAAAGTCCCCCTTTTACACGAGATAGGCGGCGGGACAAGACATCCCGCCGCCTATATTATACCAATAATTGTGCCGGATGCAACCTCTCCGGCGCAGAAAATCCGGCCTTAGCGCCAGACCTCGCCGAAGAAGAACAGCGCCACCGTGCCGGGACCCACATGGCCGCCGGTGACCGGCTCATAGCATACCGACAGGATCTCGCCGGTCTGACCGGCATCCCGCAGCTTGGCCTGCAGCCGCAGCGCCCCGTCCGGGCAGTCGGCATGGGCGATGCCTACCGTCCGGGTGCCGTCCACAGCGTACTCCTTGTACAACTCCGCCAGCGTCTCCATGGCCTTCAGCTGACCACGGACCTTGCTATGCTGGATGATGTGGCCCTCCGGGTCGGACTGGAGAATGGGCTTGATCTTCAGCAGAGAGCCCGCTACCTGCGCCGCAGCGCTGATGCGGCCGCCCCGGCGCAGATACTTCAGGTCGTCCACCATGAAGAACTGGCGCATCCGCCCGCAATTTTCCTCGGCCTGCCGGATGATTTCATCTGCCGTACAGCCCTTCTCCAGCATTTTGGCTGCCTCCAGCACCACGAGGCCCTCTCCCAACGAGGCGCCGCAGGTATTCAGTACCCGGATCATGCGGTCAGGATACTCGCCCCGCAGCTCCTCCGCCATAAGCTCAGCGCTCCAGCAGGTGCCGCTGATGCCGCCGGAGATGGCGATGTACAGTACGTCATCCCCATCCTTGAGGGCGCTCTCCATGGTGTCCCGGATCAGAGCCGGACTCACCAGCGAGGTCTTGACCTCGGCACCCTTCCGCATGGCCTCGTAGTAGTCATGGCCCACCAGCTCCGTGGGCTGGCCGTCCAGCAGATACGTCAGGGGCATGGCGGTGATGTGATACTGTTCCAGCAAGTGGGGCGGGACGTTGGCCGCCGTATCGGTGAAAATTCTCAGCATAGCTTTCTACTCCTTCTTATACCCGTATCCGCAGCCAGTCCGCCAGTGTGTCGAACAGCCGCTCATAGCCGGGCATGGTCAAATGGATACCGTCTGCGGCGATGAGCCGCATTAGCCTGTGGTCGTTGAGGAACTCCTCCCGCACCGGGATCAGGGGCAGGCCTTCGGCATAGGCCAGCTGGGTCACCGCATCGGAGTACATCTCCTGATGCCGGTAGATCATCTGCACGTCCCCCAGCCAGTCCATGATCCGCTCCTTCCGCAGTCCGTCCCGGCAGATGAAGGCCAGATACCGTGCGGCGTCAATGGGTGGTAGGCTCATGAGCACCGGCTGGATGCCCCTCTCCCGCAGCATGGTCACCGTGTGGCGGAGCTTCTCCCGAAAGGCAGGCAGCTCCGTCCGGGGACGATGATCCCCCGCCGGGTCTGCGTCGATGGCCGCCCAGTCATAGTCACTGTCGTTGCCGCCGTAGGCCACCAGTGCATAGTCGGCCTCCAGCCCCCGGTTCAGATCGTGCTGCACCAGCGACTCGCCCTTGGAGATGGTAGCCCCCATTTTGGAGCGGTTCACCACCTGCGTCCGGCGCTCCGGATAGCGCTGCAGTACCTCGTCGTAATGGAAATGGTAATGATACCCCTCGTCCGGCATGGTGGCCTTCAGCAAGGAGTCACCATAAATATACACCTGCTTGGGCATAATAGCAAGCCCCCTATCTTCTGTTTTTCCTAATATAGCATATTAGATTTCGAAAGTCAACAGGTCAACTGCTATTTACCCTTGCAAAAAACAAGTTTTTCTGATATTATATAGTAGTTGTTTAAAGACTGTTAAGAAAAACAGCCGACTTCCACGCTGCCGGTGCGCCGACGGCGCCTGCACAGGAGGTACGCCATGTCATACGATAAGGAACTCATCATTCATAAGCTGGAACGCTGGGATCGGTTCATCACCAATTACCATCTGCCGGACTGGGATTCCATCCCTGATCTGGGGCTCTACATGGATCAGGTGGTGGTGCTGCTGGTGCAGTATCTCGGCTTCATCCCGTCCATCCCCGGCGGCAAGGAGAGCTTCGTCACCTCCTCCGCCATCAACAACTATGTGCGCCTGAAGATCATGCCCGCTCCGCTGAAGCGGAAGTATTACCGGGTACACATCGCCTACCTCATTATGATCCTCACCATGAAGCAGAGCATCAGCATCAGCGACGTGCAGAAAATTTTGCCCGCCGACAGCAGCGAGGACTGCGTGCGATCGGTATATGAGGCCTACTCCGAAAAATTCCGGCAGCTGGCCCTGTTCTTCAACCAGCAGGTCCAAAGCGCCGCCACCGACATCCGCACCCCCTCCGGGGACGAGGAGGGGGCCGTGGGGCGGCTGGTCATCGAGTGCGGACTCATCGCCGGGTTCTCCAAAATTCTGGCGGAGAAACTGATCCGCCTGTGCGACGCCGATACGGAGGCCGTTCTGGCCGCCGAGCAGCCCCATGAGTAACGCCGTCTGTCCCGTCCGCCGCCTGACGGAGGCGGATGCAGCGCAGGTCTGTGCGCTGATGCAGGGCAATCCCCTGTTCTACCGGTATCACCCGCCGCAGCCCACGCCGGAGAGCATCCGGACCGATATGACCGCCCTGCCGCCGGGAAAAGCTATGGAAGATAAGTGGTTCGTGGGCTTTTACGATGGGGACTGCCTGATTGCCGTGATGGATCTGATCCTGAACTATCCTGCCGCCGACACTGCCTTCATTGGCCTGTTCATGACGGCTCATGACCGTCAGGGCTGCGGACTGGGCAGCCGCATCCTCCGGGACTGCATGGCCCGGCTGTCTGCCGCCGGGTATCACCGGCTGCGGCTGGCGGTGGATGAGGGCAATCCCCAGAGCCTGGCCTTCTGGACCAAGAACGGCTTCGTCCTCACCGGCGAGGTCCACCCCAATGATTTTTCCGCCTATCTCCCTATGGAACGCAGTATTTGAAGCAGCAAGCCCTCCAGCCAAGGCCGGAGGGCTTTTTCTTCATTTTTCCTTTATTGCAGCATCTTCCCCACCACGCAGCGACCGTCGGACCAGACAGCGGTGATGTTGTGGCGGTGGAGCATATATATGGCCCGCTCGAACCGCTCCCGCACCGTCAGGGGATGGCTGGCCTCCGTGAAGTCACCGTCATCCACCACGATGGCGTGGAGCCGGTTGCCTGGGGCGAAGCCGTCCCCGTCCCCGAAGTACCGGTGTCCGGAGCTGGTGGCCAGATAGTAGGCCTCCGGCACCGTCAGGAAGTCCTCGGACCAGTCCGTCTCGATGCGCTTGATCTTGGAGGCCCGGATGCTCATGGTAGCCACCTTATACATGGGCAGGCAGGCGCCGCCGGCAATGTCGGACCCCAGCGTCACCCAGATGCCCTGCTGGAGCATCTCCCGCACCGGCGACACGCCGCTGCACAGATTGATGTTGGAACCGGCGCAGTGAGCCACCACCACCCCAGCCCGGCGCATGGCATCGCACTCCCGCCGGTCGGAGTGGACACAGTGGGCCATGATGGTGTGCTCCTTCCACAGGCCGTACTTATCATAGGTCTCCCAGTATTGCTGACAGTCCGGGTGCAGCTCCTTTACCCACTGGATCTCCCCCAGATTCTCCGACAGGTGAGACTGGACATACAGCCCCTTCTCCTGCGCCAGACGGCCCAGCGCCGCCATCAGCTCATCGGTACAGCTGGGGGTAAAGCGGGGGGTCAGAATGGGCTTGACGTGGTCGAAATGACATCCCTCCAGCCACCGCAGCGTCTCCCGGACAGATTCCTCCGTGGTCTCCTGCAAGATGCCGGGCAGGCCATTGCGATCCATGTTCACCTTGCCCACATAGCCGGTGACACCGGCCTGCTCCAGCTCCTCCATGAGGATCCACGTGGCGTCGGTGTGGAGGGAGGAGAACATACACACACGGGTGGTGCCGTTGGTGATGAGGTCCGTGGCCAGACGGCGATAGATGCGGCGGGCATAGTCCGTGTCGGCAAACCGGGCCTCCGTGGGGAAGGTGTAGGTATCCAGCCACTCCAGCAGCGGTAGGTCCATACCCATGCCCAGCATGGGGTATTGGGGGGCGTGGAGGTGCATATCCGCAAAGGACTGCATCACCAGTGCCTGACCGTAATCCACCAGCGGCGCCGTAGCATATTCCAGTGGCAGCCGGTCATAGACGCCCCGGATGACGCCGTCCTCCATCACCAGATAGCCCTGCTCCGTGATCTGCAGCTCCCCCAGCGCCGGGGCCTGCACGATGTTTCCCTTCAAAACCTGCACCATATCCGTTTCCTTCCTTTCCGCAAAAAATAGGCACCCCGCCGCTTTTCCGGCAGAGCACCCATAGTAGAGCCTTCGGCGGCTCCGTAGAAACGCCTTGCACCATTTCCGCAAGGCTATATGAGCTCCCTATCACGGGCCGCAGCCCGTTTTTCTGTTCAGCCGTTCAGGACACCTGACTGCTCTCACTCTCCCAGTTATACGGTGTCTCTCCCTATGCCAGCATAGCCTGATGCTCTTCGGCTGACAGGAGCAGGTCGTCTACCTGTATATCGCCCACTTCCACGATCTCATAGCTGTCCACATCGTTCTCCAGCAGCTGCTCCAAGGCCGGGGAGCGCTCATAGACCTCGATCCGCACCTTATGGGGTATTTCATCAGCGTCCAGAGAAAAGATACCATAATCGTTCATATAGGGGACCAACGCATCCTTCATGGTCTCCAATTCAGCTATAGAACGTTCCACTTGCTGCAGCCGGACTCCTACCCTTTCTCCTCCGGTTTTTCACACCGGGCAGCAACGGGCCTGCACTCTATGGTGATTTTACCATATATCCCTCCTCTTTGCAAGGGTGGATTTGTTTATATTTCCGCCGGTGCATGACTCTCACCGGGAAAATATTTCCCGCCGTGGTTGAAAACTTCACAATTTCCGTTTAAGATAGAACCAGTCTCCCTCGGAGACAGCTACAAGCGAGGTATTTCTATGAAAACGATCGGCAACATCCTCTGGTTTCTCTTCGGCGGACTCATCGGCGGACTGAGTTGGGTGCTGGCGGGCTGCCTGTGGTGCATCACCATTGTGGGCATCCCTGTGGGCCTTCAGTGCTTCAAATTCGCCTCTCTGGCCTTTTTCCCCTTCGGCAAGGAGGTAGTCTACGGCGGCGGGGGCTTCTCACTGCTGGTGAACATTCTCTGGCTGCTGCTCTCCGGAATGGAGATGGCCTTGGGCTATGTCATTCTGGGATGCCTGTGGTGCGTCACCATTGTCGGGGTCCCTGTGGGCCTCCAGTGCTTCAAAATGGCCCGTCTGGCCCTGATGCCCTTTGGGGCGTCGGTTGTGTAGCTTTTTGTTCCCATGATCCCCACTTTTTTATGAAAAACACTTGCATTGTACCACTCGTTGTGCTATGATTCTTTCACGGATCGGAGCACTTCGATCTTAGGAGCTGCGCCTGTTTCAGCGCAGCAATCGCAATCAACAGGAGGCAATTTATCATGAAACACATTGGTTTGTTCGCCGCCGGTCTGCTGTTCGGCACGGCCGGCCTGAAGATCCTCACCAGCGAGGACGCTAAGAAGGTCTATGCCCACACCACCGCCGCCGCTCTGCGTGCCAAGGACTGCATCATGCACACCGTCACCTCTGTCCGCGAGGGTGCCGATGACATCTACGCCGACGCCAAGGTCATCAATGACCGCCGGGCCGCTGAGGCCGAGGCCGAGACCATTGAGGACACTTCCGCACAAGAGGCTTAAGTTCAGCACTGCGTTATAGGAAGAGCCGCATTCTGCGGTTCTTCTTTCGTTTGGAGGTTCAAACTGATCTATGAAATGCAACATTCTCCACGAGTCCCCCAACCGCCTGCGGGTACATCTGCACTGCGCCCGGATGTCGTTGCATGAGGCGGATCTGCTGGAATACTATCTTCGCAGCGTAGACGGTGTCACGGAGGTCACGGTCTATGACCGCACACAGGATGCCGTGGTGCGCTACACCGGCCAGCGCAGCGCCGTGATCGGCGCATTGGCTTCCTTCTCCTTCGCCAAGGCCGAGGTCATGGAGCTGGTGCCGGAGCACACCTCCCGTGCTCTGAACCGGGAGTTCGAGGACAAGCTGGCCATGACGGTGATGCGCCGTATCTTCTCCAAGCTGTTCCTCCCCGCCCCCATCACCACGGCCATGGCCCTGTACCGCTCCGTGAAGTACATCCGGGAGGGGCTGACGGCCCTGTGGCACGGCAAGCTCACCGTGGCGGTGCTGGACGCCACCGCCGTCACCGTCTCTATGGTTCGGGGCGACTTCTCCACCGCCGGCTCCGTCATGTTCATGCTGCGGCTGGGCGAAATTCTGGAGGAGTGGACCCACAAGAAGTCTGTGGCCGATCTGGCCGGGGCCATGTCCCTGAATGTGGACAAGGTATGGCTGCAAAGCGGCGATACGGAGGTACTGGTTCCCATCGGTGACGTGCAGCTGGGCGACCGGATGCTGGTCCGCACCGGAAACCTTATCCCGCTGGACGGTCAGGTGGTCAGCGGCGAGGCCATGGTGAATCAGGCCTCCATCACCGGCGAGTCCATGCCCGTGGTCAAGCGCCCCGGCAGTCCGGTATACGCCGGAACAGTGGCCGAGGAGGGCCAATGCGTGGTGGAGGTTCAGAAGGTACAGGGCAGCGGCCGCTACGACCGCATCGTCCGGATGATCGAGGAGTCCGAGAAGCTGAAATCCACCACCGAGGACAAGGCCGCCCGTCTGGCGGACCGGCTGGTACCGTATACGCTGGGCGGTACGGTGCTGACGTACCTGCTGACCCGGAACGTCACCAAAATGCTGGCGGTGCTGATGGTGGACTTCTCCTGCGCTCTGAAGCTCTCCATGCCCATCGCCGTGCTCTCCGCCATGCGGGAGTGCAGCAGCTATCACATCTCCGTCAAGGGTGGCCGCTTCCTGGAGGCCGTGGACCAGGCGGATACCGTGGTGTTCGACAAGACCGGTACCCTCACCTACGCCGTCCCCACGGTGCAGGACGTGGTCCCCTTCGGGGGTCACGACGCTCAAGAGATGCTGCGTCTGGCGGCGTGTCTGGAGGAGCACTATCCCCACTCCATGGCCACTGCCGTGGTGGAGGAGGCCAAGCGCCGAGGCCTGTCCCACGAGGAGTACCACTCTCAGGTGCAGTACATCGTGGCCCACGGCATCTCCAGCATGGTAAACGGCGAAAAGACCCTCATCGGCAGCGCCCACTTCGTTTTCGAGGACGAGGGCTGCACCATCCCCGCCGGGGAGCAGGAGAGGTTCGATGCCCTGCCCACCCAGTACTCCCACCTCTATTTGTGTCTGGCCGGGCAGCTGGCGGCGGTGATCTGTATCCACGATCCCCTGCGGGCCGAGGCCAAGGACGCCATCCGTGCGCTCCACGACTGCGGCATCCGCAAGGTGGTCATGATGACCGGCGATAACCGCCGTACCGCCGCCTGTGTGGCGGAGGAGGTAGGGGTGGACGAGTTCCACGCCGAGGTCCTGCCGGAGGATAAGGCAGACTTCATCCGCCGTGAGCGTGCCGCCGGACACACGGTCATCATGATCGGTGACGGCGTCAACGACTCCCCTGCCCTGTCGGAGGCCGATGCCGGTATCGCCATCTCCACCGGCGCCGCCATCGCACGGGAGATCTCCGATATCACCATCACCTCCGAGGATCTGTTCCAGCTGGTGACGCTGCGGCGCATCAGTCAAAGCCTTATGGATCGCATCCATCGGAACTACCGCTTCATTGTGGGCTTCAATCTGGGCCTGATTCTTCTGGGTGTGGCGGGCATCCTGCCCCCCACCACCTCTGCTCTGCTGCACAATGCCTCCACGCTGGGCATCAGCCTCAAGAGCATGACGGATCTGCTGCCGGAGCCTGAAGCGGCGGCAACCGTCCCGGAGAAATCCGGCGAGTGACCCCGCAGCCGGTAATCGTAATCTGGGGGCCGGTGATTTTGCAGCGACATATCTGCTGCTGTTCCGATGGAACATCTGAAAAGGAAGGAAGCCCTGCGGCAAAGCCGCAGGGCTTCCTTCCTTGTTTATTTTTCCCTCACCGGGGCAAACTACCTCAAATACGAAACACGAGGTGAAGTCTATGCAGACCAAACGAGCGGGCCGCCAGACGGTGCAGCTCTCCCATCCTCCCAGCGTGGTGTCCTTCGCCAACATCGGCGGCCGCATGGAGGGGCAAGGCCCACTCTCCGACTATTTCGACGAGCTATCCCCCGACATCTTCTTTGGGAAAAAGACATGGGAACAGGGAGAATCCGCCATGCAGGAGAGGGTCCTGCGCCGGGCGCTGGAAAAGGGTGGCCTCACCGCCGGTGAACTGGACTACGTGCTGGCTGGGGACCTGCTGAACCAGTGCATCGGCACCTCCTTCGGCCTGCGGAGCTTCCATATCCCCTTCTACGGGCTGTACGGCGCCTGCTCCACCATGGGAGAGAGCCTGTCTCTGGCGGCGCTGCTCATTGACGGGGGCTTCGCCCGGCTGGCCGCCGCCATGACCTCCTCCCACTACTGCACCGCCGAGCGCCAGTACCGGATGCCGGTCCCCTACGGCAGCCAGCGCACCCCCACCGCCCAGTGGACGGCCACCGCCTCCGGCTGCTGTATTCTGGGGGCTCAGGGGGACGGCCCCTATATCACCCACGTCACCTGCGGCCGCATCGTGGACTGGGGCGTCACCGATGCCAACAACATGGGGGCCGCCATGGCCCCCGCCGCCTACGACACTCTGCGGGCGCACTTTACTGCTACCGCCACCGGCCCGGAGGATTATGACCTCATCGTCACCGGCGATCTGGGGCTGCTGGGCCACCAGATCGTCACCGACCTCTTCCGGCAGGACGGCGTGGACATGACGAAAAACTACACCGACTGCGGGCTGCTGCTGTACCATCTGGAAAAGCAGGATATGCACGCCGGAGGCTCCGGCTGCGGCTGCTCCGCCGCCGTGTTCAATGGTTACCTGCTCCGTGGCCTGCGTGAGGGACGCTGGAAGCGCCTGCTCTTCGCCCCCACCGGGGCGCTGCTGAGCCCCACCTCCTCCTTTCAGGGGGAGTCCATCCCCGGCATCTGTCATGCGGTGGCACTTTCCGCCGCAAAGGAAGGAGTGTAAGCCTTGGATTACCTGAACGCATTTCTCTGCGGCGGCGTCCTCTGTGCCATCGGCCAGTTTCTCATCGACCGCACCCAACTGACCCCTGCCCGCATCCTCACCGGCTATGTGGTGGCCGGGGTACTTTTGCAGGCGGTGGGCGTCTACCAGTATCTGGTGGACTGGGGCGGTGCCGGCGCCACTGTCCCCCTCACCGGCTTCGGATACAGTCTCGCCAAGGGCGTGGCTAAGGCCGTGGCGGAAAAGGGACCGCTGGGCATCCTCACCGGTGGCCTTACCGCCACCTCCGGCGGCATCGCCGCAGCGGTGGTCTTTGCCGTGCTGGCAGCCATTTTCTTCAAGCCCAAAGAAAAACGTTGACAAATACCCACAGGGGGTATATAATGCCACCATGAAATTATACCCCAGGGAGGTATTTGTATGGACTGCTGCTGCCATAAGACAAAGCACCGCTCCGACGAGGAGCAAAAGAAACTCACCCATCGCCTCAACCGCATCGAGGGACAGGTCCGTGGCCTGCGGGAGATGCTGCAAAAGGACGCCTACTGCCCGGATATCCTGATCCAGGTCTCCGCCGTCAGCGCCGCCCTCAACAGCTTCAGCAAGGAGCTGCTGGCCACCCACATCCGCACCTGCGTGGCCGATGGCATCCGTCAGGGGGATGACGCCGTCATTGACGAGCTGGTCACTACCCTGCAAAAGCTCATGAAGTAAGGGGGTGCCGATGATGACAGAGCAATTCGCCGTGACCGGCATGACCTGCGCCGCCTGCTCGGCTCATGTGGAAAAGGCGGTCTCCAGGCTCAGCGGCGTGCAGAGCGCCCCGGTGAACCTGATGCTGGGCAGTATGACCGTCACCTACGACGAGAAGGCGGTCACCGAAGGCGATATCATCGCCGCCGTAAAGGCGGCGGGCTACGGAGCCTCTCCCGCCTCTCAGACGGATCAGGGCCAGCTGCGCCGGGATCAGGACGCCGCCCTCCGCCGCCGGAAGAAGCACCTCATCTGGTCGGTGGTATTTCTGGTGCCGCTGTTCTACCTGAGCATGGGCCACATGATGGGCCTGCCCTTGCCGCAGGTGCTGCATATGCACCCTCTGCTGCTGGCCTGCCTGCAGCTGGCGCTGGTGATCCCCATTCTCATTCTCAACCGCAATTACTTTACCGTAGGCTTCTCCCGTCTGGTGAAGCTCAGCCCCAATATGGACTCGCTGGTGGCCGTCGGCGCTGCGGCTGGCCTTGTATACAGCCTCATTGAAATGGGCCTGCTGGCCGCCGGACAGGTATCCGGTATGCCGGACCTGTACTTCGAGTCCGCCGGCATGATCCTGACGCTGGTGACGGTGGGCAAGTATCTGGAGGAGCGCTCCCGTGGCAAGACCACCGGCGCCATCTCCGCCCTGCTGGCTCTGGCCCCGGAGAGCGCCATGGTGCGCCGTCAGGGACAGGAGCTCACCATCCCCACGGAGGAGATCGTGGCCGGTGACACCGTCATCGTCCGTCAGGGCGGCCGTATCCCCGTGGACGGCGTCATCACCGACGGCCACGCCGCCGTAGACGAGTCCGCCATCACCGGTGAGAGCCTGCCGGTGGAGAAGGTCCCCGGCGACGCCGTCACCTCTGCCACTGTCACCAGCTCCGGTTATCTGGAGCTGCGGGCCACCCGTGTGGGCGGCGACACCACCCTCTCCCAGATCATCCGGCTCATGGAGGAGGCCGCCTCCTCTAAGGCCCCTATCTCCCGGCTGGCAGACCGCATCAGCGGCATCTTCGTGCCGGTGGTCATGGCCATCTCCCTGACGGCGGCTCTGCTGTGGGCCTTCGTGGGGGGCATGGATGTCCGCTTCTGCCTCTCCATCGCCATCGCCGTGCTGGTGATCTCCTGCCCCTGTGCTTTGGGTCTTGCTACCCCCGTGGCCATCATGGTAGGTACGGGACAGGCCGCCCAGCAGGGCATCCTCATCAAGTCCGCCGAAAGTCTGGAGCTGCTACACAAGGTGCAGACGGTGGTGCTGGATAAAACCGGCACCGTCACCATGGGCCAGCCCCGTGTCACGGATATCCTCTGCGCCCCCGGCGTCACGGAGGAAGAGCTGCTCTGCGTGGCCGCCTCGGCGGAAAAGCCCTCGGAGCACCCGCTGGCCCACGCCATCGTGGAGGAGTCTCAAGCCCGCCACATCCCCCTCTGCCCCGTGTCCGGCTTCCGCTCCGTCCCCGGCGGTGGGATCCAGGCCACCCTCTCCGGCGAAGCGGTGCTGGCCGGCAATGCCGGTTATCTGGCGCAGAACGGTGTCTCGCTGGCAACCATGGAGGCAGACGCTCACCGGCTGGCCGAGGACGGCAAAACGCCCCTGTTCTTCGCCGAGAGCGGCCGTCTGCTGGGTTGCGTGGCCGTGGCAGATGTGGTGAAGCCCGACAGTGCCAAGGCCATTGCAGCCCTGCGGCGCATGGGCCGTCGAGTGGTGCTGCTCACCGGCGACAACCAGCGCACCGCCAACGCCATCGCCCGTCAGATCGGCGTGGATCAGGTCATCGCTCAGGTGTTGCCGCAGGATAAGGCCAAGTGCGTGGCCCAGCTCCAGCAGCAGGGTCAGCGGGTGGCCATGGTGGGCGACGGCGTCAACGATGCCCCGGCGCTGGCGCAGGCCGATGTGGGCCTTGCCATCGGCGCCGGTACGGACATCGCCATCGAGTCGGCGGATGTGGTGCTGATGAAGAGCAGCCTGCTGGACATCCCCTCCGCCATGGACCTCTCCCGTGCCGTGCTGCGGAACATTAAGCAGAACCTGTTCTGGGCCTTCTTCTATAACTCCATCGGCATCCCCGTGGCCGCCGGTGTCCTGTATCCGGCCCTGCACCTGACCCTGAATCCCATGCTGGCCGCCGCCGCCATGAGCCTCAGCTCCGTGTGCGTGGTGTCCAACGCCCTGCGCCTGCGGGGTTGGAAGCCCCCGGTCTTTTCCGACCATCCCGTACCCACCGCTCCCCTGCCGGAGAGCGCCGTGTTCCAGTCTCAAGGAAAGGAGGAGAATACCGTGAACAAGACCATCCATATTGACGGCATGATGTGCGCCCACTGCACCGGCCGTGTGGAAAAGGCCCTCAATGACCTGCCCGGCGTAGAGGCCACCGTGGATCTGGACTCCAAGTCCGCCGCCGTCACCTGCACCCCCGACGTGTCCGATGACACCCTGCGTCAGGCCGTGGAGGACGCCGGCTACCACGTCACCGGCATCCGGTAATTTCCACTTTTTTCCACGGGAGCTTTTCTCCCAGGAAGGCCATGCCCCCCATCATCCCATGGCATTTTCCCAAGAAAAAGAGCATCCTGTGAAGGCATAACCTTCACAGGATGCTCTTTTATTTGTTATCCGTTATTCTGCTGAACCACATAGGAGAAGTAGTACCCGCCGATGCCGTCCGTCAGCAGCCCCGTGTAGGCGCTGCTGAGCCGGCTGCTCTGGCCGGTAAAATACAAGGGGCATACATACCCCGTCTCCAGCAGCAGACGTTCGGCATCCTCCAAATAGGCGTCCCGTACCTCTACCTCGCCGCAGTCCGCCGCCACACCCATCAGCATATCGTAGGCGTGGGAGTAGAAGAACTCCCCCTCCTTACTGCCGCTGGCCCACTGCCGCAGCAGGCCCATGGCGTCGTTGCGGTCGCTTTTCAGCGTCACCATGGCGATGGTAAACTCGCCGCTGGCCACATCCCGCTGTACCTCCTCGCCGGTAACGCCCTTCAGCGTCACCACAAGGCCCAGCTGATCCCGCCACGTATCCCGCAGCAGCTGGGCGAGCTTGGCGTTGATGTCGTTCTCCTCGTACAGCAGCGTCACCTGCCCCAATCCCGCCAGACTGCTGGGGTCCGTCAGACCGGCCTGCTGCATCAGCTCCGCCGCCTTCTCACGGGCAGCCGTCAGCGCCTCTGGGTCGTTGTTAATGAGATCGCCGCTCTCCGTGCGGAAGTCGCCGCCCATGGTGTTCCGTATCCCTCCGGGAATCAGTCCTGTCGCCAGAGTCACCAGACGGCTCTCTGTCAGCGCCGCCAAGGCGTTCCGGTCGATGACCAGCGACATGGCCTGCCGCAGTTCCTCGCTGGCCAGGCTCTGTGCCATCTGGTTCACCAGCAGCGTCATCACCTGAGGATAGCTGTCCGGTGTCCATGTCTCCGGCTCATCCGCCAGCTCCTCTTGGGACAGGCCCAGTACGAAATCCACCTCGTTCTTTTTCAGCAGCTCCGTCCTCATCGCCGCATCCGTCTCGAACCGGAACACCAGCGTGCTCATTTGCAGTCGCCGCTGGTCGTAGTAGCTCTCCGGTACCGTGGCGGTCAGCAGACCGTTCTTCCATTCGCTGATGCGGTAAGCCCCGTTGGTACACAGGGCCGTGGGATCCGCCTGCCAGTTCTTCGGCTGCTCGCTGCGTACCGGCATGGTGGCCGCCGCCGTACACACGGCGCTTAAAAAGTAGGCGCACCGATTGCTGAGGGTCACCACAAAGGTGTTCTCTTCCGGAGCCGACACCTGCAGCTTGCTGACATCGCCGCTGCTGCGAACCTGCCGATACCCCGCCACCATCTCCAGCAGCGCCGCATTGGGGGATGCCGTAGCCGGGTCCGCCAGCCGCTGCCAGGCGTAGACAAAATCCGCCGCCGTCACCTTCTGTCCGTCGGACCACTTCATGTCCCGCAGGGTGAAGGTATAGGTCTGGGTTCCGTCGTTGTTGTCTGTGCAGGTATATTTCCGGGCAGCCCCGGCCTCCACCCGGCTGCCGCCCTGCCCGTCAGAGGACAGCTTCATGAGATTCTCATACAGATGGCTCACCACGATGCGCTCGGAGTCTGTGGTGACCATAGCCGGGTCCAGCGTCCCCGGCAGCTCCGGCAGGCATACCCGCAGCGTCTGCGGCTCCCGCCGGGTGCCGCAACCCGCCAGCGCCGCCGCCATCACCAGCGTCAGCAGCAGGCAAACGCCCCGTTTCCAAATATTCATAGCCCCACCTCTTACTTCTCCAGCGGAACCACCGTGCCGTCCCCCTCCAGCTTGGCGGAGACGATCTGGCTGCGGGTGTTGCGGGCGATATCGTCCAGCCGCATCCGGCTGGGGAAATCCGACAGCAGCGTATAGGCCACGCCGTGGCGCTTGGCCCGCCCCGTCCGGCCGATGCGGTGTACGTAGTACTCATTCTCCTCCGGCACGTCGAAGTTGAAGACGGCGTCCACATCGTCCACGTCGATGCCCCGGCTGGCCACGTCCGTGGCCACGAACACATGGAGCTTGCCCTCCCGGAACTGGGCCATGACCTCCTCCCGCTTCTTCTGGGGGATATCTCCGTGGATGCACTGGGCGTCCAGCCCACGCATCTGCAAAAACTTCGTCAGCCGCTCCGTGGAGCCCTTGGTGTTGCAGAAGCAGATGACCCGCTCCAGCCCCTGCTTCTTGATGATGGCGGCAATGGCGTCCACCTTGGCGTCGGAGTCCACATCGAGGCGGTACTGCAAAATATCGGGCTTATTCTCCTGCGTGGCCTGCACCGTGATCTCCTCCGGATCCCGCTGATAGATCCACGAGATATCCATCACCTCACGGGAGATGGTGGCGGAGAACATCCCCAGATTCTTCCGGTTGGGGATCTTGTCCAATATCCGCCGCACATCGTGGATAAAGCCCATATCCAGCATCCGGTCCGCCTCATCCAGCACCACAGTGGACACCTCGTTCAGCACCACCGTCCGCCGCTTCATGTGGTCGGAGAGCCGCCCCGGCGTGGCCACCACGATCTGGGGCCGCCGCTTCAGGGCGTTGATCTGCTTGCCGATAGGCTGACCGCCGTACAGGCACACCAGCCGCACCCCCTCGTGGCACACCGCCACCTCCCGCATCTCCTCGGTGATCTGCATGGCCAGCTCACGGGTGGGAGCCAGGATCACCGCCTGCACCGTCTCGCTCTCCGGGTCGATGCGCTCGATGATGGGGATGCCGAAGGCCATGGTCTTACCGGTGCCGGTAGGGGCCTTGGCGATCACGTCCTTCCCCGCCAGCATGGGGGGGATGCACCCGGCCTGTACGGGGGTGCTCACCTCATATCCTTTGTTGTGTATGGCACGCATGGTCGCCTCCGACAGCCCAAAGCTCTCGAAGGGTGCGCCCTGTGTAATGTCCATAGTGTTGTCCTCGTTTTCGTATATTTTCAGCCATAATAGATTATACCACCGCTGTCAATAGAGCGGCGCACCCTCCCGCCGGAGAATACGCCGCTCATCATCTCTTACTCCGCCCGTTGGCGCTGCACCTGCTCCACCGCGCGCCGGTACTGCTCCGCCGCCGTCTCGGCGCTCACCCTTTCCGGAGAGCCCATCAGCCGGAAGCTCCCGTCCTCCAGCCTTACGCCGTAGGAGATGCCGCCGAAGAAGTACAGCCGTTCCTCCGAAGCCGTCCCGCCGCCCTCCTCGGCCAGTCCCTCATAGGCCGGGATACCGGTGAAGGAGTAAGCGCCGGTGCAAAGCTCCCCGCCCAGCGCATCCACTTGAAGATACCCTGTCTCCATGCCGCCGGTGGTCAGCCTGCACACATATCCGTTGCACCGGTCGTCGGGGCCGTAAAGGGGCCTGCCTTGGAGGATCGCCGTGGTATCGTCCCATGTGCAGTCCGGCCCGCCCTCCCCGGCGATGCGGCGGATTTCACCCTCTGCGAAGGTCATGGCCTGCTTTTCCGTCACGGATACCTCCGTCTTCTCCGGTTCTCTGCCGCCCCGACCTATCCAGAGCAGCACCAGCGCAAGCCCTGCCAGCAAGGATACCGCAAGCACCGCTATAATCCTTCCCGTTTTCATGATAGAGCCTCCTTTATCGCCCATCCAACCACTGTCTTTCTCCTTACTTTTACCATACCCCCACGGCAAAGTCAATAGATTCGTCCCTCACCTCTTTGTGCGAAGTGCATATTTTCCATTTTACCTCCTCCAAATATTATAAATTATTGACAATTCATTTTCTTTACCATACAATTATCTTACCATATACCGAAAACATATCGTGTGAAAAGGAGGGCCACCGTGAAGCATCGAATCATCTATCTCTTGAGTGCACTGTGCATCCTGCTGACGGGATGCAGTGCCTTACCCGTGAACACCGGCGATGAGATCGCCTATTGGACCGGCGAGGCCCCCTTCCATGCCGCCGTGATCCCGGCAGCGCCCACCTGCACCGACGGCGTATTTTACGCAGACGGTCAGGCCCTGCCCACCGAGACCTTCTCCGGTACCCTGCCGGAGGGACAGCTCACCTTCCTCTGGTGCCAATATGGTGGGCAGATCTTCCTCCAGAACCAGCAGGAGGACTGGTCTGCCGAGCCCATCTCCGGCTCCATGGACGCCGTCCTGTGCCGCCTGCGTGACCCGGAGCAGCTGGATCAGGGCCGGTACGCTCTGGCGTGGCTGGAGAGCGGCCAACTGACGTGGCTGCTGCCCGACCTGCTGACCCCCTACGGCATCTGGCAGCTGGAGGTCTCCCCGGATTTGCAGCAAGCCATCTTCCTGACCAAGCAGGCGGATCGTCAGGGCGCTTTCTACTGCGACGGACAGCAGGTGGTGGATCTGGCCTCCGCCTGCGGCATAGCGGAGGGTGCCTCTCCCATGCTCACCGCCCGCTGGCTGGGAGCGGATATCCTCGTGACAGCCACGGATAACGGAAGTCAGGAGTCCCGCCTGACGGATGTCTATGTATACGACTGCGCCACAGAACTGGCCCGGCCGACCGTGTCCCGTGCCGCCGCCTACATCCCCCAGCGGCAGGAGGACGGCCTGCAATTCTATACCGGTGCCGCCTATGCCACCTACCGGCAGAACGGAACCCTCCGGGTGACAAACCTCCGCACCGGAGAGACCCACGACACCGGCGTCTCCGCCGATGCCCCATACCACATCTGCACCGTCGGTGAGGACATCGCCGTGGTACAGGAGCAGTAACCACCATAAAGGATAG
>OCHB01000403.1_pt1 | contig 58934 bp, 52 predicted proteins | sample 1538731 | NCBI WGS metagenome assembly OCHB01 (sample SAMN04571721, study PRJEB22368) | human gut metagenome | biome: human gut; material: stool | host: Homo sapiens | place: Luxembourg | collected 2012-09-20 | reverse complement strand
GAGAAGCCCGTCAACCTGACCGTTTCCGGCCAGCTGGAGGCCGAGGCCATGGCCATGGCCTTTGGCAAGGTGTACACCTTCGGCCCCACCTTCCGTGCGGAGAAGAGCTTTACCACCCGCCACGCCGCCGAGTTCTGGATGATCGAGCCTGAGATGGCCTTCTGCGACCTGAAGGGCTACATGGACACCGCCGAAGCCATGACCAAGTTCGTCATCCGCTACGTGCTGGACAACTGCCCCGATGAGATGGCCTTCTTCAACCAGTTCATCGACAAGGGCCTGATCGAGCGCCTGGAGCTGGTGGCAAACAGCGAGTTCGGCCGCATCACCTACACTGAGGCCATCGAGATTCTGAAGAAGAACAACAAGAAGTTCCAGTTCCCCGTGGAGTGGGGCGTGGATATCCAGACCGAGCACGAGCGCTACCTGACCGAGGTCGTGTTCAAGAAGCCCGTCTTTGTCACCGATTACCCCAAGGAGATCAAGAGCTTCTACATGAAGATGAACGCGGACGGCAAGACCGTGGCCGCAGCTGATATGCTGGTGCCCGGCATCGGTGAGCTGATCGGCGGCAGCCAGCGCGAAGAGAACTACGACAAGCTGGTGGCCCGCATGGACGAGCTGGGCATGGACAAGACCAACTACGAGTGGTACCTGAACCTGCGCAAGTTCGGCGGCGTGGAGCACGCCGGTTACGGCCTGGGCTTCGAGCGGATGATCATGTACCTCACGGGCATCCAGAACATCCGTGACGTACTGCCCTTCCCCCGCACCGCTTACGGTTTCTAAGGATTAAATTCAACCCTCTCAGTCAAAGCCTGTCGGCTTTGCCAGTTCCCCCGAAGGGGGAGCCTATTGCGGCTCTTGGATAAAGGCAGCATAGCCTCTCCCCTCGGGAGAGGTGGCATTGCGGAGCAATGACGGAGAGGGTTGTTTTCAACAAGGAGATAAATACAAGTGGAAAATATCGCTCCTGCCCTGTTGGACTGGTTCTACACCAACCGCCGCATCCTCCCCTTCCGGGAGGACCCCACGCCCTACCATGTCTGGCTGAGCGAGATCATGCTGCAGCAGACCCGAGTCTCGGCGGCGCTGCCCTACTACGAGCGCTTCCTTGCCGCCCTGCCGGATATCCCCGCGCTGGCCGGATGTGAGGAGGAAAAGCTGCACAAGCTGTGGGAGGGGCTGGGTTATTACAGCCGGGTGCGCAACCTGCAGAAGGCAGCGAAGATCGTCTGCGCTCAGTACGGCGGGCAGCTGCCTGCCGATTACAACGCCCTGCTGGCCCTGCCCGGCATCGGGGAGTACACGGCGGGGGCCATTGCATCCATCAGTTTCGGTCTCCCGGTTCCCGCCGTGGACGGCAACGTTCTGCGGGTGTTTGCCCGGCTCTACAACGACCCCCGGCTGGTCACCGACCCGCAGGTGAAGCGGGAGTTCACGGCACGGGTCATGGATCACCAGCCGCCCGCAAAAGCCGGAGACTACAATCAGGCCCTGATGGAGCTGGGCGCGCTGGTCTGCCTGCCCAACGGCGCACCTCTGTGTGAGCAGTGCCCGCTGGGCACGCTCTGCCGGGCCCGGGCCGCAGGCACCGCCCTCTCCCTACCCCAGAAAACGCCCCCCAAGGCCCGGCGCATCACACCAGTCACGGTGGCGCTGGTGCTGAACGAGGGCCGGGTGCTGCTCCAGCAGCGGCCGGCCAAGGGCCTGCTGGCCGGGCTGTGGCAGCCGGTGCTGTGGGAGGATACCACCCTCACCGCCGCAGAGACCGCCGCCCGCCTTGCTGCCCTGGGGCTGGACTGCACAGGGGCACATTTCACGCCCCTGCCTGCGGCCAAGCACATTTTCACCCACATCGAATGGCACCAGAGCGGCTATTTCCTCACTGTGCCGGAGCAGCCCGCCCCCGCAGGCTGCGTCTGGGCCGGAAAGGAGCAGCTGGAGGCCGCGTATACCCTGCCCGGTGCCTTCAAGGTCTACAAAAAGCTGCTGCTGACCAAATTGCTGTGATTGCCCGGATTGATGAAATTTCTGCATTTCGGATTGTAATTTTTTGCTTTTCCGGGTATAATAGCCTTATCAAAATGAACTCCGGTTCCATGAACCACCGTTCCCCACCAGAAAAGGAGTGTGTCCTATGAAGAAATCCTGTCTGATCGCTGTTATCGCCACGCTGGCCGCTGTGGCCGGTGCGCTGGCCGCCGTGGCTGTCTATCTGCACCGCCGTGAGAAGGAGCTGGACGAGTACGAGCGTCTGCTGTTTGGCGAGGATAAGGCTGAGACCGTTGAGCCTGCCGCAGAGCAGCCCGCAGAAGATCCTTCTGCCGAGGATGCCGCAGAATAAACCAAACACTGAAAAACGCACCCGGCTTGTCCCTGCAAGCTGTGGTGCGCTTTTTTATACGCCGCATTGAATCAACCTCTCATTCCCCGCTCCGGCGCGGCCAGCTCCCCTGGCGGGGGAGCCAAGTGCAGGGATGCGGCTTTGTAACAGGAGTACATATCCATGAAACGATTTTTGTTGTGGGTCGTTGGTGTCATTCTGGGCGTTGCTGTGCTGCTGGGCGCGGTGATGACCGTGAGCTATTCCTTTACCGGCGAGGGCTCCCGCCCGGCGGCAGACACGCAGTTCGGCGGGCAGGCGCTGGAAGTGAACGGCTCCTGCTGGCAGGTGCCGCTGCTGGGCGGCGTGTTCGATAAGGTGTTCACCAGCCCCGAAACGCTCACCGTGCAGAAACTGGGCGTGCTGTATGACGCACACCCGGCCCTCGCCCTGCCCGATTGGGCCAGCTACACCACCCTGACCATCGAGACCGACATCGGCAGCATCGTGTTTGCTGGGTCAGTCTCTCAGTACGAGGACTTTCTCTTCCCTGCCAACGGGGATTACAAGGCAAAGCTGACGGTCTGGCGGCTGCCGCAGGACTATCTTGCCACCCAGTTTGAGGGCGGAACCACCGGTGCCATCCGCAAGAACCTGGGCGTGGAGCACCCGGCCAGGCCCACGGGCTGGTACAGCTACTCCTTCCGGTTCACCCTGCAGGCCAGCGCGGAGGTCGCCCTTTCCACCGAGCGGCTGGAGCAGGGCGGCGTGGCGGCGCTTTCCATCACCGGCCTGACCGGCGAGACCGCTCCCGCCGTGGAGACCGATCTGGGCAGCGTCCAGTGCGTCCGGCTGGGCAGCGGCTGGCGCGCCTACATCCCCGCCGCCTACAACGCTTCGGCGGGTGGGCACACGGTCAACGTTACCGTCAACGGCGAGACCTTTGCCCGGACGCTGACCGTTCTGCCCAAAGATTTCGGCACCGTGGAGGTGGAGCCGGAACCTGCATCCACCGAGGCTGCCAACACCGAGTTCCGGAACAACATCTGGCCTCTGTACGAGCAGCCCGTGCGGGAAAAACTCTGGGCCGGTGCCTTTCTCTGCCCGGCAGAAAACTACATGACGCTGGTGGATTTCGGTCAGGTCAAGGTGACCGGCGGCCAGCAGGGCAGCCGCTCCAACTCCACCCGGCTCTACACCATCCCCGGTGAGCCCTGCCGTGCCCCGGCAGGCGGCGTGGTGGTCTTTGCAGGCGATTTGGCTCTCACCGGCAGCACCGTGGTCATCGACCACGGCTGCGGCGTGCGCAGTTATCTGTACGGCCTGCAGGAGCTCTCCGTGACCCGCGGGCAGACTGTGGAGCGGGGGCAGGCTGTCGGCGTGCTGGGCGAGGAGCTGACCATGGACTTCAAACTCGGCAGCAAGAGCGTGAACCCCTGGCCCCTGTTCCAGACCAGCGGCGGGTTATTCTGGCAGGAGAAGGGCTGAGCCTGCAAAAAATTTGCAGAAACCTGTAACGCTTTCTCCTTTTCTGCGTTATTGGGGTGAAAGGCCATGAAAAAGGAGGGCAAAAGACGATGAAAACGAATTGTGATATCATCCGTGACCTGCTGCCGCTGTATGCGGAGCACATCACCAGTGAGGCCACCAACGCACTGGTGGAAGAGCATCTGACCGAATGTCAAGCCTGCCGCGCCGAGCTGGAACAGATGGAGCAGCCGGTGCCGGTACGGCCGGAAGCGCAGCCGGATGCGCCCCTGCGCAGGATCAGGGCCGCCCTGCAAAGAAGGAGCATCCGTGCAGCGATCGGCTCTGTGCTGGCAGCCCTGTGCGCTCTGGCAATGATATTCTGGATGGGCACTGCCCGCGTCCCGGCCACCACAGAGCAGGCTCATTTCTGGACATACAACCGCAAAGAGAATGGCGCAGACATCTGCATTCTGGAAGTGCAGGGCGAGGGTGTCTGGCTGGATATGGAGGGCACCTTCAGCTGGGGCAAGCCGCAGATCACTGTGCGGGCCATGCGCTACCGCTTTCCGGGCGTGCATCGGGTACTGACAGCCCTGGTGGATTCTGATCGATCCACTGTATGGGTCATGGTGTCTCGCACCCAGCTGCTGACCGTGGACTGCGCAGACCAGACCCTGTACTACCGCGATGGACAGCTGGTAGACCGCTACATCGTGCAGGAAAACCCGGACGGTACCTTCGACTACGCCTACGGCACCGACCAGGAATATGGCACCGACTTTAAGAAGGGCTGAGCCTATGGACATCGACAGCATTTACCGGCTCTACTTCCGGGATGTGTTTCTGTTCCTGCAGGGCCTGACCCACAACGAAGCGCTGGCCGAAGAACTGACACAGGAGACTTTCTTCAAGGCTCTGGACGGCCTGAAGGACTACGACGACCGGCAGGATGTACGGGCGTGGCTGTTCACGGTGGCCCGCAACGCCTATTATTCCCACTGCCGCCGGACAAAGCGCACTGCCCCGCTGGAAGATGCCGAAACCGCCCCCGCCGACACTCCGGACATTGCCCAGCTGCTGGTCGATCAGGATGCGGCATTCACCGTGCATCAGTGCCTGCACACGCTGGACGAGCCTTACAAAGAGGTGTTCAGCCTCCGGGTATTCGGCGAGCTGCCCTTTGAGCGCATCGGGCTGATCTTCGGCCACAACGCCGCATGGGCCCGGGTAACCTACTACCGGGCCAAGACCCAGCTGCAAAAGATGCTTTCCTCTTCCACCTGACATTTCCTATCACAGCAGAACACCCCCGGCCCAAAGGCGCGGGGGTGTTCTTTTTGTGCGCAGGAGCGCAACAAACAAAAACGGCTCTGCCGAAGCAGAGCCGTAAAGATACATCTGAAACAAATCAGCGCTTGGAGAACTGGGGTGCATCGCTGGCAGGGCTGCGCCCTGCACGCGATGCTTGAGCAAAGATCTTTAGCGCCACCGGCTCGCCCCTTGCGGGGCAACTGCCGGAGATGCGCAGTCGTGCCCCCCAGTTCTCCGGGAAAGCAGGCAACAAAAAACGGCTCTGCCGAAGCAGAGCCGTAAAGATACATCTGAAACAAATCAGCGCTTGGAGAACTGGGGTGCACGACGAGCAGCCTTCAGACCGTATTTCTTACGCTCCTTCATACGAGGATCGCGGGTCAGGAAGCCAGCCTTCTTCAGAACAGAACGATTCTCATCGCTCTGCTGCAGCAGGGCGCGGGACAGGCCGTGGCGGATAGCGCCAGCCTGGCCGGAAACACCGCCGCCAGAAACGCGGACGACGACATCGTACTTGCCCTCCAGGCCCAGCAGGACCAGCGGAGAACGGACGATCAGCTTCAGGGTCTCCAGACCGAAGTAGTTGTCGATATCACGATCGTTGATGGTGATCTTGCCGGTGCCGGTGTAAACGCGAACGCGGGCAACGGAATCCTTACGACGACCAGTGCCGTAGAAATAAGGTTTGGTTTCGTACATGTTCGATTGCCTCCTTCTTAGAACTCGATCTTCTCGGGCTTCTGAGCTGCGTGAGCGTGCTCGGCACCCTGGTAGCAGTGCAGGCGGGTCAGAGCCTTAGCACCGATGGTGTTGGAAGGGATCATGCCCTTGACAGCGTAGGTCATAGCCAGGTCGCTGTTCTCAGCCATCAGCTTGCTGTACTGGACCTTCTTCAGGCCGCCAATGTACTTGCTGTGGGTGATGTGGAACTTCTGCTCAGCCTTCTTGCCGGTCAGAACTGCCTTGTCGCAGTTGACGACAACGACGTAATCGCCGCAATCGACATTGGGGGTGTAGTTGACCTTCTGCTTGCCGCGCAGCAGAACAGCGGCCTCAGCAGCGACGTGACCCAGGCTCTTGCCGGTTGCGTCGAGCAGATACCACTTGCGCTCGACTTCAGCGGGCTTTACGAGAGTAGTGCTCATATCTATTTCCTCCTGATAAGTGTTTGGTACGATTCAGGCGCCTTTGGGGCGCGAGTGTCAGTATACAACACAAAAAAGCGCCTGTCAACATCTTTTTGCGATTTTTTCAGCGGAAATTTTTATACCTCTCAAAATCTCTTGAATTCTCTCGAAATCTCGTGTTTTCTAAAATCTCATTTTCAAAAAGTTTTTCAGTCTCCGGGGGGCAAAATTGTCCCGGCGGCGCTACAATTTTGCCGCCGAGTGTGTTATACTATATAAGATATTGTAAAAAGGAGATTTTTCCCATGCCGAAAGACATTCACACGCAGGATTCCTCCCAGCAGCGGGCCTCCAGGCTGCTGCTCGCCATGGGCGTGATCGTGCTTTTGGGTGCGCTGGCCTACTTTGGGCTGACGCTGGCCGTCAACCGCCGCACTCCTGCCAACCCCGACACCCACTTTGATGCGGAGAATGGCATCTCGGTGGATTACGAAAGTGCCGTCTGGCCCGTCTGTCAGATGACCGAGGATGCTGCGCTGGGCCATGCGCTGCAGCTGGCTTCCGGTGAGGACAGTGCCAACGCCAACTATCAGGTGGTGCTGTTCCAGCGGGGGGACAAAGCCACTTACGAAGATTTCATCGGCCAGTCGGAAGCCGACCTGAAAGCAGCCTACGGTGTCATCAGCCCCCGCAAGGTCAAGCTGCAGGTGGAGGGTGCCACTGTCACTGCCGTGCGCTGTGATATCCAGGCCTACTACGCCGTGCTGGCCACCATTGAATACGACAGCGGCGATGTAGTCTATGTCTCCGGCCTGACCAAGCTGGCCTCCATCAGCGATATCGTCAATCTGGTGGAAAGCGTGAGCCTGACATGAGTGATCCACACGCCATGCAGCGGCTCTGCGGCCTGATGCGTAAGGCCGTGCAGGATTACGAGATGATCTCCCCCGGTGATAAGATCATGGTGGGCGTTTCGGGCGGCAAGGACAGCGTGGCCCTGACCATCGGGTTGGCTCAGCTGCGCCGGTACCTCGGCTTTGATTATGAGGTCGTGGCCGTCACCCTTGACCCGCAGTTTGACCACCAGGCTGTGGATTACAGCCCGCTGGCGGCGCTGTTCGCCCGGTATGAGGTCCCCTACGAGGTGCGCCGCACCGAGATCGGCCCCATCGTGTTTGAATACCGACAGGAAAAGAACCCCTGTTCCCTCTGCGCCAGGCTGCGCCGGGGCGCGCTGCACACGGCGGCGCAGGAGCTGGGCTGCAATAAAGTAGCACTGGGCCACCACCTCGATGATGCTGTCGAGACCTTTTACATGAATCTCTGGCGGGAGGGCCGCATTGGCTGCTTCTCCCCAGTCACCCAGCTGGACCGCCGGGGCCTGACCCTGATCCGCCCCATGCTGCTGGCCACCGAACACGAGGTGCGCTGTGCGGTAAAGGAGGAGGACTTCCCCATCGTCAAGAGCCGCTGTCCCGCCGACGGTGTGACCGTGCGGGAGCAGACCAAGGATTTTGTCCGGGAGCGCTGCCGCACCGACCACGCTTTCCGGCAAAAAACGCTCCATGCTCTGCAGGAGAGCGGCATCGACGGCTGGCGGCCGGTCCATACAGGACGCACATCCAATCCATCCCCAAAGGAGGGAATGCATCATGCAGATGCAGAACTTTGAAAAACACGTCTGGGCTGAGATCGATCTCGATGCCCTGCGGGCCAACTTCCGCACCGTAAAGCAGCGGGCAGGCAGCCTGCCCCTGTGTGCCGTGGTCAAGGCCGACAGCTACGGCCACGGTGCCGTCCAGTGCGCCCGGGTCTTTGCGCAGGAGGGCGCCTCCTGGCTGGCTGTCAGCTGCCTGGCCGAGGCCCTGCAGCTGCGCAGGAGCGGCCAAACCCTACCCATCCTCATTCTGGGCCATGTGCAGCCCACATACGCTGCCGCCCTCATCCGGGACGATATCACCGCGGCCTGCTACTCCCTGCCTCAGGCCAAAGCCCTGAGCGAGGCCGCACAGGCCGCCGGGGGCCGGGTCAAAGTGCATCTGGCTGTGGATACCGGCATGGGCCGCATCGGCTTTGCTCTGCGCACCAATTTTGATGCTGCCATTGCCGAGGCCATCGCCGCCTGCACCCTGCCCGGCCTGGAAATGACCGGCCTGTTCCAGCACTTCTCGGTGGCCGATGACACCGCCGAGGAAAACATTGCCTACACCGCCGAGCAGCACCGGCTCTTTGTGCAGGCCTGCAGCGCCCTGACGGCAGCCGGGCACGAGCCCGGCATCGTCCACTGCGACAACTCGGCCGGTGTGATGCTCCACCCGGACTGGCCCGAGGGCCTGCCCCGGGCACACTGCATGGCCCGCCCCGGCATCATCCTGTACGGCTTTGACCCCAGCGATGAAGTCCGCTTCGGGCTGTTCCGCCCGGTGATGAAGCTCAAGACCGTGGTCAGCATGGTCAAGGTGCTGCAGCCGGGCCAGTCCACCAGCTATGGCCGCCGGTTCACAGCAGAGCGGCCCACGCCGGTGGCCACCCTCTGCACCGGCTACGCCGATGGCTACCCCCGCCAGCTCAGCTGCGGCAAGGGCATCGTGGAGATCCACGGCAGACCCTGCCCGGTGCTGGGCCGGGTCTGCATGGATCAGATGATGGTGGATGTCTCCGCTGTACCGGGCACGGTGCAGGAGGGGGACGAAGCCATCCTGTGGGGCGGCACTGTCAGCGACAGTGCGGAGGACATTGCCCGCAAGACCGATACCATCACCTACGAGGTGCTCTGCGGCGTTTCCCGCCGGGTGCCCCGTGTTTATCTGGAACACGGCACGACCGCTGCCGTGGAGGACTGGATCCTGAACGACTAACACACTCTCCCGGAGGAATTACATGGCAAGAGACAACATCCGAAATTTCTGCATCATTGCACACATCGACCACGGCAAGTCCACCCTGTCGGACCGCATTCTGGAGCTGACCAAGAGCGTGGACGAGCGCATCATGGAGGATCAGATCCTCGATAACATGGACATCGAGCGGGAGCGCGGCATCACCATCAAGGCCCGCGCCGTTACCCTGAACTACACTGCCAAGGACGGCAAGACCTACGAGTTCAACCTCATCGACACCCCGGGCCATGTGGACTTTGCCTACGAGGTCAGCCGCAGTCTGGCCGCCTGTGAGGGTGCCATTCTGGTGGTGGATGCCACCCAGGGTGTGGAGGCCCAGACGCTGGCCAACACTTACATGGCGCTGGAGCATGATCTGGAGCTGGTGCCCATCCTGAACAAGATCGACCTGCCCAGCGCCCACCCGGACGAAGTAGCCCAGGAGGTGGAGGATGTGATCGGCCTGCCCTGCATGGATGCGCCCCGCGTCTCTGCCAAGACTGGCCTGAACGTCGATCAGGTGCTGGAGCGGGTGGTCAGCGATATTCCCGCCCCCACCGGCGACCCGGACGCTCCCCTCAAGGCCCTGATCTTTGACAGCATCTACGACAGCTACAAGGGCGTTATCGTCTACATCCGCGTGTTCGAGGGCACCGTCAAGCCCGGCGACACCATCAAGATGATGGCCACCGGGGCAGAGTTCACGCTGGTAGAGGTGGGCCACATGGGTGCCACCAGCCTGACCCCCTGCAGCCAGCTGCAGGCCGGCGAGGTCGGCTACCTGACCGCCAGCATCAAGACCGTGCAGGACACCCACGTGGGCGATACCGTCACACTGGCAGACCGCCCCACCTCCGAGGCCCTGCCCGGCTACCGTCAGGTCAAGCCCATGGTGTTCTGCGGCATCTACCCCGCCGACGGTGCCAAGTACCCCGACCTGAAGGACGCGCTGGAAAAACTGCAGTTGAACGACGCTTCCCTGACCTTTGAACTTGAGACCAGTGCCGCTCTGGGCTTTGGCTTCCGCTGCGGCTTCCTGGGCCTGCTCCACATGGAGATCATCACCGAGCGTCTCGAGCGGGAGTTTGACCTGGATATCATCACCACGACCCCCAGCGTCCGCTACCGCCTGACCATGACGGACGGCACTGTGGAGATGATCGACAACCCGTCCAGCTACCCGGACCCCTCCAACATCGTCAAGCAGGAGGAGCCCTTTGTGGATGTCCACCTCTACACCCCCAACGATTACGTGGGTGCCCTGATGGATCTGTGCCAGCAGAAGCGCGGCGTGCTCATCGACATGAAGTATCTGGACGATGTCCGCGTGGATCTGCACTACGCCCTGCCTCTGGGCGAGATCGTCTACGACTTCTTCGATGCCATCAAGAGCCGCAGCCGCGGTTACGCCAGCTACGACTACGAGTTCAAGGAGTACCGCGAGAGCGATCTGGTCAAGCTGGACTTCCTGCTGAACGGCGACCCCGTGGACGCGCTCTCCATGATCGTGTTCCGGGACAACGCCTACGCCAAGGGCCGCCGCATCTGCGAAAAGCTGCGTGATAACATTCCCCGCACCCTGTTTGAGATCCCGGTGCAGGCCGCCATCGGCGGCAAGATCATCGCCCGCGAGACCGTCAAGGCCATGCGCAAGGACGTGCTGGCCAAGTGCTACGGCGGCGATATCTCCCGCAAGAAGAAGCTGCTGGAAAAGCAGAAGGAGGGCAAAAAGAAGATGCGCCAGCTCGGCAGCGTCTCCTTGCCCAGTGAAGCCTTTACCGCCGTGCTGAAGCTCGACAGCACGGATGACTAAGGGGTTTGCTACTTGCATTTTCAACAGGATTATGATAATTTAGAATCAGAAACAGCCGCACACCTTATAAAGAGAGGTATCCTGCCATGAAGGACCAGTATCAGCATTATCTCGAGCTCCTGAAGGGACTGCGGCTGATGGACGATGATTTCTTTTCAGAAGCATTGGATGAAAAAATCGAGCCTGTGGAATATAGCCTGCGCACGATTCTTGAGCGCAACGACATCAAGGTTCAGTGCACCGAGGCTCAGGTGGAATACAAAAGCGCAACCAAGCGCTCCATCAAATTGGACATCCGGGCTGTAGATACCGAGGGCCGCGTACTGGACATCGAGGTCCAGCGGGCAGACAAGGGTGCCAGCGTCCGCCGGGCGCGCTTCCACAGCAGTGTCATCGACCGGACGTTACTGGAAAAAGGTGAAGATTTTGACGCATTGGTGGACACCTATGTCATCTTCATCACTGAGCATGACAAATATGGTGCAGGCCTGCCGTTATATCATGTAGAGAGAACCGTCACAGAGCTGCAACACACCGCGTTCGGTGATGGAGCTCATATCATTTATGTGAATGGCGCATTCCGTGATTTGGAGCATCCCGTTGGACGTTTGATGCATGACATGAACTGTACCGACCCGAACAAAATGTTGAACCCGCTTCTTGCCAAAGAGGTACGCTATCTGAAAGAAACCGAAGGAGGGAGATCACAGATGTGCAGAGCATTTGAAGAGGTTGCGCGAGAATCCGCAAGAGATGCCGAGTATCAAAAGGCTGTACGGACAGCAAAGAAGATGCTGGCTTTGGGGCAGCTGAATCTGGAAACGATTGCTGAGTGTACAGAGCTTTCTCTCGACGAAGTAAAAGCACTTGCAGATAAGAAACCTGCCTGACAGCGATACAAACAAACGTCCCCCTGCACCGTTCAAACCACGAACGGCGCAGGGGGACGTTTCATATCCCGATATTTTCAGTTCAGGCCCTTGAACCAGTTCAGGCTGTCCTTGATGCCGTGCATGGAGTCCTGAATGATCCGGCCATAGATGTAGATGCTGTATGCCGCCGCAATGACCTGCACAAAGGCCTTGCCGCACTCGATGCCAAAGGCCAGATAGGGCTTTGCCTTCTGCCAGTAGGGGCGGATCTGATCCTTCAGCGCTCCCACCCAGGCAGGAGCGCCGCCGGAGACCTGCTCCAGCTCCTCAGCGGGAATGACGGTGCACTGCGCCGGAAATTTTAAGTTCTGCTGCATGTCCGCTCCTCTCAAAGTGCCAGGCTTGCCAGCAGCACCAGAACGACGCTTCCGGCCGCCAGCCCCATCGTTGTAAGAAGGGTGTCCGGGTCTACCTCTTTCTCCTCCACCACTTCCGCACTGCCGCCATTGGCCGACCAGTGGGCATAGACGGTGGTATCCGCACCAAACGCCGTATCGTTGGTTTTGACCTGCACATCAATGGGAAAACCGGTAACATCATCCGTACCGGTGGTGTACCAGCCATCGAAGGTATAGCCCTCCATGGTGGCGGTGGGCAGGCTCGTCAGCTGGCCGTCGGCATTGGTGCGCTCCGCAGCAGAGGTACAGATACCGCCGTTGGCATCAAAATAGACGATGACCTTTGCCGCAAAAGCGGTGGGGGTACACAGGCAGACCGCCAGCACACAGGCCAGCCCCGCCAGCATCCGTTTGAACTTCTTCATCCTGCGCTCTCTTTCCGGCTCAGCGTCAGACGCTGTAGCCCTGTGCCTTGATGACATCCACCACCTGAGAAACGTACTTCTGGCAGGTGTCGTGGTCAGGGGCCTCTACCATCACGCGCACCAGAGGCTCCGTACCAGACTCGCGCACCAGAATGCGGCCGGTATCGCCCAGTGCCTCGGCCACCGCCTTGACAGCGACCTGCACAGCGGCATCATCCTGCGCGGCCTTCTTATCGGTCACACGGACATTTTCCAGCACCTGCGGGTAGATCTTCAGCGGGGCGGCCAGCGCGCTCAGAGGCTTCTTCTTGGCCAGCATGACCTCCATCATTTTCAGGCTGGTCAGGATGCCGTCACCGGTGCTGGCGTACTTAGAGAAGATGATGTGGCCGCTCTGCTCACCGCCAATGCGGCAGCCGTTCTTGGCCATATACTCGTAGACATACTTGTCGCCCACGGCAGTCTTGGCGTAGCCGATGCCCTGCTCGTCAAAGGCCTTGTACAGGCCAAAGTTGGACATAACCGTGGTAACGACGGTATTGGTCAGCAGTTTGCCGCGCTCCTTCATGTAGCAGCCATAGATGTACAGGATGTGGTCACCGGTGATCACATTGCCCTTTTCGTCCACGCAGAGGCAGCGGTCTGCATCGCCGTCATAGGCAAAGCCCACGTCCAGACCCTTTTCCACCACAAACTTCTGCAGGCCCTCGATATGGGTGGAACCTGCGTTCAGGTTGATGTTCAGGCCGTTGGGCTGGTTGTTGATGACATAGGTGTCTGCGCCCAGCGCATCGAACACGCTCTTGGCAATGTTCCAGCTGGCACCGTTGGCGCAGTCCAGACCCACCTTGATGCCCTTGAAGGAGTAGATGCCCAGGCTGATCAGGTAACCCATGTAGCGGTTGCGGCCCGCCACATAGTCCACGGTGCAGCCGATATGCTCCCGGTGGGCAAAGGGCAGCTCCGGCCAGTCCTGATCGAAAACATGGAGCTTGCCGTCGATGTAGTCCTCCACCAGCAGCAGGGTCTCCTCGGGCATCTTTTCGCCGTAGCAGTCGATGAGCTTGATGCCGTTGTCGTAGAACGGGTTATGGCTGGCGGAGATCATAATTCCGCAGTCAAAATCATCCACGCGGGCAATATAGGCCACGCTGGGGGTGGTGGTGACGTGGAGCAGGTAGGCATCTGCGCCGGAAGCGGTCAGGCCTGCCACCAGGCTGTACTCGAACATATAGCTGGAGCGGCGGGTATCCTTGCCAATGACGATGCGGGCAGGCTCGTTGTTGCCGCTGCGCTCCCGCAGTGCATTATAATACCAGCCCAGAAAACGGCCTACCTTGTAGGCGTGGTCGGCGGTCAGATTCACACCGGCCTCGCCACGGAAGCCGTCGGTGCCAAAATATTTTCCCATAATCCTCTTCTCCTTCTATTGCAACGTTACGTTTTCTCTTATCCCTGAGAGCGCTCTCTCCTTGCTCTTACTTTTTATAATAGCATAAAACCGGAAAAGAATCCATGGGTTTGGGCATTCCGGGATGCTCTGCGCACACTTTTCTGTGCCGGTGCAGTGCCTTTTCCTCTCCCGTGCCGCCGCCCTGTTCTGTTCCGTATATCTGGTACCGGTTCCGGTAACGCTCCCGGTTTTTGCGAGAACGGTCTCGTTTTCTGAAAATTTTTCTTGTTATTTTTGACAAAATTGTTCGCCACTCTGCACAAAATCACAATTTTTCTCTTGACCTCCCCCCCCGAACTATATTGAAGCTGCGATTTTTTTATGACATTTTCTGTCATGGATCGACACCGTGTAATTTTTGGGAGGACTGTTTATGAGAGCGAAGAATCTTGCATTGCGGGTGCTTTCTACAGCAGCGATGTTGTCCATTGTGACATCCATTGCGGCCCCCGCATTCGCGGCCACCTACTACATCAATGAGGGCAGTGTGGATGTTAAGGTCAGCGATGCCGGTGTAGTCACCGTCGAACAAGGCGGCGTGACCTACAAAGACGGCCTTGACAGCGTCGTCATCCGGGGCGGAACCCGCGGCGGAAAGGATGACGACCGCACCAAAGCCGATGCTTCCCCCGCCACGCAGGAAGCAGACGGGAGCAACGCCCCCGCAGTGAACGAGACGGAAGCGCCCAAGAGTGAGAATACCGCCGGGGACACTGCACCGAAGCCGGTAACCACACCCACCGAGGAGCGCAAAGAGGACACCCCGCAGCAGGAGCTCACCGAAGAGAAAACCGAAGAGAACGTGACCCCGGAGCCTGTCAAGGCAAAGGCAGAAGCTCCCAAGCCCACACAGGAGCCTTCCGCAGAGCAGGAGGAGGAAAAGCAGGAGAAGGAAGAGCAGCAGGAGGAGGAAGATGAGCCGACCGTTCCCTCTGCCCCCGCAGCACAGGCTGACAACAGCAGCACCAGCACCTCCGCAGAGCCGACCGATAATGTCATCACCATTGTCAACAACTTTGCCAAGAAGGCCGAGCAGGTTTTTTCGTTTGTGCTGGACAATGTGAATATTGACCGCAGTAATGATGGCTATGAAAACCACAAAGCGGCTCTCACGGTAAAGGGCAAAGGCGACACGGAAATTGAACTGGACGGAGACAACATCCTGAAGGGTGGTGAAAAGCACGCCGGTCTTGAGAAAAACGACAGTGACGGAACGGGTACACTTACCATTAAAGACGACAACAAAGCTGCGGACGGCAGCAAGGGCAGTCTCCTTGCAAAGGGTGGAGAATACGGTGCCGGTATTGGTGGTGGAGAATGCCAGGACACCTCTCATATCACAGTCACTGGCGGCAAAATCACAGCGGTCAGCGGGAGGCGTGCTGCCGGCATTGGCGGCGGTGGCAGTTCTGATGGTACAGACATTACCATCAAAGGAGATGCCACTGTAATTGCAAGCGGCGACGCCGGTGCTGGCATCGGCGTCGGTGGTGACGGAGGCAACTACACAAAGGGTTATGGTAAAGTTACCATTACCGACCACGCAAATGTTATAGCCTGGTCCGAATATGGTGCAGGCATTGGCGGCGGACGAAACGCCGGTGGTGATATCACAATTTCAGGGGATGCCACCGTTGCAGCAGAGGCCCACAATGATAGCGTCGCAATTGGCAGCGGCGGACGGCTTTACCCCAGCGACAATCCTGATAACTATAAAAACCTCAACACGAACATTACCATCTGTGACAAGGCAAATGTTACCGCAGTTGGTTCCGGTTCCCATCCTGCAATCGGTTCTCTGGGTTACGTTATTCTCCCTGATGGTGTCAGCTATCCTTTTACCACCACCATCAATATCCTGGGCGGCACCCTGAATGTCATCAATCGAGGGGACGACCATTACACTTCTGATGTTCCTGCTATTGGCAATCAAAGTGCCGGTGGTCGAAACACAAACGCGGATCTTGTTCTTAACATCAACGCAAGCACTGGCAATACTGTCATCAACGCTTATACCACCGGCAGCAATGCGGCAACCATCGGAAAAGGATATACTCTTAAAAAAGATGACGAACAGATCCAGTACAATGCAGACGGAAGCTCCAAATTTGGCGAAGACGGTTCTGTCGTTCTGAACCTGTTCCGAAATTCTACCACGAAAAAGAAAGGCGAAAAAATCGAAACAATCTATAATAACTGGTATGATCTGCATAAAATCATCGGCGGCGAACGGTACGACACCCTGCACAATGCCAAGTGGCTGAAAGACAACGGCTACACCAGTGAGCTTGCCACCGACACCAACCATGCATGGAAGGTGGACGACACGAAGGAGCGGGTAGAGCCCACGCTGGAGCATGAGGGCCACGTTTACTATAAGTGCAGTGTGCCCGGCTGCAAGGCCGTGCACGATGAGGTGCTGCCCAAACTGGAATCGAAACCTACTCCGGAACCTACTCCGGACCCCACCCCTGTGCAGCCCGACACGCCCGCTGACACCCAGAGCACCCCCAAGGACGATGTGAGCACCCCCAAGCTCTACGTCATCGACCTTGCCAGCACGCAGGTGCTGTTTGATGAGACCCGTCAGAACGACACCGTGACCTACACCACAAAGCAGGACGGTGCCAGCCTGACCGGCTCCTTTGAGGCACTGGAGGCCATGGCTGAGGATGGCGTAAAGACCATCGTGTTCCAGACCATCGGCACCAACACCCCCGGCGCGGTGAGCCGTGTCTCGGTCGATGCCCTGCTGCAGCACGGCGGCGAGACCCTGCTGCTGACCCACAACGGCACTGAAGTCCACCTGACCATCGACGGCCAGAACGCTGACAGCCTGCTGCTGCAGTAAGCGCCAACCCCCTTCTGCCGAGTTCCGCATCTTGGCAGAAGTTCTGAATATCCCAAAACCACAAAAGGCCTCGGAAGCGCATTCCGGGGCCTTTTGTGGTTTCTCCTTCATTTTTTACGCACCATCCGGCGTTTTTCGCCCCGGAACAACAGCTCTTTTTTCAGCCTTTACTGCATCTTTAGGAAAAGTATGGTATACTTTTCATCTGGAGTAGAATAGATATGGAGGGATCCCCATGAAGCAGAAGACCCGCTGGCACGACGCGCTGGTCCTGGCCGCTGTGCTGTGCGCCGCCTTTCTCATCGTGACCGGCACACAGCAGATCACCGGCCGGATCGATGGCGTTGCATCGATGGTGTTTGTTCTGGCAGTTTTTTTAATCTCGGTCTATACGGATGGTTATGTGTGGGGCGTAGTGGCTTCCCTGATCGGCGTGCTGGCCGTGAATTTTGCGTTCCGCTCCCCTTACTTTGCCTTCAACTTCACTCTGCCGGAAAACCTGTTCTCAGGCATGGCGATGCTGGTGGTGTCCATTATGACCAGCACCCTGACCACCCGCATCAAAAAGCAGGAACAGCTGCGGATGGAGAGCGAGACCGAAAAGATGCGGGCCACCCTGCTGCGGGCCGTCTCCCACGATCTGCGCACGCCCCTTACTTCCATTTACGGGGCCTGTTCCACGGTCATTGAAAATTATGACAGCCTGGAAAAAGAGCAAAAATTAAAACTTCTTGGCGAAGCCTGTTCCGATGCCCAGTGGCTGAACCGGATGGTGGAGAACCTGCTGTCCGTCACCCGCTTTGACGGCGGGCAGGTGGCCGTGCAAAAGACCACCACCGTGCTGGACGAGCTGATCGACACCGTGCTGGTTCGGTTCCAGAAGCGCTACCCCAAGGTGCCCGTTACCACCTACCTGCCCGACAGCTTCATCGTGATCCCCATGGACTCGATGCTGATCTCGCAGGTGCTGACGAACCTTTTGGAAAATGCCGCCGTCCACGCCGAGGGGATGACCCAGCTGACCCTGCGGGTGTTCACGCTGGGCAGCCGGGCAGTGTTTGAGGTATCGGACAACGGCTGCGGCATTCCGAAGGAGCGCCTGCGCACCCTGTTCACCGGTGTGCTGCCCGCCGATGCCGCGGCCGACAGCGGCAAGCACGGCATGGGCATCGGACTTTCGGTCTGTGCCGCCATCGTCAAGGCACACGGCGGCGAGATCCAGGCCGAGAGCAAGGTGGGCGAGGGCACCAGCATCCGCTTCTGGCTGGAGACCGAATCGATCGAGACGGAGGAAAATGAAGATGAGCAATAACAAATTCAAGGTTCTGGTCGTGGAAGATGAGGCCAACATCTGCAGCTTTATTGAGACGCTGCTGGAGACCAACGGCTATCAGGCCCTTGTTGCCAACACCTGCGCCATGGGCCAGACCCTGTTCACCTCCCACAATCCGGATCTTATCATCCTGGATCTGGGCCTGCCTGACCGGGACGGTCTGGAGCTCATCCGTTTTGTGCGGCAGAAGTTCCTGACCCCCATCGTCGTGCTCTCAGCCCGCACCACCGAGCAGGACAAGATCGAAGCGCTGGATCTGGGAGCCAACGATTACATCACCAAACCCTTTGGCACCGGCGAGCTGCTGGCCCGGGTGCGCGCCGCCCTGCGCACCAACCGCTTCGGCGTGCTGGGCGGAATGCCCGGCGGCGTGTTCCGGGCACAGGGGCTTGAGATCAACTACGAGCGCCGCAAGGTCTTTGTGGACGGTGCCGAGATCAAGCTGACTCAGACCGAATACAACATCGTGGCCTTCCTCTCGGAACATGCAGGCCGGGTGATGACCTATGCCGCCATCGTGCGGGCCATCTGGGGCGATACCGACTGCGGCAGCACCAAAAAGCTGCAGGTCAACATGGCAAACATCCGCAAAAAGCTGGGCAGCGTGCCCGGCCGCAACACCTATATTCTGAACGAACTGGGCGTGGGATACCGGATGATCGACGAGGACACCGATGTCAGGCCCGAAAGCTGAGGACTGCGTATGCTTCCTGCACTGATCATTTTTCTGCTGACCTATCTTCTGATGCTGGCCCTGCCGCAGTACCGGCCTTTTGCCGCGCTGGGCGGGGCCGCTCTGTTTCTGGCTCTGGGCGCGGCGGGCCTGTGGGACTTTACCCTGATGGATGCCGCCCGGGCTGTGGACTTCAATGTCCTGCTGATGATGGCGGGTACCATGGGCACGGTCTCCCTCTTCATTGAGAGCAGGATGCCCGCCCGGCTGGCCGAGCTGCTCATCGTGCGGGTGCCCAATGTGAAATGGGCCGTGTGTATGCTGGCCCTTTTTGCCGGGGTCATCAGCGCCTTTGTGGACAATGTTGCCACGGTGCTCATGGTGGCCCCTGTGGGCCTTGCCATTGCCCGCAAGCTCAAGATCTCCCCCGTGCCCGTCCTCATCTCCATTGCGGTCTCCTCCAACCTGCAGGGAGCCGCCACCCTTGTGGGTGACACCACCAGCATCCTGCTGGGCGGCTTTGCGGGGATGAACTTCTTCAATTTCTTCTGGATGGAGGGCAGGCCCGGCATCTTCTTCGGGGTGGAGCTGGGGGCGCTGGCCTCTCTGGGCGTGCTGCTGTTCACCTTCCGGCACGAGACCCAGCCCATCTCGGCCACGGTGGAGACCGAGGTCACTGACACGGTTCCCTCCGCCCTGATGCTGCTGACGGTGGGCCTGCTCATCGCGGCCTCCTTCCTGCCCCAGCCTGCGGGCGGGCTGCCGCTGACGCTCTATGGCCTGCGCAGCGGTCTGATCTGTGCAGGGGTCTGCCTGTTCGGCATCCTGCGCGCCTGCCTGCGCCGCCACTCGTTCGCGCCGTTCCGGCTGGCAGCCCGGGAGCTGGACTGTGACACCCTGCTGCTGTTGTTCGGGCTGTTCATCCTGATCGAGGGCATCCGCAAGGCCGGGGTCATCGATGCCGCCGCCCAGCTGTTCTACACCCTCTCCGGTGATGACCCCTTCCGGCTCTATACCCTGCTGGTATTCGTCTCGGTGGGCCTTTCTGCCTTCATCGACAACATCCCCTATGTGGCCACCATGCTGCCGGTGGTGCAAAGCATTGCCGGGCTGATGAACGGCGGTGCAGGCTTCCCGCCCGAGCTGTTTTATTTCGGCCTGCTCACGGGTGCAACTCTGGGCGGCAACCTGACCCCCATTGGCGCTTCGGCCAACATTGCAGCCATCGGCATCCTGCGCAAGCAGGGTGAGCAGGTGCGCACCCGTGATTTCCTGCGCATCGGCATTCCGTTCACACTGGCAGCCGTCCTGACAGGCTATGTGTATCTCTGGCTGGTGTGGGGCGCATAAGAGCTGCTGTGGCCGTGCGAGTACCGGCCGCCTGCAAATTCGATCCTGCTGAGCCGAAGGCCTGCGTGCCAAAGCAGCAACAAAAAACGCGCTGTGTCCAACGACACAGCGCGTTTTTGTTGTTTATTCCAACCCGATCTGCTGGGCGTATTCTTCCAGCAGCTCCCGTTCCAGGAAGGGGGTTTTCACGCCCTCACGGTCGCGGTAGGTCTCGTGGCCCTTGCCGATGACGGCGATCAGGTCGCCCTCCTGGGCGTGATCCACGGCGTAGTGGAGCGCGTCCAGACGGTCGGGGATCTCCACAAACTTGGCATCGGGGTTGCCCTTGTTCATGCCCACCCGGATATCGGCGAGGATGTCCTCGATCTTCTCAAAGCGGTTGTTGTCCTCGGTCAGGATGGAGAAATCCGCCATTTTGGCACAGGTCTCGCCCATGCCGTAGCGGCGCAGCTTGGAGCGGTTGCCGCCGCAGCCGAACACCACCACCAGACGGTGGGGGTTGTAGGCCCGCAGGGTGGTGAGCAGGCTCTCGGTGGACACCTCGTTGTGGGCGTAGTCCAGCAGGATGGTGAACTTTTTGCTGATGGGCACCAGCTCCACGCGGCCCTTGACCACGCACTTGCCCAGACCCTCGTGGATGGCGGCATCGGGCAGGCCAAGCACCTTGCCCACAGCCAGGGCGGCCAGCGCGTTGTAGACGCTGAACTCGCCGGGCATATTCACCCTGACATCCATATTGTCTCTGCCGGAGACGTGGAACGCCACGCCCAGAAAATCGTGGGTGCGCAGCAGCTCACAGCCCTCGGCGCGGTAGTCGGCCTTTTCACTGCGGCCATAGGTCACCAGCTTGCAGGTGTGGCCTTCCAGCAGGGCTTCGGTGTTCTCGTCATCGATGTTCACCACGCCCACATCACACCGCCGGAAAAGCTGCCCCTTCCAGCTGCGGTACTCCTCAAAGGTCTTGTGCTCACCGGGGCCGATGTGGTCGGGGGAGAGGTTGGTGAACACACCGATATCATAGTGCACCCCCGCCACACGGTCCATCATCAGGCCTTGGCTGGACACCTCCATCAGGGCCACATCGCAGCCTGCGTCCAGAAACTGGCGGAAGGTCTTTTGCAGCTCGTAGCTCTCAGGGGTGGTGTTGGCGGTCTCCTGATGGCGGCCCATGAAATAGATGCCGTTGGTGCCGATCATGCCGACCTTTTTCCCGGCAGCTTCCAGCACGCTCTTGATCATGTGGGTGGTGGTGGTCTTGCCCTTGGTACCGGTCACGCCGATCATGGTCATCTGGCGGGAGGGGTTGCCAAAGAGGTTGCCGCTCATCAGCGCCATGGCATAGCGGCTGCTCTCCACCTTGACCACGGTCACACCGGGCATGGCAGAAAGCTCAATGTCATGCTGGATGACCAGCACGCTCACGCCCTTGGCGGCGCAGTCCGTGGCAAACTCGTGGCTGTCACGCTGGGTGCCCACGATGCAGACAAAGGCAAGGCCCGGGGCCGCCTTCCGGCTGTCGTAGATGATGTCCTGCACTTCGGTATCCAGGCTGCCCTGCACCAGGGTAAAGGGCACGCCTTCCAGTAATTGTTCCAGCTTCATAACATTACACGCTCCTCATTGGGTGGTTTTGGGTTGGTTTGCATCGCCCGCCGCCGGGGTCGTTCCTTCGGCGGGAGTCGGCTGTACAGTCTGTCCGGCTTCGGGTCCTGCCGGGGCCGCGGCGGTATCCGTTGGTGTTTCGGCAGCGGCATCTGCAGCGGCTTCGCCCTCTGCCGGGGCAGTGCCGTCTGTGGCCGTGCCTTCTGCCGTTTCACCGGTCACACCCTCTTCCGTAGGAGTTTCCTCCACCGGTTCAGGCACGATGTAGCCGGAGGGCAGCTCCGGCTCACCCTGTGCAAAGGTAAACTTGCGGGTGCTGGACATGCTGATATGGGTGAAGTCCAGCTTTCCGGTGTCGGTCGCGGCACAGCCCTTGCCGTCCTCATTCAGCAGGACGTGCTTTGCCAGCTTGAGCTTATATTCCAGCTCGTTCAAGGTGCCCAGCCAGACGCTGATGCGGTCCTGATAGAGGAAGGCCATCTCGTCCACATCCGCAAACTCGATGCGGGTCACGTCGGCGCTCATGCCTGCGGCATCCAGCGCGGCCAGCAGGGTGTTCAGGCTTTCCAGCCGCTGGTCCGCCTCCTCCTCAACAGTGCCGGAGGCGCTGCTGTCGGCGGCGCTGTCCGGGGTGCTGTCGGCCTTGGGCTCCGCCGCAAAGGTCAGCTGTTCGCCGGGTTCGGCAGAGACCGGTTCGCCGCCGTACAGAGTGGGCAGACCGGCAGGCTGGGCAGAATCCTTCTCCAGGATCTTCAGGCCGCCCGAGAGGGTCAGCCAGCCGGAGGAGGTCTGCATGGCCCAGGCAGGCTGGGCTTCTGTTACCCGCACCACCACGGTGCCGGGGTAATCCCGCTCCACCCGGATATCCTCCAGCATGGGGAACACTTTTTCCAGCGCGGCGGCCTTGCTGCCGGGGTCAAAACTGAAGATATTCTCTTCCAGATGGACATCCAGCGCCTGCAGGATCTGGTCGCTGGTATAGCCGCCGGCCTCCTGCACCACACCGTCCGCTGTCTGCACCTGAATGGAACTGATCTTGAACAGCATCGTCACGGTGAGGTAGACCCCCGCGCCGATGACGCAGAGCAGCATGACAAGGGCCGTGAGCCGCCGCATGAGCCTGCGCCGCCGGATGGCGGCCCGGGTCAGCTTCCGCTTTTTCCTGCCCTCCCGCCGGACGGGGTCACGCCGGGCGTTCTGCCCCTGCACCGGCCGCATCCGCTGGCCGCTGCGATTCTGGGCGTTCTGCGGGCGGCGCTGGGCGTTCCGGTTCTGGCCGCCAGACGGGCGGCGGTTCCGCTGATTGCCCCCGGAGGTGCGCCGCTGGCCATTCTGCCCGCTGCGGGGGCGCTGTGCGCCGCTCTGGCTGCTCCGCCCGCCGGTGGGAAAGGTGATGCTGTTATCCGGGTAGGAGCCGTAGTTCACCGTGCGCTCCGTATACCGGCTGGGGCGGGGCGCATCGGGGTCATAATTGGGGTTCGTGATGGGGTGGCCGCCGGAGGAATATCCTGTGTATCCGCTGTACCCCAGGTCACTGCCAGCACCCGCGCTGCTGCGGCGCTGGGTGCTCTGCCCGCCGCACCGGTCATCCCGGGCCTGATCGTAGGCCCGGCGGCCCTTGCGGTTCCGGCTGTTCCGGTCATTCTGCGGCATCCGGCTGCACCTCCTTTCCTCTGTTTTTTCCTTCCGTTACGGGGTCTTGACCAGCTTGAGCAGGGCATCCGCAATGCGGTCCAGGCTGTCGTCCACCGACAGGCTCCGGGCATTGCGGCCCATCTCAGCCAGCTTGCCGGGCTGGGCCAGCATCCCGGAAACGGTCTGCACCAGCTTTTCGCCGGTCAGGTCTTTTTCCTCAATGACCACAGCAGCGCCAGCCTTCTGCAGCTCCATGGCGTTGTAATACTGGTGGTTCTCGGCCACGTTGGGGCTGGGGATGAGCACGGCGGCACGGCCCACAGCCTCCAACTCGGCCAGTGTCAGGGCACCGGCGCGGCTGATGACAAGGTCCGCTGCGGCCAGCAGCTCGGGCATATTGTTGATGTATTCCTTCACCACAAGGCTCTCGCCGGGGGCAAAGCCCTTTTCCTTTTCCAGATCCTGAAACAGCTGCACGCCGTACTGGCCGGTGGCATGGAGATGGAGAACGGGCTTGTGGTTTTTCTGTTCCCATGCGCAGAGGTCGGCCACCACCTCGTTCACGCGGCGGGCACCCAGACTGCCGCCGAAGGAGAGGATCACGGTGCGGTCGCCTGCGCCCAGTCCGGCACGGATGGCTTCCCGGTTCTTCGCCTGGGTGAACACCTCAGGCCGGACGGGATTGCCCACCACGATGGTCTTTTCGGGTGCGCCCAGCTTTTCCACGGCGGCGGGCACAGCGGCGAACACGATGTCCACATCCGGGGCCAGCAGCTTGTTGGTCACACCGGGAAAGGCGTTCTGCTCATGCAGGGCGGTCTTGATGCCCTGTCTGGCGGCGCAGCGCACCACCGGGCCGGACACATAGCCGCCGCAGCCAATGACCAGGTCGGGCTGGATGTCCTTCATCATCTTTTTGGCCTTGGGGCCGGAGAGTGCCAGGTTCCACAGGGTAATGATATTCCGCTTGATATTGTTCAGGCTCAGCTTCCGCTGAAAGCCGGTGATCTCGATGTGATGGAAGGGATAGCCCGCCTGTGTGACCAGACGGTACTCCATGCCCTCTTTCCGGCCCGCAAAATGGATCTCGGCGGTGGGGTCGGCCTTTTTGATGGCTCCCGCAATGGCCAGAGCCGGGTTGATATGACCGGCAGTGCCGCCGGCTGCAATGAGTACACGCATCTTGGTTCCTCCTTACTGTTCTGTCTGCGCTCTGCGCGCGGTATCCAGCACAATGGTCTTTGCCTTGCGCTGGCGCTCCCGCTCGGCGTGGGCTTCCTCCCGTTCCAGACGGGCCCGTTCGCCGTTGCGTCCGATATTGACCATAACGCCCATCTCGGCCAGCAGCAGGATCAGACTGGTGCCGCCGGAGGAGAAGAAGGGCAGCGAAATGCCGGTGTTGGGCAGGGTGTTGGTGACAACGGCGATGTTGCAGAACACCTGCCAGGCGATCTGCGCCATGATGCCGATGCCCACCAGCGTGCAGAACCGGTTTTCGGCATGGAAGGCGATCCAGAAACCCTGCACCAGAAAGAGGACGAACAGCACGATGACGATCACCGCACCGACGAAGCCCAGTTCCTCGCACACGACACTGAAGATAAAGTCGTTGGTGCTCTCCGGCAGCCAGAGCTGCTTTTCGATGCTGTTACCCAGCCCCAGCCCCGTGGCACCGCCTGAGCCGATGGCGTACAGGCTCTGCTTGGTCTGGCTGGTCATCCGGTCAAGATCCTGCGTCCAGCCATCCAGTCGGCTCTGCAGGTAGTCGATGGAGTCCACGTGCTTCAGCAAAGTCTCCAGCAGGAACAGTGCGGCACCGGCACAGCCCCAGGTAATGATGCCGCCGCTGCCGCCCAGCAGCAGGATGGTGCCCACGATGGCCGTGGTCAGCAGGATGCCCGACATGTGGGGCTCCAGCACCAGCAGGATCAGGACAGGCACCAGCCACAGGATGGGCCGGATGAGCTCCACCACGATGCTGTGGTGGACCCACTTGCGCAGGGGCACCTCGCCGAATTTGACCTGCGGGGTCCTGGCGGCGATGTCTGCCGTGAGCAGGATCATCTCGAACTTTGCCACCTCGGAGGCCTGTAAGGTCAGGCCGCCGAAGCTGATCCACCGGCGGCAGCCGTTGATGGGGCTGCTGAACAGCACCAGCACCAGCAGGATCAGGCAGACAACATAGCCCAGCTTGACCATTCTGCGCAGGAAACGGTGGTCAAAATAGGAGAACAGGAACATCATGCCCAGGCCCAGCACCGTGCAGAGCAGCTGGGATTTGATGTAATGGAAGCTGTCCCCAAAGCGGAGATAGCCCGTGGTATAGCTTGCACTGAACAGCATGACCAGCCCGAACACCATGATGATGGCCAGGGTCGCCATCCAGTTGAGCAGGATGGGCGGCCAGGGGCCGGGGTCCCGCTGAAAGACGGAAAACGGCTCTGCTTTTTTTCTGCGGAGTGTTGCCAAACTGCACCCCTCCTTAACTGATTTTTGCCAGCTGAACGGTCAGCGCCACGCCCAGCATGACAATGACACAAAAGGTATAAAAGATCTGTTCTGCGCTCTGACCCCGCAGCTCCAGCCAGCGGTGGAGCGGTGCCGAGCGGAACAGCTGCCTGCGGCCCCGGCTGGCCTTGCAGACCAGGATCTGCAGAGCCACCATGCCGCCCTCCAGCCAGAAGGGCAGGGCCAGCGGCAGGGTGAGGTCAGGCCAGCCGATGCACAGGGGAACGCCCCCCAGCATCCCGGCCAGAAACAGGCTGCCCACGCTGCCCAGCCGCAGCTTTGCGGGCGGGAAGTTCCAGAGCAGGAAGGCCATCAGGGAACCGGCCAGTGCGGCGGGCAGAACGCCCAGCGGGAACCAGCCCAGCAGGGTCATCACCCCCATCAGGCCCAGCATGGCCGCAAAGGATGTACCGCAGACGATGCCGTCCATGCCATCGGCAATGCGGGCACACTCGGCCAGTGCGACCAGCAGCCCTTCCCACAGCAGCGGGGCGGCAATGCCCAGATCGACATAGCCCACGCCCGGCAGGGTGATCCCGGCTGCAAGGCAGCCTTTGGCTCCCAGCAGCACCAGCACCACGGCACCGGCAGCGGCTTCCAACCCAAGGCGGGTGTGCCGCCGCAGGCCCAGCACGGAACGGCTGCGGATGCGGGCCAGATCCTCCAGCAGGCCCACGCCGCCAAAGAGCAGAGCTCCCAGCAGCGCTGTGAGCAGCCGGACTGAGAACAGGCTCTCAGCCCCCAGCAGCTCAGGCTGAGCCACACAGGCGGCTGTCCAGCCCACGCCCACAGCAGCCAGCATCCCCACCATCAGGCAGAGCCCGCCCATGGTGGGGGCCTGCGGCGGGCGCTCCGGCTCGGCATCCGGTGCTTCCTGCTTGGGTGATGGTGCCTGCCGGGCCTTGGGCTCATCCCAGCGTCCCTGGAACGCCCGCAGCAGCGGCACCATCAGATTTCCGAGCGCCGCCGTGAGGAAGAACCCCAGCGTTGAGGCGGCGATCAAGGCGAAACGAATCATAGCTCGATGTTACTCCTTGTAAAAGATCTCCAGCACTTTTTCCAGTGCCATGCCGCGGCTGGCCTTGACCAGCAGGGCATCGCCGGGCTGCATTTTGTTCAGCAGGGCCTCGGCGGCCTGAGCGTAGGTGTCGGCATGGAGGGTGGGCAGCCCCTTGGCAGCAGCCACCACGGCAATGCGCTTGGCCTGCTCGCCATAGGTGACGAGGTAGTCCACCTTGTTCTCCACGGCCTGACGGCCCACCTCCTCGTGGGCGGCGCGGCTGATATCGCCCAGCTCCAGCATATCGCCCAGCAGGGCAAAGCGGCGCTTGCAGGGATATTCCCTAAACATGGCCAGCGCGGCCTTCATGCTGTCGGGGTTGGCATTGTAGCAATCCTCAATGACATCCACGCCTCTGACGTGCACCACCTTCTGGCGCATTCCGGTCTGCTCAAAGTCAGCCAGACCGGCAATGACCCGGCGGGCATTCAGCCCCAGACGGGTGGCGGCGCAGTAGGCGGCCAGTGCGTTGGCCACGTTGTGCCGGCCCATGGCGGGGATCTTTACGAGGAAAGTCCCCTCCTCGTGATCCTCCAGCACAAAGCTCATGCCCTTTTCATCCTGCTGGATGGACAGGGCACAGACATCGGCGTTCTCATCGCCCAGGCTGAACCAGACCGGGCGGACATGGTCGGGCAGGACGGCCTTGCGCAGGAAGGGGTCGTCTCCGTTCAGCACCAGCGGAGCACCCTCCGGCAGACCGGCGCAGATCTCCAGCTTTGCCTTGCAGATGTTCTCCTGACTGCCCAGGTTGCCGATGTGGGACACCCCGATGCAGGTGATGATGCCCACATCCGGGCGGGCGCACTTGCTCAGGCGCTCGATCTCCCCGGCGTGGCTCATTCCCATCTCCACCACGGCGTACTGGGTCTCTTTGCCGATGCGGAACATGGTGCGGGGCAGGCCCAGCTCATTGTTCTGGTTGCCCTCGGTCTTGATGGTACTGCCAAAGCCTGCAATGGCGGCGTAGGTCATCTGCTTGGTGGTGGTCTTGCCCACGCTGCCGGTCACGCCCACCACTTTGGGGTGGAACTGGCTGCGATAATTGGCCCCCAGCACCATCATGGCGTGGTAGCTGTCCGGGCAGATCACGCTCTTCTCCTCCGGCACGCCTTCCACGGGGTGGTTCAGCACCACGCAGAGCGCGCCGTTTTCCAGCGCCTTGGCGGCAAAATCATGGCCGTCGAATTTTTCGCCCGGGAACGCCACAAAGATGCACCCGGGGCAGACCTCACGGCTGTCGGTGGTCACCAGCGTGACCGGGGTCTCGCACTGGGCCAGCGCGTTGACGGCCAGGCCCTCCAACAGGATGTTTGCTGCAATTGCTTCCATACTCTCATTCCCCTTTATCCACAGATCAGATGTACGATGGTTCCCTGCTGGACGCTGGAGCCGGGTGCCTCACTCTGGCTCTGGACCGTGCCGGAGCCTTCGACTGTGCAGTTGAGCCCTGCGGCGTTCAGCATCTGCCGGGCAAAGTCCGCGCTCTTGCCGGTCACGTCCGGCACCTCGGCGTGCTTGCCCTCATAGGTATCGGTATACAGATAAACGGTGGTGCCGTAGGGCACCTCTGCCCCCGCGCGGGGGTACTGGTAGGTGACAAGGGCGGCGGTCTGGTCGGATTCGCTCTCGGCCAGGTGATGCTTCAAACCCTTGATGTTCAGCTGCACCTGCGCGTTGCTCCACTCCTTGCCCGTCAGGTTGGGCACCTTGACGGTGGTGCCGCTGCGGTCCACGCCGTCGGTGGCGATGCCCAGATAGGGCGCGATCTCACTGATGATGTTGCCCACCACCGGAGCCGCCAGAATGGAGGAATAGTCGGTGCGGGCATTGTTGGGGTCGTCCAGCATGACATAGACCAGGATCTCCGGGTCGTTGGCGGGCAGGACAGCCGCAAAGGATGCCACCTTCTTGTAGTCGCCGTCGGCGCGGCGGTCCATGTTCAGCTGTTCGGAGGTGCCGGACTTGCCGCCGATGCGGTAACCTGCAACGTAGGCGTTGCCGCCGCCGCCCTGGGTGCCGTCGCCCACCTCAAACTCCATGATCTGGCGGATGGTCTCGCTGGCGCTCTCGCTGATGACCTGACGGCGGACGTTGGTGCCGATCTCCTGCACCACATTGCCGTTCTGGTCCGTGATCTTATCCACCACATGGGGGGTGACCAGATAGCCGCCGTTGACTGCCGCCGAGACGGCGGTGCACACCTGCAGCGGGGTCACGGCCATGGCCTGACCAAAGGCGGAGGAGGCCAGCTCCACCTCGCCCAGACGGCTCTTGCTGTAATACTGCATGAAGCTGGTCTCATTGGGCAGGTCCACGCCGGTGCGCTCGGTAAAGCCAAAGGCATCAAAGTAATCATAGAACAGGCTGGAACCCACGCGCTGGCCCAGCTGGATGAGGTAGATGTTGCAGCTGTTGCGCAGGGCCTCGGCCAGATTCTGGGCCCCGTGCGCCTTTCTGCCGGCGCAGTGGTAGGTCTGCTTTGCCACGCTGTACGCGCCGGAGCAGTTCAGGGTGGTGTAATAGGTCGCCTTGCCGCTGTCCACACCCATGGCGGCGGTGATGACCTTGAACACGCTTCCGGGGTAGTACAGCTCGGTGATGGTCTTGTTCTTCCACTGGATATCCCGGTAGGTGCCGGTGTAGTCGGCCTCCGCATCCGCGATCTTCTGGCCGTTCTCGTCCCGCAGGTAGTTGCCATTCTCGTCTTTTTTGTAGATGGTGTACAGCTCCGGCTCGGCCTGTACCTGCTCCGTCAGGTAGGCCAGATTGGCGCTGAAATCCTGTGGGTCATTGGGGTCAAAGTCCGGCTTGGAGGCCATAGCAAGGATGGCACCGGTCTTGACATTCATCACAATGGCGCAGCCGCGGTTCTCAACGGTGTTGGCCGCCACGGCCTCGTTCAGGTAGCGCTCCACCACCTCCTGAATGTTCACATCCAGCGAGAGCACCAGATTGGAGCCGTCCTTTGCGGCGTAGGTGGTGGCGTTTTCATCGGCAATGGCGTTGCCGTAGGCGTTGCGCAGGGTGATGGTGCGGCCATTCACACCGGCCAGCGTGGACTCATAGGAGTTTTCCAGACCGTACACGCCCTGACCATCCGCATTGCAGAAGCCCAGCACGGCGGCGGCAAAGCGGCCGTAGGGGTAATCCCGCTGGAAGCCCTTGGAGGCCGACACCGACACCCGTCCCTTGCGGACAGTGGGGGTGCCGTCGTCGCTCTCCTGCTGGCCCAGACCCAGCTTGGCCAGGATCTTTTCCAGCGCACCGGCGGATTTTCCGCTCTTGCTGTGGGCCTTGTTGTAGGTCTTGACGTATTCCTCAATGGAGAGCTTGATGGCGTTGTTGACCTTGGTGGCCAGCACCTGATAGGAGCTTTCGTTTTGGGAGAGGGCATCGCAGACCGCCTGATACTGGGTCTGGTACTCTGCCGAAGCGGTGTCCACGCTGTCCAGACTCTCGCCGTCGCCCGAAAGCAGGCGGAGGGTGATCTGAGTGCAGACCTCCTTCATGGCGGCCTCATCGATGGTGCGGGTCTCCGCCTTGGTGTCCTGATCGGTGGTGGTGGTATACAGGGCCGTGCTGTAGGAGGGATCGGCCCAGATGGTCCAGACCACGCTGGTGGAGGCCAGCGTGATGCCGCCGGTGTCGTAGATCTCACCGCGGGTGGCCTGAATGGTGCTGTCCAGCAGCTGCTGCTCGGCGGCGTACTGGCGGTAGGTGGCACCGTCGCGGATCTGGATCTTGTACAGGCTGTAGATCACGGTCAGCGCGGCGGCCACCACAAGAAGCACGGCGGCACCAAAGCTGATATGACGCAGCCGGGCACTGAGCCGTGCGTGCGGGTCCGCACTGCGGCGGCGGGCACTGTTCTTTTTGGGATTGGAGGATGGTGTTTGCATTGCGTACTCCCGAAGAAAACCGAAAAAGCGTGCGCTGCCGCACGCTTTTCGTTGTTTGGTTTATTTTGCCGTTCTGACAGAGGCAAGAATGGTCATTGCCCCATCGTGGAGCAGATCCGACCACTGCCGCACAGCGGATGCCTTGCGCACCAGAACGCTGCCCTCATCCAGCCGGATGTAGGTGATCTGGCTCTGGTCGATCTTCATCAGCCCCAGGCGTGTGGCGGTCTCCTCAACACTTGTGATGTTGGTGCGGCTGTTCAGGGCACTGTTGTAGTATGTATACTGGCTCTGCTCGCTCACAAGCTCTGCCTTGGCGCTCTGGATCTGAGAATTCAGCTCCACCAGCTGTGCCTCGCTCCACAGCAGGCTCACCGCAAAGCCCACCAGCAAAGCCGCGCCCACCAGCTGCAGCGCGTGCTGCATGGCGGCCCGCACGGGGTTCAGCCGCTTTTTGCCACCCTTTTCTACCCGCAGCGGGACTTTGGGCTGTGCCTGCGGCGCTCTTCTGCGCCGGACCTCTGTCATATCGTATGCTGCCTGACCCATGGTGATCTCCTCCTCACATCTCCGGGGCTGTGCCGCCCTCAGATCTTTTCCAAAACCCGCAGGTGGGCCGAGCGGCTGCGCCGGTTCTCTTCCAGCTCCTGCGTGTTGGCTTCAATGGGTTTGCGTGTGATCAGCTTTGCCTTGGCCTTGCCGCCGCAGACGCACACTGGGAACTCCGGCGGGCAGGTGCAGGCGGTGGACCAGCGGCGGAACTTGTTTTTGACCAGCCGGTCCTCCAGCGAGTGGAAGGTGATCACGCAAAGTCTTCCACCCGGTGCGAGATGCGCAAAAATGGTGTCCAGCCCCTCTTCCAGTGCGTCCAGCTCATGGTTTACCGCAATGCGCAGTGCCTGGAAGGTGCGGCGGGAGGGGTTTTTGTTCTTCCGGCGCTCCGCCGGGGGCATGGCGCTGGCCACGATATCCGCCAGCTGCAAGGTCGTTTCAATGGGGGCAGTTTCCCGGGCTTCCACGATTCTGCCCGCGATCTGCCAGGCGAAGGGCTCTTCGCCGTAATCCCGCAGGATGCGGGCCAGCTCCTCCCGGCTCTCGCTGTTCACGAGATCGGCGGCCGTCTCACCCTCCTGGCTCATCCGCATGTCCAGCGGGGCATCCGCCCGGTAGGAAAAGCCCCGGGCCGCGTCATCCAGCTGATGGCTGGACACGCCCAGATCCAGCAGCGCGCCGTTGATCGTTTCAATGCCCAGCTGCTCCAGAGCTTGTCCGGCATAGCGGAAGTTGATCTGCACCACGGTGGCAGGCAGACCCGCCAGCCGGGCCCGGGCCGTCTGCACGGCATCGGGGTCCTGATCCAACGAGATGAGCCTGCCTCCCTGTTCACCGTTCAGCCGCAGGGCGATCTGGCGGGAGTGCCCCGCGCCGCCCGCCGTGCCGTCCAGATAGGTGCCCGCCGGGTCGATCTTCAGGCCGTCCAGGCACTCGTACAGCAGCACCGGGACATGCTCAAACGAGGCCGGGTCAAAGGGCTGTGCTGTTTTTTCTGTGTCCATGTTCCCAGCCTCCTTTCAAAACTCAGATAAGATCCTGCATCTGCCGCCCTTTTCTGCCCGGAGCTGCTGCCCGGGAAAGCGGCCTGCGGCCTGCCGGGAGTTTGTGGCCCGGTCAGCCTTGAGGATACAATTTTATTGTAACAAAACAGGCCCCTGATTGCAAGAGTTTCCCTTTTGTTTTTTCTCTCAAAATGTACCAAAAAAAGCCCCTGCAAGCCGTCGTTTTTGCTTGCAGGGGCCGGAAGCTCTCACCGGGAAATTTCACATTCCCGCATCAGAGCTGTTTCCGGGGGCTCTGGCGCAGGTTTGCACGGACATTTTTGACCTGTGCGGCGTTTTCCGCCATCGTCTCTTCCGTGGTCTTGAGCATATTATCACAGTAGTCGGTCACGGTCTGGCGGACAGTGCGGGCCTCAGTCTGGGCAGCGGAGACGATCTCTCCGGCGCGCTGCTGGGCCGCCTTGACGATCTCGGCCTCGCTCACCAGCACACGAGCGCGCTCCTCGGCCTTTTTTACAATGGCCTGTGCCTGTGCGTTGGCCGATTCGATGAGCTGGGCACGGTCGCTGACAATGGACTGGGCCTGCCGCAGCTCCACAGGCAGGTTCTGGCGGATCTCGTCCAGATAATCCCGGATCTGCTCCACATCCACGATGCGCTTGCCGCCCGAAAGGGGCATTCCGGCGCTCTCCTCCAGCGTATCCTCAATGGTATCCAAAAGCTCGTTTACGTTCATTCCGCATCTCCCTCTCCAGCGCTCTGCCGGGGCTTACCATACTTCCACAGCAGGACTTTGCCGTATTTATACTGTTTTTTCAGGGTCATGCCGCCCACCTCGGCAGGCAGCACCAGGCCGGTCTCACTCTCGCAGATCACGATGCCGCCCGGAGCCAGGCATTTGTCCACGCCGGGCAGGATCTTTTCCAGCGTGCCGGTGTGGAAGGGCGGGTCCAGCAGCACGATGTCGAACTGCTCATGGCAGGCGGAAAGATACCGTGCCGCCTCGCCGATGTTGACCCGGCTGCGGTCAAACACGCCGCAGTTCTTGCAGTTCTTCATCACGATGTTCACGGCCTCCCGGTTCTCGTCCAGGAACACGCACCGGGCCGCACCCCGGCTCAGGGCCTCGATGCCCAGCTGGCCGCTGCCTGCGTAGAGGTCGAGCACCCGGGCACCGGGCAGGTCGAACTGGACGATGCTGAACATGGCCTCCTTGACCTGATCCATCGTCGGGCGGGTGATCTCGGTGCCGGGCAGGGCTTCCAGCCTGCGGCCCCGTGCTTCTCCTGCAATAACGCGCATGTATCTGCCTCCTTCTCCCGCTGTCCGGGCCCCCTGCCCGGCCAGCAGCTGTTTCGTGTTTTCGTATCTCCATATTATCGTCAAAACGCAACTCTTTGTCAAGGGCACGCGTTGCACTCAGGGTGCAATTGTGCTAAAATCAGGGCAAAGCGCCCCATGTGCGGCGCGTTTTGCCAAAAAAGGAGAGTATCTGCTTATGAAAGTCCTGCTCATCAACGGCAGCCCCCACGAGAAGGGCTGCACCTATACCGCCCTGTCCCTGATCGCCGGGGAGCTGAACGCCAGCGGCATCGAGACCGAGATCCTGAACGTCGGCACAAAGCCGGTGGGCGGCTGCATCGGCTGCGGCGGCTGTGCCGCCGGTAAGGGCTGCGTGTTCGGCGGCGTGGTCAACGAGGCCATCGAAAAGGCCAAGACCGCCGATGCCTTTGTGTTCGGCACACCTGTCCACTATGCGTCCGCCTCCGGCAACATGACCAGCTTCATGGATCGTCTGGCCTACGCGGGCGGCAAGTATCTGGCCTACAAGCCCGCCGCCATCTGCGCTTCGGCCCGCCGCGCCGGCACCACCACCACGCTGGACCAGCTGGTGAAATACCCCGAGTTCTTCCACATGCCGCTGGTCAGCGGTTCCTACTGGCCCATGGTGCACGGCTCCAAACCCGAGCAGGTGCTAGAGGATGAAGAGGGCTGCGCCGTGATGCGGGAGCTGGGCCGCAACATGGCCTGGCTGCTCAAGTGCATCGAACTGGGCAAAGCAAACGGCATCACCCACCCCGAGAATCCCCGCCGCCCCATGACCAATTTCATCCGCTGAGTTTCCCCTCGCTCCCGCCTGCCCGGCGGGGGCTTTTTTGATTTTAACAGCTTTTTCTGCAAAAACGGAAAAAATAAGGGAGCGAGTGCTTTTTTCGTTCACAACTTTGTGGTAGCATAAGGGTAAGAATTTTTTGTGCAGAGCGATGGAGACAGGCTATGGAACACTACGATTGGAACGACGGCTGGCTGTTTGCCCCCACCTTTGATCCCGCCATCGTCCGCCCCGAATGCACCGGGGTGGAACTGGAGCCGGTGCGCTTGCCCCACACGGTCAAAACGCTGCCCTACAACTATTGCAACGAGAACGAATACCAGCGGGTGTCCGGCTACCGGCGGGAGTTTTTTGCGCCCAAAGAGTGGCAGGGCCGCACGGTACTGCTGACCTTTGGAGCTGTGGCCCACGATGCCACTGTGTTCTGCAACGGGCGGCGGGTGTTCCACCACGGGTGCGGCTACACCGCCTTTACTGTGAACCTGACCGAATCGCTGCTGCTGGGCCAAAAAAATGTGGTGGCTGTCCGGTGCGACAGCCGGGAGGACCTGAACATTCCTCCCTTCGGCGGGCAGATCGATTTTCTGACCTACGGCGGCATCTACCGGGCCGTCAGTCTGGACGTGAAGGAGCCCGCCTACCTGCGCGACATCTTCATCGAGGCGCAGGCCGAGGGCGATTTCCGCATCTATTCCTCCACGGTGGGCGAGACCATCGGCTGCACCCTGCAGGCCGAGATCCGCAGCCCCGCCGGGAGCAGAGCCCTGTACAGCGGTGAGCTCAGCCTGCCCATTGTGGGCACCCTGAACGGCGTGCACCCCTGGAGCGTGGAGCACCCCTTCCTCTATACCCTGACCGTCCGGCTCATCCGGCCAGGCACCAGCGGCCTGCCCGACCGGGTGCTGGACGAAAAGAGCACCCGGTTCGGCTTCCGCACCATCCAGTTCGTGGCCGGGGGCTTTTATCTGAACGGCCAGCGGGTGGAGCTGCGGGGCCTGAACCGGCATCAGAGCTACGCCTATCAGGGCTATGCCATGCCGGACAGCATTCAACAGCTGGATGCCCAATTGTTGAAAAAGCAGCTGGGCTGCAATGCAGTGCGCACCAGCCACTACCCCCAGAGCCCGGCTTTTCTGGATGCCTGCGATGAGCTGGGCCTGCTGGTGTTCGTGGAGATGCCCGGCTGGCAGCACATCGGGGATGAAGCCTGGCAGGCCCAGGCATTGCAGAACTGCCGCGAGATGGTCTGCCAGTGCCGCAATCACCCCAGCGTGTTCCTGTGGGGCGTACGGGTGAACGGCAGTTCCGACAACGAGGCCTTTTACAAGCGCACCAACGAGGCCGTCCATCGGCTGGACCCCACCCGCCCCACCGGCGGCGTGCGGATCGCCCGCAAGAGCCAGCTGCTCGAGGACGTTTATGCCTACAACGATTACTCCTACTCCGGCCGCGGCCCGGGCTGCGAGCCCCGGTCTGCCGTTACGCCCGATCTCCGCAAGGGCTACCTCATCAGCGAGTTCGGGGGCCAGCAGTTTCCGGCCAAAGCCTTTGACGACGAGCCGCACCGGCTGGCACAGGCTCTGCGCCATGCTGCCGTCCTCAACGATGCCATTGCCCAGCAGGGCGTGGCCGGTGCCCTTGGCTGGTGCATGGCCGATTACAACACCCACCGCGAGTTCGGCAGCGGCGACCGCATCTGCTACCACGGCGTGACGGACCTGTTCCGCAACCCGAAGCTCTCTGCCGCCGTCTACGCAAGCCAGAAAACGCCCCGCTCCCCTTCGGACGTGGTGTTCGAGGTCTCTTCCAACATGGCGCTGGGCGACCACCCCGGCGGCTTTGCCGGGGCCTGCTGGGTGTTCACCAACGCCGAGAGCGTCCGCCTCTACCGGGGCAACGATTTCATTGCCGAGTTCACCCCCGACCGCCGGGGCCGCTTTGCCGCCCTGCCCCACCCGCCCATCGAGATCCAGGATTTCGTCGGCTCCCTGCTGGAAAAGTATGAGGGCCTTGACCAGAGCACGGCCCCGCAGGTGGCGGCCATCCTCAACGAGATGCGCCGGGACGCGCTGAACCTTTCGCCTCTCTCCCGGGCGCGGATGCTCTCCCTGCGGCTGAGCGCAAACGACCTGCTCCGGATGTACTACAAATACATCGGCGTGCTGGGCGGGCCGTCCAGCGTCTACCGGTTTGAGGCAGTCTGGCACGGACGCACCGTCCGCACCGTGGTCAAGGAGCCGGTGCAGTCGGTCCGGCTGGAATGCGTGGTGCACAACCCCATCCTGACCGACGGCCCCACCTGGGACTGCGCGGCGGTCAGCCTGCGGGCCATTGACCAGAACGGCAACCTGCTGCCCTACTGCGGCGAGGCCGTTCAGCTCAGCGTGGAAGGCCCGGTGAAGATCCTGGGCCCGGCCATCGTCCCCCTGCGGGGCGGCATGGCGGGCACCTACCTTGCCACCACCGGTGAAGCAGGCCGTGCCGTGCTGCACTGCCGGATGGAGGGCGCGCTGGATGTGGAGGCCGCCCTGACTGTGCGCAAGCGCTCCGGTACAGAGAATGCCAATTAAATTTCGTCCTTTCATGGTAGATTTGCAATCTGTTCAAAGTTTTATCATGGTTGGCTGATATTCTATTGTTGTGAACAATCAAACGCCCTCTCTGTCCATGCGTCCGCGTGGCTGAGAGGGTTATTCTTGAGGACAAAGGACCGGAAATCTATGAGAGAGAAACTTCGTCAGTTTATGATCGGCCGCTATGGCACCGATGGCCTGAACCAATTCCTGAGCATTACCTCGCTGGTGCTGCTCCTCATCGCCATCATCAGCCGGGTCAACCTGTTCACCTATCTGGGCGCGGCCCTGCTGATCTTCTGCTACTACCGCACCTTCAGCCGGAACATCTCCAAGCGCACCGAGGAGAACTACAAGTTCTACACCCTGAAGGACCGGGTGGACAACAAGTTCAAGGGCTGGAAGGAGCAGTGGGCCAACCGCAAGGTCTATCACTACTACCGCTGCCCCCAGTGCCGCCAGAAGCTGCGCGTGCCCCGCGGCCGCGGCCGCATCCAGATCTCCTGCCCCCGCTGCGGCACCCAGTTCATCAAGAAGAGCTGAGCCATGTTCGGATATGTTATCCCGAATCAGGCCGCGCTCAGCCCGGAGGCACAGGCGCGGTACCGCGCGGCCTACTGCGGGCTCTGCCGCCGCATCGGCGCGCTGCACGGCACCCGGGGGCGGCTGACCCTGAGCTATGACCTGACCTTTCTGGATCTGCTGCTGTGCAGCCTGTACGAGGGCGAAAGCGCCTGTGCGGCAGGTTGTGACCACTGCCCCATCCACCCCATCCGGAAGGTGGAGTGGCGTTCCAGCGGCCCCACCGATTACTGCGCGGACCTGAGCGTGGCTTTGCACTACTACAACGCGCAGGACAAATGGAACGATGACCACAGCCTGCTGGGCCTGGGCTTTGAAACCCTGCTTGCTGCCCCCACGCAGCAGGCCGCTGCCCGCTGGCCCCGCCAGTGCAGTGCCATCCGCACCTGTCTGGATCGGCTGGCCCGGTACGAGGCCGAGGGCAGCGAGGATCTGGATGCCGTTTCCGGCTGCTTTGGGGAGCTGATGGCCGAGCTGTTCGATTACAGGCAGGACCACTGGTCCCCGGAACTGCGCAGCATCGGCTTCAATCTGGGCAAGTATATCTACCTGCTGGATGCCTACGACGACCTGGCCCGGGACGAGCGCAAGGGCGCATACAATCCCCTGCGCACCCTGAGCAGAGAGCCCGGGTACGAGGAAGAGATGCGTGAGATCTTTGAGCTGCTGCTGGCCAACTGCGCCCGCAGCTTTGAGCGCCTGCCCTGTGTGGAGAACGTTGACCTTCTGCGCAACATCCTGTATTCGGGCGTGTGGCTCAAATATCACTGCAAAAATGCAAAAAAGAAGGACAAAACCGCCTGATCCCGGCGGTTTTCCTTGATTTTTCCGTTCCAGTCCTGTACACTAAAGATTGCTTGTGCGGCACAATGGCCGCACAGATGGTAATAGAGACGTGAGGAAGTAGACCGATGAGAGACCCCTATGAGGTTCTGGGCATCCAGCGCGGTGCCAGTGAAGACGAGATCAAAAAGGCTTACCGTGCCAAGTGCAAGCGCTGGCACCCTGACCTGAACCCCAACGACCCCACCGCCGAAGAGCACTTCAAGGAGGTGCAGGCGGCATACGATGCCATCACCAAAGGCGAGACCGGCCCCCAGATGGGCGGCGGCTACGGCGGTGCCTACGGCCAGCAGAGCGGCCCCTCCTACGGCGGCTATCAGCAGGGGTACCAGCAGAACGGTTACTCCAACGGAGATTTCGGAGACTTCGGCTTCGGTTATGACCCCTTCGGGTTCGGATTCGGCTTTGGCGGCAATTATCAGCAGCAGCGCGGCCCCGGCTACAACGGTGCAGACACGCCTGAGATGCAGGCCGCACGCAACTTCATCGTCAACCAGCGCTACCCCGAGGCCCGCCGCGTGCTGGACGGCATCACCGTGCGCACCGCCCGGTGGTACTATCTCTCCTCGCTGGCCAATCAGGGCCTGGGCAACAGCATCGATGCCCTGCAGGATGCCCGCCGCGCCGCCCAGATGGAGCCCGGCAACACTGAATACCAGATGAACCTGCGCAATCTGCAGGACCCGGGCCGCACCTACCGCACCCAGACCACCTACGCCCAGCCCGGCGGCCTGATGCGCTGGTGCTGGAGCATGATCCTGCTCAACCTGCTGTGCAACTGCTGCTGTGGCGGCGGCTGGGGCTGGCGGTTCCGGATGTAAGCGCCAATAAGGAGTAAGAACAAACAAAAACCTCCCTGCCGGCGTGGCAGGGAGGTTTTTTGCTTATTCAGTTATTGGATCACGATCGTCCGGCTGATCTCACTGCTGGAGTAGTTTCCGGCGGCCTTGGCCGTCTGGACATACTCGCCGGGCTCGGTGGGGAATCCGCTCTGGGTCGTGCCCAGGAAATCGAAGAGACCGCTCTTCTTTTTATAGGTGTAGGTCACCTTGCCGCCCTCGACCACCTGACCGTCGCTTTCGACCACTGCGGTGACGTTGTAGTTCTGGGCCTCTGCCGCAGTCATGCTGGCGGGGAGCTCCTGTGCCCAGTAGACACGCACCCCCGCACTCTTGGGCTTGATGCGGAAGAACGCCATACCGGCGGTGTTCACATCACCGGATTCCAGCGCCACAGCACCGCCCACATAGCTTCCGGCTTCCGTAGGCTGCTCGTCCAGATAGATGCGGCTGAACACGCCCTCGGGCAGATATTTGCGGATGAGCTCCAGCGACAGCTTCATGCCGGTGGAGACATCCTTCAGCGTGGGGATGTAGAATTTCAGGACATCCATCACAGAGACCACTTCATCAGCCACCCGCAGCAGCACGCTCACGTCGTTGCCGTCGATCAGCTGCTTGATGTAGGCGTAGATGTTGAACTCTTCTTCCTGCTCAGGATTCGCCGACATCTTTTTCGGCAGGGGGATCATCTTGAGCAGGGTGCGGATCTTGCCCGAAAGGATCAGGGTCACATAGCCCTGCGCTTCGCCGCTGGTGCCCATCACCACGCCGATATACTGGGTATCTGCCGGGGTAGTCTGGACGCTCAGGGTAAAGGGGGAGCCATAGGTCAGATCCCCGTCTGCGGTCAGGCGGATCGAGACAACGCTGTTGGTCTCATCCACGCCTGCGGTGGTCAGGTCAGGCAGTTCGCTGCCCGCCGAAGCCGCCAGCGCCGGTGTGGCCGCCGCACTCAGGGCGAACACTGCCGCCAGCAGCAATGAGATCAGCCGTTTGGTTTTCATCAGCCAAAGACCTCCTTTTATATAGGTTCTTGTATCATGCAAAAATAAGGGTGCGGGGAACACACAGCACAGTGTTCCCGCACCCTCATTTTACCGCATTGTACCGTACAGGTCAATAACGGGATTCAAGTTAAATTTTGCTCAGCTGCGGGCCCTGGGCGGTATCTTTGACAGCCCAGCCCATCTCGGTGAGCTGTGCGCGGATGGCATCTGCAGCGGCCCAGTCCTTGGCCTTCTTGGCGGCGGCGCGCTTTTCCACCAGCTCCGTCACCTCAGCGGGCACCTCGTCCTTCTTGCGGTTGTACATCAGGCCCAGCACGCCGGTAATCTCATCGAACGCCTTGGCGGCAGCCTCCAGCGCAGCCTTGGAGGAGGCAGCGGACAGGGTGTTGATCTCCTTGACCAGATCGAACACGGCAGCCAGCGCATCGGGGGTGTTCAGGTCATCGTCCATGGCCTTGCAGAACTTGGCGCGGGCCTCGTCTGCCTTGGCGGTCAGGGTCTCATCGGTGCCGAACGCGGTCTTGCTCAGGGCAAAATCGAGGTTCTCGCGGCAGGTGTAAAGGCGCTCCAGGCTGTTCTTGCAGCTCTCGATGAGGTCCACGGTGTAGTTCAGGGGCATCCGGTAGCCTGCGGTCAGCATGAAATAGCGGATGGGCTCGTAACCGTAGAGGTCTGCCACATCGCGGACGGTGAAGAAGTTGTGCAGGCTCTTGGACATCTTCTGGTTATCCACGTTGATGAAGCCGTTGTGCATCCAGTAGTGGGCAAACTCGCAGCCGTTGGCGCACTCGCTCTGGGCGATCTCGTTCTCGTGGTGGGGGAAGATCAGATCCTGACCGCCGCAGTGCAGGTCGATGGTCTTGCCCAGATGGGTGCGGCTCATGGCGCTGCACTCGATATGCCAGCCGGGGCGGCCCATGCCGTAGGGGCTTTCCCAGGCAGGCTCGCCGGGCTTGGCAGCCTTCCAGACGGCAAAGTCGGCGGGGTCTTCCTTCAGGTCATCCTCCATCTGGCTGCGCAGCTCGCGGTTGCCGCTCTCCAGATCGTCCAGCTTGAGGTGGCTCAGCTTGCCGTACTCCGGGTCGCTCTTGACGCGGAAGTAGACATCCCCGTTCTTGGCAACGTAGGCATGGCCGGAATCGATCAGGTCCTTGACGATGTCCAGGATCTGCTGGATGTGCTCCGTTGCACGGGGCTGAACGGTGGGCTTTTTGCAGTTCAGACCGGCGGCATCCTTGAGGTACTCGGCCTCAAAGCGCTGGGCCACTTCCTTCATGGAGGTACCCTCCTCCTGGCCCTTCTTGATGAGCTTGTCATCAATATCGGTGATGTTGGAGACATAGATGACCTTGTTGCCGCGGTATTCCAGATAGCGGCGCAGGGTATCGAACACGATCAGCGGGCGGGCATTGCCGATGTGGATATAGTTGTAAACGGTGGGGCCGCAGACGTAGATGCGGTATTCGCCGGGCACCTGCGGCACAAACTCTTCCTTCTGGCGGGTCAGGGTGTTGAAAATCTGCATAAGAACTCTCCTTCTTGTAGGGCAAACAAAAGCCGCAGCAGAACCTCTCAGTCTCGCTTCGCTGACTTACGAAAACAGAGAAGTAAAAAAGCCCCCGATGTGATACAATCTCCCATATCACATCGAAGGCGGTTTTCAAAATCGCGGTTCCACTTCTGTTTGTCGCTCAAAGCCGATAACGGCGGCTGCCGCGCCGCGATACTCCCCCAGCAGGTTTCCCGCGGCGTGCTGTCCGGGCGCACTTCACACACGCTGCTGCAAACAGGCTCCCAGCCAACGGCCCGTTCTCTCTGTCCAGCTCACCTTTGCGCTACTCTGCCCGGGTAAACGCATTTTTCCTGATACATCTGTATTATAGCCGGGCCGGGGGGAGAAGTCAAGCAGAACGCAGGCGCCGGCATTTCAGCGGCAGCTCTGCGCCGATTCAATCAATCTCGTGCTTTTTACAGAAGTGCTTACTGGCAAAGTACATTCCCGCCCAGATGGCGATGGCAAGCACGAGGTAGAACGGGTTCTTCATGGCAGACACCAGCGACTGCCCGAAAAGGGCCATCATGGCCACCATCACGCCCTTGCCCAGCAGCATGGTGACAAGGTAGCGCTTCTCGTCAAAATCAGAGATGCCGAAGGCAAAGTGCATAAAGGACGAGGGCGTAAAAGGCAGGAGCGACAGCATGAACAGGGATGCGGTGTCGAACCGGCTGACCCATTGCTCCGCCTTTTGCAGCTTTGCCGAGCGGCGGGCAAATTTCCAGAAAAAACGCTTGACGACACGCCGCCAGAGCAGGAACATCACAGTGCCGCCCAGCATCACCCCGGCCCAGCTGTACACAAAGCCCAGAAGGCCCCCGTGGGCCGCAACATTCAGCGCCACAATGGCAATGAGCGGCAGCGGCGGAAAAAAGGATTCCACCATCGCAAGGATCACGGGCGCAATGGGGCCAAGGCCGCCAAAGCCTTCCAGCAGGGCCTTCCAGAATTCCAGCGTTCCCAGCTGGTGGAGCCAGCCTATCATCGTCATTTCCATCCCGCGTGTTCCTTCCCTCTCATTTTTCTTTAGTATATCCGGTTTCTATGACACGCCCGTGAACAAAATACGAGCTTTTTTTGTCCTATCACCTATACTACGAGACTGCGGGGGCCTTTCCTGCACAGGGCGGGGATCTTTATGCTTTTCCGGCGGCTTCAGCGGCGGCCTTCTCAGCCCGGGCCTGCATCCGCTCGATCTGCTGGGCGCGCATCCGCTCCCAGCGGGCAAGCCCGGCTTCGTCCGGGATCTGGACGCAGCGGGCAAAGCTCCAGTGCAGGCCGTCCCGCCGGGCCAGCTTATAGCGCTGGAATACGCCCTTTCCGGCCTCATTGCCGGTACCGGCGCAGGCAGGGCAGACAGACAGAGTATACCAGCCGCTGTTGCCCTTTTTCAGCCAGATATCGTCCGGCTGCAGATCCCCGCCGCACACCGGGCAGCTGGCAGTGATGATCTTTGGGTCGCTGCGCCAGGTGGACTGCTCCACATAGCCGCGGAACACCCGGAAGTCCCGGTAATCGCCGGGGGCGGGGCAGAGGCTTGCCCGCAGGGATTCCTCCTCGGTGGGGTAGGCCGCCAGACCCGCCCGCAGGTCAAGCTTGCGGCAGACATCGGCGGTGTAAAGGGTATCGGACAGGGCATCGTGGAACGGGCGCTCCATCGGGATGCCCATCCGGGTCACAACGCTTTCCAGCGTCATGCCCTCGCCCTCCTTGCGGGGGTGCTCCCGCAGGAAGATCTGCTGCAGATCATACCACTGGGTGGGGCGGCTCTCGTCCAGATTGCAGAGGAAAAGGTTCTGCTTGAGCACCGGCACGTCATCCATGCCCCACTCGGCAAACTCGGCATCCGGGCCGCACCACTGCATAAAGCGGCGCAGCCCCTGCACGATGGGCTCGCCCCGGTCCAGGTCGGCCTGGGTCAGGCCCGTCACCTTGGCGATGTGGTGCTGCAGGGTGCGGAAAATGCGGGGCCGCAGGTGGATGGAAAAGGTATCCAGCACGTTGGCATCCTCGTCGATCTTCACCGCGCCGATCTCGATGATCTCGCCCCGGAAGGTCTGCTGCACGCCATGATAATTAAAGGTGTACGGCTTATAGCCGATGTTCCATTCCAGATCAAATAAAACCAGATTGCGTGGCATTGTTGTTTGTGTTCCTCTCAGTTCAGGATAAATTTTTCGATGGCCTCGGCCACGCCGTCGTGGTTGTTGTCGGCGGCGGTGACGTAATCGGCCACAGCCTTGACGGCATCCTCGGCATTCTGCATGGCAACGCCCACCCCGGCATAGGAGATCATGGAGCGGTCGTTCAGGCCGTCGCCGCAGGCCATCAGGTTCTCCCGGGTCAGGCCCATCCGCTCCAGCAGGGCGGCAAGGCTCCTGTCCTTTGCCACGCCCAGCGGCACGGCCTCGATGAAGAAGGGGCTGGAGGGGTACAGGTCGATCCGGCCCGCAAACTGCTCCTTTCCGGCGGCACAGACAGCATCCCGCCGGGCAGGGTCAAGGGTGATGAGCATTTTGCAGATCGGATAGTCCACATAGGAGGCAAGATCATCCACATGGATCATCGGCAGCTTTGTGGTAAAGCACTCCTTGTTTGCCCACACGTCCTGATCCCGCTCACACACGATGCCCTCGCTGTTATAGGTCAGGATGGCCACGTCCTGCCGGGCTGCAAATTCGCAGAGCTCCGGAACGAACTCCGCTCCCAGCTGCACCTGATACAAAGCCTCGCTGGTCACGCAGTCCACGATTTTGCCGCCGTTGTAGGCCAGCACACAGCCGCCCTTTTTGTCCAGCCCCAGCTCCTTTGCCAGCGGCAGAATGCCCGCTGTGGGGCGGCCGGAGGCCAGCACGATGGTCACGCCCTGTGCGGCGGCGGCATCCAGCGCCGCGCGGGTGCGGGGGGTAACGATCTTTTCGTCATTGGTCAGGGTGCCGTCCAAGTCCAGAGCCAGCACCCGGATATTCGATCTTGCCATGATTTTTATTCCTCGTTCTCAGGCAGGGGCTTCCCGCCGGATATTTTATTACTTACCCATCTATTTTACAATGCTTTCCCTTTTCTGTAAAGCAGGAAACTTGTCCCCCGCCCAGAGACAAGCAAAAAAGCCGCCCGGCGAGCAAAACCGGACGGCTGAGAAGGAAGAAAACGCTGTGTTACAGGATGTCGATGTATTCCCCGGCCAGCGCCTTGTTCATGCTGCGGACGGCGCAGAACTTGCCGCACATGGAGCAGGTGTCGCTGTGGTCATCCTCGGGCAGGCGGGCATCCCGGATGGCCTTGGCGGTCTCGGGGTCGAGAGCGCAGGCGAACTGGGCATCCCAGTCCAGCACGCGGCGGGCATCGCCCATCTTGTCGTCGATATCCCGGGCATGGGGGATGCCCTTGGCGATATCGGCTGCATGGGCGGCGATCTTGGAGGCCACGATGCCCTGCTTCACATCGTCCACGTTGGGCAGAGCCAGATGCTCGGCGGGGGTGACATAGCACAGGAAGGCTGCACCGCTCATGGCGGCAACGGCACCGCCGATGGCAGCCGTGATGTGGTCATAGCCGGGGGCAATGTCGGTGACGAGGGGTCCCAGCACATAGAAGGGAGCGCCCATGCAGATGCTCTTCTGCACCTCCATGTTGGCGGCCACCTGATTCAGGGGCACATGGCCCGGGCCCTCCACCATGACCTGCACGTTGTGTGCCCAGGCACGCTTGGTCAGTTCGCCCAGACGCACCAGCTCTTCGATCTGGCAGACATCGGTGGCATCGGCCAGGCAGCCGGGGCGGCAGGCATCGCCCAGCGAGATGGTCACGTCGTGCTCGGCGCAGATCTCACAGATCTCGTCAAAGTGCTCGTAGAAGGGGTTCTCGTTGCCGGTCATGCTCATCCAGGCGAACACCAGAGAGCCGCCGCGGCTGACAATGTTCATCTTCCGCTTGTGGGTGCGGATCTGGTCAATGGTCTTGCGGGTGATGCCGCAGTGCAGGGTGACAAAGTCCACGCCGTCCTCAGCGTGCAGGCGCACCACATCGATGAAGTCCTGCGCGGTCAGGGTGGCAAGGTCGCGCTGATAGTGGATGACGGAATCGTACACGGGCACAGTGCCGATCATCACAGGGCACTCGTGGGTCAGCTTCTGGCGGAAGGGCTGGGTGTTGCCATGGCTGGACAGGTCCATGATGGCTTCCGCGCCCATATTGACAGCGCTCATCACCTTTTCCATCTCCACGTTGTAATCCTTGCAGTCGCGGGAAACGCCCAGGTTCACGTTGATCTTGGTGCGCAGCATGGAGCCGATGCCCTCGGGGTTCAGGCAGGTGTGGTGCTTGTTGGCGGGAATGGCCACCTTGCCCTCAGCCACCAGCTGACGGATCTCCTCCGTGGTGCGGTATTCCTTTTTGGCCACGATCTCCATTTCCGGCGTGACGATGCCCTTGCGGGCAGCGTCCATCTGTGTGGTGTAGTTCTGCATGGTACTTTCCTCCAAATGTTTCTTTTATCTTGAACAGCGCTTTGCGCGCTGAACGTACCGGAAATAGGTTTTTGCGCAGCCTTTCCTCTGTGCGCAATTGGCTCCCCCTTTGGGGGAGCTGGCATCGCGCCAGCGATGACTGAGAGGGCGAGCCGCCTTACAGCTGCTCCGCCAGTGCCTTCAGCTCCCTGCACTCGGCCTCGATGTCCTCCGCGCCGAAGATCGCACTGACAAGGGCCACACCGTTCACGCCGGTGCCCTTGAGCCGGAGCAGGTTCTCCTTGTGGATGCCGCCGATGGCCACAACGGGGATGTCCACGGCATCGCAGATGGCTTTCATCATGCCCTCGGGCAGAACGTCCACGTCTGCCTTGGTGTGGGTAGAGAAAGCAGCACCCACGCCCAGACAGTCGGCACCGTGCCGGACGGCCTCCAGGGCCTCCTCCACGCTGTGGACGGATACGCCGATCATCATCTCATCGCCCACGCGCTGGCGCACCTGAGCAGCGGCCATATCTTCCTGCCCCACATGGATGCCCTCGGCGTGGCAGCGGATGGCAATGTCCACGTTATCGTTGATGAAAAAGGGCACATTGTATTTTTTGCACAGATCGTGGAGCTCAAACGCCTCCTTCAGGAAGGCTTCCTCGTCCAGCTCCTTTTCCCGCAGCTGAACACAGGTCACGCCGCCCTTCAGGGCGCTCTCCACCTGCTGATAGAGGGTCTGGTCGCCCACCCAGGCACGGTCGGTGACGGCGTAGAGCCGCATATATTCTTCAGCGCACTTCATACTTGGCACCCTCTTCCAGCTGAGCCGGAGTCATATTGTAAATGGCATCAATGATGTAATTGCGGTAAGTTGCGTTGCCGTCCAGCGGGGTCAGCCGTGCATGGGCGATCTCGCCCGCAAGGCCCATGGCGCAGACGGCGGCAGCCGCAGCCTCCAGCGGCTGGCTGGGGTTGGCGGTGATAAAGGCCGCCGTCAGGGCAGAGAGCTGGCAGCCCGTGCCGGTGATGGCGCTCATCATCGGGTGGCCGTTGCGGATGCAGTAGGCTTTTGCCCCATCGGCCACGATGTCAATGGCACCGGTAATGGCCACAACAGCACCGGTCTTTGCGGCAAATGCCTTGGCAAAGGCCACCGCGCCGTCCAGATTTTCCTCGGTGACCCTGTCGGCCACATCAGCATCCACGCCCTTGGTGGTGCCCGCACCGGAAGCCAGTGTCTTTACCTCGGAGATATTGCCCCGGATGACCGTGAACCGCACCTCGTCCAGCAGGCGGTAGGCCGTCCCGGTGCGCAGGGCGGAAGCGCCCGCGCCCACAGGGTCCAGCACCACGGGGTGGCCCAGTGCATTGGCCTTTTTGCCCGCCTTGAGCATGGATTCAATGGTGCGGCTGTTCAGGGTGCCGATGTTGATGTTCAGCCCGCCGCAGATGGTGGTGATATCCTCCACCTCGGCGGCATCGTCGGCCATAATGGGCGAAGCACCGCAGGCCAGCACCATATTGGCGCAGTCGTTCACGGTGACGTAGTTGGTGATATTATGGATAAGGGGGCTTTTGGTGCGGACATTGGCAAACTGCTCTGCAAACATGACGCACCCCCGTCAGGAAAGGCTGCTCTGCATGGAGCGCAGGGCACCGGAGTGCTGCAGGCTGTACACCAGCACGCCCGCAATGACCGCACCCACAGCGGTGGAGATGAGGAAGGGCACGATGTAGGCATAGAACGCGATGTCACCGGCGCTCTTGCCCATCAGGCAGATGGCCACCGGGTAAGCGCACAGGCCGCCCAGAATGCTGGTGCCGAACACCTCGCCCACCAGGGTGGCGATCAGGTTTTTGGTCTTTGCGTAGACCAGGCCGCAGAGCAGGGCACCGAACATGCTGCCCGGGAAGGCCATCAGACTGCCCAGACCCAGGATATTGCGGAGCAGCGAAGCCACAAAGGCCACGCCCACGCCCCACCAGGGGCCCAGCAGCACGGCGCAGAGCACATTGACCATGTGCTGCACGGGGGCGCACTTGCTGCCGAACATCGGGAAGCTGAACACACTGCCCACCACGCACAGGGCGCAGAACATTCCAGCGAGAGCCAGCTTTTTCACAGAGAATTTTTTCATTGGAAACTCCTCTTTCTCAAAAAGCGGTCGAGGCTTGCTGGCCTCCTCTCACGCCGGAACACGGCTTCCCATCGCAGTTATTTCAAGGCTCAGGGCGCTCCCCCTCAGCCCGGAGCCGCCCGTTGCGGCGGCTTGCGGCAACAAAAAACAGGAGACACCACAGCGGTGCCTCCTGCAAAAAATCATTTTCCTATGACTTCCTACGGCGGCATTATCCGCATCAGGTCAAGGGTCGAAGTTTGGTTACTTCCTCTCAGCCCGCCTCACGAGCTCCCCTGTGTTTTGTTTTTCGTAGGGTATTGTACACCCGCCGGGGCAAAAAAGCAAGAACAAGTTTTTCTTTCGCCTTTTTGCCAAATCGCTTTTACAATTTTCCGGATTATGTTATACTTGTCCCAAATTTCGCAGCGCCCGGGGGAGCCATTCCCCGCTTTGGGGCACTGCCCGGCACAAAAGGAGATTGAAGTTATGGGTCTCATCAAAGCAGCCATGGGCGCGGCATCCGGCGTGATGGGCGACCAGTGGAAGGAATATTTTTATTGTGACGCTCTGCCTGCGGAGGTACTGGCCGTCAAGGGCCAGAAGCGGACCAACGGCCGCTCCGCCAACCGGCACGGCAGCGAAAACGTCATCTCGGACGGCTCTGTGATCGCCGTGGCCGACGGCCAGTGCGTGCTGATCGTGGAGCAGGGCAAGGTGGTGGACCTCTGCGCTGAGCCCGGCGAGTACACCTACAGCACCGGCACCCAGCCCTCCCTGCTCAGCGGCGGGCTGAAGAACATCGACAGCGTGTTTGCCGAGCTGGGCAAGCGGTTCAGCTTTGGCGGGCAGGCCGGTTCCGACCAGCGCATCTACTATATCAATACCCGGGAGCTCACCGGCAACAAGTACGGCACCCCCAACCCGGTGCCCTTCCGGGTGGTGGACCAGCGCGCCGGTATCGACATCGACATCGGCATCCGGTGCTTCGGCGAGTACAGCTACCGGGTGGTCAACCCCATCCTGTTTTACACCAATGTCTGCGGCAATGTGGAAAACGCCTACACCCGCGACGCGCTGGACAGCCAGCTCAAGACCGAGCTGATGACCGCCCTGCAGCCCGCCTTTGCCCGGATCAGCGAGCAGGGCATCCGCTACTCCGCCCTGCCCGGCCACACCGCCGAGCTGGCCGAGGCCCTGAATCAGGAGCTGAGCGCCAAGTGGAGCAGACTGCGCGGCATCGAGATCGTCTCTCTGGGCGTTTCCGGTGTCAAGGCCAGCGAAGAGGACGAGCAGATGATCAAGGAGCTGCAGCGCAGTGCGGCCTTTATGGACCCCACCCGCGCCGCCGCGCATCTGGTGGGCGCACAGGCCGCCGCCATGCAGGCTGCCGCCTCCAACACCGCCGCCGGCCCCGCCATGGCCTTTATGGGGATGAACCAGGCCGCTGCAGCGGGCGGTGTCAACGCCCGGGATCTCTACCAGATGGGCGGCCAGCAGACCGCCGCGCAGCCTCAGGCCGCACCGGCCGCTGGCTGGACCTGCAGCTGCGGCCACACCGGCAACACGGGCAAGTTCTGTGCCGAATGCGGCAAGCCCCGGCCCGAAGCCCCGGCTGTCTGGGTATGCAGCTGCGGTGCAAAGAACAGCGGCAAATTCTGCTCGGAGTGCGGCAGACCCCGGCCCGCCGCCAAGTGCGCCAACTGCGGCTTTGTGCCTGCCGACCCGGCCAACCCGCCCAAATTCTGCCCCGAGTGCGGCAAGCCCTTTGGGGCCTGAGAGGGGTCTGACGCATGGCTGAAAAGACAACGAATTATCAGTGCCCGGCCTGTACCGGCCCCCTGCACTACGATGGTGCCAGCGGCAAGCTGGTCTGCGATTACTGCGGCTCGGCCTACGACGTAAAGGACATCGAGGCCCGCTACGCCAAAAAGCAGGCCGCTGCCGACACTGCCGCCGAGGGCGATGCCAAAAAAGCCGCCCGCCTGCCCCGGCAGGACAGCCCGGTGTGGAGCGAGGCCGAGGCGGAGGGCCTGAACAGCTACTCCTGCCCCACCTGCGAGGCCGAGCTGGTCTGTGACGAGACCACCGCCGCCACCACCTGCCCCTACTGCGGCAACCCCACAGTGCTGGGCGGCAAGCTCTCCGGCAAGCTGAAGCCGGAGTACATCCTGCCCTTCAAGCTGGACAAAAAGACCGCCATCGCCCAGCTGACCAGATATTACAAGGGCAAGGCCTTCCTGCCCAAGGCGTTCAAGAGCCAGAACCACATCGCAGAGATCCAGGGCGTATATGTTCCCTTCTGGCTCTACGATGCCAAGGCCGACGCGCGCGGCCGGTACGAGGGCCAGAACTCCGAGAGCCACCGCGAGGGTGATTACATGGTGACCACCACCCAGCACTACGATGTACGCCGCGAGGGCTCGGCCGCCTTTACCAAGGTGCCGGTGGATGGCTCCAGCAAGATGCCCAACACCCACATGGATGCCATTGAGCCCTTTGATTACGGTGACCTGAAGCCCTTCTCCACGGCCTACCTGCCCGGCTATCTGGCCGACCGGTATGACGAGGATGCCGATGCCTGTGCCGAGCGCGCCTACCGCCGGATGTACAACTCCACGGCCGATGCGCTCCACGCCACCACCGGCGGCTACAGCGAGATCCACCCCATTTCCGAGAACATCAACGTGGATATGACCCACGCCCACTACGCCCTGCTGCCGGTCTGGATGCTCCACACCCGGTGGAAGGACAAGGACTTCCTGTTCGCCATGAACGGGCAGACCGGGCGGCTCATCGGCGACCTGCCGGTGGACAAGAGCCGGGTGGCCGCGTGGTTTGCGGGCATCAGCCTGCCCCTGATGGCAGTGCTGGCGTTCCTGCTGTTGTTATAAGGGGGTGGCAGAATGAAACACACTGCAAAACGCTTTGCCGCCCTGCTGGCCGCTCTGGTGCTGGCGCTCTGCCTGAGCATCCCCGCCTTTGCCGCCGCACCGCTGGTGCGGGACGAGATGGGCCTGTTCGATGCGGATACTTACAGCCAGCTGGAAGCCTCTGCCGAAGCCGCCAGCGACGGCCACGACTGCGACGTGTATTTTCTGGTGGTGGACAGCATCGGTGACACCGACCAGCGCCAGTACGCCAAAGATTACTACCTTGCCAACAGTCTGGGCAGCGGCTCTGAACAGAGCGGCATCCTCTTCCTGCTGGCAGTCGGCTCCCGCAAGTATGTCACCATCACCTACGGCGGCGGCGTGACAGCCTTTACCGATTACCGCATCGAGCAGATCGAAGATACCGTTGTTCCCTATCTCTCGGACGACGACTGGGCCGAGGCCGCCTCCGAGTACCTCTCCATGTGCGCCGACACACTGGATTTCTACGCTGAGCACGGCGAGCCTCTGGATGTTGACAACGATACCAGCGGCTGGCCCATCCTGCTCCTCATCGTCATCGGCGTTCCCATGATCATTGCCGGTATCGTCTGCGGCGTGCTGTACAGCCAGATGAAAACAGCCCGGCTCAAGACCGAGGCCAACGATTACATCGGCGCAGGCTTAAAGCTGCGGGTGCAGGTGGACAACTACACCCACACCGACCGTGTGCAGGTCTACGACCCGCCCCACGAGGAGAGCAGCAGCTCCGGCGGCTCCTCCGTGGACAGCGACGGCTTTGGCGGCTCCTCCGGCGGCTCGTTCTGAGCGCCCTTTTCTCCAGCAATAAACCACCGGTTCTGCCGGTGGTTTTCGCTTGTTTTTATTTCCGTGCAACTTGCAAAAGAAAGGAAACCCAACGAATGTCAAAGAAGATCACCGCCCTGATCCCCGGAGCCGCGCTGGCACTGGGCATCGCCTGCATCGCCAAGTGGCTGGAAACGCTGGAAAGCAGCGCCGGGCATCAAATTCACCTCTAAGAAGGTCCTGAAATTCGCCATTGTCCTTCTGGGTGCCAGCCTGAACATCCGCACCGTGCTGACCGTGGGCCGTTTTTCGCTGACGGTCATGCTCTTCACCCTGGCCACCTGCTTTGGGCTGGGCGCGCTGATCGGCAGAGCGCTCGGGCTCAACTGGAAAACCAGCAGCCTGATCAACGCCGGAACCGGCATCTGCGGCGGCTCTGCCATTGCCGCCATTGCACCGGTGATCGAGGCCGATGACATGGACATCGCCTACGGTATGTCCGCCACCTTCCTGTTCGATACGGTGATGATCGTTGTGTTCCCGCTCCTTGGCCGGTGGCTTGGGCTTTCCGATGCCGCATTCGGTCTCTGGGCCGGTACGGCGGTCAATGATACCTCCAGCGTTGTAGCCACCGGTTACGCTTTCAGTGAAGCAGCCGGTGACTTTGCAACGATGGTCAAGCTGACCCGCACGCTGGCGATCATTCCGGCTGTTCTGGTCTTTGCCGCCATCAACCTGCACCTGAAAAAGAAAGAGAGTGCTCAGGCCAACGGTGTCAAGGTGCGCATCCGTTCCATTTTCCCCTGGTTCATCCTTGCGTTCCTTGCCATGTCCCTGCTGACCAGTCTGGGCCTTCTGCCCGCCGGGCTGGTTTCCGGCCTGAAGACCATCAGCAAGTTTCTGATGGTCGCGGCTCTGGCGGCCATTGGTCTGAACACGAACTTTAAATCGCTCTGCCGTTCCGGCGCAAAGCCCATGCTGCACGGCTTCATCATCTCCACATTGGTCGTTCTGGTCGCCATTGGTGTTGAGTACATGATCGGCATTGCACCCTACGGCACACTGTAACGCTCCTGCCAGCTGAATTTTCCCACAAAGAAAGAGCAGTGCTCTCCAATGGGTCCACCCACCGGAAGCACTGCTCTTTTATTGTTCCACTTTGCTCCACAAACGCGAACTTGTCGGGGCAAAGCCCCTCCATCTTGCTACGCAAGACCGTTCTGTCGCTTAAAAGCCCCACTGGGGCTTTCATTGTTCTGCTTCGCTCCACAAACGCGAAGTTATCTGGTTGATGCCATTTTATCAGTCGGCCATGATCTCCTGAGAGCCCCATAGGAGATTAAGAAGTTCGCAAGCCAACCAGCTGGTACAGCAAGCCAGACAAAGGCAATGCCGAAACGCGGTGCACAGATCAGGGCAACGGACAGACGAATCGCAAGGTTCACCATGTTTGCAACGAGGAACGGACGCATAATTCCGAGACCGCGAAGAACTCCATCGGTTGCCATCTTGATACCCATGAAGATGAAAAAGTAACCAAGCCATCTCATATAATCACCAGACACCTGATAGGCCAACGCCGTTCCGTCTTTTCCCAAGAACAGCGAGGAAATCTGCGTGTGCAGCGCTTCAATGACCACAAACGCAATGGCTGCAAAGCACAGATCCAGCACCAGTGCAGCGTGGTACCCTTTTTTGATGCGTTGGGGCTTGCCTGCGCCAAGGTTTTGGGAAACAAACGGCGAAACCGCATTGCCGATGGAGACAAAAATCAAAGAGAACACATTCTCTACTCGCATCGTCGCCGAATAGCCTGCCAGCGCCTGTGTGCCGAATGGATTTACAACTGCCTGCACAATCAGCATACCGATGGACACCGTAGACTGCTGAAGAATCGACGGCACGGCAATTTGCAGCATGGATTGCAGCCCCTGCCAGTCAAATCGTTGAAATGGGCTCTCGTATCGCCGCATCCGATGAAGAAAAATCAGAAAGGAAAATATGGCGGAAATGCCTTGGGCAATCAAGGTTGCAAGAGCGGCACCGAACACGCCCAGACCAAGCCCAGCAACCATCCAAAGGTCCATAAAAATATTCAGGACAGAAGAAAAAATCAGGAGTGCCAAGGGAATTCTTGATTCACCGATTGAGGTGAACATGTTGGAGAGAATGTTATACATAAACAAGAACGGAAAGCCCGCAAAATAGACCCGCAGATACAGCACCGCCTCATCCAGAATGTCGGGAGGGGTTTGCAAGCCCCGCATCATCGGAAGGGAAAAGCATAAGCCAAAAACGCCAAGGACAATGCTCAGAATCAAAAAGCTGAGCAAGGACGTTGACACAATGGTTTTCATTTTGCCATATTCTTTGGCACCGAAATAGCGGCTCACCAGCACACCGGCACCTACGCCGGCTCCCAGTGCCACACAAATGAACACATTGGTCAATGCTGCACAGGCACCGACAGCTGCAAGTGCAGAAGAACCAACAAACTGGCCGACAATAATGGAGTCGGCCATATTGTATATTTGCTGAAAAAAACTCCCAAGAATCATCGGCATTGCAAAAACCGTCAACGCTTTGAGGGGCGCATCGGTTATCAAATACTCATCTTTCGACATTCTCATATTCCTCCATGGTATCTTGTATCGTGGTATCCCATTCACTTACCTTCTCAAATTCGCGTTTGTGGAGCGAAGCAGAACAATGAAAGCCCCAGTGGGGCTTTTAAGCGACAGAACGGTCTTGCGTAGCAAGATGGAGGGGCTTTGCCCCGACAAGTTCTGAGTCGTTGAACTGAGCCGAGTATACCACACTCTTCCCACAAATACTACCACACAAAAAACTCCCATGCTCACATCGGAAGATGCTGTGCATGGGAGTTTTTGCTGCGCCTGTTACGGCGTATTGTTACTTATTGAAGGTCTCCTCGTTCAGCAGGCCCTCGCTCTTGGCAACGCAGATGCTGGCAACTGCATCACCCACCACGTTCAGGGAGGTGACCAGCATCTCGATGGGGCGGTTGATGGCCAGGATCAGGGAGTAGGCCAGCAGAGCGCCGTCGTTGACGAAGCCCATGCCGGACAGGATAGTGAACAGGATGACAGCCCCAGCGCCGGGAGCGGCGGGGGTGCCCACAGATGCCAGCAGGGCCAGCAGGGCGACCACGACCAGCTGGCCGGGCGTGACGGTGTAACCGGCACAGCCTGCAATGAACACGGTGGCAATGACCTGCATGATGGCGGTGCCGTCCATGTTGATGGTCATGCCCAACGGCAGGACGAAGGAAGCGATGCTCTCATCCACGCCGAACTCTTCCTCGCACACCTTGATGTTCAGGGGCAGGGTGGCGGCGCTGGAGGAGGTGGAGAAGCCGAACACTGCCACGTTGGCGATCTTGCGGATGAAGGTAAAAGGGTCCAGCTTGGCACCCAGTGCAATGACCAGCGGGTAGGCAATGATCAGAAAGGCCAGCAGCAGGACCACCGTGACCACCACATAGACCAGCGCGGGCTTAAGGTAATCGATGCCGTAGATGGCGAAGGTACGGGTCAGCAGCACAAAGACTGCAAAGGGGGCAAAGTTGCTGACGATGAAGTTCAGGAACACGACCACCACATCGTTGACCTCGCCCAGCAGGCGGCGCAGGGTCGCGGTGCGGCTCTCGCCCAGGGTGTTCATGCTCAGGCCGATGGCCACTGCCAGGAACACGCTGGAAAGCACAGCGCCATTGCTGCCAAAGGCAGTGATGATGTTGGAGGGGATGATGTTCAGCACCACGTTCAGGGGGTTGGAACCGGTGGAACCGCTGGCTTCTGCCAGACCCTCGATGCGGGTGTTGAACAGGCCCATGGAGTAGGTGCCGTAGCCCACACAGCCTGCCAGCAGCAGCGCCAGGAAGGAGCACAGCAGGAACCAGAACAGGGTCTTTGCGGAAATGCGGCCCATGGTGCGGGTGTCTGCAATGCTGCCGATGGCCAGCGAAATGGAGGTAAAGACCATGGGGATGATCACCAGCTGCAGCGCCTTGATGAAGAGCTGGCCGATGATGTAGAAGATGCCAAAGGAGCGCTCAGCGCCCTCGGCGGTGATATCCTGGAACAGCAGGTTGTTGATGGTGGTCCAGGTCTGTGCCTGACCGCTGGCGTTCAGATGCTCCCGCAGGAACATAAAGGCCAGACCGGCCACCAGGCCGCAGACCAGAGAGATCGCCATGCGTTTTGCAAGGGATAATTCGTGCTTCTTTTTTGTTTCCATATACTTTTCCTCTCACAGTACCGGTTTTTGGCTCACACTTTGTCTACTCTAGCACAACTTCCCCTGCAATGCAAGAGAAAATCACGCAAAATACAGCTTTTTTGCAAATAAGTACGACTTTTCTCCGCAAAAATCCCCCGAAAGCACTCTGCCTCCGGGGGATCTGCTCACTTATTTCTTGAACTTGAACACCGGCGTGCCAGCGGCAGCATCGCCGTTTGCAACAACACTGATCTCCGGCAGGTCATCACTGTTGGTCACGATGAGGGCCGTTGCAGTGGGGTGGCCTGCGGCGCGGATGGCTTCCAGATCCACCTTCAGCAGCGGGGTGCCGGCCTTGACCTTGGCCCCTTCTTTGGTCAGGGAGGTAAAGCCCTGTCCCTTCATCTCCACCGTGTCCATGCCGACATGGATCAGCAGCTCAATGCCGTCATCGCTCATCATACCAACGGCGTGCAGGCTTTCGGGCACCTGCGTAACGGTGCCGTCAAAGGGAGCATAAACGGTGTCGCCGGTGGGCTCCACGCCGCAGCCGGGGCCCAGGATCGCAGAGGCAAAAGTCTCGTCGGGCAGCTGCTCCAGCGGGATCACCTTACCGTCAATGGGAAGCATGACCGTCATCTTCTGGCCGGAAAATTTCGTCTCGGATGCGGCCTTGCCGCCAAAAAGCTTGTCAAAAAAGCCCATAATACAAACCATCCTTCCACGGTACACAAAGTGCAGTCTTTATCCAGTTAAGAATAGCATATCCGCGCAGGAAATACAATCTGCATCCTGCACAAAGAGATGCACCGCCATTTGGCAGGTGTGCCCTTACATCAGCTCCAGCAGCTGCTCCACCTCTTCCATCCGGGTGGCCCAGCTGGTGGCAATGCGGACAACGGTGTGGGTATCATCGTACTTCTCCCAGAAGCCGAACTTGGCCTTGCCTTCCAGCGCGGCCAGCTGCTCGTTGGACAACACGATGAACACCTGATTCGTGGGCGAATCCATGAAGAACGAATAGCCCTTTTCGGCCAGTCCCTTCTTGAGCACGGCGGCGGTCTCAATGGCATTTTTGCTGATGGTCTGGTACAGGTCATCGGTGAACAGCACATCGAACTGGATGCCCAGCAGACGGCCCTTTGCCAGCAGAGCGCCCTGCTGCTTGACCATGGTCATAAAGTGAGCCGGTGCGCCGTGGGGGAACACAACTGCCTCGCCGCAGAGCGCACCCACCTTGGTGCCGCCGATATAGAACACATCGGTCAGGCGGGCCACATCGGCCAGCGTCACATCGGTGCCCTCGGCGGCCAGACCATAGCCCAGACGGGCACCGTCCATAAACAGCGGCATGTGGTACTTATGGCAGACAGCGGACAGCGCTTCCAGCTCTGCCTTGGTGTACAGGGTGCCGTACTCCGACGGGTGGGAGATGTACACCATGCCCGGGAACACGAGGTGGTCCACATTGCCATCGGCATAGAAGGTCCTGCACCAGTCCTCAACCGTCCCGGCATCCAGCTTGCCATTGGTGTGCGGCAGGCCGATGACCTTGTGGCCCGTGAACTCGATGGCACCGGCCTCGTGAGCGGCCACATGGCCGGTGGATGCGGCCAGCACACCCTCCCAGCGGCGCAGCATCGATGCAATGACGATGGCGTTGCTCTGGGTGCCGCCCGAAATGAACCAGACATCGGCATCCGGTGCGCCGCACGCCGCGCGGATCTTCTCCCGCGCACTGGCGCAATAGGGATCGGTGCCGTAGCCGGAGACCTTTTCAAAGTTGGTCTCCACCAGCTTCTGTAAGATCGCCGGATGCGCACCCTCGCAGTAATCGTTTTCAAAATACAGCATATACTTTCCCTCGCTCTGCATTCAAGATAAACCTATTATCTGCTTTTTGCGCAGGGTTGTCAATGTGGAACCCCCGCGTGGGCGGGGAAAAGTATTACACCTTTTTTCCCAACTTTACAAGCGGATCCTTCAGATTCAGCAAATGATACAAAAACCGCCCCGATCTCCTGTTACGGAAACCGGGGCGGTTCGATTGCGTTATTTGTGCTTTTTCAAGCGCTCACACAATTACTTGCGGGGGTTCTTGATCGCAGCCTGAGCGGGTGCCAAAATTACAGAGCGTTCGGAGTAACGATGATACGTTATTTGTGAATTCCCAGTGTGTTTTACCCCATCTCCGCAATGATCTTCTCCAAATTTTCTTCCTGCAAATAGAATTCCGGCAGTTTTGCCTTGTCATATAGAACGAATGGGCGGCGTTTGCAAGGAGCAGTCATACACAAAACGCCCCCGGCTTCCTGTCATGGAAACCGGGGGCGCTGCGGTTTTATGGGAAACGCCTCAGGCGCTGCAAAGCCTCAGTGC
>OCHB01000393.1_pt1 | contig 60156 bp, 53 predicted proteins | sample 1538731 | NCBI WGS metagenome assembly OCHB01 (sample SAMN04571721, study PRJEB22368) | human gut metagenome | biome: human gut; material: stool | host: Homo sapiens | place: Luxembourg | collected 2012-09-20 | reverse complement strand
ACAAACGTATCTGCCTCAAATACCCAGGTGGTAACATCTTCTGCCGATTCTTTGGGAGGGGTGTTTCCCTCTTCGTCCGATTGTAGGCCAATGGCTTTATAGCACCATTCGTGTAAAGGCACGTTTCCGTCCCACACCCAGCGTGTGACTTTTCCGAAATACCGCTTGGTGGTGCGTCGTCCTAACGCATCGTAGCGGAAGTCCACCGGCCTGCCGTCCGGACGTACGACTTTCTTCAGCATGCCGTTGGACGCCCACTCGTAGAGCCATCCCGTGCCCGTAGCCAGGCAGCGGATGCCGCGCTCCCTCTCCATGCGCTTGCGGTCATGGGCCACACTGTTGTCCTGCAACTCCTTGAACTCGCGGAAAACGAGGTTGCCTTCGTCGTCGTAGTGGTAAAGGCAATCCGGGTCTTCCAGCAGCCGACCTCCCGCACCGTATTTGCGGTCTTTCTTCTCCGGTGTTTCAAATAAGTTGCCCACGAAATCCGGCACGCGGTAAATCACGTCCGTCTCGGAACCGTCTGTCGTTTCCTGGCGGATGAGGAAGTCGAAACGGTCGTAATCGTAGCGCATGACCGTTCCCGTCAGCTCGTTCTCCTTGGCGAGCAGACGGTTAGCGATACCCCACTCGTAGCGGTACGCCCCGCGCTCGATGCCGCCCGACCGCACGGACTTGCGCACCTCGCGCCCAAAGCGGTCACGTTCCGTCCTGACGGTCACACCGCCGGAGAAGGTGCGCTGCACCTCCAGCCCCGTGTTGTCACGCACCCAGGACGCCTGCCAGCCTTCGCCCGACTGCATGGTCTGCAAATTACCCTCCCGGTCGTATGTATGGCGGATGTCCGCTCCCAGACTGCTGGTGATGCGGGTGCAGTTCCCCTCGCTGTCATACGTGCGGCTGACGGTATATTCTCCCTGTTTTTCCCCGGTGACCAGTCCTGTCTTCCTGTCACGGGTGAATTCCAGCAGGTTCTCCGCGTTTTGTGCCTTGACGAGCAGCCCGTCCTTGTCATACGTGTAAAGGGAGACCTCGCCGTCGTACTGTTCTTCCTTCAGGATGTGGTCCAGCCCGTCGTACAGGTATTCCGTCCATTTGCCGCCGGGACGGTTCACACGGGTGACACGTCCCGCCCCGTCACGCTCGTACTCGCGGCGGATGCCGTCGAAGCCTGTCTCCGTAATGACCTGGCCCAGCCCGTCCAGCCCGAAGAAATAGTTGTCGCCCGCCTCGTTCCCGATGCGGCGGAGCTGCAGCTCGCTGTTGTAGCCGAAGGTGATGCGGTGACGCTCCTGCTCGCGGCTTTTCAGCACGCCCAGAACCCCGTAGGTGAACCTGACCTCACGGATGTTGTCGGCGGCATGGACCAGGTTGCCCATGGCGTCGTACTCGAAACGGTGCACGTTGCCGTCCGGCTCCTCAAGACGGATGAGGTTGTCGGCACGGTCGTAGGCGTAGCGGGTGGCGTTGCCTTTCACATCGACCGCCTGCACGAGCCTGCCCTTGCCGTCGTATTCCCAACGGCGGAACAGCCCGTTGGGGAACTGCAACAGTTCGAGGTCGTACCTGTCGTTGAAGGTGAGCGTGTAAACCCGTCCCTGCCCGTCGGTGATGGTGCGCAGGACTCCGCCGTCGTAGGTGTATTCCACCGTCTCCCCGCTGAGCGTGGTGCGGCTGACGACACGGTCCTGTTCGTCATAGTCCCATGACAGTTCCCTGCCTTCCGGTGTGCGGAGCGAGGTCAGGTTGCGGTTCTTGTCGTAATTCAAGAACGTGTCCTCGCCGTTCTCGTCCGTGATGCGGACGGGCTGTCCGAACTCGTTGTAGGCCGTCTTGCGGGTATATCCTTCGGGATTGACCGTGACCTCCAGCTCCTGATACCCGTTGTATTGCCGGCGGGTAATACCGCCGTTGGCATCCACGATCTTGTAAATGAGTTTGTCTTCGCCGTAGTAGTATTCGGTTTCGGCATCCTCGCCGTTGCGGACGCGGGTGCATCCCTTGGCGTAGCGGATGAAGTATTCCATCACGCCGCCGTCGCCCCACGTATGCACGCACCGGGCGTTTTCGCCCCTGCCTTCATATTCCCAATGGAAGGACATGCCCCCCTGGTTGGTGAGCTGCACGAGCAGGTGTCCGCCGGCATAGACGAAATGCTTGCTGACATCCAGCGCGTCGGTGGTCTCCACCATGTCGCCCCATTCGTCGTACCGGTAGCGGACCAACTTGACCTCCTCGTTGTCCTGCCGGACGGACACGCAGCATACGCGGCCCAGCCCGTCGGTTTCCACTTTCAGGCGCTCGCCACGGGAGGATATGATGCCCGACAGGCGTCCGGCGGAAGCGTACTCGAAGCGGATGCGGAACCCGTCCCTGGTGGAAATCTCCGATACCATGCGGTATCCGAAACGGTTCTCGGGTCCGCTAAAACGGTATTGGAGCCCCCGGATGTCGGTGAGCAGGTAGCCCTGCGCGTCGAGTGTCCAGAGAAGCTGCTCCTTGCGGTCGAAATAGGAACCGCCCGGTTCCAGTACGGGCAGGAAGGACTCGCGCCCGTCGGCGTGGCGGAAAAGGAACGCCTCTTCCTCCAGGCGGCGTATGCCCAGGTTGTAGCTGTGGTGCCAGTTGTAGCCCAGCGGCCCGTCCACGGAGGCGTCGCTGTAATAGGTGCGCTCCCAGACGATGGGGATGGGGCCGGGAAGCTCGAAGTCCACATTGGTATGGTACACCCTGCCTGTGGCGGCATCCACCGGCTCGCCGAACGTCTTGCACTTGATGGGCTGGAGAATGTCCGCCAGCCTGTTCTTCCCTTTCTGTCTCAGCCAGTCAATCAGGTTCTGGAACTTGTCGCCCAGCTTTTTCCACAGTTTCCCCAGTCCCTTGAGGCCGAATTTCAGGGCCAGGGCGAACATGTCGATGGTGGGCGGGCCTCCGACAAGCACCGGCTTGCCCGCCGAAGTGATGGTGGACAGCATGGAGGTGGGGGCCATCAGCGCCTTGCTTACCTTCTTGGGCTTGCCCTTGCGGGGGACGGTAGGTATTCCCACTATGTTGCAGGAGAGGGCCGGATGCGTCAGGGCGGAACAGGGGGCGCCGTCCGCCAGTACCGTCGAGCTGCCCATCCACATCTCGGACTCGGACATGCCGCTGACCAGCGGGGCGGAATGCAGGACGTAGGCCGGCAGGTGCACGATGCCGATGCCCGCCTGGGCGATCCACTGGCCGTGGACCTTCACGGACGGGGCCATGCCCTTGAGTATGCTGCCCGCCACGCCTGCCACGCCGCCCGCGGACGGGGGGATGGCCGTTGCCAGGCTTGCCATGAGGTCGGCCAGGAGGTCGTACACCTTGCCCACGTGCGGCACGGGCATGACGGGGGAAGGCGGCGTGACCGTGGGGTGCGTGTCGATCCCTACGGACAGGTCGCCGAACTTGGCCACAGGCATGCCCGGCACGGAAGGAAGAGCTCCTGCCAGACCTGACTGGAGCTTGTCCAGAGCCGCTTTCGAGGCCGTGAAAAGGTCGGAAAAGCCCCGCACAAGGCTCGAACTTCCGGAAGCTGGCAAACCTGAAGAAGAAATAACGGACATATTTTTATACTCTACATTACATTATTATCTAAAAACAAACCGACTAATCGGTATAATATACGCAAATATAAATCTTAAATTTGGGATAAAGAAATATAGACCAGTTATTTATTGATGTTATATAACATCTTTCAATGCATCTTTCAACTGCATTTTATAAAAGTGCAAATTAAAGAAAAGGATTGAAAGACAGTAAAGTGTAAACCTCCAGACTGTAAATACTGTAAAGGGTTTACAGACTACAGGTTTACACTTTTATTATAGATGGCAAAATCTACATCTTGTAATTTATTGTATATCAAACAGAAAAGAAAGGATAACCGTTCCAAGGGATTTCCATGGCACACTATTTTCACTATTATAGCCATATACTCCTCATGTGCGCACGGAAGGGGTGATTATTGTATCACTTATAAAAACATGGAGGAATAACTATGCCTTATATAGACGATGAACTGCTGGAAAAGATGATTAATACGATGGCGGAAGGATTTGCGCGTATCGAAAAGAAGCTGGAACGCATGAACCGGCAACGAGACTGCCTGGACGGAGACCAGTTTCTGGACAATGTGGACTTGGCGGAACTGCTTGGCGTGTCGCAACGGACCTTGGCACGCTACCGGGAAAAAGGGAAAATACCTTATTACTGTGTGGATGACAACGGGCGGACACTTTACCTTGCTTCGGAAGTACGGGATTTCATCAAAAGCCGGCAGAAAGGGAAAACCATGAAACCTGACAAGGGTTAGTCACAGACTGGATGCGATTTGTAAGAGTGAAGATATATAGATAGAGAGAGACCGTTTTGAATTTCTACAAAAACTTTCCTTGTCCTGGACAGCCGTTTTCACGTATACTCCAGGCGATAAATTCAAAACAGTTTCAGATGTGGATGCTTCATTCAAGAGAGCCGTATCATTGCTCAAAAACAGCATGTTGATACGGCTCTCTTATTATGCCAAAGGACCCAGTACTCAAACCGGGACGGCATTCATGCGCATCGTGTCCAGATTGAGATAGAGCCCCCGATAGAATGTACGTCCTTCCCGGATCATCTTCCACAGCAATGCGCAACCGGCCTGTGCCAGCATGGAATTAATAAAAAGGTCCTGCTTTTCCAGGGCTTCCGCCAGCGAACAGCTCGGGCCGGAGTCCTTCTCGTCAATCGTGGAATAGCTGACCTCTTCAGTAATGACATTCAGGTGCGGTGTAGGCTGGTACTGTTCCGAAGCGGGCTGGTAAATCTTGTTGCGCACGGTACCGACCAGTACCTGCCCGGTGGTGCGGGCATTGCCGAAATCCATCCAGTAAATCGGAGTGGCCTCATTGATATGGACACTGTCCCTGAAAGGTTTCAGAAACCGCCAGAGCGTAAGCCTGGAACGTACATTATCGGTACAGGTAATGATGATGTTCGCCGTACGGTTCTTTCTCTTCCCTGTTTCAGGCACCGGATAACGGCGAGGTTCCGCTGTCCATGCCGTGCCGAAAAAACGGTTGATCCGGGTGACGAGCGCGACCGCCTTGTTCAGGCCGATTTCTGGCTCGGAAAACAACTGGCGTCCGATGTTGGATTCGGACACGGCATCAGGGTCGTAAACGGTAACATAAAGCCCAGGATGTCCCAATGCCTGCAAGGCCCTGTCCATACGGGCCAATGAGGTGATGACCTGTGACCCTGTACCGCCGGCACCGATGACGATGACGCTGACCGGGTGGTGCGGAGAAAGCAGGTAATTCTCGGTATAATGTATTTTTTTCTTCTTCATGACAATAAATCTTTCAATTTGATATTTAACGGTTGCAGCTCCTCTTCGTCAAAGGGAGCATTGCGGGCATTCTCGGTGACGATGACCAGGTTGCTCCTGGTTGGGTTGACTTTCCCTCCCAAATGGGAAAACTCGCTTGTCCAGAAACGCTTTTCCCAATATGCCAGCCAATCGGCATAGGTCGGGTTCTGCGGAACGGCCAGCGAGGTGCTGCCCAGGCAGACCTTACTTTGTGTGACGTTGAAGAACGGGGCCCGGTAAAGCTCCGTCCTTTCTTCCGGCCTGTCCCCCTTGAATGCGTAGATATCCATCTGTTCCTTTTCCACCTTGTAGACAACTCCCGGAAGATTGAACTCCCCGTCAGCGATGTTCAGACCTCCAGTGAAAAACATCCGGTGCCTTCCCGGAGGGTTGTACCAGACATACTTCTCATGCCCTTTCCGAGAATTGCACTCCAGCAGGTTCGGCGGAATCCTCCCGTAAGGAATCCGGCATATCTCAGCGGAATAGTTGTCCGCCAAAGCCCCGATAAATTCGTGGCTGACGGGAATGGCAGCTCCCATACGCCCGTCGGGACTGATAGGACGCAGTTCAAGATGGTATTTGTCATTGGTTCTGTAAGTATTGGAATCATACGCATAAGCGATGAGTGCCGCTTTCGGCACCATGATTTCCTGCAATCTGGTTGTCAGTTCATTCATTTTCTTTCAGTTAAAAATGTCGTTCAATATATTCTGTAAACTTCTCGAACCACCGGGCGAAGCGTTCGGGAAAGTCATCCATGCTAAATAGCCTGTCCGTTTCGGGAGACAGCAGCATACGGGTGACAGGGGAAAGGCAGTACGTTTCCCGCTGGTCCGAGTTAAAAATCTCCATCATATCTTCCGTCAGCACGTCACGGATGGAATAGACCAGCATGACCTGTTCATACAATGGGACGGGCCGGAAATCCGGTTCCTCCTCATATGCCCAGTCGTACTGGTAGGACATGATGGAAGGCACGGCTTTGCCGATGAAAGCCATGCCTTCCTTTACGAGCGCCAACAAGCCCCGTTCATTCTCCCTTTCCGGGCAATGTTCTGTCAGTTTCCTGAAGAAGCCGGAACAGAACGGACGTTTCCAGATACGTTTCAGCATCCGGTCAATCCCGCCTTTTTCATAGGATTCCACCAGTTTCTTCCACGCTTTGGCTTCCCGCGGTGTTATGTCCTCGTCATAAGCGGGACGGCTTTCCAAATCGTCACACGCCATTTCATAGTAATATGTATCCTTCAAATCCTGCATGCCATGGTGCAGCATGAAGCGGCGGATAAATTCAAGTACCAGCCTCCTTACCGGCGTGGAAAGTGCCTTGGTAAAATCCAAAGGCAGCCAGAAAAGGGTGTGGTCCGGCCAGTCGTGGTGCCGGTAGAGGCAGAATGCCAACTTGCCTTCCACCACTTCCAGATTGACAGATTCAGGGACCAGGTTGTCCATCACCTCAAAAAGCCGGGCGATGTCCAGCCTCGGACACCGGCTCCGGCTCTTTTTGGGGAAAGGCAGGCGGACATCCAACAGACGGGCGTAGTTTACCGCCGACCGGTACAAGTAGTCGAAAGACTCCGGTGTGGTAAAGTTTATACAGGTGCCATCGTCCTCATCCATGCAATAATCCGGCGCAACCGGAAGCAGCCGCTCCGTCAGAAAACCATTGTTGTGCCGGGTGGCGGCAGGAGCTTTATGCTCCTGCGCAATGTCCCCCGGCTGATGTCTGTCTGCCGTTCGAGTTCGCAGATGATCTGCCGTGCCAATTCCTGCAACTGGTAGTCTGTAAGCTGTACGCATGCCTGTTTCTCCTTCTTATTAGTCTGTTTTACTCTTGCCATACCTTTATCCTTTTACGCCGGTGGTCGTTTTGAACTCATAAACCGCACAGTCCTCCTCTATGACAGGGCCGTGTACGTTTGCCGTGGTCAGTTCGGGATAGGTCATGGAGTAGAAATCCATTACGTCAGCCGGAGCCATTTCCGGGTTCGGATCGTCCAAAACAAGGTATGTGCCTGTTTTCTTCATTTTGAATACTCTTTTGAGTCCTTTGACTTCAAGTGCCATATCTTTTATCTTTTTAATAAGTTAATACTGCTATTTATTCATGATTGCGGCAAAGGCTTATGATGCCGGATGTTGAACCTTGACACATAAGCCTTTGCGTGTAATAAGCGGATTTAATCCGTACATCGGGAAGTCAACAGCACACCAGTTCCAATTCCTGCTGCGCCTCGTCCTTCATGCGGTTCTCTTCCGGGAAATCCGGGTATTCGGCATAAGGGTCTTCACGGAGCAGTTCACGGTCCTCTTCATCTTCCTTGTCAAAACTGTAAGGGGCTGCCGGCTCCTGTGGGTGGGGTTGAAAATCCGGGGTTCTGCCTGCTGCCGGAGGGTTCGGCGATGTCTGTACGGGGGCAGACGGCTGTGCCTGCACATACGGATAGGTTCCCGGATACGGGGGATATACAGGCTGCCCGTAAGGCGGGTATGGCTGTCCGTTAGGGATAAAACCTTGTGGCGGCGTTGTCTGCGGCTGCTGTCCGTACGGCGCTCCCCATCCGTATTCCGGCTGCGGAGGTATGGGTTGCGCTGCCGGTTGTGCGGCCGGTGCCGGTGGAACAGCGGCATTTCTGCCCGCTCCGTGGGGCAGCATCGGTCCGGCATCAGTCCTTTGTACGGGATTGCCATTGACCGGATGGGGCTGGGCGGATGCCTGTTGTGCCGGAGTAGGAGTCGGAACAGGCTGCTGTGCTGGCGGTTCAAGCCCGACTTCCTGCGCTCCGAAGAGACTTCCGGCATTCGCCTTGCGCTGAATCTCCTGCATTTTGGCGTCAATTTCTTTCTGTTTATCAGCCGTGGCAAGCAGACGTGCCTGTTTTAACCAGGTCTGCGCTTCGGAAAACCTGTTCGCCGCAGCCGCATCGTCCGCTTTCTTCATCAGTTTTTCCATTTTCTCCCGTTTTTCACGGGCTTCTTTGGATTCTTTTTCGACAGTTTTTCCCGGTTTGGCCTGTGAAGCGGTCTTTTCTGCCGCTTTCTCAAAAGCTTCCAGGTTCGTCAGGATGCCGAGCGCCTTCTTTACCGGTGCCATGACCGCCTGCAGGAACTCCCGGTCCAGTTCCTCAGGTGTCCCGCTGAGGACGAGGGGCACCATGTGTTGCTGCTGTTCCTCTTTCAGGGCGTTGTTCCGGGGCATGACCGCCACATTCAATTTGTCATTCATCCTGCGGATGTTGATGCTCAGGTCAGTGCCTGTGCTGATCAGTTGGTAAATCTGTTCAAAAAACATAAATCTAAAATTTAAAAGGTTATTAATTGGCTTATTCTATGGTTTCCTGCATGAAAAGCTTCAGCAGTTCAGCCCTGTCCGGTCGTGAGGCGATGTCCCGCAACGGTTCCAGGTAATAGCCTATGGTACGCGGTTCGTCTGCCGTGTCTGGAAAACGCCGCTTCACGGGACGTGACGGATTATACGGTATCGGCCATGCAACGGGCATGGCGGGGGCAGAAGGGGCAGTTGTTATTGTCTTCATGTGTTCTTGGCTTTAACAGTTACAATAAAATTCCGAATACGGCCAGCCATACGGCTGCCTTGAAAAAGAGACGTATGGCACGGAATGCCAACGAAATGGTTTCTCCAGCCAACAGGATGGCTACAAGGATATTTGCGGATACAATCCCGCTCTTCAGCAGGAGAAATGTACCGATGAACAGGCACAGCACCATGACCGTCCTGCCGATGCATTTGATGATTCTGATTTTCATATCTTTTCATTTTAAGTGAATGACCCCATCGGGGTATGTTTTCCCGATTTTACAAAGGCCGGGTAGCGGATTGGCAGTTTCCTGCACAAGGCTTGGCGGGAAAAAATACCGCAGCGAAGCGAGGATGATTTTTTCCCAGCCAACCAAGCCCCAAGGGGGCTCGCCTTGGGCAGGAAAAAGCAATCCGCTACCTTTGCTGCGTAAAAACGGAAAAATATTTTCACCTAAATAAAAAAATGCAGACCTCACGGCCTGCATCCCTTTTCATTTTGTTTGCCGGGCTTTATGCAGCCAAGCGGATAAGGATTCATTAAACGGTATCATCCTCGGATTTTTCTCCCTTGGAACCGCACAGACGGAAAATCTCATCCGTCACCTCGCCCGCCAGCCTGGACACCTCCTTCAGAAATGTTTCCTGGGCGAGTTTGCCTTGTTCCATGGCCTCCAGTTGCGTTTCCCAGCCGGAAGTGAGGGACGGATTGGCAATCTTCATGCCGCGTACCGTCTCGTAGATATACAGCCCTTTGCGTGTGGGAACGATGTATTTGCCCGAATAACGGATATATTTGCGGTCAAGCAACGTGTGGAGAATAGCCGCACGGGTAGAAGACGTACCCAGCCCGGCCTTTTCCATATATTCCACCAGCTGCGCATCGGTATAAGGCGATGGCGGCAGGCTGCGCCGGCGCACCAGGCTGCATGCCGGAACCGGCAAAGTCTCGCCGGCGGAGATATCGGGCAGGGTCAGGAGAACGGCATCTTCCGGGGCAATGTCGCCCTTCCGGCCGAATATGCCGTGCCACCCTTGTTCCACTATCCGGAAAGTGTCTGCACGGAAACGGAGCGCCGCACATACGGCATCCACCGTGGTACACTCCACCTTGCAAGGAGGCATGAAGGCTTCGAGCATCCGTCCGGCCACAAGCAGGTAGACCTGCATCTCGCGCCGGTCAAGTTCGAGCCTTCCGGGACACACTCCGGTCGCGATGATGGCCGGATGGGCAGCGCTGTCGTATCCGACAACATGTTCCGGCAGGCACGTAGGGTCGATGCCCGCTTCCTGTACATAAGCTTTCAAACCGTCCCAAGCCAGCATCTTTCCCATAATGTCCGGCAACATGGCGGCAACGTCAGGTGACAAGGTACGGCAGGAGGTGCGCGGATAAGAGATGAGCTTCTTCTCATACAGGCTCTGTGCAATGTCATGCACTTCGCATACTGTCAATCCATAATAGCGGCCGGCATCCTTCTGCAGTTCGCCCAGACTGTACAGCGCAGGCGGTGGAAGTTCCTTGACCCGACGGGTGACGCTTGTGATGCGGAGACCTCCGGCGTGGCTGCAGTCGCGATGGAACTCCCCGGCACGATCCCGGTCGTGAAACGTGTCCACGCTGCGCAGCTTGAACGGGATGCCCTCCTTGGCGGTACTGACATAAATGTGCCAGCTGTCTGAGGCTATGTGGTTCTCCCGGTCCCGGTAACGTCCGCTGATTGCGGCCAGTACGGGGGTCTGCACCCGTCCCAGGGAATGGTTGCCCAAGCCTGTCGCCCGGCAGAGCGCATAGCTCGCGTTCATGCCCAGCAGCCAGTCTGCCTTTGCCCGGCTGTCGCCCGCCCGAAACAGGCCGTCGTACATTTCCAACGGCTGCATACGCTTCATGCCCTCGCGCACCGCCTGCTCCGTAAGCGAGGAAATCCAGAGGCGGAGTACCGGCAGGCTGCATCCCAGATATCGGTAAAGCTGCCGGAACAGCAGTTCACCCTCGCGCGAAGCATCCGTGGCGGCAATGATGCGGGAACATTCCGGTAACAATTTCTCGATGACCTTGAGCTGTTTGACCGCATTGATGTCGGGAATCCAGCCGTTGTCTGTACGGACATGCTTGACCATCAGCTGGAAGGGCCGGGGCACCAGCGGAAAGTCCTTCCGCTCCACACGTGCCTTGCCGTAGTCTTTCGGCATGGCCAGGGAAAGCATGTTTCCGAAGGTCCAGGTCACTATGTAGCCGCCTCCTGCCATGTATCCGTTCCCGCGCTTGTCCGCGCCTATGATTCTTGCTATTGTCTTGCCCACTTCGGGCTTGTCTGTCAATATGAGTGTATGTTCCATTTTATTTGTTATTGGTGTTTCCCCGTGCCTGAAGCACGGGGAAACGGGTTTGACCATCGTTATTCTTCAAAAGATCCGTTATCAGGGCTGACCCCGTTGATTTCCATGAGCGCATTTCCGTCCGTACTGCGCACGAGGCGGATGGTGGCATCCATCGTCAGGTCGATGAGGGCCGTTCTCAAATGGACGGACAGGACGGCTGTCTCCTCTCCGGAAAGGAGCGGATCAAGATTGCCGCTGTCTTCCAGTTGCTGTCTGCTGATTCCGAAAGACTGAAGCCGTGTCCAGTCCATGTCGGTTTCTGAAAAAATACAGTTGCTTTTCTTTCCCATATTGTTCTTGTTTAGAAGGGTTCGTGAATGAATGATGTTTCTGTCAGACTGCCTGTTTTGCACTGCGTTTCTGTTGCTGGGACTGGGTGGTCTCAGCCTGTGCCGCGTTTCGTGAGATGTTCCGTTTCCGGTCCGGATTTTCCTGGTAGAAATTCAGGATGCCGGTGCTCGGATTGACTTTGGCATAGGAGGAAAACTCCTTTCCGTTTTTTCCTTTCAGGCCGGAAAGAAGCACCGCCTTGCCGTCCTGCAGGTCCGCCCGTTCCTTGGCAGAAAGCACTTTGCCGTAGACTTCCGCAGGAATCCTGGCTTCCTGCTGCTCGCTGAATCCGTCCGGCGTGCGCGAATACTGCGGATACCCGTTGTTCATGTTCAGGCGCACAAAAGAGGAAAACTCCCTGCCGTCGCGTGAAATCATGTTCTCCAGGAAAACGGGCTGGCCTTTGCGCAATGCCTCCCTGTCTTCCGGTGTCAGGCGGACTTCGTTGATTTCTTTGGGGATGTAGATCTCACCCGTTTCCGGATTATGCCGCGTGTACTTCAGCTGGCTGGTTTCCGGGTCCTGTGTCACAAAGGACGAGAATGTGGTTCCGTTGCTGCGTTTCATATCCTCCACCAGGATGGTGTGCCCCTCGCTGAGCATCTTGAGCTGTTCGGGCGAGAGCTTGACGCCTCCCAATGTCTGCTGGTTGAATACCTGGTCCTTCGGGAAAATATATTCGATGCCCCTGCGTTCCGCGCTGTACTGGATGGTGGCGTTGAACCCCTTGCCGTTTTTGGACGTCATGCCGTCCACATAGACAGCCTCCCCGTTTTTCAGGCGGGCAATCTCGTCAGGTTCCAGTTTCACCCCCTTGATTTCATCCGGAATGAACACATGCTCCTGACGTACCGCCACCAGTTCGTTCGTCACCTTGTCCAGCGAGACCAGGCAGGGTTCGGCATTGCCGTTGTTCCGGAAGTCCAGGTTTACCACACGCCCCAGGTTGCCCGACTCACGCAGGTTCCTCTTGTCCTCTTCCGTAAAGATATGCCCGAAATAGGGGCGTTCCAGTTCCGGTTCCCTGCGGATGCCGTGAATGCCCAGCGTTACCTCGCCGTTCGGGTTGCTCATGAAGGAAAGGCGGGCATCCATGCGGACGGTCGCCAACCCGGGCAGGTTCAATGACAGCTGCACCAGCTTGTTGGTCTTGTACCCCTTGAGCATGCCGTCAAGCACTCCCATACGTTCCAGCATTTCTTTGGACACTCCGATATTTTTCAGCCCTTCCCAGTCTATCATGTTCTCATTGTACCGGTAGGACGGTCCCTGCGGCTGTTCTTCCTGTACGGGCTGCTGCGCCTGCTGTTGCGCGGCCTGCTGTACTTCGGTGTGCTGTTCGGCATACTGGGGCGCTGCCGCCGGCTGTTCGTTCACTGTCTGTTTCTTTGCCATTGTCGCATCTTGTTTTAGATTCTTGTTTTGTTCCTCCTTCTGCTTTTTCGGACGGATCTCGTAGTGCTTGAGGAACTCTTTCACTGCATCCGTCTGTTTTCCTTCCGCCAAATCCTTTATGGCCTGCCTGTTACGCTTGTAATCCTGAAAAGTCAGGCGAATCAGGTGGAAGTGGGTCGGTTCACGGAACTGGCTCCAGAAATTCTTAATGAAATTTTCGAGTATGCTCGAATTCTTGTCAAACTTCAGGAACTCGTTCTCATGCCTTTCATCAGCAGGCACAGTCTTGCAGTTGCCTTTTTCATCTGCCTCGCTGACTGTCTGGACACCAGCCTTCGGGTCATTCTTATTGTGGACCATCAGCAGTTCGCTGACTTGCTCCACATAGGGCGCGGACTCTGCTGCCGGTTTGGCGGCAGCTTTGCGGGCACGCTTCATTTTTGGTTCTTTTTCCATTTCTCTTTTCTGTGTCATACGCGTCGTTTTTAGGTGTTAACGGTTTGTTTTGACACGTCAAAAGTAGAGACATAATTTGGATAATCCTTTGATTTTTAAGAAAGTGGCATTACATGTCATCAGGTGTCTTCAAATGTCAGGAAAGAGCATGGAACAGACCGGGAAAAGGGAAAAATGTGGGTGAAAAACAAATGCGGATGAAGCACAAGAGAAATAAGCGGATAGGAACGAATAAAGGAAAGGACAGATGCTGCGCACAGCCCAAGCCATGCAGAGCAGAGGGAGCTGGAAGCCCCCTGTAAACTTTAAGATACCGGATGCCCAACAACGAAAGTAATGTATAACTGGAGAATTTCTGTTAGTTTGAAGACTGGTGTCAAAAATCAGGCCTCTGCCTGTTGCTCAGAATCATTCATGCGTCGCGTCGGTCGCAGTTTTGCCCCTGTAATCATTCCTTAATTCCGTTTCCGGTTGCCGCCGCGTTCTTTTTCGTGAGAATTTTCCCGGCGAAGCCGGTTATGAAAATTCTCACGAAAACCGGCGGAAACGCGGCTGGCAAAACGGAAACGGAATTACCTTTGATGGAAGGGGGAAAATTGGAATATACTCTATATTTTATTGATTTGATATACCATAGCGATTCATCTTTTTGTACAGTGTCGGGCGGCTGATTCCCAACAATGCCGCTGCCTGCGTCAAATTCCCGTTTGATTCGGCAATTGCCTGCCTTATCTGTTGTTCTGCTTGCTCTTCTTCCTGCAAGAGAGACTGCATTTTCTTACTATTTCTACCGACTTTCATTGTTTCCGGTCCTAAAGTCGGGGTTATCTTCAAGTACCTGGAAGAAATACATTGCCCCTCACTTAGCACCACTGCTGCCTGAACCACTTGTTTCAATTCACGCACATTGCCCGGCCAGCTATGTTCCAACAACATTCTTTTAGCCGGCTCGTCAAAATCAGAAACTTCCAACTGCCATTTTTCACTATATTGTCGCCGGAAAAAATCAGCCAACGGAAGAATATCTTCAGGGCAGTGGCACAGCGCAGGCACCGTCATCGTAAAGTCCTGCAAACGATAAAGGAGGTCTGCCCGGAAACGCTTTTCCGCCACTGCCTTGTGCAGGTTTTCATTGGTAGCCGCAATGATGCGTACGTCTGACCTCCTGTCCTGTCCGCCTCCTACCGGCCGATACCTGCGTTCTTCCATGGCACGTAACAGCATCTGCTGTGTCTCAAGCGGAAGATTCTCCACCTCATCAATAAACAATGTGCCGCCATGCGCTTCCTGGAAATATCCGGCCTTTTCTTTCAAGGCTCCTGTAAAAGCCCCCTTAACATGACCGAAAAAAGCAGATGCGGCAAGTTCTTTGGGTAACATACCGCAATCAACTGTCACATAAGGCTTATTGGCCCGCAAACTTTGCCTGTGTATATTGCCGGCCAAATGTTCCTTTCCAGTTCCCGTTTCCCCCCAGATAAGCACGGACATATCCGTAGGTGCAACCAAACGGATGTAATGGTACAATTCATTGAACGCTTTGCTTTTCCGTTCGTATATCACTTTGGAAAACGACAGATTCCTGCTCCTTATTTTTTCCATTACAGGCAGCAACTTGTCTTCTATCAATGGTTTCAGTATATAGTCCTCGGCCCCTAACTTCATCGCATGGATTGCCGCATGTATATCCTTATACTGTGTCATGATGATAAAAGGTTGGGAATATCCCTGTTTCCGCATCCATTCCAGCAAAGATGTGCTTTCACCGTCCGGCAATCTCAAATCGGCCAAGAGGGTATCTTCTTCACCCAGAGAAGAGAGCATAAATCTTCTTGCCTGCGCAAGGTGATGGATTTTTACTGTTTTCCATCCCGCCTTTTGCAAATAACCACAAATATAATCGCAGAACAATATGTTATCCTCTATAACTATCACCCTCATAAGCCTGTATAGTTTGTTGTGCCAACTTAATTATTTCTCCTCCTTTATCTATTATATTTTGAAATGCCAAAACAAGCTCCTCATGCGTGCATTCCGGCATCTGATGGAGTTTTTCATACATTTCGCGTAGCGGTTTGGCCGCATGGATCATTTCCCAAGAACTGCTCAAATGATGTATCCAATCGTTCAAAGCCTTCCGGTCTTCCTTCTCCAAACATTTCCTCATCGCATCCATATCATCACGTGTCTGGCGGATCAGCGTATCAAGCATTTCCCGTCCGTTACTACATTTTAATAATGCGTAAAAATCCACCCGCTCTTCCTGCCTCTTATTTCCCAGACATCCTACACATACCCGCATCAGTTCATCTGCGGAGAACGGCTTTCGCAAGCAAGCAACAAACCCAGCCTCAGACAAGCCGGAAATATCGCCTCCGGTTGCTGTAGCTGCGATGACCGGAATCGTACGTGAATTGCCGACATTTGCCATCCGCAATAATTTAAGCACATCAAACCCATTCATCTGTGGCATTTTCAAGTCAGTAATCAATACATCATAATTCTGGTATCGTAAGTGTTCGATCATGTCCCGCACGTTTGCGCACACGGTACATTGTACTCCCTGACGGATAAACATTTCCTTCATCATGGCCAACAACACCTCATCGTTGTCCAATGCCAATACCGTAAACGGAAGCACCCTTGAAATTTTTTCTCCGCTTTCCATAGGCATCTCTTCCGCTAAGGATAAAGGAAGCAAGAACGTAAAGCAAGTTCCTTTTTCCAGCCGGCTATTCAATTTTATTTTTCCACCCAGCAATTCCGCCAGCCCTTTTACGATAGCCAGTCCTAATCCGACTCCTTCCACGGTAACGGCATTCGGCAACCTTTCAAAAGCTGTAAAGATGCGCATCTGTTCTTCCTCACTGATTCCTGTGCCTGTATCTTCAACTTCCAAAGACAAGACTCCACCTGAAAAGTCAGTTCGAAGGGTTATCTTGCCTTGTGAAGTGAACTTAACCGCATTGGACAATAAATTGGCACCAATCTGGAGAATCCGCTTCTTGTCGCCCACCACTACGGCATCACAGCCATTCTCCACCTCAAACCTCAATCCCTTTTCGATAGCCAAAGGCATAAATTCTGCTTGCAATGCATCGGTAATGCTTTGAATCCTGAAAGGAACCGGGTTCGGCTTTTCCTTATTGCTTTCCAACCTGAAAAAATCCAGCAGTCCGGCCAACATGGAAGCCATACGGTCTGTAACTTGGCGTATCGTCCTGATGTATTCCTCCCGTTTAGCCTTGTTTTCTTCTGTTAAAAGCAGTTCAATATTGCCGCCGATGGCAGTAAGCGGCGTACGTAAATCATGAGTAACAGTCAGCATGATCCTTTTCCGGGCTTCAATCAAGACCTTGTTTTCAGAAACGGTCTTTTCCAGTTGCCCGACCGTTTTTTCCAGTTGTCTTTTATACCTATTGATACGTGCCATATCCCGATGTATAACTGCATACGATACTCCAAGCAGCAGCACCATGATTGCGATTTGCCCACTGGTAGTGGCAAAAGAACGCTTTTCTGCCTCAGCTATCCTGTCTTCTCTCTGTTTCAGTTCTTTCAAAAGTGTTCTGTCCATGTATCTGAGCATAGCCCTCAGCTGTCCGTTCAGTTCCCTGTTTTTTCCCGCAAGACTATCCGCCTGCCCTAATAGCCTGCGCGTGTATTCCTGTTGCCTATCTACAACATTTCTGTCCAAATCGTACAAGCGGGAAGCCGTAGAGGAAGGCCTGTCATTCTTCCGCTTTCTGAAGAGTCTTTTCCAAAAGTTACGCTTCTTATTACCATCATCCAGCATACTTTGACGAGCTATTTCCGGTATCTGCCGGGCAATCTTCCTGTCCATGTCCTCTTTCATACGTACCGTCACCATGTATTGCCCCATAAGTTGTTCTTTATCTTCCCATAATCTGCGGATGCTGTCAAGATGCGCATCGACCAACCAACCTTTGAGGTTGCACAAAAGACTATCAACAGACAGCCTTTGCCTATGGTAAGCCTGTAAGTCCTCCGTTTCCCATTCTATGAAAGTTTCCGAGAAGGAAGAAAGTTCGAGCATCCTAACATATACATCATGTATCTCCTGTTTACGGCTACTGATCTGTCTGGCTTCCTGTTCCCTTACTTTGCGCTCTTTCCATTCATAAATACCTGTATATATAATACTTCCTATGATTAAAAGTATAACGGCATATCCTACAGCAATCTTTGCCAGAAGAGACCGGGGGTACAAACTGATTTTCATTTACATTTTCTCTTTGTTACTCATTGCTTATATAGACAAAAATCGGCCTGCAACAAATAGCGAAGATTCTTCGTCATCACTTATTATATAAACCGACCAGTCGGTATTTATTTGCAAAGATAGACTTTTTCAAGGAATAAAAAAACAGATATCCATATCTAGTTCCTATGTTTTGAATTTCTACAAAAAGTTTTTGGGGATGATGTATTCATTTTCGGTGTGCTTTGGATGATTTACTGGGAAGTTACCGCTTTCTTCATCAGGTCATCCACTATCTTTCTCACCACACAAGTGAAAATGCCTCAAAAATCATCCTAAAGTCAGCATACGACAAATTCAAAATAGAGCATAAATAACAATTATACAGTATTTTAGATTGAGTTGTAACTATAAGATTGAGGAATCAAAAAGGGAAGATACAGATGTGTCCCAGAAGTATTTTTCAGAGTGAACATAAGAAAGTTTTTCCAATAGAAGAATCGAAAAACTGCCGGCTAAAACTATATGCGTCATGTACAGCCAATTTATGTTCCCGTGATGCCTTATAAACTACTTCCAAAAGAAAGTTCTGTTCTTGAAACAGCAACTCCTGATACAAACGGGAAAACTCATCCATGTATTCACCAGCAGAAGATACAAATTGCAAATAATGCATCAAGCCGTTTCCTTTCAACTCCTCGGGGAAATCAGATATTGCACGTTCAATAGGATTCCTATACAAAAGAGTGAATTCATTCCAATTTTCGTGCGGGCTGGATGCCATTTCCGAGGTAAGCTTAGAAGCAGGGAAAAAGCGCAAACGGATGACAGCATCTACCAATTGTTTTTTAGAAGGGAAATGATGGATAACCGCCCCCTTGGACTTATGCACAGCCAAAGCTACATCGCAAAATGAAGTATTTCTTATACCTTTTGCAATGAATAGCCTGTATGCTTCATTGATTATCTTTCGTTTTAAGTCCGGATCCATTTTATAACTGCGCGTAACATTGAAAAATAGCACAGACGCAATCAAGACTCAAACAGCTAGTGGAAAAAGCTAAAGACGTATTGACGCACCTGTGCTATATGACAATGTATAGCGCAAGTCATCATATACCATCTCGTCTTTTTGAAATTTCCACTTTCGTTTGAAAGATGAATATGACACCTGTACTTAATGTATCAAGCTTTATTTTATACGAGGGACAAAGATAAAGTTTTTGCCGCTAATTTCCAAATTTAGACTACACTTAATAATACGGTTCCATAAGAAAAGCGTCCGCTTTCAGGTACTAACAGCAAAATTTTTTCACCGGATTTAAGTTCATGTGTTCTCCAAAACTCATCCAATGCCGCAAAAATAGCCGCAGATGCAATGTTTCCCACTTTAGGCAAATTGGTAAACCACTTACTTTCATCAATTCCCACCCCCACATTTTTCAATTCATTGATTATCTTATCATAGAAGAACATAGATGAAACATGGGGAATAACGTAAGAAATAGAATCCGGAGAAACACTGTGCATTTCCAAACAAGATTTGATATGTTTAGCCCAATATGGTACGGCATATTGTTCCAGCAGCTTGATATCTTGTTTGACTGTAAATATGGAGCGATTTACAAGATCTTGACTATCGAATTTTTTCCAACTTTTCAGCTCGCCATCTTCTGATTTTTCTGCTCCCATAAACATACAGGTAGGAAGTTCATTTGCATAAGAAGTCATTTCTACCCATTCTACACGCAATGCCTTCCCCATTCCTGGATTGTCTTGAAGCAATACAGCACTGGCACCATCGCTCAACATAAACCGGAGGAAATCCTTTTCAAGTGCCATGTATGGTTTTGTACCCAAATTAGCACATTTCTCATATTCTATATCATAATTTTTAGAAAGCAATCCCGCAGATGCTAATTCAGAACAACTACAAACTGCATTTTTTTTCTCTCCAACCAGGATTCCCCAATATGCAACTTTAAAGGCTTGAATGCATGAGAGACAAATTCCTGAAGCAGAAAAAATCTCCATTGGCTTGTTTTTTAACAAGCCATGTACCATAGAAGCATGAGAAGGCAACACTTGATCTGGACTTGCTGTCGCACAAGTCAATAGATTTATATCTTTCGTAGATAAATGTTCTTTTAACAGCCTATGAATCGATTGAACTGCTAAGTCAGCATTAGTATGCGTCATTTCCTGCTTTGTATTGAGTGCATAATAACGCTGTTTTATTCCATTTTGCCTTAACACAATATTTTTCACACGAGAGTTCACTCCGGAAATCAAGCCTAAATAATTCTCCATGCAATCATTAGTTACAGGAGAATTAGGGAAGTAAGTAGCTGTAGATGTGATAAATACTTCGTTTTTCATCATAATTATACTTTAATTAAACCATATATAAACAAAAACTGTTCTTTTAGTTTTGGTATATTTAATCCATTTTCCAAAGCATCATTGTAAGATTGCCCAAAGAAAATGTATTTAAACTGTTTAGCTAGTTTTCTGCAATCATGCTGCTCACCTATTTCTCCGTTTTTCTGTGCATGCTTTAATACTGTTTCCCATAACAATAATTCTTTTTGTGTAATGATTGTTGTTTCTTTAGTAAAATTCGGATAGAATTTTTCAGCTTGCAGAATTAAGTTTATATATGCACGCGTTCCATTTGTATTGGCATCGGGCAAGACAAACTGTGACAAATAATCCATAGTATATTGTACTCTGTCAATATATAATTCTATGAATTCATACAGTGATAAAGTTGTAGACATTCTCATTTTATTCTCAACATCTTGCTTACGTATAATGTATTGATCAATGACATCCATAAACAATTCTTGTTTTGTCGGATAATGATATGACATGCAACCTCTAGACAGATTAAGACTTTTTTCTATATCTTTTAAGGGAACCATACTGTAATCTTTTGACAGAAACTGTTTAAATGCGGCTTCCCTTATCAATGCTTTTGTTTCTGAGCCTTTTGAACCTTTCATAAATTTAATTTTTCCAGCAAAAATAAAACTTAAAAATGAGTTTTTATAATTTGCGGGTATATTTTTGAACTCTAAATGCCTTAATAGTGAAATATTAAATTGATACGTTTCTTAAATTATATCCAAAGAATAATATTCTTCTTTTTTTCACTATATTTGCCACAAGACAAGCCGATTAGTCGGTTTGTAGGCATAGGAAGGCTCAAACAAAAGTGGAATTTTCGAATGAGACGTATTCCTATGCCTTTTTACTGTAGTATCTGTTGAAAGGGGAGATGCTGTTTACATTGTCACTTCCATTATCCAGATACTGATATAGTACTTTTATCTGTACCATGTGTGTATATAACTTCCACCGAACTCTTGCGTTAATATCAGCACTGACCATCACAGATTCCTGTAACTGTTTCGAAGAATAGGTTCCTCTTCGACGTGCGAGGTCATACAACTCTTCGTCCTCTTTTAACTTTACTACCGATGTGTACAACTGGTATGCATCATCAATTTTCTCCAAATGAAATTTTTCTTTTATACCATCGGATGGAGGCATGAACTCCAATTGTGGCAAATCGCATTTGTTCAAGATGACCAAACTCCTGTCCATTGGCGAATTAAATTCTCCTAGCAATTCTTGAATTTCGATTCCATCTGAAGTGGTAAATCTTCCCTCAGACAGTGGATTTGCATCTTTCCATATAGATAATGTATCCAGTCCGATACAGAGAATGAGATGTTCATCTCTGTTAAGCTGCAATTTTTTTATAGCCATATCCATATTTTCTGTAAAGACACGGTATTGCGGCGGGCGTTGAAACATGAAAGTGTTTAACAGATATCCCCTGAACATGTGTAACAACATGGCACTCAAACTTTCCTTGATATTGATATAGGAAATCGTCTTTTCATCTGCAAAAGCTTCCAACGGTTCAACTTCCCGGATGACAGCATGAATATCGTATTCACTGAAGTTTTGCGTTACGTTACCAGATAATGCAGCACGGTATGCAGCAAGATTGCGATTGGTCATAGCTATAGCGATATCATTGAACTCACGAACTTCTTTGTCAGACAATGGTTGGTCTTGCCTTTGTTTTTGTATCTTCCCCTGAAGCTGGTCTTTAAAATCATCCAACCAGCCGGAAAGCTGCTTCATACGCTGATACATATTTAAGGATGTGGCATCTTCTTCCAACACCTCTTGTAACCAATCTGCCTTTGACACCTCTTGCAAGCGTGTTTTCAATAACGGGATATTATCCAGCCATGCCTGTTTGGTTGCCAACTCTGCAGGCGTATCAGGCAATGCAAACAAATAATTCCTATAGGTATAGTCTTGCGGAAGCGTGTACAACCGCATGACCATTAATGCCAAGTATCTCTGAATCCAGCCGTTGATGATGCTGTTGTTACGGACTCCCGACTGAAGATCCGGAAACGGATAATCACGCTCTAATCTGAACGGATTATCCCATGTGTCTGCTACCAATTCCATAAAGGCGGGGATGATTTCTGCCAAATCGTTATATAACAAAACATATTGCGGAGGCTTCGCATTGGAGTAATATAACATTTGCTTCAGCAGTCCATATTCCTTTTTATACAGGAGCATAGCCCCCAGTGCCGTGTGAAATTCCTTGAACTTTTTCCTATCACTTTCTCTTTTGGAAGCCTCTTCTGCTGTAATGGTTACAAAGTTCCCCTTGTTGTCCTGGATACGCTCTCCCTCATAATAACTCTGCATAGAAAATAGCAAATGCTGATGTGCCATCCTCCAGTAAACAATCAGCCAATCATAGTGTTTATAGTGCAACTGTTGGAACAGGCAAGTCCATATCACATGATAGGTCTTTTCTGAGAGTTGGGTCTGCTGAAAATCATCCCAAAGAGCGGTTATAATATCATTCCCGTTGTGAATGGATACAACTTTTTTCTTTGAAGCACATAAGATTTCGTTAATGGCTATCACTCCATCGTATAATTCGGGCGGGTATTCCACCTCTTTCTTTTCCTTTCCCAGCCGATAATTAATAATCCATTCATAATAGGACTGATAACAGGGTCTTAAAACATCGATGTTGTCTGTCTTTTTAATTATCGCAGCCCAAAGTTCGAACCATGCCTTCCTTTTTTCCAGGCTAACATTGCCTTGCAGCAATCTTTTCTGTAATCTCGGCGCATCGTAATAAACCCGAATCAGGTAAACTACCCATAATAGTCCCACGACCATACCGATGCAACAAACAGCCGCCATGTAGCCCCATGCCTCGTACCATATCGTATCTGCCAACCTGACTTCCCAATCTTTGGGCAAGATTACGATGTAGGCGAACAACTCAATAATGGTTGCTATCAGAAAAAGACAAAAGCAGATTGTTGCTCGCTCTTTTGCGAACAAACCTACCAAGCGGGTTGAGCCGTATTTGTCATCAATCCGTTGGATGGCTCCAACCAGCAAAGGAAAGGCAACACCTAAAATAGCTGCTGCCAACGCCAAGACCAAATCTTTGGCACATGTCTCACATATCATGGTTACTTCCGTATTATTAAACCGTCCAGTCGGTTTTGTTTTCAGGACAAAAGTATAAGAATTCTTAATAGAAACAAAGCAAAAGCCGAAACAATTGTCACCTATGTGTTAACAAGTGTTTCGGCTTTACCCTAAATGCAGTGATAAATACTTGCTATCGCGGAATCATTTTGATTTTGACCGGGACTCCCTGGGAATTCAAGACACGGACCGGAGCCTTTTCGCTTGCCTTGACATAGAAGAGGAGATAATCCTGTGCCCGCTGAGATTCATAATACCCTTTATCCCGGTATTCGGCTATCCACTTTTGAATTACGGGAACCTGCCAACGATTCATCAACACATAATAAGCGGCATCGTATTCGGAATCGCTCAGGAAAATGTTCAGCTTTAAATAATCCCACCAAAAACGTTCTTTCGCTTTGCTATTGGCATTGAGCGCAGCCATGCGAAGATTGTAGGCTTCGCCAGGGGCGTCTGAATAGTAGTCCCATGCGAATACATCGGGCGTACCACCCTCCACATTGTTCCTATCAGGAGCAAAAGATTTCAAGGCCTCCAGCGAAGCATTGATTTGACTATATGTGCCTGTCTCGTACTCCTTATAATAAGAAATGATATTCTTCAACCGGCTTGAGGCAGGATGAACCAATACTGCACGTGCCTTTATATGACGTTTGGCATCGCTGCTTACTTTTGCCAACCGCTTCATAAAACCGGCTTCCGAATTTATCCGCTGTGCCGGATCCGTCTTTACCAAAGGGAAATCTTTTCCATCGATTTTGCGTATATTGCGGTGCAGATAAGGCAAACGCAATGCCCCATACGCACAACAAATGGAAGCGCGGAGAATCTGAAAAATAGGTGTACGGTCGCCTTGAGGTGCCACATAAGGAAGATCTGAGATGCTGAAAAGTGCTTCGCTACCGACAATAAGGGTGACGGAAAGCGACTCATTTTCTTTCAGTTCTCCCGTAAGTTTGAAATCACGCTGCTGGATACTTACCCAATCTATGGGTTGTAATGCTAAGAGGAGGACGCAAAAACGACCATTGTGCGGTGTGTAATCCACATTCTGCGGTCTGGACTTAGAGACCACCTCGTTGAGGAACCTAATTTTTTGACTATCTACCATAATTAAAATCGGTATTAAGTGAAACTTCGTATTAACGGTACAAAGGTAAGCAGCTATGCAGATTTGTCTGTTCCGATTTTCGCCGAAAACACTGCATAAAAAAATTTTCAAACCAGATGCTACATTTTATGCAAAGGAAACCTGTACATCCGGTAAAATTCCGGTGATATTGGAAACCGAGTTGACAGAAACCTTGACCGGCTGCAGCCATACCAGCTTTTGTTTCAACTTTTGCAGCCAAATGCCCATTCGTGCCTTGCGCTCCACCTGATTGGCTTCGTCCCATTCGATACAAGCGATAATAGTCAGTTGAACACCGCTGTCAAGCAACCGACTATTTATCTGTGTGAAGAACTCTTCGTCATTGGTAGAAAAGCGTGCGGCACCTGTGGCAGTGGCAATCGAATCCCTAACCTTGACGGCAATCCTCCGCATCAATTCTTCGCCTCCGGCATTAAGCACTGCACGAGTGCTTTCATCGCGGGTATGTCCCCGATAGTTTTTGACTTCAATCAGAAATAACTGTTTCTCCTCATGAATGCCCATGAAATCTACCGCCTTTGTAGGCTTGAGAACCTTTTCCACCTTTCGGTGCGCGATATGTTCATCGTACTTGACGACCACCCAACTGGCATCTTGAAAACTGAAATTGATGCCGCTCTCCTGAAAATCACTCATAGCTGCTCATGTATTTCTGTTCCAAATCATAGAATGCCGCATACTCCTCCAGAATCGGATTATTCTGTATGGCTGTGAGCGTATCGCTTTCTTCGACTACTATTCTGCCTTCTTCTTTGTGCAATCCGAAGAAACGAACACATACACCCGTGTGTTCTTTGTACTCAGAATACAAGGAAAGCATGTGTGTAAGCAGGTAATCATGCGTGGCGATGAAAATCTGCAAGCCACACTTCTGAAGTTCGCGAATAAACTCGGCTACCACCCGGATGAGAGCCGGATTGAGATTGGACTCCGGCTCATCCCAAAACAAAATTGTTTTGGCATTGATTTCACCGTTCAGGATAAGGTAAAGGATGGATGCCAGTTTGCGCAACCCTTCAGCCACCAAGTGGGCTTCCATGTTTCCCTCAGCCGTCTGTATGTAAAAACGGCCGTTCATCTGAAGCACTTTGAAACCCAATTCACGCTCTAACAATTCGATAGCCGACTTTAAGGGATTGCCTTCTATATCGCGCAAAACGGGAAGAGCAAGCGAGTGCGCCAGATTGATGTAAGTCTGATCGAATGAAAGTTCACGTTTGCTGCTCAATCCTATAAACCCCTCAAACAGGGAAAACATCTCACGCGGCGGAATATAGATGAACTGGCACTCGCCCCATTTGTCGTCTCCCTCTATCTTGACTGTTGTCTTGGATGTAGCAGAAAAGCTGAATGCCAAATTCTTGTCATCCACAGCAACCTTTACAAATGCTTTACTTGCCACCATACTCTTGTTTACCAGATTGCCGATGAAATCCGGTTTGAAATAATGGGTGACGTTTTCTGCCAATATGTATTCAAACTGTTCTCTGGAAGTAGTTTGCTTGGCAAGGAAATCGTGACGTGCCTGCAAGGCAGAAGCAAAGCATTTGAGCACATGTGTCTTTCCCGTACCGTTTTTGCCAATAAGGACATTGATTCCATTGACAAATGAGAAACTATTGTCGATGAAGCTGGTAAATCCTGCTAATGTTATACTGTTTATCATTGAAACTTCTGATTAATAAAACTGTTACAAAGTTAATTGAAAAACAAAAAGCATCCAACTTAAATAAGTAAAAAAGGGAATATGACGGTAGATATTGTTCATATAAAATATGATTGTATTCTAAACGAGGTGCCCTAATCAGCAACGAGTTTATTGACGACCCTGGACATAAATCCCTTTCCAATTTTCCGGAAAATGCTTTTCTGCCCACATGCTGTTGAATCTTTTGGATGAACAAAAGGAATTTGTCGCATAAAAGACGGCGTAGAAAACAGAATACGAAGGATTCCCTTTATAGCCTTCGACATCTGCCAGAATCTCGTCCATAGTCCTGTTGAGCTCTTTTTCATCATTCACATACTTGAATTCGATTGCACATTCCAATGAAGGTATCAATATGTCCGGATGATAACATTTGGCTGTTTTCTGAAATTTATAATGGCTACAATCTTTATTGTCAGGAAATGCCGTTTTACAGATTTTAATCATTGGTTTGTACACCTCAGGCTCAGATTTTGGCTGTATTCCAAAGTCTTTAAGCAGCGTAGCTGTACTATCTAAAATATTTTCCAGAATTTCAAATTCTTTACGTGCATCTATAATACTAAAATCATCGAAAGCCTCCAAATATCTTCTGTAAACAAGCATCAGTTCACTATCCATATCTACTGTCCCCGACAACATTTTTCCTTCTTTGTAGAATGGTATAATTTCTGCAAGAAAAGCATTATAATAGTTGGGAAGATGTTTTGCTTCAATATAAGCTTGTACCAAAGTGAGTAGCTTTTTCGCCATGTAAATCAAGAATTCTTCTCTTTCTTGTTCTTCTACTTCATAGTCATAGAGTTCTTCTTGAGACAAGTTGGAAAAATCAGGCGTTCCATATTCTTTAAACATCATATAATCGTAGTGACTATGCTCGAATGCGGCCATTATCCTTTTTATTTTCTCTGTCAAATATTTCATATTCATTTATTTATATATTAAAATAAGACAAACGGTCTATTGTAAATATAATATAAAAATGTTATAGTGATAATTGAAACTGCCGGAAACAGGATTATAGCCCGTTAAAAAAAATTGTTACGGGGTATGGTATGTTCCCTAACGGCTCTCTGAAAGTTCCAAATACCAACTTTTGATATCTAGAATATATTTAAGACGCTCGATAGATGGATATCAACTAGTATTGAACGGACGGATTTCGGAAAGATTTTTATTACTGTTGTCAATAAAGCAGTCAAACATCTTAATCAAATAATGAATATATTTAGCTTCCATAATATCTGTGCATATAGTTCTATACAAATCTTTTATTAGTATATTTATTTAGAAGATGCTCGTTTTCGGCTAGTTTGAAGTCCGAAACCTTAATTGTTTAGTGGGATAATCAACTGGTAGAACACTGAGCTTTATTAGACGGGTTGATTCATATTTATCGTCTATTAGTTAAATGCCTCCAATTAAAAAGGAATAGCAATACCTACTATGACTACCATTTTAGATATAATAATGCCTTTAGAAAAGATATCCATAATTAGGAAACGATTAATCCCACATAAAGGCCCCTAAATAAGTCAAGCCATTGTATTCATCTAATTCATCAACATAATTTTTAGGTTTATTGCGACGACCTATAAACTCTTTGTTAAATATGAGAGCTTTTTTATCTTTCTTTTTATCACGAAATCCATTTGGTATATAACTAAATACACAATTCACTTTTGTTACATTTTTTTTCTTTAATACAAAATCTATGACATCATTTAATTGCTCATCATTTACAACTAATTGTACAAGTTCCGTTGCGTCCACAATTTTTTCTTCGATTTTTACATTTAAAAATTCTGGATGATAAAAATCGATGTTTATATCCTTACAAAACTGGCATCTTATATTAGGATCAGGTCGTTTCGTTATTTTTCCTTCATTAAATAGATTAAGTTCTTCAAGATATTTGTCTTGATTGAAGTATTGCATAAATTCTTCTTTGCTTTTGTTTGTAATACCAGCCCAGGTCATATGTTGTAATCCAGCAAATGAATATTTACTATTAACTTCTGATATTTCAAATTGAAAAGTTCCCAAAAAGTACATAGATTTAGCATTATCTGCTTGTTGAAATGAAATGTCTTCACCTGCATTGTAACAGATAACAGAATTTGCTTGATTAATTTTTTTTGCTTTACATTTTTTTTCCAGATCTTCAGTACTAGCGGGAATTAATTTTAATAATTCATCAAACCCATGTGGACAATATTTTATTATCAAAAAATCTTCATCATAACTTGAGATACCAAGTTCTTTACAAAATTGGCAACTTAATTCTAAGTTGTCCTCATCGTATTTTTTCCACCATTGCTGAAATTCTGATTGATCCAAATATTGAGCAAAATTTACCTCTGAATCAAATTGACCAATCCAAATAAGTATATTCTTTTCCATATTAATGTGTATTTAAAGTCACTTTTTTAGAATTATAACCTATAACATGATTATTATGCATGTCTGTGATAATATTTTTTGCTTGTTCTTTTGTAGTTGCACTCTTCAATTGATCAATTAAATCATCATGAAACAATTTACTAGCAGAAGAACGATGATGTAGTCCTATCATACCACCATATTCGAACTTTAACCCCCTTGTTGGTATAGTCATAACTTTAAGTTCTGTTGCAGTGAAACCTAATCTTTTGGCTTCTACTGCAATTGCTACTGGAAACATTTCATGCATACCACCTCCACCTCTTAGATGTTTTTTGACTGCTTTGATGTTTTTTTCGATATCTTCTTTTGTCGCAGTTTCCCACCATTTATTAAAAGCCTCTGAACCGACTCCCCATGGTGCAAGTGCCCAAAAATCAATCCAGCCATTGGTATTCTGTACATAACTATATACTAAAGCACCTCCTTTTAACCCTATTGGATCAATATTAATGTAATTTCCGCTATAGGGATTATAATATCTGAACCTATTATAGTATAATCCTGTTTCCTTATCCGCATACTGCCCCTGAAACCTGAATGGACAATCAAACTCCGTTCCCTTATCAACGGCAAGTACTTTACCGTAGATATCCAGCATGCAGTTCCAGGTCTTGTTCCCCTGCCCGTCGTACATCTGGATGGGTGTGCCCATGTAATCGGACACGATGGAATACTGCTTGCCACCATGTATCTTTGCCGCAGGCACAAACGTACCCTCCTCGAACACCTAGGTGGTAATATCTTCCGCCGGTTCTTTTGGAGGAATGTTTTCCTCTTCGTCCGATTGTAAGCCAATGGCTTTATAGTTCCATTCGTGTAAAGGCACGTTTCCGTCCCACACCCAGCGTGTGACCTTGCCGAAATACCGCTTGGCGGTGCGGCGTCCCAACGCATCGTAACGGAATTCCACCGGCCTGCCGTCCGGACGTAAAACTTTCTTTAGCATACCGTTGGACGCCCACTCGTAGAGCCATCCCGTGCCCGTAGCCCGGCAGCGGATGCCGCGCTCCTTCTCCATGCGCTTGCGGTCATGGGGCACGGCGTTGTCCTGCAACTCCTTGAAATCGCGGAAAATGAGGTTTCCCTCGTCGTCGTAGTGGTAGAAGGATGACGGGGCTTCCCAAGTGCTGTTTCTACGGTTTTTTGTTTTAAAAAGTTGCTAAAATATGATTATATTTCAGCAGCTTCGTTTAACCAATTTGTAATGTCATGAGGATTATTTAGTCTTAAAGCTCTTTCTACATTAGAAGAATCTGGTGGCATTAATTCTACATTTATATAAATATCTTTTCTTGGTTGGGTTATATTAAATATACCATTATTGTCTAATTTCCTCATTGCTATCTCCATAGCATTTAGGCGAAATTTTAATTCTCTATTCCATGATATATCATCTAATTGGTCTATTGTTAAACGATTATTAAAAGCTTGTCTTACGCAATTAAAGTAATCACTTCCAAAATTATAATAAGGAGAATCTGCGTATGACCATTTTATGATATCTATATATTTTTGAGGGTGTTTTTTTAAGAGTCTATTTAATGCTTCCCAAGACCATGCAGAAATAATTGGCGAAAATCCTTCTTCTGTCGTCAGTAAAACACAATAATAAAAATGTTCATTTCTTTTAAACAAATCAAGAAAAGCATTTTTTGCAGCTTCAAATATTAAATTAGATAGCACTTCTATATTATCCATAATTATAAAGATTTTAATGTTTCTTTTCCTATTTTTCTAAGCTCTTTTCTCAATGCACTTCGAATAGCTCTATCTCCATAATTTTCTTTTTTCATCTTAGTTTCTACAGCTTTTAATCTGTCACGTACATTTTGATGAAATTTTGATGTATGCATAATATTGTGTGGAGACGGATGCCCTATTGGTATCCCATTTGCAGGATCATTTATGTCAATTTTATATTTTTCTAATATGGCTCGACTTTCTGCTGCTGCTGCAAAATGTCCTTTACTACCTGTTGATGCAACAATATGACCCGCAGCTTCATTGGCATTGACAATTCGTCCTTCTTTAGCCATATTTTCACGTAACTTTTTAGCATTTGTTTTACAATCTAGACCAAATAGATCTAATTCAAGATTTGTATCATAAGTATGCCCGTAAAATGTAGGATTACTTCCTGCTAATCCTATTGGATCTTGTGAGACATAGCATCCCATATTAGGTGAATAATACCTAAACCTGTTATAACATAGTCCTATTTCTTCATCCGCATATTGCCCCTGAAATCTGAACGGACAATCAAACTCCATTCCCTTATCAACAGCAAGCACTTTCCCATAAATGTCCAGCGTGCAATCCCAAGTTTTGTTCCCCTGTGCATCGTACATCTGGATGGGTGTACCCAAGTAGTCAGACACGATGGAATACTGTTTATCGCCCTTTATCTTTGCCGTTGGCACAAACGTATCTGCCTCAAATACCCAGGTGGTAACATCTTCTGCCGATTCTTTGGGAGGGGTGTTTCCCTCTTCGTCCGATTGTAGGCCAATGGCTTTATAGCACCATTCGTGTAAAGGCACGTTTCCGTCCCACACCCAGCGTGTGACTTTTCCGAAATACCGCTTGGTGGTGCGTCGTCCTAACGCATCGTAGCGGAAGTCCACCGGCCTGCCGTCCGGACGTACGACTTTCTTCAGCATGCCGTTGGACGCCCACTCGTAGAGCCATCCCGTGCCCGTAGCCAGGCAGCGGATGCCGCGCTCCCTCTCCATGCGCTTGCGGTCATGGGCCACACTGTTGTCCTGCAACTCCTTGAACTCGCGGAAAACGAGGTTGCCTTCGTCGTCGTAGTGGTAAAGGCAATCCGGGTCTTCCAGCAGCCGACCTCCCGCACCGTATTTGCGGTCTTTCTTCTCCGGTGTTTCAAATAAGTTGCCCACGAAATCCGGCACGCGGTAAATCACGTCCGTCTCGGAACCGTCTGTCGTTTCCTGGCGGATGAGGAAGTCGAAACGGTCGTAATCGTAGCGCATGACCGTTCCCGTCAGCTCGTTCTCCTTGGCGAGCAGACGGTTAGCGATACCCCACTCGTAGCGGTACGCCCCGCGCTCGATGCCGCCCGACCGCACGGACTTGCGCACCTCGCGCCCAAAGCGGTCACGTTCCGTCCTGACGGTCACACCGCCGGAGAAGGTGCGCTGCACCTCCAGCCCCGTGTTGTCACGCACCCAGGACGCCTGCCAGCCTTCGCCCGACTGCATGGTCTGCAAATTACCCTCCCGGTCGTATGTATGGCGGATGTCCGCTCCCAGACTGCTGGTGATGCGGGTGCAGTTCCCCTCGCTGTCATACGTGCGGCTGACGGTATATTCTCCCTGTTTTTCCCCGGTGACCAGTCCTGTCTTCCTGTCACGGGTGAATTCCAGCAGGTTCTCCGCGTTTTGTGCCTTGACGAGCAGCCCGTCCTTGTCATACGTGTAAAGGGAGACCTCGCCGTCGTACTGTTCTTCCTTCAGGATGTGGTCCAGCCCGTCGTACAGGTATTCCGTCCATTTGCCGCCGGGACGGTTCACACGGGTGACACGTCCCGCCCCGTCACGCTCGTACTCGCGGCGGATGCCGTCGAAGCCTGTCTCCGTAATGACCTGGCCCAGCCCGTCCAGCCCGAAGAAATAGTTGTCGCCCGCCTCGTTCCCGATGCGGCGGAGCTGCAGCTCGCTGTTGTAGCCGAAGGTGATGCGGTGACGCTCCTGCTCGCGGCTTTTCAGCACGCCCAGAACCCCGTAGGTGAACCTGACCTCACGGATGTTGTCGGCGGCATGGACCAGGTTGCCCATGGCGTCGTACTCGAAACGGTGCACGTTGCCGTCCGGCTCCTCAAGACGGATGAGGTTGTCGGCACGGTCGTAGGCGTAGCGGGTGGCGTTGCCTTTCACATCGACCGCCTGCACGAGCCTGCCCTTGCCGTCGTATTCCCAACGGCGGAACAGCCCGTTGGGGAACTGCAACAGTTCGAGGTCGTACCTGTCGTTGAAGGTGAGCGTGTAAACCCGTCCCTGCCCGTCGGTGATGGTGCGCAGGACTCCGCCGTCGTAGGTGTATTCCACCGTCTCCCCGCTGAGCGTGGTGCGGCTGACGACACGGTCCTGTTCGTCATAGTCCCATGACAGTTCCCTGCCTTCCGGTGTGCGGAGCGAGGTCAGGTTGCGGTTCTTGTCGTAATTCAAGAACGTGTCCTCGCCGTTCTCGTCCGTGATGCGGACGGGCTGTCCGAACTCGTTGTAGGCCGTCTTGCGGGTATATCCTTCGGGATTGACCGTGACCTCCAGCTCCTGATACCCGTTGTATTGCCGGCGGGTAATACCGCCGTTGGCATCCACGATCTTGTAAATGAGTTTGTCTTCGCCGTAGTAGTATTCGGTTTCGGCATCCTCGCCGTTGCGGACGCGGGTGCATCCCTTGGCGTAGCGGATGAAGTATTCCATCACGCCGCCGTCGCCCCACGTATGCACGCACCGGGCGTTTTCGCCCCTGCCTTCATATTCCCAATGGAAGGACATGCCCCCCTGGTTGGTGAGCTGCACGAGCAGGTGTCCGCCGGCATAGACGAAATGCTTGCTGACATCCAGCGCGTCGGTGGTCTCCACCATGTCGCCCCATTCGTCGTACCGGTAGCGGACCAACTTGACCTCCTCGTTGTCCTGCCGGACGGACACGCAGCATACGCGGCCCAGCCCGTCGGTTTCCACTTTCAGGCGCTCGCCACGGGAGGATATGATGCCCGACAGGCGTCCGGCGGAAGCGTACTCGAAGCGGATGCGGAACCCGTCCCTGGTGGAAATCTCCGATACCATGCGGTATCCGAAACGGTTCTCGGGTCCGCTAAAACGGTATTGGAGCCCCCGGATGTCGGTGAGCAGGTAGCCCTGCGCGTCGAGTGTCCAGAGAAGCTGCTCCTTGCGGTCGAAATAGGAACCGCCCGGTTCCAGTACGGGCAGGAAGGACTCGCGCCCGTCGGCGTGGCGGAAAAGGAACGCCTCTTCCTCCAGGCGGCGTATGCCCAGGTTGTAGCTGTGGTGCCAGTTGTAGCCCAGCGGCCCGTCCACGGAGGCGTCGCTGTAATAGGTGCGCTCCCAGACGATGGGGATGGGGCCGGGAAGCTCGAAGTCCACATTGGTATGGTACACCCTGCCTGTGGCGGCATCCACCGGCTCGCCGAACGTCTTGCACTTGATGGGCTGGAGAATGTCCGCCAGCCTGTTCTTCCCTTTCTGTCTCAGCCAGTCAATCAGGTTCTGGAACTTGTCGCCCAGCTTTTTCCACAGTTTCCCCAGTCCCTTGAGGCCGAATTTCAGGGCCAGGGCGAACATGTCGATGGTGGGCGGGCCTCCGACAAGCACCGGCTTGCCCGCCGAAGTGATGGTGGACAGCATGGAGGTGGGGGCCATCAGCGCCTTGCTTACCTTCTTGGGCTTGCCCTTGCGGGGGACGGTAGGTATTCCCACTATGTTGCAGGAGAGGGCCGGATGCGTCAGGGCGGAACAGGGGGCGCCGTCCGCCAGTACCGTCGAGCTGCCCATCCACATCTCGGACTCGGACATGCCGCTGACCAGCGGGGCGGAATGCAGGACGTAGGCCGGCAGGTGCACGATGCCGATGCCCGCCTGGGCGATCCACTGGCCGTGGACCTTCACGGACGGGGCCATGCCCTTGAGTATGCTGCCCGCCACGCCTGCCACGCCGCCCGCGGACGGGGGGATGGCCGTTGCCAGGCTTGCCATGAGGTCGGCCAGGAGGTCGTACACCTTGCCCACGTGCGGCACGGGCATGACGGGGGAAGGCGGCGTGACCGTGGGGTGCGTGTCGATCCCTACGGACAGGTCGCCGAACTTGGCCACAGGCATGCCCGGCACGGAAGGAAGAGCTCCTGCCAGACCTGACTGGAGCTTGTCCAGAGCCGCTTTCGAGGCCGTGAAAAGGTCGGAAAAGCCCCGTCTGACGCTGTTGCTATCAACGGCGTCAGCTATATTTTTGAATACATCTGACATAGTGAGAATTTTTTAGGATGTAAAAAGGAGAATAGCTGAAGAGTCCCGCCGGACCCTTCAGTTACTTCTGAAAATACTTATTTATGCATCCTGTGCATAATCGCTGTTCCATTCATTTTCATCATCCCCCTTCGTTCCCTCCAGCTTGATGACAAAGCTCTTTGCCGGGAAATAGGGAGTCAGGTGAATGTCGAGGAAGATACGGTCCTTCTGCTTCGGGTCTCTCTCGAAGCGCAGAATCTTGAATTTTTCAATCAGGCGTCCGGGACCTTGTATGCTGTCCAGGAAATTGCTAATCTGCCCGCGCAAATCCCTTTCAGCCTTGCTGTTCCAATTTTCGAAAGCACGGCGGTTGAGAAAATCCATCAGGACCTTTGTCACCCAATCGAACACACGCACCACCGAGTAGGTCTGCAAGCCCAGATTATCACCGTTGAACAAGGTCTTTGCCGAGAAAGCCATGACTTTGCCGTATTCCTTTACCATCGGTATCAGACCAATTTTTTCTATTTCGGATATTTCGCTCTTTTTCAGGTTGAAAGCCACGCTGTCCACCTCGCTCATAGAGCCGTACTTCTTTCCGGCAGTGACCTGTGCCATCACGGTTTTGTACACACTGCCAGCCAGTGCAGCCGAAGGTGGAATCAGCAAGTCCTCGGTTTCTCCCAATTCGGTATAGCGCCCACGTCCTACCAGATAGTTGCAGGTCATGCAGACATTGGACTTATAGACATCGCCACCTGTCAGATTGGAATCGAAGAACATCTCGATGACATCATCCGGTTTTTCAAGGTCAGCAAAATCGGTGAAAATCATGACTTTGTTGTCATGCGCTATTTTTGCCCATTTCTCCACCACCTTGTTGGAACCCAAGTATCCAGGGATTACCAGCAGTGAATAATTGGTACGTAAATCTAAACGGTCATAATTGGCACGAAGCTCGTCGGCAATAGCGTCGATAAAGAAAGAATTGTCCAAATCGGTAAGCTGCGCCATGGAAGCGTTGACAATGGATACGTTCTTAATCTTGTCAGCATCCGTATTCTTGTAGAAAAGCATGACCGTGCGGTAGGATTTTTCCAATTGTTTCACTTCTTCTACCGCCTTCAGCTGATTTTGAGAGAGCAGGTCAGAGACGGCAGCAGACTTTTTCTGGCACAAATCCACCATTTCGCTGATGGACTTGCCGTCTTTCAGCATATCTATCCACATCTCAATCCTTTTTCTCAGTTCCTTACGCTCGTTAGCCCGCTCCCGGTCAGTAAGGAATATATTCCGGCGTGCCTTACGTTCCGGATTCAAATTCTGTATGCCGTCCACCGAAGATTCCAAGACGTTGAAACCTCCGAACTTTGCCAAAGCCTGTAACTCCGCATTCAAGTTTTTGGTTTGTACCGCAGCCTGCTGTTGCTGTACTGCGGTTTCCTTCTGTGTGTTCTGTTCGCTCATGGTTCTCATTCATTTACAGGGTTAGACTTCTCATTTTCCTTTAATTCGTCCAACATGATAGACAGTGTATTGACGAACGCCTTGCGTGTAGCCGGGTTTTCCAGAACCCGTTGCAGCACCTTGTTAGACCGTAACGACTTCTCCATCCTGTCAGCAAACTGTTTTTCCGCATTCAATCCCGACAGGAAAGGACTCTGTTCCGTCATTTTCTTCACGGAGAAATCTCCCACATTGTGGAAACGGAAGTTCTCTTCAACAGGAGCCCCTTCCGCATCAGCGAACTCTATATCAATTTCCGGCTGGAAATGTGCAAAGACTTCGTCAATGCTAGTCAGACCGATGACCACTTCGGGAGCTACCGGTTCGTCCTTTGTCAATTGTTCAACCAATAATGTCCGGTTCTGTGGAATTTCCGCAATACCTTCGGAGGCATCCAATTTCACTTCATTTCCGCCTATTCCGTAATTTCCTAAATCCATACTTAATCTGTTTTATAATTAAAAAAATATGTTAGTAAATCTCACTCATCCGAAAATCTTACTTTTTCTTCTGGCTTTTGCCTGCTGCATGGCCGGACCCTCCACCAGTTGTTTCCAATCTTCTCCCAGCCATTCCTGAAGCTGCCCTTCCAAGACCTCCATATCAATCGGCGCACGTACCTGCCTGCCAGTGTGGAGCGCCAGATATGCCGCATAAGTAAACGTGGAGTTCCGTCTGATTTCTTCGGAAAGATAACTCCCGGCTGCCAAAGCAAGCAGAAAATACTCGAAAGCCTGATTCAGCTGGCCTTCCTCGTAGCGTAAAAAGCCACACATACGATAACCTTCCATGACATAGTAGGGATCTTTTTGTCCGATAGCTTTCTCCGCCAGTCCCTCATACAGTGCAATTGCTTCCTCCCGTTTTTTCTCTGCCGTCAGGACAGCCGCTTTCATGGAAGTTGCCATTTTCCAATAGCTATATCCAGCCGCTTCGCCATTATCCATCGCCTTTTCCGCTTCCCTGATCGTATCGTCGCTGTACTTTATGCTATGTTTGTATTCCCGAATCGCATAACACGCTTCAGCGGCGATGAACAGAGCGGATGTCAATATATTCGTATCCTTCAACTCCCCGGCAACATCCAGCAGTTTCCGGATTTCCTTGTCCAACAGTTTCCAATCCTGCTTTTGTGTGCAATCCATGACGGCACTCACCTGCTGTTTGAACCGGTTTTCGGGTGCAATCAGGTCATTGCCCGTATCGCTCCGTGCCATCCGGTTATGCAGGGCCGCCGCCATATCGAACTTGGGGCAGATATAAATTACAGCCGGCGATTCATCCAGATTGACACTTCTGTTTTTCTTCATGTCAATGGTCGTTAACCGGATTCCCTGCGGAATCCCTTCTTCCAAGACCTGCTTGAACCATTCGGTCCTGGAAAGCCCCCTTTCCTGTCCCGGAGGAAAATAGATGCAGAAACAGGCATTCTCCAATCCGGATATACATGCCTTGAAACGCAACATCTCTTTCCACAGATTGGCTGCCGTATGTTCGACAGACGTGTCCGGGACATATTCTTCTTTCAACAGCCCATCGTGCCGCAAGGCCTTGATGATGTCGTATTTTTCCTCCACTTCTTCTGAGAACCAGCCGGCATATTCCTGCCATAGCTGTTCGGTGTATTCATCACCGCTTCCCTCATACGGCGTGTCAAACCGGAAGAAAATATCCTCGAACTGTCCGACAGGCGAGCGTTCGATTTCCAAGAACCTGTCAACCAAATCCACATCGTTCTGTCCGACAATCCATATAGCCAGTTTCCAGTCCTCCTTATCGGCAATATCCGCCCAATAATCGACCGCCTTAAAGTATTCCTGTACAACAGACGCAGATGCTCCCATATCCTGAGGTTTTATGAGTTGAACTTTATGATTCCTCCTGTTACCGCTACATCGGCTGTTCCTTCGATTGACAAGTTTGTACCTTTGACTGTGCCTTTCTGAGTACTCAAGTCATATCCTTTGGAAGCCTCCTGCTTGATATTGGTTCCACTGCTGCCGATTATCTTCTTTTCACCGCTGAGTATCATGTTCTCACCGCCTGACAACAGTGTAATGCTTTTCCTCCCTTCAATGGAAATCGTATCAGACTGCAAGCCGATAGACCTGCCATCCATGATAATAACCGACTCTTCTTCGTTGGTGACGGTCACCGTTTTCTTTGCCATGATATTAATCGTATCTTTCCCATCCAGAACAATAAGCTGTTTCCCAGTCTGGTCCATAATGGTGATACTTCCCGTCTCATCATCAAAAAGAATGGTGTTTCCACTTCGGGTGATGATACTTTTCAGTTTGTTGTCCTTGTCTCCGCCCTTTCCCGAGTCCTTGTGAAACATGGCTCCGGTTACATAAGGACGGTCCGGATTGCCGTGTTCATAACCGACCATCACCTGGTCCCCGACTTCCGGAACAAATACCCATCCCCGGTTTTTGGATACCGCATCGCTTGTTCCCGCATTAGGGCTCTGTACCCTGATCCAATTGGTCGTTTTTCCCTTTTTCTGCCAATCAAAGACAACCTTCACGCGTCCCTGTCCTTTTTCGTCATCGTTCTTCTCCACCGTTGCCAACTCAGGCAATGCCAACGGCATTTTCACATTGGGCACAGGGATATGTGTCATTTGGTCCGGGATGCCGACAAAACTATTCATATAATGTCCGTCCCGATTCACCTCGTGGGTGATTTCAGTAATACGGAATTTCCCTAAAGGAGACAATTTCATCCTATCCGGAAAAGCCACGTCAATAACCTCTCCGATCCTGATCCGGCATGTTTTTCCGATCCCCTTTATATTCAAGAGACCGGCACCGGATGAATTCTTTACAATTTTCATTTGTTCGTCCAATCCAGCCTTGTCTGTGATATGCGGATTTGCCGCAGAAGTGGTGCGGGCGCTGTAAGCCTTTTCCGAACAGCCATGAGCAATGGACTGGAGGTCGTTCATTCCTTCCGGTTTAGCGGGCGTATCTGCCTTATGTATTTTGTTCTCCTGCGCTACATAATCGTATCTGGCAGATTTCCCCGGTACCAGATTGGCTACCAACCTTACTTCTTCCAAGTCCACGTCATACAAGATCTTCTTAGGGTCGTCCTCCTTGTCCGGCTTGCCAAAATAAGTTTTGGCGCCATCGTAATAAAACCATTCCCCATACAGGGCCGAAAGGCGATTCATAAAATCAAAGACACTTTCGTTGTATTGTGCCATGTAAGGGATAGGCAAATCATATTCAGGATTAGAGACCAGATTGACTTTTCCGTACTCCTGTGTCACTTCCTTTATAATGGCGGATAAGGTCTGATCCGTCCATGAGTCGAGTGTCTTGTTATTTTCATACAGTATAGTAGGGCTTGCTCCATGAATAGCCACTCCGCCCGTTTCGCCCACACTTCCAATCATTTCCACCTGATTGATAATCCCTTCGAAATCATAGCTTTCTCCGGTCTGCTTGTGGACGAATGAAATATTGGCAGTCTCCCCAATGTAATTGATGAATTTCTCCGGAGTCTGTTGAAAGGTGTTGTTAGGCGACAGATAGTTTACAATTATAGTAAACGTGTGATGCCGGTTGAAACCTTGATGAAGGCGTAAAGAAACGAATTTTTGTTCTTCCCCCTTCACGGTTACCTTGGTGGCTACCAAATTCAGAAAACTTGCTCCCATACTTATTAATATCTATTTAATTCCCACTTATTAATCCGACTGGTCGGTATGTTTTTGAGTGCCGAAATAACCGGAATTGGTATATTCCGGCACTCCAAGAATTTGACTAGAAACAACGGTTAGTTGTTTTCCGGCCAGTCTTGTACAAATGTAGCATCAGCCATCTTCACTGTTTGAGCAGAGATGGAGAATTTGATTGTCATTGGGTATGAGTTCGCTACATTCAGTGCCTCCTCGTACTTCACAATATACCCGTTCTCAAATACCAGTTCCTTCATCTTGGCATCCTCGTCTGCTTTCTTGAAGACGATGTTTCCGTTTACAGGCTGATACTGCTTGAACATTTTGTCCAGTACAATCGTATCCGGAGTTGATTCAACCTCGACATTAATTGTACCACCATAGATGTCAGATGCCGGACGACCCTTAGGATCCACATCACGGTTGAACTTGACATCCCATCTCAACACATCAAACTCTTTCGAGTCTGAGAACTTAAATGACGCTTTAAATGCCATATTCTCAATGTTTTAAGTTAATAAAAATGTTAATTCTGAAATTATCCCTCATCCATGACCGGTTACCCCGTCATTTTTGACTTCTAATTTCGGTGCCCAATTTATGGCATTTTGCTGAAATAACAAAGCGTTTTAGGAAAAATTTTCGATTTTTCTCGAAAAAATGCCCTCAGGCATAAAAAAAACGCTCTAAAAGTAGCGGATTTTCGTTTTTTGCCTTATATTTGCGGTGTTCTCCTGCGCAATTTTAAATCTTATTGATTATGGATACAGGAGTTGGTTTCATTAATCTTGATGATTCTATAAAAATTGCGCTTAACATAGCACAGGCAGTGGCCCGTGAAAATGCGAATGAGTATTATACCCCTTCGCATTTATTGAAAGCCTTACTTCATAAGGAAGTAGGGCTAAGAGATTTTATATTAAGTATAGGTAAGGATTTAGGCTATCTGGAAGAATGGGCGGATGTCCATATCGAGCAATGCCCGAAATCCACCCAGCTGTCAGAAATCAAGCCTTCGGAAAAGATTGGCAGCCTATTCCGTGCTGCCGATGATGTGCGCATAGAGCTAGGGCTGTTCGATATTAACCCTATATGTGTATTGGCTGCCCTGGCAAAGCCGGGAGTCGCCTTTTCGAGCGACCAGCTCAAATCCTTTCCCATACTGGAAAAGGATATCCGTTCCATATATAATAATGAGCCGTCAGGCAACCCTCCCGTTTCCATGACGGAAAGTCCTGTCTTGTCACCCAATTCATCTTCATCTTCCTTTTTAACCAAATACTGTATGGACCTTACCGCTGCTGCGACGAACAGCCTGCATCCGGTAATCAACCGTGACCGCGAGAACCGCATGATCATGGAGATTTTAGGCAGCCTCAGCAAATCCAATGTGCTGATTGTCGGCGATGCCGGGGTCGGGAAAACGGCTTTGGTTTACGGGCTTGCGTGGGATATCGTGAACCATAAAGTACCCTCCTTCCTGGAAGGAGCCCGTATCTTTGAACTGGATAATGCCTCACTCATAGCCGGAGCGACCTATAAAGGAGAAATTGAAGACCGCCTGAAAAATATCCTGAAAGAACTTCGCGGCATCGACAACGCTATCCTGTTTATTGATGAAATCCATGTATTGCTGGATAGCCGGCAAGGGAATTCGGGCGCCGGAAATGTGCTGAAACCCGAATTGTCGCACGGTAACCTGACCGTGATAGGCGCCACTACCATTGACGAATACCGTAAGATCATCGAGCCGGACCATGCCTTTAACCGCCGTTTTGAGGTGATACAAATCAATGAGCCGGACATGAAGTCTGCCATTCAGATGCTGCACTCCGTACAGAAACAGTATGTGGACTACCACCATGTAAAAATCAGCGAGGACGCAGTAGCCGAATGTGTGCGCCTTGCCAAACGGTATGTGAAAGACCGCCGTTTGCCGGATTCTGCCATAGGGCTGCTGGACATGACACTCTCCGCCATTAAAATGGTGAATGAAACAGGCAAGAACGATGCGGAAATCCTGCTTGGCCAATTGAACGAAATTGAGCAGGCGGAAAAGGAGCCTGTAGAGAAGGAAGAAGAACTGAGGGACCTGATATTTCTGATGCACAACAAGCTAAGCCCTATCCTGCTGGGAGTCATACCAGAAGAGACGGATGTCCATGAATTGCAGAAGTATGAAGAACTGGCAGCTTATCTGAGAAACGCATTGAATGCCATTCTCCGGTTTGCCGAGAAAGAAATAGAGCAGGTGGAAGTGTATGAGGTTGCTGCCGTTGTTGCCAGCAAGACAGGTATCCCTATCGGTAAAATACAGTCCCAGGAAAAAGAACGCCTGCTCAATATGGAGGAGTATTTGCGGCGCAGGGTCGTCGGACAAGACCGGGCATTGAAGACATTGACGGACGCCATTCTGGAATCCCGTAGCGGCATGAACAAGCCGGGGCAACCTATCGGCTCCTTCTTCCTGCTAGGACCCACCGGAACCGGAAAAACCGAACTCGCCAAGGCATTGGCAGAAACACTATTTAACGACGAGAAGTCCATGATCCGCTTTGACATGTCCGAATTCAAGGAAGAACACTCTGCAGCCCTGCTATACGGTGCGCCTCCGGGATACGTGGGCTATGAGGAAGGCGGTATGCTGGTCAACAAGATACGCCAGCAACCATACGCCGTCGTACTATTTGACGAGATAGAGAAAGCGCACCCTTCCGTATATGACATTTTCCTACAAATCATGGACGAAGGGAAACTGCATGACCGGCTGGGAAAGGAAGGGGATTTTTCGAACTCCATTATCCTGTTCACCTCCAATGTGGGAAGCGAGTGGCTGACAAGACAGCTGGAATCGGGCAATGTACCGACCACCAACCAGATAATGGAAGTGATGGGGCAGTATTTCCGCCCGGAATTCCTTGCCCGTCTGTCTGAAATCGTACCGTTCTCCCCTATCAGCGAAGATATCCTATTGAAAATATTCGATATACAATTCAACGGGGTCAAGAAACTACTGGACAAACAGGGTATCAGCATCATCATCAGTGATGATGCCCGAAAGATGCTTGCGCATAAGGGATTTACTCCCAAATACGGCGCACGCCAAGTGGCCGGCGTAATCCGTAACTATCTGCGCAGACCCATATCGCGCCTCATTATCAAAGAGGAACTGTGCCAGGGAAAGACACTGGAGGTCGGCCTGGATGAACGAAACGAATTAACCTTGAATATTCACTCCTAAATTTTGTATGCACTATGTTTGGATACACAGTATTCTTAAAAATCGGCAATCTGGCAGCCACCTCGCTGACAGATATGTATAAGGACAGTTATCAACTGATAGGTTGTGAGTTCGGATTCGCCCAAGGGATAGATGTCAAGGGTCAGGTGCAGACGGAGGTCAAGGGCGGAACCTTTTATGTGACCTATCCCCACCTGCCCAACCGGGACATGATCCAGTGGATGCTGGATGCGCGCAAATATCAGAGCGGCGCCATTGTCGTGCACGACAACCAAGGCTCCGCGCTTGAGAAGATACTCTTTGAGAAAGCGACCTGTGTGGATATGGAAATCAGCTATATCCGGCAGGGCAAGGGCTATATTGCGACCAAACTGACCGTACAGGCACAGAAACTGATGTTCGGTACAGAAGAATTTGAAAACCAGTGGGTACTCTAAAAAAGAAAATGCTATGGGACTCTTTAATTTTCCACAAGTGGACAGCGATGTGAATGTCATATTCAGCATTGACGGCGACGAATATGCGGTAGAACAGTTCAAGATAGGTTTCCATCAGCCTGTTGACGGAAACAAGAACCAACCGGAAGGAGAAGTGCGCGGAGGGCGAATCATGATTGTCCTTTCGCAAACGGTGAAAAACAATATCTACGGATGGGCCATCAAGCCGTGGGTGAAAAAGAACGGGGCAGTACTGTTCAAGACCGGTACGTCCGGGGTGATATTTGAGGTGGCGTTTACAAATGCGTATTGTGTAAGGTTACATAGAAGTATCAGTTTTGGGCAGGGGTTATCTACCACATTAACGATTTCTCCAGAAACATTAACTGTTCAAGGCGTTGATTTCGACAATAGATGGGTGTAATATGGGAAATTATAGAACAACATATATAGAGTTAGACGACTTTAAAGTCTGCTGTATCCAAAGATATCCTTATGAAGGATTTGTCATTGGATGTGGGTATGCATATGTTGAAAACATTCCATTGGAGATGGCTATATTAGAAAATTCATCATATATCTCTAATCCAATAAAAGTTCAGCAAATAGACACTTCTCTGTTGGCAATTATCAAGAGCCTTCGTTTGACACCTAATGATATTTATGAGAAATTGGTTTCAGAAAAGGGAGATATGTATGTCTTAAATATTCCAGAAGGTCCATTGACGATACCTAAAAAGGATTCTAAAATTATCATATCTACGGATGAATCTGATACTTATTTCAACATTAAAGTTGAAGTGAGAAGTAAGGATATAAATGAAATATATAATTATAATTTTAATAACTATCATCATATTGAACATTCATCAATAGAGCTACTGAAACTTCTAGGGACTAAAGACACTAATATTTTGCTTGATGAACTTATAGATTACTCAAAGGATTTATATGGATATGCTGACAATTTTGCAGAAAGTTTGACAAAAACAGGAAAAACTAGAATTTCAAATAAAAATTTGAAACTGTATTTTGAGAAACGACCTGGATACGTCTTTTATGGTAATCAATATGTTAAGACTTATTCACTTGTTCGTATCGGGGAGAAAATTGGAAATGCAATAAAACCTATTGGATATGGATTAAATGCTATAGAAATAGGGTACGCTTTGGCTAAAGATAAAGGATTTGGAGATAATACCAAAAATACAATTTTAACAATTAGTGGTGGTGTGGCAGGAGGAGCTGCTGGTGTATATTTAGGTACAAAAATAGGTATGTTTTTAGGAGCTACTGTTGCTGGCCTATTTACTGTTGGTATTGGAGTCGGTGCCGGTGCTGCTATTGGAGGTTTTATCGGCAGTGCTATTGGTGGGTATTTGGGTGGTGAGTTTGGAGAAGATATTATTATTGATATTTCAAATTCTTTGATGAGATGAAAAAGCTGCTTGATTTATATTGGAATATAATGTTTTACTGTACATATACACTGTTGTTCTATCTTTTTAATAGATTGCTAAATCCAATATATTGGTTGCAAAACAAAAAAGTAAGATCACTGCTTAATGAATATATTAACAATATTGTGGCATTTTTGAATAAACGAGAAGTGGATGAACGGGGTATAGACTCTGGGATTATTATATTCTCAACTTCTTATATTTGTGTCCATACATTTTGTTTTTTAAGTTTTGTGTTTTGGCTTATTTATAAAACAGCTGGAGTCAATGTCATTCAATTGGCATTCGATAACATGTTAGCATTAAGTATATTTTTTGTAATTATATGCACAACTATATATGCCACGAACTATTTGTTTTTATTTAAAAAAAGTAGGTATGAGCTTTTTTTTGTTAAGTTTAATACAGAAAAAAAACGCACTTTATATTATGGAATTTATTTACTCTCCTTAATAGTGCAATGTGCATTGATTTGGGTTATGATTAGTTGTGAATAAAATCAAAGTGTATGTAGAATAAGTAACAGGCAATCTAAAATCAATACCCTATTATTCTATATGTTAATATTTAAATAGATTATTATGAGACAATACAAAGTATTAGTAATTTATATCATAGCTAATGAGCAATTAAAAAAGTCATTTGAAGAAGAACTGGAGAAATACGGACTGGAACGGGTAGGAACGCAAGACATCTTTGCTCTCCCGTTGGAGGAATACCGGACAAAGGTGCAGGCATTCAAAGCCTACCTGCGTGCCTACGCCCGCAAGTATCTGGACAGCCAGGACAAGGTCCTGTTCGTGGAGTCACGCATGAACGAGGAACGGACCCTGACCGCCATGCTGCAAACCAATCTGACGAGTGAAGAAGAATAAAAAAACATAAGGATATGAGTGCACAATCGTATATCAAGTTCTGGACCGCCGAACCCTCGGAGCATGAAGAAGTGCAGGCATACGACCTGCTGAGCTTTGAGTATGACTTCGAGAAACAGGCCCGCCCGAACGGACAAGTAACCGGCGAGACACACGGAGGCAGGATGCGGGCAAGCATTGCGGGATTCCCTGCGGAAGAACTGCTGAAATGGATGTTCAATTCAAGAATCCTGAAAGACGGGGAGGTAATGAACACTTCCGGCTTGAGCGGTGCGCCCAAGGAAGTTATCCGTTTCAGAGGCGCCCAATGCCTTGAACTCGACGTGCATTCGACAGTAAAAGAAAGCCGGACTTCGCTATCCATTCATTTCAGGGAAATGGAAGCCGGTGATTCGTGTCACTTAAACTTAAAATCATGAACTGGTTTACCTCTTTGTTCAAACGAAAAGACGCCGCCGTACCGGATGACCGGTACGTAATGCGGCTGACTGTCTGCCACGAGACCTACGCGGTAGAGGAGTTTGACCTGAAATTCAAGCGCGATACCGACCGCGACGGACTGCCGGAGGGTGAGGCATACGGCGGCTTTGTCACCTGCACACTTACCGGCATGCCGAGGGACGGACTGCTGAGATGGGCCTCGTACAGCAGGATGTACGAGGACGGAGACCTGCGGATTTACCGGAAAGACGAACCCGACCAGCAGGCCGCATTCGCCCTGCGCTTTACGGAGGGCAACTGCATCCGTTTCCGGCGAAGAATAGACCATAGTACCCATGAGTGCAGCATCGTCCTGCTGTTTGCCGCGAGAACACTGAAATTTACGAACGAGGAATTTGAAAACGAATGGTGCTGACGGATATGGAAACGAAATTTTGCAAACTGCCTTTGGACTTTGAGGCCCTGCTGAACGAAGATGTGGGAAACAACCATCTTGCCTCGTGCAACGAGATTGATTCGATTGACCAGTTCATCGAGTTGCTGATCAGTACGGCTCCCGGAGAGCATACCTTTGACAAGGAGTTCGGCTGTGAGATATTTTATCTTGATTTTGAAAGCATTGTCTCCCATACCCGTTGGGAAGGGCAATTCTCAGAATACATTACGAAGGCAATCACCCGATACGAAAAGCGTCTTATGAACGTATATGTACGGGTCGCCATAGATGACACGACCCGACAGGTCAGTGTGTCCGGCACTTCGACCATAAAAAAACGCGTTCAGGTATATGTGTATGGCACTCTGGTACACACAGGAGAGAAGCGGTGCTTTTATTATGTGATTTATTTAGGTCCCATTTCAACCCGATAACAAGGTATATGAGCATAGAGAAATATAACAAGGAACAAATCAGGAACCGTATGCTAAAGTATGCTGCGACTTTCTGGGGAATCAAAAAAGCCGAAAATTTTGATCCCGTCGTCAAGCTCCTGCTGGAAGCATTGGCCAATGAAATGTATATGCTGGGAGAAGATTTTACCGCCATTGAAACAAGGCTGCTGGAAAAGACCGCCCGGATTCTGACACCGGGTATCCTGACCTCCCCCTTCCCCGCACACGGCATCGTACACGCTTTTCCCATTGAACCCGTTTATCTGATCACCCGGGAATCGGGCATGTATTATGAAAGCGACTCACTGATCCGGAAGCTGTCGACAGGAAGTATTTCGTTTTATCCGGCATGTGATACACTGCTACATAGAGCCGACATAAGATATATGGTCTGCAATAGTCTCCTGTACCGGATAGACCATACCCTGGAGAAAACCATGATTGCCCGTACGGAATCCAAAATGACTCCGCGTACCGTTTGGCTCGGCCTGGCTGTGGACGAATCCATTACCGACCTTCGGAATTTCTCTTTCTATCTTGATTTTCCCAATCTTACGGAAAGCTATGAATACCTGTTCCTGCTTCCCTGTACGGAATGGTCCGTCAAGGGAGAACAGGTTGTCATGCAGCGGGGAATCTACGAAAAGGACGATATACAAGATAATCCCTTCCGTGCATTTTTCCAAAACTATGATGCGATGTTCCTCATAGACAAGGAAATCATGGAAATCTACAATAAACATTTCCTGAGCGTCCGGCAGTCTTTCCCGCTTGATGATTCCTGCAAAGAGACATTGCCTGAAGAACTGCATCCTTGTTTCAAGGAAGCCGTGCGGGAAAAGATGCAGGACAGGCTGGTCTGGCTAAAAATACAATTTCCCGCCCATTTCACAGCTGAGGTTATGGATGAACTGCAAGCGGGAATCAATATCGTGCCCGTCGAAAACAAACTGTTGCGTGAACAAGTGAGCACCCTTGAAGACACTTTCAGGGTGATTCCCCTGCGGACGGAAAATCATGAATCCCTGTTGTCCGTACATAGTGTGAAAGACTCGGACGGGAAAAGCTATCATGAGCTTCTGTACCCGGAGGGAAATTCCAAGGCGGGCTATGGCACGTATTCCATCCGCAAAGGAGGGTGCGAACGGTTTGACTCCCGTTCTGCCAAAGAACTGCTATGCTATCTGCTGGACCTGCTGGATGATGAGACCCATGCATTCGGTTCCGTTTCGAGCATCAAGCTACAGGCACTTGCCACCCAAATGGAGCAACTGGTGGCACAAATGAAACAAACAGCCGATAACATGAATGAGTTCAGAGAGACGCCCTACTACCTGATGATCGACCAATTGACCGGTAAAGGCCAGGTTACCGTCAAATACTGGACCACCAACTGTGAGATAGGAAACCAGATACAAGCCGGCGTGGATCTGTCGCCAAATACCAACACCTATCTGGAGCCAAGGACTCTTGCGCTTGTCAGCACCACCTATGGCGGCAAACAGGCTCCCAAGAACCGGGAACGCATAGACATTTACAAATACGGTTTCATTTCACATGGCCGTGTATTGACCCAGAATGATATTATCAGTTTCTGTAAAAAAGAACTCGGAGAGCTGCTGGTACGTACAGAAATTAAGAACGGAGTGGAAATCAGCCCGATGCCCAGTGAAGGACTGATACGGACCAAAGAGGTACACTTGATTCTCAAAGAAAAGCTGGACGACCCGTCACAGGAGAAGCAGATGAAAGACAATCTGAGAACCAAGCTTTCAGCCTGTTCGCCAGATACATTCAATTACCGGATATTCATCGAATACAATAAAGCCTAAATAACTTATAGCATATGGACCCAGTTACCCAACATCTTATTTCATCGTATCTGCTGATGCCCCTGCTTACCGTAATTTTCGGGATAGCAGCCTATTTCGTCGCACGGAAGAACAGACTATTGAACAACAAGAGACTGATTGTTTATCTGCTCGTGTGCAGTATCGTGCTTGCCCTGCCCGGCCTGTCCGGATTTATGGACTACAATTTCATGCCTTATATCTATATCCTGCTGGTTATCCTATACTGGATTGGCGGGTATTACAACCGATATGTCTTGCGCAAAGTGTTTTCTTCGGGCAAGGAGATGCCCTCTTTCGGCATACAGTGCCTGATGACAGTCACGGTCGTGCTGTTAGGTGCCGGAATTTTTTCGGTCGTCTTCAACCTCTGCAACGAACTTCAATACGGGGTATGGGCTTCGACCTGCATACTGCCTTTTGTATTTCCCCTTCTATATACCCAGACGGTAAAAAGCTATTTCGACATACCTGTAGAAATCTATAAAGTGTGGAAATACTCGGAAGAATACGATTCAGAAACCCTGTATATCAACCGCGAACGAAGTATCGTCATCGACGTGGACATTTTCCGCAGGGTAGACGACCCAGTGTCGGAACGTATTACCGGCAAGGCCTCCGATGATGTCATTTTCGGGCAATGGTTCCAGCGCATGATTGATGACTGCAACCTCAAATCGCCTTCTTCGCCCATTGTTTATCAAAATGAAGGCGGGGCATATTATGAATGGGTATTCTATACCAAATCCTCTTTTTTCAGAAAGAGGTTCTATATTGACCCGGAACTCACGCTTGCGGAAAACAAGCTGAAGATGCATGATGTGATTATCGCCAAACGGGTAGCGAATGAACTAGTAACATATAAAGAATATTAAAACGCAATACTATGGCAGGAAATCAAAATAAAAGGGGCAGCTATCCGCTTGTGAACTGGGCGGACGGCATGCCGGTCAAGAAGGAACACTTCGTCCAGCAGGAAAACCATTTTACGCACCGGCTGTGCGAATACCAGTCGTATCATCTGAACCGCACCAACTACGGGCTTTTACCCTTCAAGAAGGGGGAACCCGTTTCCGGAGATTTCAGCATCACGGAACTTGTCACGGGAACTTTGGAAGTCCGTCTGAAACGGTGCTATGCCATTACTTCCGGAGGATACCTGATTGATTATGACGCAGGAGACAATGATGAACTGACGGCCAGTTTCCATATTTCTGCCGATGAAATGGAAGACAAAGCCCTGCGATGGGACGTCATCCTGATGGCTGATCCGTTCGAGCACCGTCCTTCAGGTGTCCCGGATGAAAAGGAATTAAGTCCGCGGCAACCCAACGCATTGCCTAAATATGCGTTGAGCGTACTGCCAACAGGGCAAACCAACGAAGGCGAGCTAGGCAGGCACTTCCTGCTGATCGGTCGTTTGCGCAAGAACGGCAACCGCTGCGAAGTGGACGGTAACTTCATACCTCCCTGTACCAGCATGTCCAGCCATCCTGACCTGAAGAACTATTACACCAAATTCGGGCAGCTTGTCGATTCCATCGAAAAAGCCTCATTCGATATTCTCGCCAAGGTGGAAAATGCGGAAAAGCAAACGGCACTGGCCACAAACATCGGCATGTTGTGCCGCCATATCATGCTTTTCATATCCGACATTTATTTTTCCTACCGTAATGAAGGACAATACTATTCCCCCTTGCGTTTTCTGAATGTATTCTCCACACTGGCCCACCACCTGTACGTATGCCTGAGTTTCATGAGCAAGGAGGAGAAAGAAGATCTGTTGAAATACTTCAATGAATGGAACGGCATCACTCCCGGCGCATACGAAGGGCTGTTGCGGGAAAATTGCGGCTTGCTGTATGACCATCACAATATCCGCCAACTGATGGTAACAACAGAGCGTTTCCTATACCTGTTCAATGACTTGTGGACCACCCTCAGCCGCCTTGAATACATTGGCAAGCACAAGGAGAACATCGTGGTTGCCGAACGCTCCAGACACCCCAAGGAATCCAGCGAGACACGTTGGAACATATTGGACTAACCTGAATACCCGAAAAGTTATGGCAGAAGAAACTGACAAAATCGTATGTTTTGACGAACGCCCCCATTCGTTCAATTTGCCGGACACCGATTTCAAGGCAGAAGTGGTGGCCAGCGGACTGAAAGAAAGCGGCTACGACGCGGAGCGCACCCTCATTTCCAGATTGGGGGATATACGGCGTGGCTTTTCGAAAGACATCCATGATGCCCACTCGGAATATTCCCAATACGACCTGACAGATTACCTGTATCTCTACGTGAACAGGCGGAGTATTTATGACACACTGCCTGAAGGCATTTTTCATAAGAACCTCTACCAGTCCGACAAAAGCTCCAAAGAGCAGATACTGGATGAAATCCGGATCCACCGGGACGAAGAATTCTATGCCCGGCGCTTTTTCAAGCCTTTCGAGATAACCTTGGACTATATGCTGGTGAGTTTCCAAAACAAGGAACGACGTATCGATGAAATGAACGTACATCCGGACTTTGTAAGCATATTCTCCGACCAGTGGCCGGTACTGAAACTGCTGCCGGTCCATCTGGCGATTATGCTTATCCGCATGCTTGCCTATATGGAACAGATTACCGTCAGTCCTTCCCAAATAAGCGAGTGCATGAGCATGCTGACCGGAGTGCCTATCCGTCTGCAGAAAGGTGAGAAAAGCGTGGTGGAAGCGGACCCGCATCTTGTCCCTAAACTGGGAGAATGCCTTTTGGGGGACACCATGGTCCTGGGGAACCGTTTTGCCGACGGCACTTACCAAATGCTGTTGGAAATCGGCCCGCTACCGGCACAGAAGATGGAGACCCTATTCTCCGATACCATTGACCGCCAGATACTCTGCGACCTGATGGACCTGTTCCTGCCTGCCGACAAAGAAATACAAGTCCGTTATATCATACAGCAAGAGGACGCCCAGTTCAAGCTGGGAAATCCAACGGAACAAGGAGCCTATTTAGGAATCAGCACTTATTTGTAACCCATAAAACACCTATCCGATATGAAACCGAGAAATAATACGGAAGTAAGGAAAGCCTATCTGAAATTTTCCTGTTACCTGACAGGTTGCGTCATTCTTGCCGTGGCCATATTTGCCAGTTTCCTTAAAACGTCCAGTACGGAAGTGAAACGGATCACGGAACAGACATTGAAGTATGACTATGTCTATGCCAAAGAACTTTCGTTGTCAAACAGCGTGGATTCGGTCTATCAGTACATGAAGTTGATGAACACCTCGCCACAGATTAACGATGTCCTTCTGCAAAGCGTTGTCAGCGTGCGGAAAATGAACCTGTTGAAGTATATGCAAAGTATGGATGACAAGGATTGCAGGCTTTACAAGCAACTGCTGGAAAACATCAACATGTTCCTGAGTGTAAAAGACTCCATCCGCCTGCTAAGCATCCAGGAAGAGATGGTAAAGAAAGACCTGATGCAATGTATCCAAGACAACTGGAAGACACGGCGCAATCTGAATGTCGGTTCCAACAGCAACAAATAAAACTGCATATTATGAATGACAATAAAAAAACACTGAACAAGCGGGAGACCCTGATGGGGCATATTTATGTATTCCTGTTCTTTTTCGTAACAACCGTGGTATGTTGCCTGGCAATATTCATGTGGAATTCGGATTTCAAGATGTTTGAAGAGAAGGAGTTCGTGAAAATAAAAATGGACCGCATTAAAGATTTCCAACAGGAACAAGCCGGCAGCCAACTGGCCATAGATTCCCTGTTCCGTAAAATCGAGACCTTCGAACCGGGGGTACATGCCCAATATGAAGAAGACGATATCCACTACCTGATAAACAACCTGCGCAACACATACGAAAGAAACAGCTGGGACAAACGGTACAAGCTGTTTATGCACATTGCCGACTTTTACGCCATGTGGTTGGCAGACAAAAAACAATTGTGGAGTATCGAACAAAACATACAACTGTTCAAAGCCAATCTGGAAGAATGCGAGATCGGATTGCAGAAAAAAGAAGAAGACTTACGCTCAGGCACTAAAAAATGAATGACATGGGAAAGATTTATACCAGAAAGATTCTGTTTGTAGCGGCAGCCATGCTGCTGTGCATACTTATTGCCGTGCTGATCCGGATATTTTTCTCCAGCCGGACCGTGCGGATGACACTGACCCCCATAGAAGTGGAGGTCGGAGAACCCATCTATTATGCGGACAGTACCCGCAGGGCAAACTCATGGCTCTGGGAGTTCGGCAACGGGGATGTATCACACGAACGAAACGGGCAATATGTGTTCAAAGAACCGGGGCGTTACCAGGTACGCCTGCAAGTGGACCATTCGCTGGAAAAGAAGCAGATTATCACCGTACGGAAGAAAACAAACACTTACGGGAGCGATCAGCTTGTAAAAATGAAAGCTCCGGCAAGCGCTTTCCAAGGTGAAATCGTGTCTTTCAAAGGATACGGCCCCTCGAAAGAGTGGCGGTGGCAATTCGGCGAGTCAGGAATCGTTGACTCCCGAGAACAAAATCCGCTCTATGCCTATTCGGAACCAGGCGAATATGAAGTGCTGCTGACTACGGAAGACACACAATACCCCGTACGGCACACGATTAAAATCCTTTCCCAGTACACAGAAAATGACTCTACGGACGTGCTTGTCATTATCGGGAACGATATCCGTGAACATTTGCAGGCCATCGTGGACGGCAGACCGTTCAATACCCATTATAACTATATCCTGAAGAAATATCTCTGTGGAAATCCGGACATAGCCGTCACAGTCAACAACCATAAAAAGAATGACTTCTATTCTTACTGCCAGGGGCTGAAAATCATTGCGCGAAAGAAAACCGTGATTGATGAAGTGTTTGTCGATATGGGCGATGACCTGAACAACGAATGCGTCATGCAGCTGATGGTGACCCAACACGAACGTTTTTCCGAATCAAAAAAGTAACGAGCCATGAAAAAGAACTTTATATCGCATCTGCTCCAGACAGGGTGTATTTTCAGCATTGCCTGCCTGACAGCCTGCGGGCCGGTACACCGTTTTACACGGGTGAAGAATGTTCCGCGCGAATATGTGCGGAACTATTCGGTGGAAGGAGTGAAAGCCCCCCGCAGCCTGTCGCTGTTCAAGCATCATCCGTGGATTGTCTTCGCCAAGGAACAGGGGACAAGCTATCTGAGTCCGAGCGGAAAAAACGAGATGCAGGCCGTGGAATACATGGATGCCTTTCTGGTCATCAAACGGAAAGGGGACTGGCTCAAACTGATCCAATATAATCCCGCCATTCTGAAGAACGGGAAGCTGAAAGAATGGAAACAGGCCCAATATTGCGGCTGGATGAACCAGAACGACCTGCTGCTGACCCGGAGCGGATTTACCGATGTCCTCACGGGATTCAAGAACAAGCAAGTGGTCATGCTGAGTGACACCGTGGCATTGGCCAACCCCTCAGCGTATTTTGTCAATGATTCTGTGAAACTGTTTGAAAATACCGACCTGACACAGGAAGCCGGCAAGATTCCATTTTGCAGTGTCGTGTATCCTTATAAAACGTCGGAGGACAAGGGATGTGTACTCGTGGCAAACAAACCGCAGCTTGACGCAGACAGCATAGGACAGACGGCTGTCGGATGGATAGACAGACGGCTGCTGACCGCTGCCAGGCAACAACTCCATATAGACATAGCCTCGCTGCCGGACAGTACGCTCATCTTCAAAGACAGGGAACGAAAGGACACCTTGCGGCTGTCGGCCGGCGACATGAGGCAGAAACCGGAATTTGCAGAGAGCCAGCCTGCAATATGGTACAGTCCTGTATTGTTTTACAAAGAGAATGACACGAGCCTGTGTTTCAAGACACAGATTCCGATGCCGGTCATTGACAAACAGGAAAGCTATGTGCTGAACGTAAATGGCAATCCGATTTATTACAGCACATTCAAGAACAAAATAGAAAAGGACTTACAGAAAATAAACCTGATATTTGTACTGGAAGGAAAAGAGAACACCATCCAGCAGTTTCCAGCCGTAGTGAACGCCATTCAGGGATTGCAGTCGCAACTGGTAAATGACGAGAGCTTTTCTTTCAGGTTCGGCGCCGTGCTGACCTTCAACGAGCCGGACAACCGGACAGACCCCATCTGCAAACTGACTCCCGACTACATGGAGCTGCTTGACTTCCTTTCCGCCAAGGCACGTAACGTCAAGCAACTAAAACCTACATACGGACGGTTCGGCAGCTGGTCAGGTGTTCAAATCGGGGTGGAACAGTTCAACAAATGCCCAGACGAGACAAACATCCTGGTCGTCATCGGCGACAAAGGATTCAACAGCGAATGGGCGGACTCTACTCTGGTGAACAAGCTGGTGAAGAACAACTGCCGCCTGCTGGGTTTCCAGCTTTACGGAGGAGAGCCGGACAACTTCAACAACTTTGTGCTGCAAATCGGGAACATGATAGACTGCTCGGCACCACGTATCAGCCGAAAGAAACGGGAACTGGTCGTATATCCCGAGCAAGTCCGGAATGAAAACGAATACGCGGAAGTGGGCCATAACACCTATTGCCTGGACTTCCCCAACCGGAGCATGACACAGGGATGGCTGGTGTTTCCGCAAAAGAACGAATCGCTGGAACTGGAAGGGCTGACCTCCGCCTTGGATTCCATGCTGCTACAAGTGAAGTTTGACAACACCCTGCTGAGCAATAGCCTGACAAGGGCATTCGACGAAGTGGGAACCCAACGGTATAAGGCGGACTCGACTATGACGGACTACTACCACATCCGCCAGGCAGGGGTGCAACCGATATTGTCTGTGCTTCCGGGTGTCGAACCAGCCTGGAACCTACCGGCACAGCCTGTCGTGTTACCAGACTCGCTATCACGGACACTGGAGTATTATCTGCTTGCCAACGAAGACGAGTTCAAGCGCCTGAGAAAATATGTGGAGGAACCTGCTAAATTAATCGTGGACTATAAATATGAGGCCGTCAAGAAGAAAAAACAGGCGAAAGTGGACATCTGCGACTGCCCGAACGACTACTTCGAAACAGATACCGAAGAATCCACCGTACGCGTGAAGACGGACAGCCTGAACGTGCCGGAATATGCCTCTACCCGCCGTGTGCGGAGAAAGCTGGTGCGGCATTTCCTGTCCGAGCGCAACACGGACAAGTATTGCAAAGTGAAGAGGAAGGCCTTTTTGAGAATGCCCATATCAGCAGCCTTGCAGCGGTTTACCTCCTGCCCGGCGGACTATCCGTTCTTTGAGGTGTATCGGGTCAAAGACTTGAAAGACAAGGATATGATTACGGACGTGGAACTGGACATGCTGATTGAATACTTCAAGGAAAAGAAGAAAATGTTGGACGAAGCTGCCGGCAAATCGTTCAAATCCAACGGGGAGACCTATTACTGGATCAGCCGTGAGCTGTTACCCTAATCGTTCATTTGAAACTTTACAGTTATGATTTATCAGGCAATATTGAAAATAAAAGGCAAAGAGATACCGTTGCTCTATTACAGCTACCAGTGTCATCTCCGGCACTGTGACGATCCGAATTTGGGGCGAATCATACAACTGCATATTGAGGCTTGTGAAAAGACTGGTAATAGAGAATACTTACCAGTTGAAGGAGACCTGATCATGCTCATGTTTGAATGCAGCGGTGACGAGCAGCTCTTTTATGACTGGTTGAATGTAGAAGGAACCACGCACTACGGAGAAATCCATTTCATCTATAACGAAGTGGAGGTTGTGGATATTTTCCGGTTTGGGGACTGCTTCTGCTTGAAGATAGAGGAAAGCATGAGTGCCGTGAACTCTCCGATGGTGATGACCGTGTATCTGTCACCGGGGATTATCAAGAGGAATAATCTGGAGGCGAGGGAGAAGGAATGGAAGGTGTCGGAAAATTTAACACATATAAATTTCAATGCCATTGAAAGTGATGAATTTCTGATGCGTAATAATAAAACGACAAATTCAGTATCAAATCAAAGACAAAAACAAGAATTAGAAGAGCAAGAGTTAAAGACTCAATCTAAAGAGGCTTGGAAAAGAGCTGAAAAAATAAACCTACTATTGCCTCCGAGTAATAGGGGAAAAACTATATGTTCTGATGGAATAGTTACAGTTAGCGGATATAGCAAAGAAAGGGTCAGTAAAAAATTTAGAAAGCAGGTCCCTAATTTTGTTGATGTTCCTGTTTTATCAGTTATAGAAGAAGCTCTAAAATTAAACCATAAATTACATGAAAATTCTTCTTTAGATAATGGACTACCTGGTAGTAGTAGTGCATCGCATGCAGAAAAACAAATGCTTGTGATACAAAATACAGATATTGCGATTGGTGTAAACAGAAAAATGTGTGATTGTTGTAAGAAATTTATACAAAAACTATCTAACGAAATAAATAAAACTATATATATAACCACTCCTCCTGGGCTAACAGAGATATATACTCCTTCAAAAAATGATGAAGATGAAAGTGTTATAGATAATGATTAAAATTATTAATTATGGACATAGAAAAAGATTTGATTTTGTTGAATGACGAAATTAATAAAAATGCAAATGGGCATTTATCATTAAATAGTCGGGTTCAATTGATGCGAAAAATTAATAGCAGCAATATTATTAATAAAATTTATTATACCTGCGCTATTAAAATAGTTCAAATGAATGTTAGTGTATTCGAAAATGATATATTTAATGATATATTGTTAAAATCTAAAGATTTTTTATATAATAACAAATACAGTAAATCATATTTTGGAGAAATATATGATAAGTATAAAAATTTTCTTAATAATTTTGATGCCATTGGTTGGATATTGTTGTCGTTGTGTAAAAATATAGAAACAGATGTGTCCTTTATTTGGGATATGGATGATTATACTGATGATGATGTTTATGATTTTGAAGTTTGGACTCCTGATTTTTTGGCTGAAATTATATTTTCAGGGGGAAGCCCTTTTGTCAATAATGACATCAATTCTGTAGAAGAAAGAAAAAAATATTGGCTTTGGTATATACAAATGGTAAGGGGAATTTTAAAAAATCCTGATGTTGAGTATTTGATATTACCATCATATGAAAAAAGAGAACATTTAATTAGTATACCTTTTCGTCATCAGTTGCATTTAGTAAGTGCGAATGGGAGAATATCTTTTGATGATATTGAAAATATTATTTTGTCACAGATTCCTGATGAAATAAAATGGAACTATATAAATGTCGAATTTGTTTCATGTACTAGTAGTATGTTAAATGTATTTTCTTCTACAGGAGAAAAGATTAGGATTAGACATATGAATGTTGTTGATATATGCAGGGAATTCAGATTGAAAAGAAAAGAAATGTATATGCAATATCCTAAGGAAGGAGCATGGTTTTCCTTGAAAATGGTTATTGAAAAGAATTATTCTTATAAATTGGAATTTAATTATGATAATTTCAACGAGATACCTGCTTATTTTCAAGAATTAGATTGGATTTTCAATTTTTATTGTAAGTTCCCGCGAAGTAAAGAATATACACCAGAATGGTTAAGAAAAATAATAGGTAATAAAGGTAAATATTTGGAGGATTAAAGTTATGGTTTCTTTTGTTTTAAAAATAAATACATCTCTTGTATTTTTCATATCCATCATTGATGGTTTTGACTATACAATGGACTATATGGAAAACGTAGCCCGGAGCTTCACCAAGAAGTATCCGAGCTACCTTATCCATAAGAAAAGCGAAGACAAGATAAAGGCCTTCTTGACCGACAGGATGAAAGCCAAAGTGGAAAACTTTGTGAATGCAGAGGCAAAGAACGTGACAGTGACCGAGGTGCGGGAAATAGCAGACCTGATAGCGGAATACGAGGGAACGGAGCCCCCGTCCCCTTATGGAAGCCATCCGGCGGACGCCCCCTCGCTGGGAAGCACCGGTGTGGAGCTTGCCATGAGCGTGGACACAGGCGCATCAGACATCCGCCCCGTCAATGTAGCCAAGCCCGCAGGCGCATCGGGGAAGCCCAAGATAATAAAGCGGAGTGTTATCCGTGTAACAGTGGAGTTGGAAGTGCTGATGGAAACCAAGCAATACCTGCAATTCCTGCAACAAGTTCCGGACCTGTTCAGCCTGCATGAATTCCCCAACTTGAGATGCCGTGTGACGTGTAACCAGAAAAAGGTGATAATCAACGAAGAGCCTTCACCTGTTGAGGTGAAGGTGGTAGAAGATAGAAAATATCAACGCTGGTTTGTTACCTTTACCCTATTAATGATATGCTGCATGGGTGGAATCATAGCCCTGTTCTTTTCCATTCCGAACCTGTATAAACAGGATATCCATTTCCTGCGGAACGATACGATACATCAGGACTTTTCCATATCCAACAGCATGATAGACCTGGATAATGTGAACCTGATTAAAAACGGCGGGAAAGACACGCTTATCATCAAAGACAAAAAACTGATTATTGCCAAGTAAAAAGGAATGCTTATGAATCCAATGGAAATGCAACGCCTCCAAACAGCCCTGTCGCAAAGCGGATGTCCTGAAGACCTACTGGCTGACTATCTGGCCTTTCTGCAAAACGGAGGACAACAAGTGGAAATCGTACGAAACAACATCACCCAAGTGTTTCAGAAAGAAGCCCTCTACCGGAAACGAAGACATGAAACCATGGAGGGAACAGTAACTTTTCGGAACAAGGAGCAACATGGAACCGGAAACTCGGACACGGGCGTGTTTGTCGGGATAGAATTTATCCGCTGTTGTTTCACTCATGGCATTCCGGCACGGATGCTGAAGGTCGTGAGAGAGCATGGAGAGGTGGTGGAGATTGTTGTGGGGTTTGGGGTTGAATCCATGTTTTTTTAGTTTGCAACTAAAATTTTGAGAACTATTATTTCAACTATAAGTTAAAGAAGTATGATAAAAAAAGGAGATTATTTTAATGAATACCTTATAACCGGCTATATAGATAAAGGCGGGATGGGTAGTATATGGTCCGTTAAAAAAGACCATACAGAATATGCGCTAAAGGTTTGTGAGAAGACTGATGAAGAATCACTTAAACGATTCAAAAGAGAATACAGACTTATGCAACATCTTAACCATCCTCAAATCCGCAACTACGCGCCTATATGATACAGAAGCGAAAATAATCTGCATC
>OCHB01000308.1_pt1 | contig 72742 bp, 79 predicted proteins | sample 1538731 | NCBI WGS metagenome assembly OCHB01 (sample SAMN04571721, study PRJEB22368) | human gut metagenome | biome: human gut; material: stool | host: Homo sapiens | place: Luxembourg | collected 2012-09-20 | reverse complement strand
TCTACTGATATCGTTTATAAAAAGAAAAAGCGTCTAGCTAAATCAGGAAAAGACATAACTCCACACGGTAACTCCATTTACATGCCGTGGTAAAGACCGTTACATGCTGCGGTAAAGGTCGTTACAATAAGGGGTAAAGGCCGTTACATGCGGCAGTAAATGCTTTTACATCTTGCAGTAAACCGTCGGTAAATGCTATTGATTGATTATCAGTAAACTAACAAGAATAGAATTACAGAGCACTGAATCTTGTCTTTTTCAGTGAATACTATCCACAGACGATTGAATTCACATAAATTAAATTTGGAGGCAAAGATAAACAGTTATATCTTTGTCTCTCAGATTCAGTCATTGATTCCTGAATAGTTGTATGGAATAGTATGAAATGAAAAAAATGATTTTAGAATCGGTGAAAGACACAGAAGATATCCATAGCCTCTTAACAATGATTCAAGAGGAAAATACATTGGCATTCAATATGTTCTATGAGATGTATTATGACCAGGTATTTCGCTATACTTACTATTTTCTGAAAGATACAGAATCTTGTCGGGAAGTAGTTGCTGATGTTTTCTTTGCTGTATGGCAATCGCGCAAAAGACTAAAGGATATAGAAAATCTGGAAGCTTATTTATTTATATCCGTAAGAAACGAGGTTACCCGTTACAATAAGAAAAATGGCAGGCAAAACCGTGTCTCATTGGATGAATTACCTGTCCAATTGGAAATCACAGAAGAAGAATCTCCTTACGATAAGATCTCTTATAAAGAAATGGAGCAGCTATTGGGAAAGATTATTGGCGAATTGCCGGAAAAATGCCGTTTGATATTTCTTATGGCTCGTCAGGAGCAATTAAAACCCAAAGAAATAGCAGAGAGACTTTGCATTTCGGAAAACACGGTGCGCGTACAAATGAAAATTGCTATAGAAAAGATTATCAAGCAAATAAAACCCTATTATCCGGACTTGACTCTTTCTCTATTATGGTCTTTCTTTTTCTCTTCTATTAGTTAAAGAATTTAAAAATATGGGATGCCTTTTAAATGAAATCCCATCAAGCCTACTCCTCAATTTAGAAACAATTAATTATGAGCGAGGAAAACAACTTTATTGATATTCTACGAAATGAATTAATTAATGACATCAGTGATCGTGAAAAAGCGATGTTAGAAGACTGGAGTCATTCTAATGATGATAATCGTAGTTTCCGCCAGTTGATTCGTGAAATGAAACTTTCTTCTGAAATCGAAAAGAAAGAAGAAGAAATGAAATCCTATATCTTGCAAGAAGTTCATAAACGGATAAACAGGAGCCGATACATCAGGCGTCTTCTAAAGATCAGCACTGTGGCCGCTTCTATTGCAATTCTATTGGGAATGACCGGCTATTTTTCATATAAAGAAGGTTTCAATCAAGTCAACAGTCACCCAATAGAGATGTCTAATCCATTCGGTATGTTATCAACAATCACTTTGCCCGATGGGAGTAAAGTCATTTTGAATGCCGGAACTACAATCACTTATCCCAATGCTTTTGTCTCAAAGAACAGGGAAGTCGAAATAAATGGAGAAGCTTTCTTTGAGGTGGCTCATGATGCCGAGCATCCTTTTATAGTGAAGGCTAATCAGATTAACGTTGAAGTATTGGGTACACAATTCAATGTAAAAGCATACGAAGAAGATGACTGGATTGAGGTTTCTTTATCAGAAGGAAAAGTCGAGGTGCAGAGTAAAGACAAGAAAAGAAGAATCTTCCTGTCTCCTGGCGAACAAGCATATTATGATAAGCACAATCATTCTTTGACTACACGTACAGTGGATATTGCCCATTATACATCGTGGAGAAACGGGATCTATTATTTCAGGGCACTTCCTTTGAAAGAAATAGTCAAACAGCTTGAACGTATTTTCAATGTAAATATTTGCATAACCTCTTCTAATATTGAGGATATTATTCTGACCGGAGACTTCCTGCGGGGTGAGAATCTGGAGCAAATATTGCGTGTGATAACTGCAGATAAACGTTTAAAATACAGGATTGAAGAATATATGATCTATATAGATGAAAATAAAAGAGCTCGGAAAAGAATTTATTAACCCTAAAAAAGAATGCCTATGATGAAATAATATAGTATGGAAAAAGCGAAAAATGCGCTAACATTTTTCGCTTCAGTTAAGACTAGAGTCTGTAATTGTTCATGGATTTACAAACCTAAAATCAATACAAAAATATGGATTTAAATTTAAAAAATAAACACCCTCGTCGTATTTATTATCTATTTCTTGTAATTATATTCTTTTTGGCATCTACGGAAATAGCTCATTCACAGGTAAAGAACTTATCTCTCCACTTAACAAATGTAACATTGGAAGAAGCCTTGGCGCAGATCAAGCAAAAGGGAGAATATTCTTTATGGTATCGCAATGAGGAAATCAACCTGAAGAAAAAAGTATCCCTTGATATTAAGAATGGCAGCATTACCCAAATTTTGGATACTCTTTTTAAAGGGGAGGATTTGGGATATATAATAGAGGATAAGCACATCGTTATTTTTAAAGCAGATGAAAAGACTAAGGCCGCTCAGCAAACAGGTAAACGGATTACGGGTATCATTAAGGATAATACCGGAGAGCCGGTCATTGGATGTAATATCATGGAAAAAGGAACATCAAATGGTACAATCACCAGTGTAGATGGAGACTTTTCCCTGAATGTTGCGGAAAATGCAGTTCTACAAATTTCTTATATCGGATACCTTACCCAAGAGATTCCTGTAAAAAATAATCAGAATATAACAGTCACTTTGCAGGAAGATTCACAAATTCTGGATGAAGTAGTTGTTGTGGGTTATGGAGTGGCAAAGAAAAGTGACCTAACCGGATCTATTTCTCAGGTGAAAGCGGAAAGTATGCAAAACTATACTCCATCCAGTGTTGGCGATTTATTGCGCAACAGTATTCCGGGTATGAGTGTGGGATACTCTGTTTCTGCGAAGGGAAATAGTGATATGATGATTCGTGGTGACAATACGTTGACTGCCGGATCGAGCCCTCTGATTATTGTCGATGGAGTGATCTATAATGGTGATATTTCAGATATAAACCCGAATGATATTGAGAAGCTGGATATTATGAAAGATGCAAGTTCCGCTGCGGTTTATGGTTCGAGAGCCACCAATGGAGTAGTCGCTATTACAACCAAGAAAGGAAACTCTCAAAAACCTGTTGTCAACTTTAATGGAAGTATCGGTATAGCTACTACAGCGAACAGGGTAAAGCCGTATGATAAAGATGGATTTATTAAGTGGCGTTCTGATATGTTTAAGTCAGTTTATAGTGCAACTGTACCACAGACTCCTTGGAGCCCTTTTGATGATCCGCGTACGATAGATTCTCAATATTTGGATCAATGGATGGCCTACCATAGTACCACACCGGATAATCTGGTAGATGCCTGGTTATCGGGACTGCGACTGACCGGATTGGAAATAGAGAATTACAAAGCAGGAAGAAGTATCGATTGGGAAGATCATATTTTTCATAACGGTCCGAGGCAAGATTATAACATAAGTCTTTCCGGGAAAAAAGAAGATTTCTCTTATTACTGGTCATTGGGATATATGTCGAATGAGTCATTAGTAAAGGGAGATGAATTTTCTACCATACGTTCGAGGGTGAATATAGAGGGGAAACCTGCCCGCTTTTTGAAAGTAGGTCTGAATGCCCAATTTTCTTATCGTGACGAAAGCTCTGTTCCCGCAGATGTGGATCAGTATACCAAACTCACTCCTTACAGTTCCTTTTATGAAAGTGATGAAGAAACATTGAAATTGTATCCTAATGATGATAATCAAGCAAAACATCCTTTATTAAACTCTGCATACAGGTCGAGGGAGCAGGAATATTTTACCTTTTTTCCTAAAATCTATGCCACTCTGGATTTGCCATTTGGAATTACTTATACGGTGAATTATACCACCCGGTTCGTCTTCTATCATAACAACATACATGATTCTTCTGAACACCCGGAATGGAAGTTGTTCGGAGGACGTGCTTCGCGTGAAAATTCTTTGAGAAGAGAGTGGCAAGTCGATAACATTATAAACTGGAATAAGACTTTTGCGCAAAGACATAAGGTAGATGTCACCTTACTGGCAAATGCAGAAAAATTCCGTAATGATACGGAGAAAATGAGTAACCAGAACTTTACTCCGAACGATATACTCGGGTATCATGATATGGCTATAGGTAATTTGCCGGAACTTTCAAGTAATGATGAGGTCAGAACATCGAATGCTCTGATGGCCAGACTCAACTATGGTTTCATGAACAAGTATTTATTGACTTTATCGGTACGAAAGGATGGATCGTCTTTGTTCGGATATTCCAATCCTTATGCTACCTTCCCGGCCGCTGCTTTGGGATGGGTGATTTCAGAAGAAAAGTTTTTTAAAATGAAGTTTGTTGATTATCTGAAGTTAAGAGCATCTTGGGGAATAAATGGAAACAGGGACATTACAAATTATGCAGCTCTGTCTAAAATGCTTGCTGAAAAATCATTGAATACCGATTTAAACGGAAATCCGATTACAATCCCTACTCTGGAAATAAATACAATGGGAAACAAAAAGCTTAAATGGGAAAAGACAGAGGCTTATAACCTGGCTTTGGACTTCAGACTATTTAATGGCCGTTTAAACGGAACCGTAGAAACCTATTATATGTCGACTACGGATGTATTGGTAAACAGAGAACTTCCTACCATCACCGGATATAAAAGAGTGTACGCCAATCTGGGAGAAATCAGAAACAAGGGATTCGAACTTTCTCTGAGCAGTACCAATATGAAACAACATAATTTTGAATGGACATCCAATCTGATCTTCTCATTAAACCGGAATAAGATTATTACTATAACCGGTGAAAAGTATGATGTTTTTGATAAAGATGGTAACTTTGTAGGGCAAAAAGAACCGGATGACAAGACCAATAACTGGTTTATCGGTCAGGCAAAAGATGTGATATGGGACTATAAGATTCTGGGAACCTGGAAGATCGGACAAGAAGAAGAGGCTGCCAAATGGAATCAGGCACCTGGTGACTTCAGGTTGGAGGACGTAAATGATGACGGGTTGTTGACAGATGAAGACAAGCAATTTCTGGGATATAAAACCCCACGTTTTTCGTGGACTTTGAGCAATACTTTTACGTTGTTTAATGACTTTGAATTCTCTTTTGTTCTGTATTCTCTCTGGGGGCATAAGGGGAGTTATAATTTGGCAAAACATGCAGATCATATTGAAGATCGCTGTAACTCTAGGGATATTCCTTATTGGACTCCTGAAAATCAGTTGGATGATTTTGCCAGATTGCGCTCTGCACCTGCAAAAGGAGTCGATTATTCAGTATGGTTCGATAAGTCTTATATACGTTTGGAAAATATAGCCTTAGCTTATAAAGTTCCTGCTAAGTTCTTGAAAAAGACTCCTATATCCAATCTTAAACTAACACTGAATGTAAAGAATGCAGCTATGTGGGCAAAAGACTGGAAATTCGGTGACCCCGAAGATGGAATGCGTTCACAGAGAATATTTACTTTTGGATTAAATATGACCCTTTAAGTTCTAAATTAAATTATATAGACATGAAAACCATTATGAAATATAAAACAGCGATATTGTCATTTACTGTCTGCCTGTTTAGCTCATGCGGATCAGATTTCCTTGATCCTAAGCCACTCTCTTTTTATGCTCCTGAAAATGCATTGATTGATGAGGCTGGATTACAAGCGGTATTGGATAAGGCAATGACGACTTTCAGAGGAGAATTCTGTGCTGATCAAGCGCCGTTCTGTACAAATATGAAATATTCGGATATAGCTGTAGACGGTACAACCGATAAGGCGACTCCATGGCAGGATTTGAACAATCAGATGCTTCCTGATGGAAAAAACAACGATTTGGCATATACCAAGATCGGATGGTATTGGGATAATTCTTTTATCAACATTAAAAACTGCAATACGATTATAAACAGAATCGATGAAGCTACATTCAAATCGGAAGAATCGAAGAATGCGCTATTAGGTGGAGCCTATTTTATAAGAGCCTATCGCTACTATATGAAAACCTTGCAGTATGGAGATGTACCTTTGGTCTTGGATGAACTTACTGAACCCAAAGTTGACTATTACACCACCACAAAAGAATCCATCTGGCTGAAAATGATAAAGGACCTGGAGTTTGCCGTACAGCATGTTCCCGAAGCTAATAAAGTAAATGGTGGACAGGTGACCAAAGCTGCCTGTAAGCATTTGCTTGCTAAGTACTACTTGCTTGAAGGAAGATTCGATGATGCTATCCGAATTACAACCGAAGTGATAAACGGTGGAGTTCATAAACTCTGCACTGAACGGTTCGGATCAGATAAAAGCATTGCCAATAAAGATGTAGTATGGGATATGTTCCGTATTGAAAATAAAAGTCTGCCGGAAAATACTGAAGGTCTATTGTTAACTATCGATAGATATGGTATGGAAGGAAATACGAATGGTACTAATGTCATGCGTAATGCACTTCCTTATTTCGGACTGACCGGAGTTATTAAAACACCCAATGGAGCGAATGGTTTGTCGGATGCAGCTAAGAATGAAATCGGGCTTGTGGAAAAATACGGCAGAGGAATCAGTCGTATCCGTCCCACTTGGTATGCACAAAAAGGTGTATGGATTATCAACCAGGTGGAAGATTTTTCAGATTACAGGCATCGGACAGATAATGAAAACTGGATGACTATGGAAATGTTGGTCTATAACAATCCTGCGCTGAAGAAAAACGGAAATGAATGGTATGGAAAGAATCTACAATTGTATAATGATCAGGGAAACATTTTATGTAACGATACCATCAGATGCTGGTTTAGCTGGCCAAATTATAAAACCTGGTATCCCGATCCTGATCGCGTACAACCACAGGGAGGTCCGGGCGACTTCTATATTTTCCGTTTGGCTGAAACCTATTTGCTCAGGGCAGAGGCTTATGTATGGAAAGGCGAGTGGCAGAAGGCTGCCGAAGATATAAATACGATACGGAAAAGAGCCAATGCACAATATATGTATTCGGCTGCGGATGTTGAAAAGCAAAAGATAGGTGCCGTATTGGATGAAAGAGCGAGAGAACTGTACTATGAAGAACCGCGTAAAGTGGAATTAACGCGAATGGCTATTATTTATGCCCGGACAGGAATTCCTTGTTACAATGGGAAGACGTATACGATGGACAGGCTGACGGAAGATAATTTCTGGTACGACAGGGTAATAGAAGTCAGTGACTTTTTAAAAAAAAATAGCGTAGTTTCCTTTAACCTTTTGATTGTCAAAAGGTAATCGGCGCATAGAAAATAGGCAGGTAACGATTAGGTGACAAAAATCCATCGCTTGCTTGCGTTTTTCTGCATAACCTCAAATAACTCTTCAGCTACAAAAGTAGTTAATTTACTTGACCTTAGCAAGTTTTTATGCGGGATTTTCAAGGGAGATCAGGTCCTATTTCGGACTTGGTCTCCTTTTTTATTGCCATCCGTAAGATATCCTCTTTTTACTGTATTACCTCTCCTCCGAATAGTTTATTCCCGGTAATAGTTTTTTTACCCTCTCAAAAAACTTCAAAAAAAGACATCATTGATACATAATGGTTTAGTGATAAAATATGGGGCTGGCGGTATCCGTCAGCCCTATGTTCACCCTCCGATTTTCCCAAACTTTGCAGGCGAAGAAAGACAAAACAGTATCGAACTAAAAACAACCGACAAATGGAAGAAGGCAAGAATGAAATCATGGAGCTCAGGCAGATGATCGAAGGATGCTTCGAGCGTCAGAACAAGCTCATCGCCCGTCTGGAAATGGAGTTGGAAGCACTCAGTAATTTCAACGGCAAACAGATGCTGGACAGCCGCGACATGCGTCTCCAGCTGAAAGTCTGCGACCGGACACTGATACGCTGGCGCATGTCGGGAAAGCTGCCGTCCTTCAAGATCAGCGGCAAGGTGTACTTCTGGGCATTCGACGTGTACAAGTTCCTCCGGGAGGAATATGGCACGATCGTCCTGCCGGAAGCCCTCGAAGAAGAGGAACCAATAACAATTAATAATAAGAAGAATGGAAAATCAAAGTAAGTACATCATGATCGAGCGGAACAAGTTTGCCGCCCTTGTCAAGGCACACCGTAAATGCCTGCAGATACTGAGTATCCTGACCTATGCGCATACCGTCAAGGAAGTGCAGCTGACCTTCACGCTGGAGGAGATCTGCGAGCTTCTCCAGATGACCCGTGAGGAAGTGGAGACACAACGTCAGAAGGGGTATATCCGTTTCAGCGTGCAGAATGGTATAACCGTCTACGAGATCACGGACATCCTGCGATTGAAGAACATGCTGGAGATGGGAAAGATCTATCGCAAGATCGACGGAATGGCGATAACCGTTCCGGTGAAAAAAGAGACCGGGAATGTAACGGATTCATTAACCGATTAATAGGATTCAATATGAGACAGTTGGTACATGCCTCGCTTTTCAGCGGGTTTGGTGCGGCGGATCTTGCCGCCGAATGAATGGGATGGCGTAACGCCTTCCATTGTGAGATAGATGAGTTTTGTAACCGAATTTTAAATTACTGGTTCAGCCATGCAGAAAGTTATACGGATATTACAACTACGGATTTTCGGGGATGAAGGGGACGGATCGACATCCTCACAGGAGGTTTCCCATGCCAGCCCTTTTCCGTTGCCGGCCGGCGAAAGGGCGCGGAGGACAGCCGTTATCTCTGGCCTCACATGCTCCGTGCCATTCATGAGATCCGGCCCGGTTGGATTGTTGGTGAGAACGTTGGTGGCATCCTCACGATGGTACAGCCCGGCAAGGCGGCTCACGTGGGATGTCAGCCCTCTCTGTTCGGAGAGGATCAGCCTGTATACCGCAAGCGGGAGGAATACGTCGTCGAGACCATCTGCCGTGATCTTGAGCGTGAAGGATATACCGTCCAGCCGCTGCTTATTCCGGCTTGTGCCGTCGGTGCCCCGCACAGAAGGGACCGCGTATGGTTTGTTGCCCACGCCGATGGCGAGGGATTACAGCCCGAGGGGACCGAACTGTCTCCAGAAGGGGCTTCCGGAAATCATCCGCGAGATGCTACTGCCCACCCCGACAGCGGCGGAGATACACCACCGGCAACGGGTGGAACGTTGGAAACGTCAGGGGCGCACATCCATGCACGAGAAGGAGGACGGGGAGAAGAACCCCAACGGTCTGACGGACTTCCTGGACTTCCACGGGCTGCTCCCGACGCCGACGGCAAGGGACTGGAAGGGTGCACCGACCTTGGAACACTTCGCGAGGAAGGGGAAAAAACCGCATCAGGGCAGCCTTCCCGATTTCTTTGCCCGGGCTGGGAGGAGTTTCCAACTCAATCCCCTGTTTGTGGCCGAGATGATGGGGTTCCCCGTCAATTGGACGGTATCACCTTTTCTTCCTGGCGGCAGCAGTCCGTCAAGGGATACGGAAATGCCATCGTCCCCCAGGTAATCCATGAGATATTCAAAGCAATAGAATCAACTTATAAATAATAGACAACATGCATACATTCATTATAGCGGAACATCCTGAGTTCGGTAAAATCCGGACAGTCGAAAAGGACGGCAAAATATGGTTTTGCGCAAGGGATATCGCCGCATCATTGGGATACGCCAATACAAGGGATGCCATAGACCGGCACTGTAAACAGAAGGGAGTCTGCGTTCACGACATCCCTACCACAGGCGGACGTCAGAAAGTCAAGTTCATAGATGAAGGGAACGTGTACAGGCTTATAGCCGGAAGCCGTCTGCCTTCGGCTGAAAGGTTTGAAAGCTGGATCTTTGACGACCTCGTCCCACGAACATTAAAAGAAGGCGGATACCTGCTTGACATAAAGGGAGAAACCGACTCCGAACTGCTTTCACGGGCCTTATTGCTCGCAGAAAACAGGATAAAGGAACGTGACAGGCATATATCCGTACTGGAAGAGAAAAATGCGCAGAACGCCATCAAGTTAAGCCGGCAGGCTCCTAAGGTAAGGTATTTTGAAGAGGTCCTGCATTCGGCAAGCACATATACGACCACGCAGATCGCCAAAGAACTTGGAATGAGCGGGAAGGAACTGAATTACAGGTTGAAATTGCTTGGAGTCCAGTTCCGCCAGTCAGGAACATGGATGCTTACCGCCCGATACCACAAGGAAGGATATACCCGGACACATACGCATGTATGGCAAAACCGGAACGGAGAAACCGGAACGGCCATGCATACCGTATGGACGGAACGCGGCAGGCTTTTTATCCATCAGCTGCTGAATTTCAATATCGGGTATTAGGCATGACATATTCCCACATTATAAACAACCGGATTTATAATGTGGGAAGTATTGAAAATCCTATATGAATGAAGGGAGGGCACTACGAAACGGCGTATGCTCTCCCTCGTTCCTTTTATTTCTCATAAAGCAGTAAAAATTCCATTTTTCTGCGTCTTTCTATTGATTTGACCTTCCGTCCCCGGTAGTGGCAATAGGAAACGTATTCCCTGTATATGTCACGGTCTCCGGCCTCCAGCTTTCGGAGCAGGCGGCTTTTGGGGCGTTTCCCATAGCCGAGCAATGCGGATGTCCCGACATTGTAGCTCAAGACCATTAAAAGAAGTGCATCCTTGCCGTAGCTGCGAAACAATGCATAGCGTTTCATGAGATCCCTACGCAGCAGTGCCTCCGCTTCAGCCTCCGTCATGTCGTAGGACAGATTTTCGCCTGGTAATAACCTGTGTCCAAATCCGTAGTAGGGAAAATTGTCCCTTCCATGAAGTCCTTCGAATTTTTTTATAAGACTGACTGCAAGCTCAAATTTTGCCGGATCCGGTTTCTGTCGCATTTTTACAGGCTGTGCCGACAGACCGACAGTCAGTCCTGACGGCAACAGTACCATCATAAGCAGGCATAGTATTGCCTTTCCTCTTCAAACTGATATTTTCTTTACCTTTTTCATTGTTTTTACTATAATCTTAATCCTTTTTTCTGCACCTTATCCCGGTTGACTTTTGAAGCGCGTTCTTCTTCCTGTCTCTGTCGTGGGGTTGCAGTAAGGAAACGGATAAACAGGTCATATTCACGGATAAGCTGCTGCGAACACTCGAGCCGGAGTGTATGGGCCAGATTGCTCATCGGGCTTGTACTTCCGGCAGAGATGTCCTGTTCCAGCAGTTTATCCAAACAGACATTCCTTCTTCGCTGTATGTATTCCTGAATCTGCTGCGGTGTCTCAAGTTTTCTTATATTGGAACGCAGGTCATTTAAGCATTTATACATATAATGCAGCCTGTATAACTCTTCTGATTTGTCTTCAAAGAAAGAAAGGTAGTTTGCATTGGACCTTGCCGTACCTTCCTGGATCTTCCCGTCCAACACTTCCATTGTAGCGTCCAGACGTTCCATCAATCTTGTAACGTTGGGATTCTGTCGTACCATCTTATTATCTTTTTAATCCGTTCGACTTTTTCTTCACAGGCTGCCCGTTTGCCTCTTTCATTTCCCTTTTCGGTTCCTTGAGGGAAAGAGTATGCAAGAATCCCTGACAGTCCTGAATCAGCCTTTGCATGCATTCCAATGACAGGGTATGCGCCATGTTCGCCATCGGGCTGGTGCTGTTCCTTGCGGGCGGATTGGCAAGCAGCCTTTCCTGCTGGTATCTTACGATATCCTTGAAGTACCTTTGCAGTTCCTCCACATCATCCGTCCCGTTCACCTTGTTGCGGAACACGCCGTAGTAATCACGCAGGCGGCCTGCCTTGTACACATCGTCCGCCTGCCATTCAAAGAAACGGGAATAGTTCTTTTCCGCCTCTTCCAGCCCCTTGCGTATCCGTTCTTCCGTACCGGCAATTTTCCTGTCCAGCGACTGCCGGAGCTGTTCAATATTCCAATTGTCCTGTCTCATGCTTTACATTTTTAATCCGTTCGACTTCTTTTTCATCGTTTCCAGCTCTGTTTTTGCTTTCACTTCCTCGCGGGGAGCCTTCATCGAGAGAAGCCGTTCGAAGCCCGTATAATCCTTGACCAGTCTCTGCATGCATTCCAGCCGGTAGGTATGTGCCAGGTTGGAAATATCGTCCGTGCTACGCCTGCGGATACTCCCGCTGACCAGCTCCTTCAGGCATTCCTCCCGTTTATGCCGTATATATCCATGCACCTCCCCGGGAACTCCCACCTGCCGGATTACCTGGCGGAGTTCCCCGTATTGTTTTACCATGAAATGGGACTTGAACAATTCCTCCCCGGTCCACGCAAAATGATAAAGGTAATCCCGGTCCAGTTTATTCCGGATCTCCTTTATTGTTTTTTCCTCGTACCGTATTCGCATGTCCAGATATTCGGCAAGCTGCTCCATGCCGTATTTATCCTGTTCCGTCATAACTTCCGTCTCCCGTTAGTCGATTGTATCCGTATTTGCCCTGTCCTCGATGGAGAACGGGATGTCCAGCGTCCGTTCCACGCCGAAGTTGTCCACCGCCACGAAGCGGATCCCGGGATTGTCCTCTCCCGTGTTCCGGTAAAAAAGGGTGAACACCTGGCGGCGGATGTCCGTCGTGTCCAGCCCCGCGATGCCGGAGAGTTCCGTCAGCTCGCGGTTCACCAGCCTGGTTCCGTCCGCGGCGGACACCTCGCCGTCACCCTCCAGCTGTATGTATCCGATGCGGTAACGGGCCTCCCGGTAATCCCCCTCGCGGTCAAGCGTCAGGCGGATCTCCACCGTCTCGTCGGGTGCGATGCCTTCCTGCAGGTACCAGGAAGAGAGCGAGAAGTCGTATGCCTGCCGCACTTCCAGACGGTCATCGCAGCCGGCAAAGGTGCACGCCAGCAGAGCCAGCGCGCATCCCATGATGAATGTTCCTAATTTCATTGTTTCCTGTTCTTAAAAGATTAATCGATGATATATTTCAGTCCGACGGCCACTACCGTATGGAAATGCCCTACGGACGAGCCGAAGAAGACACGCTGCCGGACATTGAAAAGAAAAGCCCAGCGGTCCGTAAGGAACGCCTCCATCTCGAATGTCGGGGCGAAGCCGTAGATGAAGGCACCCTTGTGCAGCAGGGTCGCCCCATCATAAAGGAGCCTGCCGTTCCGGTTTACCCTCTCATAGCCTGCCAGCGCGGACAGTCCGGCAGAGAGGAACACGTTCCTGCCCCTGTCCGAGAGGAACGGGAAGAGACAGCCCGCCTCTGCGGTGAACTGCTCCTTGGGAACGGCCACCTCCTTGTAGGCATAGTGTTTCTTCACGTAGTCCGCACCGACCACCCAGCGCGAGCGGTTGCGGTTGTAGCGGCTCAGGGCCATCCCGACCTGGAAATTCCCTCTCAGGTGCCTTACGTTCCTTCCGAAGTCATCCACGCCGCCCAGCCTCAGTTCAAGCCCCGTCTGCCCGGGCAGGTAGCGTTGCGCGAAAACCTTGCCCGCCCAAAGGGACAGGAAGGCGCACATTGTTATAAACAGATACTTTCTCATGGCATTACTCCTTTACCAGTTCGTCCACCAGTCCGGCATCCACCAGGTCGCTGTTCTCGATATGGAACCGCTGGTGGCGTCCGCCGCCTTTTTCGTAAATCTCCACCTCGATGAGCTTGTCATCGGGGATGACCACCTTGTGGAAAGCATAGACGATGCGTCCTTCCCCTTTGCCCCCTATACGCCTCAGCTCGTTGAGCGTACGCACCGGCTCGATGTAGGTTTCCTGCTGTGCCGTACGTTTGGCCACTTTCTTGTCCACCACCTTGAAACGCACGAAGTCGATGTCGAAGGGCACATGTGAGGAATTGGCCAGCGAGATATGGAGGAACAGCAGGTCCTTATGCACATAGATCCCCTTGAGCAGGGCCTGCATTCCGAACTGGCGGCAGCCGATATGCTTCACGTCCCTGCGGTCCAGGCGGTGGACGGTGTACATCAGGCTGGCGATGACCGAAGGGTCCTCCTCGCCGAGCTCGGTCACACGGACGGCACTCCCACCTGTGGAGGGTCCCGTCGGAAACCGGCTGTCCATGTTGATGTTCAACGCTTCCGGCTCCTCCTCGTAGGAGACGAGGAATGAATAGAACGAGCCGTCGCCCGTGATGACCGAGAAGTTCGTCTCGCCCGGGAAATCCCGGACGGCCGCCTTTACGCGCACCACGTTCTCCACGCCGTCCGCCTTGCCCGCGATGATGTCCGTGCTGCCCAGGTCGACATAGCGGACTTCCGCAGGGAAAAGGACATGGACCGTCTTGCTGAACGGCACGCCGATCCTGTAGGGCGTGATATGCTGGCCGGCGGTCAGGGTTCTGACCCCGCCCTCCGGCTTGCGCTCCTGTGCCCGGCAGGTCATTCCCGCCAGCGCAGCCATGATTAAAAGAATGAATGTTCTCATCTTGAATGATTGTTTAAAAATTACAGTTAAACCTTGTTATTGCTTTTTTGTGACCAGCAACACCCTGTATCCGGCCTTCAGCTTTACCTTGACCGCCTTGACCCGCTGCGAGATGAACCGTGTCCCGCCCTGCAGGACACCCCGCGTGAGGTCCATCGCCACCTGCTGCCCGGCGGAACCGGCGAAGGAGATGCTGCCTCCCATGCTCTGGCTCACGTCCCCCAATACTTCCTTGGCGGCCGTCCGGCTTTCCGATCCCGGCACGAAGATGCCCCGCTGCCCGTCAATGTCATATGTGGCCAGTTCCACCGGGATGATATTTCCGGCATATTCGATGCTGCTTACCAGGATGTCCAGGCGTTCCCCCCGGATGTCGGCCGTGCCGGTCACCGGGCTGTTGGCCGGTATGGTGACACTTCCGGCCTGCAGGGGCTCGAGCAGGCGCAGCTTCACCCGTCCTCCCTGCTCGAGGGTCTGGCTCTCGGAGATGCAGGCCGGGATGGTGTTCATCCCCATCCGGTAGCTGCTGCCCACCGCCGTGTTGAAACCGTAGTTCTTCTCCACGACAAGTGAGGCGACAAACGCGGAATCCGCCAGCGGCTGCTCCAGGGCGGAGGTCGTTCCGCTCTCCGCCCGGCTGACAGGGACAGGCTCCGGCTTTTCTTCCTCCTCCGCCTCGCCGGGCGTGGCTTCCGGTTTGGGGCTCAGGTACCTGGCGGCCATCCGGTAGGACTGTTCCATCATCCGCTCGCGGGATTCCGCGCGCCGGTTTTCCGCTTCCGCCTCTTCCAACCGGCGGTTCAGCTCGTCCACCTTCTGTTCCAGGCCGCCGGCCGTTTCCTGCGGTGTCTCATAGAAGGTCTCCAACTGCTCGGTGATCCTTTCGTAGGTGTCCGCCGACTGCCGTATGCTTCCGTCCGGACCGGATACGCCGTCCGTCTGTCCTTTACCTTCCAACAACCTTCCGGCAAGGTCGGAAAGCGACTGCATCCGTCTGTCTTTCTCGCGCCGGTCCTGCTGCCTTTCATAAACGTCCGTTTTATTCCCTTCCAGTTGGACCGTCGTAGGCTCCGGCACGTTCACGTTGAATCCCGAACTGCCCGCCACCGTTTTCCCGCTGTCACCGGAAGGGGCGAATATTCAGTAGAGGACCGCAAGGAATACCAGTACGAAGACCGGTATGACGATGTATTTCCTGTGGCGCAGGATTTCCTCCCCGCTAAGCCGTTTTTCCGTTTTTGTCCCTTCGGCGGGGACGGAACCGGCTTCCGCCGGCCGTGTGCCTTCCGGGGCTTCCCCGACGGGCACGTGTTCTTCTTCCATGTTACTTTTCCTGTTTTCCATTCTGCTGGGGTTGTTTAATGGTCCGGTAAATGTTTGTTTCCTGTCCCCTCAGGGGATCGGGCAGTCTGCGCAGGGTATCCGAGAGGCTGCCTTCCCCGAAGGGAAGCTCCATGCGCTCCCTTGCCGGTTTCAGCCGTCCTGCTGCGCGCAGCAGGACGATGCCCGATGCGACGCAGGTGAAGACCAGCATGGCTATGAGGATGCCCCGTTTTTGTTTTTCTGAAAGACTTTCCAGATAAGCCTTCGCCTTTTCTTTGACTGTTGACTTTGTTCCCATTGTGAAAATGCTATCAAATGATTGACTACCATAGGGAGCGTTACCTTTCCACGGTACGCAGGTCCCTGTTTTCCAGAATCTCGAAATGCTCCGCAAGGAACCCTTGCGGGTTGTTGTCCGAACGGACCGTGCTCTGCAGGCGGCAGCGTGTCACCAGGGAGCGTTCGGTGATGTTGCTCCCCCGGATGATCATCTGCCGGGCATAGGTGGTGACGCGGTAGGGATAGCTGTCGAAATCGCAGCCCATGCTGTCCACCACTATCGTCTGGTTGACGTTCCCGCTGATGAGCCGGTTGTAAAACCCTTTCTCGTTCCAGTCCCGGTAATACCCGTACAGGCTCTTGTCGGCCAGGTACATCGCCCGGTTTATGTTCGACTCGATGGCCGCCTTGTCGGGGGCCAGCGTGAAGAACAGCTCGTGCAGGCGGCGCACGTGCTCCCTCGCTTCCACCGGGCGGTTGCGTGCGGCATCCTGCGAGAGGGCCATGATGAGCGACTTCCCCTCGTCCAGCACGTAGATCTTCTCCCGCTGCGCCTCGGCGAACCGGTAGGACTTCCAGACGGAAAAACCGGTCAGGAGGGTGCAGGAGGCGAGGAAGACGATACTGAACAGGCGGATCTGCCTGAACGAGGACTCGATGTTTTTTAAGCTCTTGAATTCCATGTCTTGAAATGAATGAATGTTATTATTCAGTCGTTTTTACTTTTTCAGCAGCACTCCGGCCACGTTGCCCGTGGATGCCCCTGCCACGGCCCCGCCCACGTTGGCGGCCTTGCCCGCCGTATTGTTCATGTTGCGGTTGTACGCACCCATACCGCCGGCCTGTACCACCCAGTTCGCCACGGTGGGGACACAGAAGTACCCGACCAGCCCTATGAGCATGAACACCAGATAGATGGCCGTCGATCCGTCCGGGGAGAAGACGCTCAGGGGATCCCGGATCATTTCCATCTCGCTTTGCAGCACCAGCGTCTGTATCCTGGCGAGCATCACCCCGAGCAGGTCGGAGATGGGCAGCCAGAGATATACGCTGATATAACGGGCCAGCCACTGGATGAGCGTGTTCTGGAAACCGTCGAAGACCGATACCGCGAAAGCGAAGGGGCCCAGCACGGAGAGGACGATGAGAAAGAAGGTGCGGATCGTGTCCACCACCAGCGAGGCGGCACGGAAAAAGAACTCCATCACCTTGCGCATGATGGTCTGCACGATGCCTTGCAGGGAGAACGAATAGCAGGTGTGGGACATCCGCTGCATCACCGCGTAGTCCTCCTCATTCCAGCCCATGTCGGCGATCTCCTTCTCCAGCTCCTCGTCCGTGGGGTTGAACTCCCCGGTCACGGCCACCTTCAGGGGCATCTCGGCGAGCAGCCTGTCCTTTTCCTCCTGGAACTTCCTCACGTCGAAGGTCTGGTCGTGGAGCATGACACCCGTTCCCTGCACGACGGGGCTCAGGATACCGTTCAGGCTTCCCAGCACGATCACGTCGAAGAACAGGATGCAGATGCCCAGGCAGAAGGGACGCAGCATGCCGAACACGTCCACCGGCTCGGCACGCGAGAGGGACTGCCACACGCGGTAGGCTATGTAGAAGAGCGCGCCCAGGGCGGCGATGGCCGTGGCCAGCGTCATCATCGGCTGGCAGAGTTCGGTCATCTCGTCATACAGCCGGCGCAGGATACCGTGCAGGCTGTCGAAAGATAGGGATAGCAATACCATATAGTCTGTATCTTTTTAAAGGTTTACCAATAGCGTTCGTCCTCCCCGTAAAGCTTCAGGACCTGCTCGGTCTCGCCCTTCTCCCTGGCCCGCAGGTAGGAGACGCGCAGGTTCTTGCGGGTGTAGTAGTTCACCAGCGTCCTGTAATGCCTCATCTCGCGGTACACCCTTTCTATGAGGTCCAGCCGTTCCTTGTCGGTCATGGACATGCCGGTGGGGTTGATGATGTCCTTCAGCCCGGCCACGGACGCGCTGCTTTTCTTCATGATGTTGTTGTAGCCGAAGGCGATGGCATCCAGTTCCCGCTGCGTGTAGTTCCCGTCGGTGAGCATCTTCCCGTAGTTCGTCACGTAGCTCTCCGAGATTTCCGAGAGCATCAGCACCGACTCCTTGACCTTCAGGCTCCCGCTCACCAGCGAGTTCACGCTCTTGAGCATGTCGTAGTATTTCCGGCTTTGCTCATAGATTTTCGAGGCCTCCTTGAAGGTGGACATGGCGTTCTGCGCCGTCTCGGAAGTCTCCACCATCTCGTTGACGCTGTTCACGATGCCCTGCGCCAGGTTGCCCGGGTCGGTCACCACCCATTGCGCGTGCATGGCCGGTACGGTAAGTAAAAAGGCGCACAATGCGCTGAAAATTTTTCGTTTCATTGAATCGTTCCTTTAATTGTTTTACAAAGATTATCTCCTGCCGCTGTTCTTTTCGGCGGCCAACACCCGTATGGCCTGTTCCATGCTGCCGGCCTTTGCCGCCATCCGTTCCACTTCCAGCTTCTCGCCTTCCTCCGTCGTGTAGGTAAGGTACTCGGCCGTGGAGGTCTCCGTGGCATAGACGGCCGACTGCACGCCTCCCAGTCCGATCCATACCTCCCTGTACCGGCGTGAGGGATCGTTGGCACGGTTGATGGAGAGGATCTGCGAGCATTCCTTGCCGGTCAGTCCTAAAAGAGTCTGTATCCGTTCGAACTTGTTAAGGTATTTCCTCTGGTCCAGCAGGATCTTGCAGTCCGAATTGTTGATGATGGCCTCCTTCACAATCGGGGACGAGATGATGTCGTCCACCTCCTGCGTCACCACCACGGCCTCCCCGAAATACTTTCTGACCGTCTTGAAAAGGTACAAGACATAGGTGGCCATATTGGGGGACATCAGTGATTTCCAGGCCTCTTCCAGTAATATCATCTTACGGACGCCTTTCAAACGGCGCATCTTGGAGATGAACGTCTCCATGATGATGAGCGTCACCACCGGAAGCAGCACCTTGTTCGATGATATGTTGTCCAGCTCGAAGACGATGAACCGTTTGTGGGTCAGGTCGATCTCCTTGTCCGAGTTCAGAAGGAAGTCATAGTCCCCTCCCTTGTAGAACGGTTCCAGCACGTTCAGGAACCCGTCGATGTCGAAGTCCTTCTCACGCACCCTCTTTTTCTCCATCATCCGGCGGTAGTCGTCACGGACGAACTCGTAGAACCCGTTGAAGTCCGGCCGGAGTTCCGGGTTGTCCGTAATCCTGCGGATATAGGCGTTCACCGCGCCGGAAAGGGCGACCTCCTCGGAGCGTTTCGGCACCTCATCCTCCCGTTTCCACAAGGTCAGGATCAGCGTCTTGATGCTCTCCCTCTTTTCCACGTCGAACTGCCGGTCCTCGCTGTAGAAGGGGTTGAAGGTGATCGGGCGGTCCTCCTCATACGTTATGTAGATCCCGTCCTCCCCGCGGGTGCGCTCATGGATGAGCCGGCACAGCCCCTTGTAGCTGTTTCCCGTATCCACCAGCAGGATGTGCGCGCCCTGCTCGTAATAGTTGCGCACGAGATGGTTGGTGAAGAAGGACTTGCCGCTGCCCGAAGGCCCCAGGATGAATTTGTTGCGGTTGGTCGTGATGCCCCGCTTCATCGGCTCGTCCGAGATGTCCAGATGGATGGGCCTGCCGCTGAGCCGGTCCGCCATCTTGATGCCGAAGGGCGAGAGGGAGGAGGCATGGTTCGTCTCCCCGATGAAGAGGCAGGCCGCCTGTTCGATGAACGTGTGGAAGGACTCCTCGGCGGGAAAATCACCCTCCCCGCCGGGGATGCCCGCCCAGTAAAGGGTCGGCGCGTCCACGGTATTGTGCCGGGGCTTGCAGCCCATCTGTGCCAGGGCCGAGCTGGTGTCGTTCCGGATGTTCCTCAACCTCTCCCTGTCCTCCGACCAGACCATGACGTTGCAGTGGCAGCGCACGGGAACCAGCCCGAAGGAATGCGCCTCGTTCAGGTATTCCTCCGTCCACTGCCGGTTGATCTCGTTGGCACGGCTGTAACGTGAAAGGGAGCGCATATTCCTGGCCGCTTTCTCGAAATGCCGGAGGGTTTCCGACGGATCATCTATGAACACGTACTGATTGCAGATATGGTTATAGGGCAGCATCAGCCCGACGGGGGCGGCAAAGGAAAGGCGGCAGTCGCTGCGGTCCGTGGAGTATTTCTCATAACGCCCGTCCGTCCGTACCGCGGAGGGCAGGTCGTCCGCGTCGGAAAGCGTATGCACCGAGAGCCGTTTGTCGCCGACGCGCATTTCCGCGCCCCCGAGCCGGATGTCCTCCAGCGTGGTGGTGTCCTCCTGCGAGAGGGAGAAGTATTTCTCCACCAGGCCGGCCTCCTTTCCCTTTCCGGTGATCTCCTCCGTCGTGAGCCGTTCCAGACGGACCAGCCCGGAATCGCAGATGATACGCCCGAACTGCTCCACGGCTTCCAGGAAGCGGAGGATGCCGTCCTTGTCCCGGACCTCCCTGGGGAGGATATGCCCCCTGCAAAGGACGGAGAAGTTGCTCTGCTGCCGCATGCGTTCCTTCGTGGTACGGGTAATGAACAGGTACGAAAAATGGTTCAGGAAGGGCCGCTCGTTGAAATGAAGCTCGAAGCTGCGGTCCAGGAATCCCGGCTCCTCCCTGTCGGTGCGTGCCCTGTAGCTCTCCTCCAGGAACCAGTCCTGACGGTGGACGATGGTATGGCAGGGCAATACCCTGATGGCCTTCGCTCATGCGCCGTGCATGGCCTCGTAATCATCGGAGGTGAGGGTGAAGACCTCCGGCAAGCGGACCTTGAAGCCGACGGTCACATCCGCGTCCTTGGAGAGGATGCACCCGTCCTCGACGGCAAGAAGGGGGAACTTACTTTCCAGGGTGGACGCTTTGAGTATGTTTCGCATATTTTCTTCGTTTAAAAAGTGAGGTGATACGTTTTCTGTTGATGATGTAATAGGGACGGTAACCTGCCGCCGCCAGCTTCATCAGCCCGTGGGGGCCGTATTTCCTGTTCAGGCGGAACACGCCCAGGGTGATTCCCGAGGCCGATATGACACAGAGGGCGATGCAGAACAGACGGTTCACACCCGCCATGTAGAGGATGACGAACACGAGGAAGACGGCGAGCAGGCCGCCGGCAAAGAGATAGAGGTACTGCGCCTTCAGGCCGCAGAACTCCACGTCCTGCCCGACGCCCTTGTTCAGCTTGTATTCCATATGGCATGGGGGTTACAGGAAGAACGACCTCAGTACCGTGGCCGCCACGATCAGGAACACGCAGGCCCCGAACCAGCTGCCGGCGGTCTTGCCCGTGTCCGGATCGCCCGACGAGAACTTGGAATACACGCGGATGGCCCCGATAAGGCCGCAGAGCGCGCCGGCCGCATAAATCAGTTTTACGGCGGGGTCAAAATAGCTGTTCACCATCTGCGTGGCCTGTACCAGCCCGGCAGACCCGTCACCGGCAGCGGATGCGGGGGCTGCTCATGTGGCCAGTCATGCCAGCAGGAAGGCTGTTCCGGCAGGTATGCGCCCGATAAGGGATGCCAATACGTCTGTCACTTTGCCCATAGGGGAGAATCGTAAAAATGAATGGGTTCTTGAATGTCTCATTGTTTTTATACCAATTATTATAATAAATGTTTGTCAGACTTTCTTTTTTGACAGGCTGCAGGCCGGATGCCCGCGGCCTGTCCTTGCAACCACATGTTTACTGCCGGCATCAGCCGGAATCATAATAACCATACATCGTTACCTCCTTCGTTAATTGTTTGCTACTCGTGTCGCTCTCTCTTCGGGACGGGATGTCCGTAGGATCATCCCGAATCGTGATACTTTTTCATGCCTGTATTCTATTATGTCAAAGTTTCCTTTTAACGGCTGCAGCCCCGGATGCCCGAGGACCGTTCTTGCAACCGCATGTTTACTGCCGGCATCAGCCGGAATCATGATAACCGTACATCGTTACCTCCTTCGTTAATTGTTTGCTACTCGTGTCGCTCTCTCTTCGGGACGGGATGTCCGTAAGGATCATCCCGAGTCATGATATTCTTTCATGCCTGTATTCTATTATGTCAAATTTTTCTTTTAACGGTCTGCGGACCCGGATGTCCGCGGACCGTTCTTGTAACCGTATGTTTACTGCCAGTATCAGCCGGAATCATGATAACTGTACATCGTTGCTTCCTTCTTTAATTCATTCGTCACTCATGTTGCTCTCTCTTCGGAACGGAATGTCCGCAAAGCGGATCAGCTTGAATCATGATACTTCGCCATATACACATTATATTATTGGTTATCGGGGTATGAAATCCATGATATCGAAATCCCTGATTATGCTTTCCCTGTCCTTTCCCGCCAGCAGGGGCGGCTCCCTGTCATTGTCCACGTACAGTTCCATGTACCGTTTCAATGTCTCGTCACTGCCCAGGATGCCGGCCTGCAGGATACGTTCCATGTCGGTCCCCTCCAGCCGTTCCAGTGTCTGGCGGGCATGGGACTGTTCCGGTTCCGAAAGGCGGTCCGTGGCCATGAACCTGGAGAGCAGGTCCATGTCGTCAAAGGTCACGCCTCTGGCGCGGTGCGGATCGGGACGTTCCACATAACCGGTGATCTCGTAGCGTTCCGGCACCTCACCCTCCTCCGGTCTTCCGAAAGGGGCAGGGAATTCGGGCACGGGTGCCTTTCTCCCTTTCATGGCCGTATCCGTCCGCTTTTCGCTCATCGCGTATTCCCCGTCCATAGGCGGGGATTGCCATAACCGGTACCGGCTTCTGCCGATGACAGCTTCCTCAGACGTTTCCTCCCGTGGTTCCGCCGGTTCTTCCTTCACCGGAAGAGCGGAGGCAGGACGCAGTCCGCCCCTCCATTTAAGGATGTTGCCCGTGTGGACGTACTTCTCTATGCTCAGGTAGGAGGCATACAGGAACAGAAGGATGAATGCGTATTCCATACCGGTCTACATAAGGTTTGTCATGAGATGTGTGTGTTCCGTCGGGCCGATACTGTACTGGAGCGGGGCACAATCCATCATGGCAACGTTGTATCCCCGGCGGTTATGTAGGACACCGCCCGTGAACACGGTGAAGAAGGTCTTGCCGGGTTCACACTTCCGGCCGGTCAATTCGATAAATAAAGGTTCTTTTTCCATGTGCATTTCTTTTTTATGGTTGTTGCCGGCAAGCTTTCCTGCCGTTTCATGCCACAAAGGAAATAACAAGCGGAATGACCTCAAATACCCTGTCGTGTATTGTCATGGATAGTCAGTTTTTGTCATGGGGGAAGGGGCGGTGAAAAGAAAAAAATGCTTTCCCGAAGGGAGTCGTGAAGCCAGCCCCCCTTTGGAAAACAGGATACGGGGGACATCCGATACAGTGAAAAAAAGAAAAATCCCCACCGGCTTCTGCTGGCGGGGATCCCAATAATAAAGGAGCGGGCTTTTCAGCCCTTAATGTAACCGTACTTTTTCAGGTCATCCATGAAATGCTCCGGCGTGTCGGTCCTCACCGTCACCCCGTGCAGTTCCCTGTACCGCCCGGAGAAATTCACCATGTACTCCCCGTCGGTGCACTCGCTGTCAAACCAGCTGCCCTCACGCAGGATGCGTACAAACTCGGAAGGGTCGGAGGCGGCAATCCTGCCGCCGTCCGCCAAAATATACATATGCTTGTTCATGCCGATAATTTTTTAGTCCTCAGTTTATAATATAGTTTCTGTTCATCGTCCAGAAAGGGGATGTCCCGGAGCGCGGTAGCCGCAGGCACTTGCCCCCTTGTGGCAAAGGTAACCAATTTGTGGAGAAACAGTACCCAATTTCGCATTTTTGTGAAATTGGTCGTTCCCGAATGCTGGCGGAACTCGACCGTCTTGTGCCGTGAATAGGCTTCGAGGTTCACCTTGTGGTAACGGTTGCCGATTCTGTTTTTCAGTTCGTTCACCGTCCTGGCCGAGCGTATCGTCTCATCAGATACATGGCCCAATCCCTTGCAATAGTAGTTATCCCTGCGGGATGCCGGCATGAACCTGTCGATGACCGGTTCCAGATGTTTGTAACTCAGGGCCAGATTACGCCAGGTCGCCATGTTGAAACCGGCGGCATCGATATGCACGTGAAGCCCGCAGCTCTCGTTCACTTTCACGTCACACAGGTCAAGCACCCAGCAGACCTTCTCCAGTTCCCGCAGGCCGGCTTCACCGACCAGGATCGGACTGACCAGTTCGAAGGTGTCATTGCCGTTCAGACTGCTGTCCGTCACGAGCTTCCAATGCGGACGGGTGGTATGGTTGTAGCCTTCTACCGTAACCTCGATACCGGCCTCCCTGAGCTCGCGGGCGAGCCGTTCACGGGAGCAGTTGTAGCCCTCGATCTCGATACCGAACTTGCGGTTGAAAGTGTAATCCAATACGGCTGTCGCCTGATGGGTATTCAAACCATCCTCACGTTCACTCATCCGGCGCAGGGCGTTCACTACAAAACCGTAATTGCCGTTAGTCACCATTCTTGCGATTTCCGCACGGGGAACTCCCAGAAGGAACAGCTGCCGGATCTTGCTTGTCTTTGTTGTCTCTTGTGCTAAAATGCTTCTAACTTGCTCGTTCATAATTTGTTACCTCCTTTATTATTATACTGCTAAGGTAATGCTTTTATAGGAGAAGTCGTAATTATAAGAGCCTTATTATCATGCTGTTAGCTTACTTTATCTTAGGCTAAAAGTCCTTATTTAAGGTGTCTGTATCCTATCGTCCGCTACCGGTCGGTGTCGGATCCCTCCAGACCGATGGCGGGGCATATCTCCTCCACCAGTTCAGGAAGGCCGGAGCCTTTCTCCTGACGGGGATCGGGCGGGAACAGCGTGGAGCGGAAGACACCCTTGCAGACAGGATCCGCCTCCCTGTTGTAGCGGAGGGTGTTCGGGATGTGTGAGGACAGCAGCTGCAGCCCCATCCTGTGGATGACACGGTTCCAGGCATCATACAAGTCCTTCCGTCCCCGCCTGTCCACCATGTTCCAGAACAGCCGGATACCTTTCAGGTTGCAGTTCCCCTTGGCGATCAGCTCCTCCTCCAGCACCTTGGCAAACTGCAGGGAACTCTGCATGACGATGTTGTCCGCCTTGAGCGGGACAAAGATATAGTCCATCGCAGAGACGGTATGAACCACCCCCTCGCTGCGGAGCGTTCCGGGAAGGTCGAAGAGCACGATATCGAAAGTCTCCCCTTTTTCATCCATATAACGCCGCAGGTCTTCCACCGCCTTTTCCGGGTCGCTTTTGATGACCGGATAGGCAGGTTTCCGGATTCTCTCGTACTGCCGGTACAGGTTCACCTTCAGGTCGTCATTTTTCATGACACCCTCCATGTCCCTCTCACGCATCAGGACGATGCTGTGTTGTGGGGAGTCACAGTCCACAACCGCCACACGCAGGCCTTTACGGTAATGCAGGACACTGGCCAGCAGTACCGTAAAGACGGATTTTCCCACGCCACCCTTCTGGCTGGCGATGGCAACCAACAACTCTTTTTCTTTTTTCATCATACTTCTTTTCCATTAAATGTTAAACACTATTGTTTCAGAAACAAAAAGCAATGCTCCCACCGGGAAGATCCCCTCTCATGGGGACGGCCCTTTATGACCGTCCGGGCAGGGACTCCTCCAGAATCATCTCCACCGTTTCCCTGTATTCTTCCAGATGCCGCGAGACAAGGTGGTTGATGAACCCTTCCAACGTGACCTTCCCGTTTCTCGAGGCTCCCGTCAGAATGGACAGTTTCCGGTGCAGGGCGGCGGGAATATGCAGTGACCGGCGCTGCATGCCCGCAATGCCATGCAGGTATTCCTTTCCGTAGACGGACGGCTGCATGGGGACACTTTTCCTTGTGGGACGCATAATGTCGTTACCGGACGTTCCACGTCCCTGCCGGGGACAGGCAGGAGCTTCCCCCATGATCTCACGGATGCGGTCCGCATCCATCCCGCCGGGACCCATCCGGTCTTTTACGTTCTTTCCTGTCATGATATATCTTCTTGGACAATGACAACATTTTATCGGCGGGCCGTTCCTCCCCGCTGCCCGTCTTCATCCCAAGGACGATAGACCTCACCGAGCAGGGCGGCGATGTCCTCCCTGTGTTCCTCCATATGGAGTTCCAGCAACCGGATGATAAAACCGGAGATGCTGCCGCAACCGGCTGCCCTGACCAGCATGGCAATCCGGCGGTGCAGTCTCCCGTCAATGTATGCGGTCTTCCACTCCGCGGCCTTGGGAGCGGGAACCAGAAACCTCCTCTTGTATTCTTCCGGGCCTGTCACTTTCCCTGCCCCCACCGGCCTTTCATGCCCCGGCACCCTCGTCACCGGTTCCGGGGATGGGAAAACGGGATCTGACAGAAGGTTCCCCGTAAGTCCGACCCTCTCGAGAACGATATCGGAAAGCCGGTTCTTTTCTTTTTTTGAATCCATATCTTAAAATCTTAAATTATTAAATTACACAACCGGTATTGTATCGGAATACAAAATAAAGGAAGAAGAGAACCGGACAGAGCCACCTGTCACTTATAGTCATCCAAAGTCGGTTATTGTCATGATGCACATGACGGGTGGACGGACATGCCGCTGCGTTCGGGCGTTTCTTCCTATGCGGAGGCGACATCAGAGGCACGCTGCCCGTAGCGGTGTGAAAAAGCGGGCGGGATTCCGTTTCCTTGTCCACCGGCCCTTTTAATCTTCATGGGCAGGTGTGAGAGCGTGTATCCGCCTTGGTCGGATTCTTAAATTATCAGTCTGTAGAAGTGTAAAAGTAGCAATCCATCAATGGAGACAATAAAAATAAACCATAAGTTGTACACGGTTCTATGCCCGTTCTCCATTTGTAGAAGTGTAGAAGTAGCAATCCATCAATGGAGACAATGAAAAGAAACCATAAGTCATACACGGTTCTATGCCCGTTCTCCATTTGTGGAAGTGTAGAAGTAGTAATCCATCAATGGAGACAATGAAAATAAACCATAAGTCATACACGGTTCCATGCCCGTTCTCCATTTGTGGAAGTGTAGAAGTAGCAATCCATCAATGGAGACAATGAAAAAAAACATAAGTCATACACGGTTCTATGCCCGTTCTCCATTTGTAGAAGTGTAGAAATAGCAATCCATTAATGGAGACAATGAAGAAAAAACATAAGTCGTACACGGCTACATGTCCATTTCTCCATTTGTAGAAGTGTAGAAGTAGCAATCCATTAATGGAGAATAGGGTATGGAAAGAGCAGATTTCCCGTAGATGCGCCTCCTTATCCTCGAATTATGAGCGTAAGTCACATGGTTATGGAAAGATATCCATCCTTTTATGGGGAGAGCAGCCGACAAATACCTGATGGAAATGCCCCGCAAACCACAGGGAAACAGCCATACAATGGGCTGATACACAATAATTATTGGATAAACGTGGTCCGCTCCTGCGGACAGCAAGTTGTGTTTTCGTTAAACGAAAACCGGACGGTTTAACGGCGGAAACGCCGCCAAACCGCCCCCCCAAAAAAAGCTCCGGAGTCGCTTTTCCGTACCGGTATCAGAAAAGGAGCCGGCAAATCACATAAAGAAGGAAAGTGAACAGTTTTCCGATATTTTGGTCAGAAATCATATCGGAAATTTTGAGCGCTACATGTATTTTTGCAAAATAAACAGTACCCCTTGCTGCTTATCCGAAAACATTGCCTATCTTTGTAAAGTCGTGCAAACGACTGACATATATAGTTGATGTGTTTCGCTAACACCTTGTATTAGAAATCTGGTAAATTTCAAAATGGAAGCAGGGCTGAGCAGTAACACTTGTCACATGTATCCGTATGCGAATGACATGCGATATAGGTGTGGGGTACTGTTTTCATTTATTTGCTTCCGGGTTTTACCAGAACCTCTAATACAAATAAGTAAACCGGCTCCACACTTTTTTTGCGTAAATATTACCTCAAGAAGAAGCCGGACGACACGACAGCGGAATTCCCTGTTATTCCGGTCACTTCATCCGTGCGCCTCAAATGTAAAGGTTATGGCTGGATGACCCGGAAAATGATCGGGAATCCGTAAAATTTAACAGAAATCATTCGTGGAGGAAAAACAAAATTCCTACTTTTACGAAAACAGATTCGCTTTGTTGAAACAATCGAATAGTAGCATGGAAAACATCTTGAGAGTAAGGATAAAAGCAGCCCCGGGAGACGCACCGCCTCCTGAAAGGTTAAGGATAGTCAGACCGTCGTGTGAGAATTTCGGACGGTCCGGTCTTATGACAATGTCCGGTTTTCATAACCGGCAGAAAAAACACTCTGCCAGGTATCGAAAGGAAGAAGAGTGCTCATCCTATCTTAAAATAATTACAACCTTCTGTTTTTCCTATATTTTCCTTGCCGGCGGTCTTTGTAAGGTTTATCGGAAATCTTTTTTTATGGTCCGTCATGGATTTTTGCAAGTCCTTGTCTCAGGCATGGAGTCCGGCTGGCAGCCTGTTATACAAAAACATATTGCTTATAAACGGATATATCCCCAGTATATTCCGGGCTGTTCTTTCCGGAATATATCCTTAGCAACCAATAAGTTCCGGAAATAATCGGAACATAAAACATAACAGATATGGACAAGTCTTTTTCAATCGGAAAATATCTTCTGTCAAAGACAGGAAATGACAGAGAGACAGAGGTACGTCTGAGGATGCTCTGCATGGCAATGGCGAAAGACATGCCGGAAGAGAAACGCAAACGGTACATCCGCCCGTTTTTCACGGATATGGAGTTCATGAACAGAATTGCGGAATGGATGAACGAACTGCCGGAAGCCATCACATGCGGACAGCGTGAGTTTGCGGACTGGCTGGAACTCTTCATGATGTCGGCAGAAGAGGAATCCACACGTTATGTGATCCGTCTTCAGGCATGGTATATCCATTTCTGTTGCGTGGAGGAACTGTTGACAATGTGCAGACTGTTACAGAAACTCCGGCTTGAGCATCTGGATCCTATCCGGAACCGGATGATTCATTACTTTCGCGAGGCACGGCAGCTGTGCGGAATGCCTTCTCTCTCCCGTCCGGCAGAGGGGATCGAAGTTTCGATACGCTTGCTGGATGCCTCCTACGACCGCATAAGCCGCAATGCCGTACTCCAGGCGGAGGAACTGCTGGGTATCCATACTGACCATTCCTTTGTGGAGAAAGTATTGGAATGCTATACCAAAGCGAGAACAACCGAGGAACTGGCGGAACTGTGTGGCGCAAGCAGCATTGTCACCTTCCGGCGGACATTTCTGAGGTTGTTCAACTGTCCGGTCGCCCGGTGGCTCCGGCAGAAACGGGCCGAACGGATACTGAAACTGTTACGGACGACACACCTTCCCTTGCCGGAAATTGCCGAACAATGCGGCTTTGCGAACCAGTCTTACCTGTCGGACTTCTGCAAGCGGAATCTCGGTGATACCCCGGTAAATATCCGAAAGAATAGAAACTGAAATGAAACAATGAAAATGAATTTTAATATGAAACTGAAAATACTGGTTATCACGGGATTTGTCTGTTTATCTTACGACTGCCATGCGGAAGGCAGGGTGAATCCGGGGGTAACAGAACTTACCAGAGAACAGAAAGAAGACTTAAAGAAAATGTACGGAAGGTACCAGCTTTTCACCACGACTTCCGGTATTCCGGAATACTCCGTGGCTAAGGCAAGAACAGAACTTCTTCCGTGGGTAAAAGCGGAAAGGGAGTTTGACCCGACTTTGGTGAAGGACCGGCTGAGTAATGCATAGCTTTTTATAGAGAGAGTTAATTAAAAATATTACGAAAATTCAAATATCAAATATGAGAACAATCATGGATATTACAACACTTTTGATTATGGGATTACTTAGTTTTGGGCTTGGCGGACGCTCCAATGCTCAAAATAAGCAAGAGCACTCGAATGTCAAGGAGATTGGTAATGTACCCAAAGAAAATGTGGACTCTTATGTTTACAAAAATGAAAGCAGACCTGTGTACTATGCCAAATATGGTAATCGGGGTTGCTTATTTGAATTGAGAATAAATGATATACTGATTACAGAAATGACGAAGTCGACAAACATAGGTGAAGCATTGATAACAATTAATCCTACTATATTTAAATCAGGAAGGCAGACTGTTGAGATTCATCTATCTCCTATAAAAGGAGAAGATGTTATAAGTAATGCAAAGCCGTTTTGCTTGGAAATTGGTTATTATGATTCTACAGAAGAAGTAGATGAGTCGGGAGAAGCGACTTGGCATACAGTTTATACGCTTCCTGAAATTGAAATGCCGGAAAATGGGTTGCCATACATTGATATGAAGGGGGAGTTCGAAGCAAATGTACCTTATCAATATACTTACTGGGATGATTGCGTTGATTTAAGAACAATACCTGATATTGAACAGAAAATCGTCAAAGAGTATGAATATGTCAGAAAATTAATAGCACAGAAAGATTTAGAGCAGTTAAAGAAGTATTTTATTCCATCTTATCAGGAATTTGCAATTACTATATATCAAACAAAAGAAGAAATAGAATCTGATTGGAGGGAAACCTGTAAACTTATAAATAAGCACTCAACAAGTGACCTTCAACCAATAGAAGAGTATCGTATCGTGTTTTCAAGTAATGGTCGAAGCGTATCTTTACGGTCAAATAAATATAACGGATACCCGAGTGCTTTGATTTTTATAAAGGAAATAGACAATGGAACCAGGTTGAGATATGGATATATTGAGCTACATCTCGGAATGAAAAAAGGGACTGATAAACTGATTCCTCTTATGATATAAATTCTATTTTATGAGCACTCAAGGTTTTAAAAAAGGGATGCTACTTCATTCCTACTTTGAACGGTTAGCAAAAAATAATTGGAAAACGAAAAAGGGAGTTTAGGGGTGGTAGTATAACTTTGAAACAGCAACTAATAATTAAAGATATGAAAAGCAGTATGAAACAATTCGTATTTATTATAGCATTTCTTTTACCTGTTCTATGTAAAGGACAAGCTATTGATAATTCAGAAAATAAAAATATGGATATGAAAGTTGAAGAATTTTTAGAGAAACGGGCTTCCTTGATAAAGTCCTATCCTGTCAAACCAATGTATTACATCCAAATAAACAAGCAGGAATGTAAGGTTATTGTTTCTGTCAATGACATATTGATAGGGCACCAATTTATTGAAGATGAAGGGCAGACAATGCTTCTTCCTATCAATGCCTATTTAAGAAGCAGTGGTGAATTTTCTTACGGCATAGAAGTCTTGCCTAAGAAAAATGAACTCTATTTGACCGATAAGGCATGGGTTGATGTGAAAATATACTATTTGGAAGATAAAGAACAGCCATTAAGCGAAGCTAAACAACTGGGGGAAAGCCTGCGTTTACCGGCAAATATAGGAGAGAAAAAATTGAAGGTCTTTAAAGGAGAATCCTGTTTTACAGCAGAACTGCCTTTCGATTATAGCGATAGATTAAAGAACGCACAAGATTTATCTGCTATTCCGGATTTGGAACAAAAAATCGTCGATTATTACAATAAAGTACAAAAGTGGATAATCGATTGCGATTTATACACATTTTTAAGGGAAACCGCTGATGTTACATTGCGTAAAGCTGAAATGCTATACTTAAAAAAGGAAGATTATCCTGAATTTTCAAAAGGGGCTAAAGTTTTCTTTAACATTGATGGGGTTTTAGATAGAAAAGTCCTTCCTATACAAAATTATGAAATGGTACTTTGTCATGGCAATAAATTAGTGCAATTGCGTTCTAAGATAGACTTGGATACAGTCTTGCGTATGGATTATTATGAATCGAAAGAAGATAAAGATGCAAAAGCAAATACCATTACAAGTAAAAACATCATGCTTTATATACCTGACGGAGAGAACGAACTTAAAATGTTCTATTAAATGAACACTCAAATTTAAAGGAATACGGATGGTAAATTATGATCGTGATAATGGTTTCTTTGCTTCTTGTCTTTTCCGCTACGGCTCACGAAAGAAAATATGAGGTGACGGGGTGTCTTTGCCGCTATCGGAATATAAAAATGTACGAACCATGAAAATACTGATTATCGCTATGGTGATATTGAGTTGGTTTACTTCTTGCTCCGGCAAAAAGGAGAAGCAACAGGAGAAGGGATTTCGGCGCATACAAGAAGAAAACGACCGATTGCGTAACGAAATCAAAAGCCTGCAAACCTGTAAGGAAAAGGTGCACCGGGAACTGTGCCGGGTACGTGATGAATAAAGGACTTTCGGAAAAATACACGTGAATACAGAACTATAAAATAATTTTTCGCACAAAATGGAAACGAAATATAAGGTCATATTGCATATACTTCTTTATCTACTAACCTTTTTCGCTTACCTTAAGGCGTTGGAATGGGCTATTGAACATGGCCGTGCCAGAGTGCCCACAAGCGATGCGATGGGGCAAGGTATGAAAGATGCACTCAATACTTTGGTCTATACAGTTTTGGCGATTGCGGTGGTTTATGTGGTTAGCATGCTGATTGCAAAGTTTCTTCTTAAAGGGAGCATTTTACTTTCGGCTTGTATCAATGGTGGATTAATACTGCTATGGATAGCCATCTTTGTTTTTGCCAGCCGGAATCAAAAAGTACGACCTATCTCTGATTATCTGATAGTGGAAATAAATACTCCTTGCCTTTATCCCATCACTGTTTGTGACTGTAAAATAACATTGCCGAACGGTGACGCATATAGGCTTGGAAGAAAGGTAGATAAACTGATAGCGGTAGAAGGCGACGCATGGGGAAAAGGGGGAGGCGAAAAGATATATATTCTTTCCGATTCGCTTCCCTCGCATATTGATATAAGCTATTTGTCTTATGTGGAAGATAAAGTGTACCATGTGGAAGAGGATTTACCCGTAGAAAAAATTAATAAATTGTATCATGAGCGGTGGTTGAATGGATGGAATGAAGAACAACGTTATGACGGATTGGTTATCGGGTGCGCTCCGTATGGAAGCGTTCAAATATGGCTGCGTAGTGATATACACGGAGGACGGCGTACCGAAGTGTGTTCATTCAAGGGAAAAGAAGAATCGGAAGCCCTGTGGGGGTACAAGATGGATTGTGATGGCTTTTATTATAAATATGATAAAGAAAAAGTTAGGAACGAGGTCTGGGAGAATCTAAAAGCGAACGGATTGCCGGACACTCTCTTCTTTAATAACAGCCATATCCGGTATAATTACCGTATCGTGGTTGAAACGGAATCGATGGATGATAAGTTGCATGATATGGAATTGGTTCTCTGTAACGGAGAATATGATAATACTTCCCAAAAACAAATTCCCGATTGCGATTATAAGATGCAGGTCTGCCCTAAATATATTCGATTGGAATGGCAGAACAGATATAAAAGTACCTGCTTGGATTTTAAGCCAAATGAGATTTTCGATTTTTTCAGTTCATCATTCGGTGGTGATTGTTCGCAACCGGGCGATTTCGTGATACAGTTGAATAAAAGCGGTGAGTTAAAAAATATAAGCCTGAAAATCGGGAAGAATATATATATCTATGATAAGGAAGCAGGGGTATGCCAACGTTCGGAACAAAATATTTAGTTGCTGTTAATTAAAAATATTGTCATTATGAAGAAAATACAAATCAACCTGTCAGTGTATCTTATAGTATTGTTCTTCACGCTAACAGCCTGTGGAGAAAGAACGGACGGTCTGTATGGCACACGCTACAGCCGCTCGGAACTGGAAGAAATGGGTGTAAACACCGAGCATCTGTTTATTTTCGACGGCGATAAAATAACTTATAACGGCAAAGAGTTTTGGCCGGGAATGAGTATTAAAGATACCTTGCTTAAAAACTGTATTACAAATAATATCTTAATAATATAAACTATCATGAAATCTTTTCTTAGTATATTTTTTTTATGTGTGAGTTATACATATTGCATTGGGCAAACTAAAAATAGTAATAATATGACCTATTCCAAGAACAATGAACCAAGAGATTATAGTAAAATGATCTATTCATTATCTGTAAATAGTATGGATTGTGAATTTGTTGTCAAAGTTGATGATGTGCTGGCTTTTAAACAGGAACAAGGTTCTGGAGGAAGCACCACATTCAAATTGAATCAATTCATTTTGAATAATGGTGAGCATACAGTAGAGGTTGAAATGTATCCATTGCATGGTAAACATGTCTTGGGTGATGCACAAGTAATTCTTACCTTTCACCGTTATCCTAAAAATGATATGGCTAATAGCTATGATTCTTTTAAAACTGTAAAGTCATACATTTTGAATGAAGCCGGAGAAGTTGTTAATGACATATCAAATATGAAAAGATATTCATTTTCTGCAACTTTTCAAGCTACAGGACTACCTATTGGGAATATGGGGTGGAAGAATTCTGTAACTTTACAAAAGGAAGATCAGGCTAAGTTGCATAAAGAATTGTATAATGAGTATCGCAAAATACATGCTATTTTAAAGAATAAGGATTTAGACGCATTTTTAGAACTCACAAGACCACGTGAGGAGTTGATAGATTTTACTAATTGTTTTAGAGATATTGATAGAAAGGCACGTTTGAATGGCATTAATAATATGATAAATGCAAAAGGAGCAATATTGAGTGAATTGCCGGAAATACATGAAACTCATATGCTTTTTGAAGCCAATGGAAAATTAGTTACTTTATTGGATAATAATAATCGTGCAATTATTCAGTTTGTTAGTGAGCAAAATAATTCAATGAGAAATCAAATTCTATTTAAATTTTATAGAAAGGATAATAATTCAATGTTAGAAGTCATAAATTAATATGAGCACTCAAAATTATAGTGAAAAGTCGTCAAGATCCGCATGTATCGCCATGCTAAGGACTATTGGGGAGTATATATAGAAATTAATCAGCACCGTATAAAATAACCAATATTTCCCCACAGGGATTCAGGTTCTATCTTCCGGCATATATGTTGTTCGTACAGGAAGATTATGAGGGGGCGAATATGATACCCGAAAACATTGTCCATCCGCTGACATTGCCGGATGCCGGAACGAAGCCATACGAGTTTGTACGGGAAAGGCCGGTGCTGTTTAATGAGAGACAGAGGAAGGCTGTACTACACTTTTTGGAGTATTTGGAACGATGACATACGGAAGATTTTACAGATGTATGTGTGGGCGTTTGAAAGATGGTGCAGACTTGTTACTGACGAAATATAAAATACATGAACCATGAAAATACTATTTATCGTTATGGGAATATTGAGTTTGTTTACTTCTTGCTCCGGTAGAAAAAAAAAGTTGGCGAAGAAAGAAGGTTTAGTCCTGAATGAATTTGAAGTGGAAAAAAGTAAGTCCTATCTTGACACTGATGCGTTAAGTAATATTGTCAGTTTCAATAATAAGGGAAACGATACTATTGAGGTATGTACCAAAAGGTTTGACATTGCCACATTTGAACGGCATAAGAAGGATTTTGTTACTAATTATCATGAAGGTTATAAAGTGCTGAACGATGATACCCTAAGAGTATATAGTAAATATATAAATGATAATGAGGTGGAATATACTATTGAAGAATATTCTAAAGAATCATATTTTTGTTATCTGAATACATACTTTGCGAATGGTAATATGAAATCAAAAAGGATTCTAAATATAACAGGTGATATGTATTTAGGAGTTTCTTTATATTATTCAAAAGAGGGCAAGTTAGAAAAAGAAGTCAATGAAGATGAGGGATATTGTTTTACATTTCAGCAACTAATAAGTCTTTTAGAAAAAAGAGGAGTATTTATTCCTAAAGGAATAACATTACCTGATGGCTTTATTGATTATCGTTATAGAATAAGTAGGGATATTATAGATGATTTAGTAGTTTATACAGTGATATACCCATTGTCTGATAGAAAAGATGTAATCATTAGTGTCCCGTTAAAATGGGACGAGTTAAACAATTAATCAAAAAGCCCCGGAATCAGGGGATCATTTAGATCTTTGACATCATTGAAATTAGTCTTGTCGAACAGGTCACGCAAGTGGGTTTTGTCAGTCAATGATATGCTGAGAATTTGCAAAACTTCATAGGTTGAACGTTTCAACTTCATATCATGTTGGACAATAGCCACAAGACAGTACGTGATAATAGCCACACTGATTTGTATGCGAACAGCGTTCTCTGTTGTGCCCCGGAATTTCTTTATCTTGAGATGCTGCTTGAGCCATTTGAAGAATAGCTCGATTAACCATCTTTTCTTATAAAGATTGGCGACATCCAGTGCAGAAAGTTGTTTTGCATTCGTCAAGAAAGTGAACTCACGGTCATCCTCTTCGTCGTAATATCGGACGAGTCTGAATGACTCAGGATATTTTTTCTCGGAGAGATATCCGGTCAGTTTCACTTCCGCATCTGTCATTATGTTCTTTGGCATTCTTCGCTTCCATTTGACTGTCTTATACTTTAAGTTTGTCTTGGCTCTGACAACAAAGAAAGAGTCTGTAAGATGTATCCTATAGAGTTCTTTAAAGGAGTCATAAGCCCTGTCGAATATATAATAAGCATTTGGTTCATAATGGATTGAAGACATTGCTGTGGAATCATGCTTTGAAGCAGTGGTTACGGTATAGAAAGCGGGAACTTGTGCTTCAATGTCGTATAAGACATGAGCTTTCACCCCTCCTTTCTTGCTTCGGAACTTTGCCCATGGGAATGTTGCAAGACACAACGGAATCGTTGTTGAATCAAACGCATATTTCTTTCCGGAAATGTCAAGGATGTTGGTCGTCCGCTTCTCGCAGGCTTCCTTCATCATATAGAATGCAAAGTCTTCGAAGATTCTGTAATCACGGTTCTGGTTGGCTGTCGCAAGAGTTGTTTTGGCTATCGGTTCACGACCTAACCCAAGATGATATTGCTTGGCCCTATGCGCCTCGAAAGCAACGATTAAGTCTCGCAGGCTTTCACGGTTACTCAGTTGTCCAAACATCATCGCGAGCATCTGATTCCAGCAAGTGAAATGTTTCACATATCTGTTGCCATCATACTTGCGAACATAGTTGTTGAACTGAGTCCTGTTCAGAAAAGCGGTTAATTGAGAGAATACGTATTTGTCTTGGAACATAGCAGCCATTTGTATTAGACTGCAAAGTTGCAAAATCAAGTCCGTTTCATTTTAAAAAACCGCGTAATTGACTATATTTCAATAATTTCAAAGAACTAATTATCCACTTTTACGGGACAGTAGTGAGATGTAATACTAAGTGTGAGTGGAAAAGATGGTTCTATTATAAAAGAAATTCCTTATACTATTGAAGATAATTAGATACAAAAAGATGATTATACAAGAAATAAAAACAGCTTTTGGCGATATGCCTTATCCGGGTACGGAGTATATAACGAACGACTTGGAAGGGAATGATCTGGAACGAAAGCAGATACGGGAAGTGTTCAGCCGTTATGAAAATTGGCAGGATGTGCCCCGTGAATTGCTCCTGCAAGAACGGGATGCGTTGCCTTTATTTGAGCCACAGGGGTTCAGGTTCTATCTTCCGGCGTATATGTTGTTCGCACTGGAAGATTATGAGGGGGCGGACATGATACCCGAAAACATTGTCCATTCGCTGACATTACCGGATGCCGGAACGGAGCTATACAAGTTTGTACGGGAAAGGCTGGTGCTGTTTAATGAGGAACAGAGGAAGGCTGTACTACACTTTTTGGAATATCTGGAACAATGCCATGCGGAAGATTTTACGGATATATGTGTGGGCGGTTGGCATTCGGCTACTCCACGCAGGGCGATTGAAAGATGGCGCAGACTTGTTACTGACGAAATATAAAATATATGAACAATGAAAATACTGTTTATCGTTATGGGAATATTGAGCTTGTTTAGTTCCTGCTCCGGCAAAAAGGAGAAGCAACAGGAGAAGGAAAAGCTGTATTCGTGGTATCCAAGCGAAAGCGCACCCTACCTATATCCAACAACCATTCATGTGGGATATTTCGGTATGCCGGATAAAAGTACGGTTTATATACCCAGTAAATCATTAGTTGGCAATGTATGGGGGGTCGGACAATCATTACACGTTGTGGGTGAAGAATATAAACCTTTGCCGGAAGCGATTGAAATAGTATGGTTGTCATTTACTGAAAATAAATTTTATTTTGTTTCTGACTGGTTACCCAAAAAACGATTACAATCGTTATTTGATATGGTGTGGATGAATGTGCGGGGAATAGAACAGCGATATGATAAACTTGTTGTTGGTATGGCTCCTTATGGAATGATACAAATATGGGCTGCTGGTGACGGTAGACGAACGGAGGTTTGTTGTCTACATGGACCGGAAGTACCCGTAAAGATGTCAGAATTTCGCCCTCATGCTATTATTAGCCAAGATGAATATGTCAAGTCTACAATTGAAGACGAACCAGACATATATGAAAATTTAAAGAAAAATGGTTTGCCTGACAGCTCGTTGTTCGAAAATTACCGTAAACGTTTTAATTATCATATAGTTCCTGAAATAGAAATGGCAGATATGGATTTGACACAAATCGCAGTCCATTATTTTAATGGAGAATATGATGTAATATTATGGGAAAGACTAAAAGAAAATCTATATTCTTTACAAGCGCGCCCCCGTAATATATATATACGTTGGACAGCAGGTAAGGATCAATATGAAGCCAGATTCGTATTTGACGAGCGAATGATTCTCTCTGCTTTTGAAAAGGTATTCGGTAGTGATTATCCGCAGAGGGATGATTTTGAAGTTGTGGAGCTTTACGACAAGTTGTATGGTGAAGGCAAGTTGCCCAAAGGTGATTTTACCATTCATATTGGCAGTGAAGGAAAGCCCACCGGAGCAAGTCTGAAAACAGAGAAAGGGGAAATAAGTATACCGACTGATAAAATGCAAATTTTAGTTATCAAAAATGATAATTTGATTTATAAAAGCAGTAATTATAACGAAAGGGACTGGTGGGGTTATTGAGAAACACAAATATATGAACCATGAAAATACTGTTTATCGTTATGGGAATATTGAGTTTGTTTAGTTCCTGCTCCGGCAAAAAGGAGAAACTGTTAATTAAAAACATTGTTATCATGAAAATACAAATCAACCTGTCAGTGTATCTTATAGTATTGTTCTTCACGCTAACAGCCTGTGGAGAAAGAACGGACGGTCTGTATGGCACACGCTACAGCCGCTCGGAACTGGAAGAAATGGGTGTAAACACCGAGCATCTGTTTATTTTCGATGGCGATAAAATAACCTATAACGGCAAAGAGTTCTGGCCGGGAATGAGTATTGAAGAGGTGACGGAGATATTCGGTGAACCTTATACACGTACGTATAAAGGAAAGGCTTTCTTTCATGAGTATATAACTTACTTTTGGGATGACTGGGGGTAATGGTCAGTACCCAATTGAGGGATGGCATTCAAACAGTGATGATGGTGGATATTCGTTGGAATTTGACAATTGGCAAAGCACTGGAACTTGCAAATGACGATGATTTGCAAGATTTAGTAAAAAGTATGAAAGAAGACAATCCCAAGACTTATTTTAAAGGCAATATTCTGGTTGGTGGCGTGCCATTGGGAAGGATGACAAATGTAAAGAAGGATTTTATGAAAGAAAATGAACTTCTCTTTTTTGAGCGATTTGAAGGAGAAGGGATTGTAGAATATATGGTTACGGATTCTTATGATTATACCAAACTTAAAAATTTCAATATAGAGGATCGTTATATGTTTTATTATCTTGTCTTGATGTCTATGGATTATACAAAAACAGAGAGTTTTATGTGTATACTTAATAAGTACTATCTTTAATATTTGTTCATTATGGTAAAATACATGGTAACCTATTAGATTTGTATTCCATAACCAAAGCCTCCGGCGGGGTAACTCTCCGGGGGCTTCGTGCATCTACACATAACGCGTTAGGGATTAAAAAAAGAAATCCTAAATACATTGATTAACAGAATTATTCAGTATATTTACGGGCATAAGCCTATTATAAAAAAGGCGCACCGGGAACTGTGCCGGGCACGTGATGAACAAAGGACTGTGGAAAGACAAGGTGAAGAAGCTGCTCACACAAACAGACTTGCCGTTGTGGGAAGTGGTAGAGGTATGCGGATTTGTGTCACAATCGTACCTGACAAAGTTCTATCCTATGAATTTCGGGGCAAGTCCGGGTGAGATACGGAGAAGATTATAGTAAATAAAAGATAGGATTATGAATATCAAAGTACTATTAATTATAAATATGTCGGTTATGATACTAATGTCTTTGTCTGGTTGTGGACCATCGCGTCCCAAAGATATAAATGAGGATTATTTTTTTACAGAAATATTTCCTCACGAAAAAGAATTTGGCATCTATCCAGAAGTACATATCATTTATCCTGTAAATGAAAAAATTATTTTTTTATTAGGAAATGACGAATATGTTGTATCAAATGAAAAAAAACAAAATGCTTATTTCTTTAGTAGTGTGGATGGAGGGAAAAAATTTAAAAAGCAAACATTGGGAAATGGATATTTAGAAAATATTCATGCAACTGATGATGGACGCAATATATCTCTTATAAAAAGAGTGTATTATGATAGTTATAATTTTAAATATCAGCTTCTACATTCTGTAGATGCAGGAGAGCATTGGACTACTTTCGATTTTTTTGATAATAAAAAACTAGAATGTGCAGCTTTCATTACCGCAGATACAGGAATAGTATATGTATCTGAAGACCCTGTCGGATATGATACTCAAAATTTATATAAAACAACTGATGGAGGAATTTCTTGGAAAAAGGTTTTCGTAGAGAATTCCGATAAATATTATAATTGCAGATATTGTCTAGGTCAATCTTTATTAGCATTGGATAAAGAAAATAATAAAATATTGGATTTAGATATAGAAACAATGAATTATAAATTTTTGGATATCAATATTCCTAAGCATTTAGATATTTATAGTGAAATAATAATGGATCCTAAGACATTGAATCTATATCTAATTTTAAGTGGAAAAGAAACTAAAGAGCATGGTCAGGAATTCTTATTATATAGCATATCTGATCACTCTATGATACCTTTACCTAATCCGACTTATCAGGTGAATGTATATGGTGACTTTATAGGAGCTATTGGAGAAAACGGTGGGGTCACTAAATACCATTATAGTTACGATTTTGGAAAAAAATGGCAAACAGAAACTCCAAAAGAATGGTTTACAAGAGGGGAAGCCGGTATGTTTGGAGAAGGATATCTGTGGATTATAGCCTATGCTTTCCGTTACTCCAAAGGAAACCCGTTAATGGTGAGAATACCTTAATATAGCTCCAATCTCAACAATAAAGAATATGATGATGTATAGATTGTTATTCTGTTTTTGCCTTTGCATCCTTACCGGATGCTCTGAAAAAGATATTGTTATGCACGCGTTAACCTATGACGAACAGGGTAATTACGAAAAAGCCATTGTTTATTGGAGCAAAGCTATAGATATGAATCCACACGATGCTCGATATTACATCAATAGAGGAGCGGATAAGCATGAACTTAGAGATTATACAGGAGCTATTGAAGATTGTAATATGGCACTTCAAATTGACTCGTCTCTAATGTATGGATACATAAATAGAGCTGGAAATAAGTACGCTCTAAAAGATTACGGAGGAGCTTTAAAGGATTATAATACTGCTTTAGATATATATTTGTTTAGAACAAAAAAATCTCGAATAACACTTCCTTCCGGAACCGCTATATTCCCCTTAAAAAATCCGGCTATTACTAATGATGATTTAATGGAAGAGCCTCAATATCAGATAACTCAAATCTTAATTGATAGAGGACAGGCATATTACCAATTGGATAGTTTGAATTTAGCATTAAATGATTTTACAGTTTGCATTGAGGAGAAATTCTGTTTATCATTTTGCTTTTATTGGAGAGCTTGTATATATTACAAAATGGGGAAAATAAATAAAGCATACGATGATCTTGAACAAGTATTACTTTATGAAGATAAAAATTCAGATATGGCTAAACATGTACAAGAAGTTTTAGACAAGGGGATTTACGTCTTAAATACCAAATTGAAATTTCAACCATGATAACATAGTATTGAAAATATAAGACCCTATGGTCTTACTGGCGATATAAAATGGTGTAATACCAGATTTATAAGATAGAAAGCCGTTTTTGTGCAATTTGAGCGATTGTCGAAAAAGAATGGGTAGGAGGCGAAAAATGATATGTGAAGTAACTGAGTATCTTTGTCGCCATTGGAATATAAAATATGAACAATGAAAATACAAATCAATCTGTCAGTGTATCTTATAGTATTGTTCTTCACGCTAACAGCCTGTGGAGAAAGAACGGACGGTCTGTATGGCACACGCTACAGCCGTTCGGAACTGGAAGAAATGGGTGTAAACACCGAGCATCTGTTTATTTTCGACGGTGATAAAATAACCTATAACGGCAAAGAGTTTTGGCCGGGAATGAGCATTGAAGAGGTGACGGAGATATTCGGTGAACCTTATACACGTATGAATGAAAACAAGTCTTTTTGGGGTGAGTCTACAGATTACTACTGGGATGACTGGGGAGTAATAATAAATACCCAATTGAGGGATGGCATTCAAACAGTGATGATGGTGGATATTCGTTGGAATTTGACAATTGGCAAAGCACTGGAACTTGCAAATGACGATGATTTGCAAGATTTAGTAAAAAGTATGAAAGAAGACAATCCCAAGACTTATTTCAAAGGCAATATTCTGGTGGGTGGCGTGCCATTGGGAAGGATGACAAATGTAAAGAAGGATTTTATCGAAGAGAATGAACTCCTCTTTTTTCACCGGCATAGAGGAGATCGGATAGCAGAACATAGGATTTTGGATTCTTATGATTATACCAAACTTAAAAATTTCAAGAAAGAGGATCGGTATATTTTTTATTATCTTGTCTTGATGTCTATGGATTATACAAAAACTGAGAGTTTTATGTGTATACTTGATTTATACTACATTTGATACTTGTTCATTATGGTTAAATACATGGTAACATTTAATTGTAGTACCGGAATGGGCAAGGTAAAGTAGTGCTCTGCGCCCACTGCCACTATCAACATTGGCAATTTTCCCAGGTTGAACACTATCCCAAAACCCATAAAACCTTTCTTCCCGGTCTTTACACAACAAGATGTTGGTCTGTCATGGAAGTTAGAGAAGTACATGCACGCAAGCACAGATGTTTGAAATGAAGTAAAATGGCTGGGATCAACCACCCATTTTCACCGGGAAACCATAAAAAGAGCCAAACATTCCCTTCGCATCTCTTGCAGGATGAAACTTTTTCATTATATTTGTAAGGCAGTGTAAAACAATAATTTTAAAGCGTGTTGGCTGGTACCTTGTATTAGAAATCTGGTAAATTTAGTTATATCTCAAAATTTCACATCTTAATATCTTATAAATTAACAATTTATATTGTGATGTGTTTTTATCAAGGAACAAATTAGGAACAGAAACACGAATTATCATATTTTCTTGTTTTTTTATTTGCACTACCTTTCTTTCTCTTCACTTGTTCGTACTTTGAGTATTTTTCCAAGTCATTTCACACGATTTTCATCCTCTCGCCAAGAGTGATTGTTGCAGTCATCTATGGATGAATAACCACAGCCAAAAGAAAAAAGGACAAATCTCTGTTTCTTTCAAGGAACATTGTTTTTTGCAAAGGTAACCATTTCCCTCAAAACACCTATACAGGCAGTCCAATATATCTGCCTATATTTAGTTTACTTTAGTTTAGCATATATATAAGCTAATAGACTAAACTAAACCTTTACCGAAGTTCTCCCCCTTACTTTTATATTCACAGTCAAAAGAGAAGATAATCGCACCGATATTTTCTTTTTTCGCTGCATCCCAATTTTACGGAAGTTCCTTTTATCGTAACTTCTGCCATAGGCATTTTATCCTCGCATCCCAACTTTCGGTCTGCCTGATGAGAATTGTGTCGCAAAGGTACTTGTCATGTCTTTCTTGTATTCAAGGTCACAGCCTGACGGTTCCCGACAAAATCTCCACGCTCCGCTTTGCAGAGGTCGTATTTGGTCGTGAAACCCTGCATAAAGAGCCATAACACCTTTTGAGGCGACATAATTTTCAATCAAGCCCGAAAGTAGCTGAAATGCTAAAAGAGGGAAAATAAAAAACTTAAAACTTAGGATTATGGCAAACTATGCAACAAACATTTTCTACGCAAGGACGGAAAACAAAGCAGACCTCGACAAGATAGAGGCATTCTTGGATGACACTTTTGACGGCTTTGTCAATAGACACAGCGATAGCGTGGATGCGGAGTTTACCTCTCGTTGGGTTTATCCGGAAGAAGAAATCGACAGGCTGATAGCTTCGTTGGAAGCCAAAGACAAAACTTATATCAAAATTCTGTCCTACGAATTTGCAGACGAATACGTGAGCTTCAGAATCTTCTCACAGGGTAAATGGGATATCAAGTTGTAACCCTAAAATGACAAGACTATGTACGAATACGAAAAAGATAGCGAAATTATAGGTGCGCACTGCACCCTGCTTACCCCCTATAAAGGCTACTCCGAGGGAACAGTTGTCGGCGACTTCGGCAATAAAATAGTGGTACGTCTTAGCAGTGGCAAAGAGGTGGTCGAGTACCGTGATGAAGTGATTATTTACGATTAAATCCAAGAGCGATGCAACAGGTAGCAATGAAATTCGTCCAATGGGACGTACCCGAATTAGAAAAGCTGAAAGGCTGCAGGGTTTACCAGTTACGGGAACAACTTGATAACGGAGACAAGTTGAGCCGTGAAGACAAGAACTGGATTACCCGAAACGTGAAAGAGTGCATCCATTTCAAAAGAGGTATCGCATTGATGGGCTACTTCTTTGATTTCTCCGATGTTCTCAAACGATATTTCGTGAAACAGCACGGACATATCACCGAGTATTGCGCCATTGACAAGACTGCGTTGCGCTCTGTCTTGTATGGTCGAATAGAAGACGTAGTAGAAGTATAATTAAAATCAAAGAAACATGAAAGCAACGATTGAGCATAGCTTTTGTCCTTATTGTGACGAGGTAACAGAACTCTACTTCCGTATCATCAACACGATTCTTTTCTCAACCGATGAAACGGAACTGCGTACCGGCATGGAACGCCTACAAGAAAAAACACGTCTTGATGATTATTTCGTCTTCGGCTATGGCAAGCATCACCTATGGGTCTGCCAAAGACGTCCCAGTAATCAAAAAAAGATTTTCGAGCATCGGGTAATCATGGCAGAATTTTGATGATACAGGCAGGAACGGGATAATCTTCCATTCCTGCCACGCCGCATTCCCTTTTTTACATCTATCTCTCTCTTTTGGCTGCGCCATATCCTTTTGTAAAAACCAGCCATTCGTGAAAAGCTGCCGTCCGCTTTTCCGAAAAGCAGGGTTCTTTCCTTTTTCCCTTTTGTCCCCTATTCTTTCTGCCGGACGGGAACATGGCAGCACCCCGATACCCCGTTCCGCCTTTTGTCGCCACTTCGTTGATATTCCCTTCTGCGGTATCGCCACCTGTTGTCAGTTCAGTGTTCTGTTTGTAGCCACCTCTATTCAGTCCGACCGAATTACACGAAAATCCCTGCCGATTCTGCGGACTTACAGCCGAAACGCGCACCATTGTGCCGGTGGACGGATTGCTCTTTCACTTCCCCTGCAACTACGGCTTTCCGCTCATTTTCAGAATAGTTTTCCGCCGAAGTCATCATCATTTTCCGATGCAAAGATAGTATGCAGACGGGAACGACTTTGGAAGTCTTGACCAATGGCACAGCCGTACAATCTTCCTTTATCGAGCCTTCTGGTTTTGCCTACGGACAAAAATAAAGAGTATTGATGCGTCCGGCCTTGGTGCATTCCCTTAACTGCACCTACTTTTTGAGGCAGCGTAAAATTGATTTAATAACTTCTAAAAACAATTCATTATGAAAAAGATTGAAAACAATTTCGTAGTAACCGGTTTCGTAGGAAAGGATGCAGAAATCCGTCAGTTCACCAACGCAAGTGTAGCACGTTTCCCTCTGGCAGTAAGCCGACTGGAGAATAATGGCGAGGAATCCAAACGCGTTTCCGCCTTTATGAATTTTGAGGCGTGGCGTAAAAACGAGAACACCGGGTCGTTCGACCAACTGACCAAGGGTACGATGCTGACCGTCGAGGGGTATTTCAAGCCCGAAGAATGGAGCGACCAAAGCGGTGTGAAACACAACCGTATCGTGATAGTCGCCGTCAAGTTCTATCCGCCCGTCGAGAAGGAGGAGACTCCTGAAAAGCCGGCCAAACCAGCGAAAAAAGGCAAGAAATAATCCTTGCCTTATCACGACAAAAGCGGCCTTTGGGTCGCTTTTGTTTTACTCATTACGGTGTTGTTGCACCATCTGTACTTTTATACTCTACTTGTTCTCTTTTACCGCATTCAGAAATGCTTTGGCAGGTTTGAATGCAGGGATGTTGTGAGCGGGAATTTTAATTGTCGTATTCTTCGAAATGTTCCGGGCCGTCTTTTCAGCTCTCCGTTTTATAACAAAGCTGCCGAAGCCGCGCAAGAACACCTCGTTTCCCGCAACCATCGACTCTTTTACATTTTCCATGAATGATTCCACCACAGTCATCACAACCGTTTTCTCTATTCCGCTCTGCCGTGAGATCTGAGCGACAATTTCCGCTTTTGTCATATTGTTCTTGATTTTAATGAATACGGTGCAAAATTAACAAATATCCGCCTGTTATAACAATCCAAACTTATTTGTCATCCCGAAAACTGCTTTTACTGAATCCGCCGAAGACGCCCCTCAAGAGCCTGCCCACTACCAAAAATACCAACAATAAAATTATAATATCTCCCATAGGTCTTATTTTTTATAGGTAAGCGTCTCCGCGATGACGCAAAACAATGTAAAATAGTCCTATTAAGATACGCAAAAGCACTTGATAACATTATCGTTATCAAGTGTAATTAGGTCAGACAAGAGTAATCCTGCTGAAAAGTATAATTATGATTTATGCCACTTGTCAGGCAAAAGTTCCCGATACGCTTCAATAGATGCAGTAGGTGGTAATGTTGCCGAGCGATTCATTATATCAGAGATATACTCGAAGAAATTTATCCCTCTTTGGCGACATGAACATGCCAGTGAATAATAAATAACAGCCCGGTTTGCCCCGGCATGGCTTCCGAAGAACAACGAATTGTGCCGCATAAGTGATATGCAACGATTAACCCGCTCGATGGCATTATTATCAAGTTGGTAATTTGGTGAGGTAAATATATTCCATATATCCGACATTTCGTTCTGCATATACGTAACGGCTTCATAAATATCGGTATCAGGAATGTAACCGGGGCGTTTTGTAATTTTGGAAAGCTTTTCTTGAATCTCATCAAGTATCGGCGGAGCGTATTTTTGTCGGAAACGTAGTTCTTTTGCCTCGGTCCACCCATCCACTCCAATTGTATGAAGGTGATTGTTGTGATAAAGCCGGTTAATGAGACTTACAATCTCCTCCGCATCGGGATCTTTTTCGCAATCCTTGAATTTTCTTTTTATATGCTGGAGGCATGGCAGCCTCATTATATTCGGAAATCCTTGTTTCCCCAGTTTACGATAAGCGGTCAGTCCGTCACTTTGAATAGTTCCTTTATAGTCCTTCAAAAAATCAAAGATAATTTCCTCTTTTCTGGAACCGTCTTCATAGAAAAAATAAACCAGTCCCAAATTATGAGCTACCGCCACCCAGACATAACCTTTTTTGACATGTAGACCGTTCTTGCCGGGTTCTTTAATGAGGACTTTGGCGTAGGTCTCGTCACATCCCATATATTTGTCTGATAAGACAGCCATGCGCATGGTATTGTAAAGATTGTCAAGAAGTACTGCCGCTTTCTTGAGCAGGTTATGCGCAGTCGACTTGGGCAATTCAAATCCGTTGTCCTTGAAATATTTAACGATACGCTCCACCGGCATTGTGTACATATAGCGTAACTGCGCCATTCCCGCAATGAACGAACCGTCATAGTTGGAATTGAATAATGGCTTGGCCGGAAGCCTACCGGAATATACCGTACCGTTCTGGCTGTAGAAATATTGCCGACGTATGCGCTTGATAAATTTCCCCGGTATATATTCATAGGATATGGAATCCCTGAATTTCATAAAACGGGCCAATACCGGATTAAAATCCTTGTCTGTGGGATACAATTCCTCCATGACAGTCTCAATATCGAAATATTCCTTACGTTTTACGCCGTTGTTCCCTCTTTCTTTGGGAGCATAGGCACTCTTGGTCGGAGAAGAGGAGGGCATGGTTTTATTTTCAACTTCCGAGGAGGTCATAACGGATGGTTTGTGCTTTTCAGACTTGTTGGATATAAGCTTTGACAGTCCCTTGTTTATCCTCTTCTGCTTGTTTACGTCCGCATCCTTTTCCAATAATGCTTCCTGCATGGATGTTATGGTCGACATCAGTTCCTCGCGTTTAAGATTGGCTATGGCGAGTTCAGTCCGGAGTTCCTCTATGGTCTTTCCCAGGTCGTCAATGCGCGCCAGCAAGACCCGGTTGGTCTCGTTGGCGACATCCAACTGTTGTTGTAGAACCAATGTAAAATCAGAACTTTTCATACCATAAAAATAATGAAAAAATCTGATTTTACCAAGCGAATTTTGATATTATTTCTTTGTATATCAAATAATTATCAGCTGCTACAGGCAATTCTAAAGCGTTTTTTAAAACGGAGTTCTTGAGCAGTTATCCCTCGCATTATGAAATAAAACGTGTACCAGTCAAGTTCGTACACGCCTTTTTCCGTGCTATAACGAGGAAGGTCAAAAGTGCCTCTTGTGAGTCGTTTATAATATAGGATAAAACCGTCTCCGTCCCAACGAAGAAGTTTTATACGTTTCCGGTCATGGGAAAAGAATACAAATATATCTCCTGAAACCAATGAAAGTGCAGGATGGGCATAAACCAGTTTGGAAAGGCCGTCAATACCATAACTCATACGGACAGGTTCCGGAAAGAAAAAGTACCGGTTGTTTTCTGATAGTTCAAACATGGTGTCGGGAGTATTTATTTTCGTCTTTGGTCTTTATCATAAGTATACAGGAATGTACACAATTCTATGACAGAGCATTCCTCCACATGAATGCTCTTCCCGTCAGGACAGCTAATAGTCACTCCTCTGAACATATCAGAGCGGGTCCCACCATTGGGCCGGAACTGAACCATGACCATGGAAGACTGTCGGGGAATCTTCGCATTGAGGCTTGCTGCCTTTTGCAATTGTCTGACGCTAACCTTCATAAATCTCATCCAGCGCAACATGTCATAATAACTTGTTCCCATTCTGGCGCAATGAACTTTCAACGAATAACGTGGATTGGAATCCAGCTCTTTCCGGTATGTATCCAGTGTCTTTCCGAATCTTGCTTGTGCCTTGTCCCCGTTGGAAGGGTGCGGAATATAAGGCTGTCTGCTGCCTTTGGGAACCTCTATGCCTTTGGCTGCACATATTTGCGCCCGTATGGAGAAAAAATCCATATTGTTAATTGCCAGCCAATTCGCCATTCCCCTATAACTGATATTGTGCCTTTCACAAAAATCAACGAAACGTAGATTAATATCATTATCAAGTTCAGTCTTCAAGAGTCCGAGGCTGTTTAAGTACAATTCATTTGAATTTTGAGGCAGACCGGTCTTCAGGCGTACTTCATTGCATAGTCTGGTGAAGCTTCTTCCGGTGGTTCGGAGCCATCTGTTAAAATGGTCATAATTGATTGAATGCTTTTCGCAGAACGATACTAAGGATTTTTTAGGATCTTGAGCCAGTTCTTTTTTTAGAACTTCCAACAATGTAGGATATTCCAAGGAAATCGGGTTGGGATTTTCTATTACCATGATTCGTTTTTTTATTGATTTATGCAAAAGTAAAAGTCGTTTTTGAGATGCGCTATACGTCATCGCGGAGACGCTTACTTTTATAGTTATATCCAACTTAAAGATACGAAAAAATAATGAATTACGCAAGTAATCTACTGATTTTCAATATCCATATTTGATTTATAAGTTCTATTTCCGGATGCCCGGCACGCGTCCCGGTGTTCGGTTAAGCTGAACCTTGTATTTATTGAGAATGCTGTACACGGTGCTTTTACTCCGGACACCGCTCTCTTTCCAAATATCACGGATTGAATACCCATTGTTATACATATCCACGATTTTTTTGTCCCGTTCAGTTTTACTCATACTTTTTTTGGTAATCGGAATACTGATACTCTGCTGCAGGCGTATAATCTTATCTGACGACTTCCGCAAAACAGCCACTTCCTCCGGTAATGCCCCGAACATGGCCAATACTTCCGCCGGTGTCGTGTCCGGAAACAATTTGTTGTCGGTGTCAATTTTATCGTGAATGGAGATAATACGCACGACCTTGATGCGGCATAGCTCGATCAATGCCGATAGTTCCCGTAAACCACGCACGGCATTGCTGAATTTTGACACCACCAATTCGTCGCCTCTTTCAAGATTCGACATCAGTTGTTTCCATCTCGGTCTGAGCGTCTCGTGTCCGACCGATTCTTCAACCACTTGTACACACCCGTACTGGCGCATCCATTCCTTATCCGCATCAAACGCATCGTAGGAATTCGCCTCGAATATATAACCGACTTTTGCCATATCAATATACAATATTCATGATAACAAGTGCAAATATACAAGTTTTATTCGAGTATCTGAATCATACTATATTAAAAAACGAAAATCGTACATTTTTCATGTTTTTATCTTCACTTGTTTTCATTGGTAATCATACTATTAAGTACGATATTAAAAAATGCGCAAAATACGGTTTTTCGGATGCGAAGTATCAAAAATAATATATAGTTTTGCACTAAATAGTACGAAATAATATAGTATGAAAACATCAAAATCGAACTTAAAACAGCCGATAATCTTTGCCAAAATAATTGCCGTTTCGATTGCCGTATTCCTATGCGCGTCATGCGACAACGGCAATGGCAAACGATTGGCGAAAGCCAAGAATGACCCTGCCGGAACATACAGGGAATACCTGTCTGACATACGCAGGCAGAAAAGACTCTCCATTAAAGAATTGACCGGACACCTCAAGCAATGGCAAACATTGAGGGATTCCGTATTCCTGTATCTCGAATGTGATACGCTTGGCCGGCTTCATTCCACTGTAAGAGAAGAGTGTGAACAGATACATGATTCCATCCGCATGGAATTTTCACGGATGGTGCTGTCTCAAACACGCACTTATAAGGATATACTGTGGGTAAAAGAACAAATCTCGCCGCATCTTGAAGACAAAGAGTTGCATCGTGTGGCTGAAACAATCCGGCCGTTCTTTGCCTCATTGGATAACCAGCCCGTCAGTCAGAGAAACCGACAACATATTCTTGCCACTTATCGAGCTACCCTTGCTGAAACGATTGATTACGGTATTCATTGTATGGCAGACCTGACGACCTTTATCGAAAAGGAGGATGCTGTGTACCGGGCATTCCTTTCACGTCTGCCTGATTTCGACGGCGAGAATCTTTCCGACATCACGCATGACACGGAACGATGCTGCGCACAGGTATTTCTTGCCGCCGAACGGAACGACATCACCTATCGCAATGCCATGATTTATTTGGCCATGCGCACCAACCGCAGGCTGATTCAGAATGTCCGAACCTGTATCGACGACATCTGCAATCAAAAAGTCAAGACACCGGCACAGGCACAAGCCTACATCTGGATGCTTCTCCAGCCTTATTCGTCGTTGGACGGTTTCTGCTTGGCGTTGCTTTCAGCCGAAGAAAGAGAGCAACTCGATATGCTTGCCTCGCAGACACCCGACGCTTTCAGAGAGTTGGGCAGGATGCTGCACCCAGGAGACAACCGCTTGGACGAGCTGCCCGGAATGCTGATGGAAGCATTCATACACACGCTGTAAAATATGACAACAGAAAAATATATGAATATGTTACGACATTTTTATAATGACTTCATGGCATTCGTCCCCCTGCAACTTCCGCAGTTGCTCGATGTGACGACGATGGAAGAACCGCAGTTCTACGGCGACTATGTGCTGCTTACGTTTCCGTTGCGCACCCCTTACGAACTGGACGAAGTAATGGATATGTTCGAGGACGACATGGAGTTGATCACGCTTTACCACCATATCCCGATGCGGACGGAAAAATTCGGTCATAGCACTTGTGCATACTCGAATCCCGCTTTCGGACAGATGTTCAAGATGAACGCCAAGACTGATACGGAGGGTAATGTAAACAGCATCCTTGTTACCATCTATGATTCTTTGGAGCAGATGTACGGGGACCTATGCCTCGATTTGGAACTTCACTCCAAAAGCGGGTTCCTGAAATACAAGAAAGACAAGTCCGACGTGCTGATGAATTTCATATGAGAGAAAGTTTATACCGACAGATGGTCTATTGCATCAACACCTACCGGACGTGGATAGAGGTTGCCGATGACAATCTCTACAAGGAGCATATCATCTCAAGAACCGACCGCACCGATTACCTCGTTTCCCGTACATTGGTGCTGCGTGCCTTCAAGACGAACGGCATACACGCCGAGGGTACGACATGGACTATTCCCGAACACGAACTGGACAAGGCTTTGGCCATCTACCGAAAGCAAGACAGTACATTCAAGCAGCGCATCAAGAAAGCGGCCATGTACTTTTCGCCCAAGGATGCCGAAACCCTTATCCGACTGGCGACATACGGTATTGTCCAGTTGGAACTCATTGTGCGCCCCACTCCCATACCCGAAAAGCCCTATTACTTATGTTACTGAATATCCTGCTACTCATTTTCTGCGCGATACCTTTCGGGGTATCAATGTCATTGTACAAGAACAACAAGCGGTTCATGACACCCTTTTACATGGCAATGGCACGAAGCGGCAACGCCCGTAAACTGTATGTGCAAGTATGGCTGATATGCCTGCTTCTTTTCCATTATGTATATGCCTGTGGACATATGGGTGAGTTTGGAATCCTACTCTCTACCGGTGTCTGTGCCGCAATGTTCTCGTTCCGATGGACGGACAACTGGTTACGCAGGTTGCTTGACCGCCCCGGTGCATTTGTCACACTCGCATCGGTCGCACTGGTCATCGGCTTTGTGCCGCATCTGTACACCTTGGCGATAACCATTACCTATCTTCTTCTGGCAGCCCTGTTCTATCCCTCCGTTCGGGTCATGTCCGAATGCAAGGACACGGGGACACTTTCCGGATGGGCAAAGCATCCCGGAATGCTGTCAGAATCCTATCACGACAATCATCACGCAAATCTGCCGCATGAAGCGGACAGCGGCAACACTGACATATCCGCACAATATGAATCATTAAAACCGAATGAAAATGAAAAATAACCAAAAGATACCTGTTTCCATATTGGCAGACAGGGAGGTATTCGAATATCTCAAGGAGAAAGGGGATGAACGCAAGACACGCACCGAAGCGTACTGTGACCTGTTGGACAAATCACTGGCAGGTTTCGTTTCCCCGTTTTTAAGAAAGAAGGACTACGTGCTGCAACCCAACCAGTGCTACCTGACCGTTTCCGACCTCGCATCGGAGTGGCATTGGCACAGGGCTACCGTCCGTTCTTTTTTGAGTGCAATGGAGGCATTCGGCTTGCTGACCCGCATCCAGCTTCCCAAAAGCGTGGTCATTACCATGACCGTACAATCCGGTCAGGCAGCACAGCCCCGCGATGCACAGGAGCAGCCGGACTTTGCCGGACAGCTCCGTGAGGTATTGTCCGATTGGGTAATCGGCAAAACGACCGCTGCCGAAACTGGCGTAATGTGTGGACAACTCGTAAGTCTGGCAAAGGCTGAAATTGCCGACCGTGACGCCGGACACTGTTCGGACACCCATTCCATCACGACCTCCGCACATTCCGGCACTTTGGTCACGGAACATCGTGAAACAGCCCTGTGCTGCATCGCCCACGCCGCCCTGCAAAAAATCCTGCACAAGTCGAGATTCGATGACAGTTCGCCGCTTGTGGATTTCTTCCGGCTTGACCTCGGCGAAGAATGGGCAGCTTTCATCGAGTCCGCCAAAGACCTCGCCGGGCTGATTCTCGACACCGAGGCATCAGTGACGGACTTCGACATGGACGAAGACCAAGAACGCCTCAAATCGCTTCGCAAACCCTTTTTATCGCTTCTGGCGAAGGCACAGGCGATGGTGGATTGAACCGGGAGTCGAAAACAGATTGTATAACGCGAACAATCCGCCTCCATCCCTTAACGGTCATCCTGCCGGTTATAGGAGGCACACGGGCTTGCCCGTCTGCCACGAAACAAAGGGAAGGGGGAGCCTAATACCCCGACCGTCTATCGACCGTCGGGAGGCTGTCCGGGCAAGCAGCAAGCTGGGACAGGACGGATTGTCCGAAACAACACGAAAAGAGTATGGCAGATCAAAAACAGGTACTTGATGTGAAGGTGTCGAAAGGCATCACCACAGCCCAAAGTAACGAACACTTGCGTGATCGCAGTGAAAGGGCGGAAAAGTACGCTATGAATAAGGGGAATTACGACCCCACACGCAAACACCTGAACTTCGAGATTGCACCCGGAGGCAAGGTACGTCCCATCGACACGAGCCGCAACATTCCCGAACGGATGGCGGACATATTGGAGAGGCGTGGAATCAAAGACCCCAACGAAGGACTGGCAGAACCGAAGTACCGCACGGTGGTGAACTTCATTTTCGGCGGTTCCCGTAAGCGGATGCACGAACTCGCATTCGGCACGCAGAAAGTGGATTTCGAGAAAGATGCGGACAATATCCATATCAAAAGAGAAAGCGATATTGAACGCTGGGCGAAAGACGTCTATTCATTCGTGAGTGGCAAATATGGCGAGCAGAACATCGCCGCATTCATCGTACACCTTGACGAATTGAATCCGCACGTCCACTGTACGCTCCTGCCAATCAAAGACGGTCGCTTTGCGTACAAGGAAATATTCGCCGGTAAGGACAAGTTTGAATACAGCGCAAGGATGAAACAGCTTCATACCGACTTTTTCACCGAAGTCAATACAAGGTGGGGAATGTCGAGAGGAACAAGCATATCCGAAACAGGCGCACGGCACAGGACTACCGAAGAATACCGCCGTATGCTATCGGAAGAATGTACGACCATCGAGGAAAATATCAGCCGTCATCAAAAAGTTCTGGCTGACCTCCAATCGGACATCCGTCTGGCAGAGCGCAGGGTCAAGGGGCTTACGACAATGGTCGATAACCTTGAGAAGTCGAAAGCCGAAAAAGAGGCCCTGCTATCGGCAGCCGAACAGGATTTGAAAGCGAACAAGGGTGATGCTGAACAATTAGCCGCACAAGTGAAAAGTCTGGAAAAAGAACTGGCCGGAATCAACAGGCAACTGGCAGATAAGCAGGAGAAGTTACAGACGGCTGACCGGCAGCTTGCCGAGCTGAAAGAGAACATGGATGCCATTGAGGAACGTACCGGGGAACTCAAGGAGGAAGCCTACAAATACTCCCATGATGTACATTCCAAAGTGGACACGTTGCTCAAGGATGTCCTGCTGGAAAATGTGGTCGGCGAGTATAGGAACGTATCGGCACAGATGGACGTGGCGGAACGGCAACTGTTCGACGGCTCGCTCGTCCAGTCCATAGCGGAACAAGGTACAGACGTGATGCACTGCGCGACGATGCTGTTTCTCGGTATGGTCGATGATGCCACCACTTTTGCCGAAACTCGTGGCGGCGGAGGTGGCGGCAGCGACCTGAAATGGGGATGCGACGAGGACGAGGACAACCGTGCATGGGCACTCCGCTGCATGAGGATGGCGAGCCGCATGATGCGCCCGGCCATTGGCAAGAAACCCAAACGGTAAGTGGCGTACGCCTTATTACAAATCAAAAAGTATAACGAATAATATCATTGGAATATGACGAAACAGATCTTTTTTATATTGGCCGTGCTTTGCACGTTGCAGGCGCAGGCAAGTGTACAACCCGTACAGGTGGATACTGTACAACATACACCGTACTATAATGTCTCGGAGGAACGGCAACCGATACAGCCCGTCTATCTTGACGGAGTGGTACTTCCGGCATCCCGGACTGGCAACTGGTTTGTCAGCATTGCCGGGGGTACGTCCGCCTTTCTCGGCACACCTCTCGGCTGCGAAGACCTCTTCGGACGCTTGAAACCCTCGTACAGTTTCGCAGTCGGAAAATGGTTCACTCCGTCCGTCGGTGCACGTATCAATTACAGCGGTGTGCAGTTCAAAGATGGAACATTGTCCAATCAGGAATACCACCATATCCATGCGGATCTGCTGTGGAATGTCCTTGGCCGCAGATATGCCCGGCAAGAACAGGTACGCTGGAATCTTGCTCCCTTTGCCGGTGTCGGCCTGTTGCACAATGCTTCTAACGGGAATAATCCCTTTGCTGTTTCGTATGGCGTACAGGGAGAATATCGGATTTCCAAACGAGTAAGTGCCATGTTGGAACTCTCCGGCACGACCACCTTTCAGGACTTCGATGGTTACGGACGCCCGAACCGCCTCGGCGACCACATGGTATCGCTGACCGCCGGTTTCACGTTTCATCTCGGAAAGGTCGGTTGGAAACGCGCGGTTGATGCAACACCTTACATTCGTCAGAATGAGTGGCTCGTGGATTATGCCAATGTCTTGTCCGGAGAAAACAAGCGTTATAAAGACTGGTACGACCGCAACCGACGGACGCTCGCAGAATTGTTGAAAATTCTGGAAATAGAAGGCTTGCTTGACAAGTACGGTCATCTGGTTAATGACGATGAGACCGACCGCCGTCAAGGTTATCCCAGAAATAATTACAGCGGATTGAACTCACTTCGGGCAAGATTGAAAAACCGGCATTGGGATGGAATCTCGCCACTTGATTCTGCAAGTATTATATATGGCAACAACGGAGATGATTCCGAACAACCGGGCATAATCGTTTCTGAAAAGACGGAACTCATACAAGCCGGAAATTGCATCGGGTCGCCTGTCTATTTCTTTTTTAACCTCAATACGGCGCACCTGACGGATGCTTCCCAAATGCTTAACCTTGATGAACTGGCTCGCGTGGCCAAGAAATACGGATTATCCGTGAAAGTGACCGGCGCGGCCGACAGTTCGACTGGAACTCCCGTGCTTAATGGTTCATTAAGCACATTGAGAGCGGATCATATCGTTGCAGAATTAGAAAAGCGTGGCATACCGATCGAACGCATCGTCAAGGTAAGCAGGGGCGGCATAGCTGACCATGTGCCGGTCGAAGCCAACAGGCATACGAAAGTGGAGTTATTCTTTTAGAGCTTGTTTAAATTTTCCTGTTTGAAATAAAAAGAGTGCTTCTTCCTTCCTCGAAAATGCTTATTTTTAGTTACCAAGCTTCAAATAATTATGTATTCGACGGATTTAGAAGAAACACAGTGGCAAGTTATCAAGAAAATCTTGAACTTGCAAGAAAGGAAACGAAAATATGATTTGCGTGAAATATGGAATGCTATTTTCTATGTAGTCAAAACCGGGTGTCAATGGCGTATGCTTCCCTCTGATTTCGCTCCTTGGGAGTTGGTTTACTACTATTATCGCAAATGGTCTTCTTTGGGTGAATTTGATTTATTATTGAATAACTTACGAAATAAAGTTCGTGTAAAAATGGGACAGAAGGCAGAAGCAAGTTTGGGTATCATGGATAGTCAAAGTGTACGTTGGGGTGATAACCGTTCTCTTAATGGTATTGACGGGAACAAGAAAGTAAAAGGCGTTAAACGTCATGTAGTGGTAGATAAAAATGGCTTCCTGCTTGCAGTCATGGTGACGATTGCCTGTGTGCATGATAGCAAAGCGGCTTATCTGTTGGCAAGGTGTCTGAGGGAACTCTGTTGCAATATCAAAGTCATATTGGCAGATGCCGGATATCGTGGAGAAGTAGCTGAGAAGATTAAAAATGCTTTTGGATACATTCTTGAAGTAGTCGTCAGTGGTGATAAGGTAAAAGGCTTTAAACCAATAGGTAAAAGGTGGATTGTGGAAAGAACCTTTTCATGGTTTGACAATTATAGAAGGCTTTGCCGAAACTATGAATTAACATTCGATTCGGCAGAGGAAATGGTAAAACTGGCATCCATTAGGATGTTATTGAATAAAATTTAAACAGGCTCTTAGTTTTTACATTAACTTTCATCAAGTCCCTCAATCTATAATCCGGATTGCAGGGACTTTTTTGTGAATGGCTATCATAACGTTATCAATGAGAGTAATAAGATTATAGGTTTCCTGAATCCGGATTACGCTTCGTATGACTGATAATATTTTCTGTCGAGTTATGAAATAATCCGCTTACGAGCACAAGATATTCTGGTAAAATATCATTCTTTCCCCAAAGCAGTTCTATCCCGAAAAGTTCCGAGAGGGTACGTGCTATATCGAATCCGAATGCTTCAAGCGAGGGACGTACTTTGTCCGGATGCAGGCAAGGACGGTTGCATTTGCGGGCGCATTCGGAATCTGGACAGTATAGGCATTTTCCTACATAGGCGAATGCCCTGCCTCCGTATCTGTGCTCCAGTTCCAGCAACTCTTTTTCTATCCTGATTCGTTCTGGTCTGATTAACTCTTGTGATTTGTCTATCGGGATGCCTTTTTCGATAGGAATAATTTTGGTAGCCATAAGATAGGCATACTTGTACTGGCGCAGAAATTCTCCGGTATCGAAATCAAACGGCGGACATCCCCAACTGTTACCGTAATTAGGGCATTGCCTGCAAAACTCGACAAACCGTTTCTCATCCCGGAAACGTGAAATATATTCATCCACGCCGATGCCTGCCGTGAAATTCTCTATGATATATTTTTCAGTCATTGCTTCACTTTAATGAATCCTATTGTAGTGTCGAACTTCACGCAATTATTTCGGAACAGCCGTTCTATACAGCCGCTCAGGCGCATCTCCTTCGTCAGCAGAACCGGTAAATCGAGAAAAGGGCTATAAAGGTAATATCGAGTTATGTGCCGGTTTATCGGCTCGAGTCCATTGCAATGGTAAAATATTTGTTTGAGCATGCGCGTATAAATCAGATGATTTGGGTGAATAGGTCGAGTTGGTGCAGGAGCGTGACGGTAAAGAAGATGCCGACGACCAGACTCAGCGCAATGAGCAGTGCATCGAGTACGTGGGCCGAGGGTTTCGTCGGCCGGTCGGCGTTGCTTCGGACATACTCCCGAAAGAAGATGTAGAGTGCAGGTACGGTACTGCACGCCAGCAGGTAGTCTTCGGGTATGCCGAAGAAGTAGACTTTCGACAGTCCGATCAGCGCCCAGTGGCAGAGGAACATGGCCAGCACGATATTGACCTGCTCCGAGAAGGCGAGCATCAGTCCAATGGTGAAAACCGCCACCGAACAGGGCATGACGGGCGAGGTCATCATGGGGAATTCGTGGCCCAGCGCCAGCGAGCAGAGGGGATATATCAACGGCATGGCAAGGAGCAGGACAGCGAATGCGTTGTGCTGGCCGGTGCGTTCGAGCGAGGCGTGTTTCACCAGCAGGTCATAAATCCAGATTCCACCCATGATGGCCCAGAAGAGTGCTAACATGCCGTGATATTCGCGCGGTCGGCAATAGATCATGTAATAGACTCCGGCAATCCAAAAGTTGAGCATCGCCATGAAACTCTTCATGGCGATGCGCACAGTGTTTGTCGGCCGCAGGCAGAGCAACAGAAGCAGCAGGGTTGCAATGCCCGTAAAGACAATCTGCGCAGGCCAGGTTGCGGCATTGTAGGCCGCGATCGTGTTCCAAAAAATTTCCATAACCTAACTATTTTTTCGTGTGCGTCGGGTCATAGAGAAGGCCCGGCGCTTGAAGATGAATATCGGCAGCGTGGCACCGGCGGCAAGCAGCGCAATGACACTCAGCGATACGGTGGCATTGAGAAAAAACTGCTGCATGTAGCGCATCCCTTCGTCAGCCCGATCGAGCGACTGGAGGAACATGATGAGCGAGAAAACCGTCTTGTAGGCGTAGATGCCCGGCACCATCGGCAGCAGAGCCGGGATGTAGAGACAGGTCATCGGGCAGCGGACACCGCGGCCGAGCCATAGGCTGCCCATACCGATTGCAAAGGCCGCGAAAAGCGATGCGGTGGCGATATCCAGTGCGGAACAGTGCATCAGCGTGAAACGCAAGGCGTGGCCTATGGCGGCAAGCAGGGCGATGCGTGGAAAGGCTCGCATCGGCGGATCGGAGATGGCCCCGAATCCGATGGCGGCGACAGCGGCGAAGAGTCCGTCGAGCAGAATATCCGTCACGATCATAGCAGCGAATCTTTAACCATTAACAAAGTGGCCGACAAACCGACGGCGATGCAGACGATCAGCAGCATGGCGTTGACCAGCCGGCTGACACCCATAAGGACGTGTCCTTCCATGATGTCGATGACCCCGTTGATGAGCGGCACGCCCGGCACGAGAAACAGCGGACTGGTGGCCAAAGTGATCTCGGCTGTGCAGTCGAAACGCAAGGCGGCCGTGGCGCAGAGTGACGCGACGAAAGCCGAGCAGGCGAAGACGAGAAAGTGATTGACTGCGTGAGCCTGCATGCGCTGTTTGACGGCGAAGCCCACGAGTGTCGCCGTGAAGACGATGCCCACGGCCGTCCAGTCGCCGCCGAAGAGCTTGCAGAACGAGGCGTTGGCCAGTCCGACGAACACGAGCGTGAAGATCGGGTCCATGCGCGGTTTGTCAACCAGCGTCCGGTAACGGCTGCGGATTTCGTCGAGCGAGAGGCCCTCGTCCAATGCGTCCCAGCTCAAGGCACTCAAATCAGAGTTCCGCTCGAAACTGATGGGGAGCGACGGGATTGCCACCACACGGGTTGCGGACTCGCCGCTCCCGAGGTCGAGCACAGTCAGTATCGTACTCTTTTGGAAACTCGACAACTGAACGTCCACGCCCAGCGCTTCGCCGATCCGGCGTGAATTGCGGACCGCCCGCGAGGTGTGAACTCCCGAGCCGAGCTGATAGGTGGCGTATTCGGCGATGAAACCGAGTATATCGCAAAGTTCCTGCTGCGTTTTCATATGCGGATCATTGTTTATCGGACTTTTACCACACCTGTCGCAGTATCGAACGTCACGCATTTATTGCGGAACAGCCGTTCGATGCAGCCGCTCCGGCGCATCTCTTCGGTGGGCAAGCATACCAGTCGGGGCGGGTCGATAAGGGCTATCGCATCGGCGAGCGACATGGCGATATCGAGTTCGTGGGTCGAAAACAGGATACATTTCCCTTCGTCGTGTGCCAGCTGTGCCAGCAGCGTACACAATTCATAGCGGTTGGGCATATCGAGGAACGAGGTGGGTTCGTCGAGCAGAATAATCGGTGTATCCTGCGCCAACGCCCGCGCGATCATGATGCGCTGGCACTCGCCGTCCGACATCCTGTCCATCGTGCGTTCCGCATAGTCCTCCATGCCTACCGAGGCGAGCGACCGCATAACGATTTCCGTGTCGGCCTTCTGCATCCTTCCTATCCAATTGGTATAGGGTGCGCGGCCGATAGCCACGACGTCCTCGCATTTGAGGTTGGCGATGCGTGTGCGCTCGGTCGTGACGAACGCCAGCGTTCGGGCCATCTCTGCGGTTCGCGTATCGGCGGCGGGGCGTCCGTCGAGCAGGATTCGACCGGAATAACGGCGGTTCAGCCCGGCAATAGCCCGGAGCAGCGTCGATTTGCCCGTACCGTTGCGGCCGATTAGGGCTGTCAGTTTGCCCTTTTCGATTGTGGCTTCTACCTCGCTGAGCAAGGTTCGATCCCCGTAGCCTATGGATAAATCGTGTAATTCTATCATGCCGTAACGGATTTATTGCGCAAGACCACCCACACCACGATGGGGATTCCCAGCAGCGCGGTGATGGCGTTGATCGGCAGGGTGAACAGTTTGGAAACGAGGTCGCAAAGCAGCAGCACGGAAGCACCCGAAAGAACGGTGCCCGGCACGAGCACCCGATGGTCACTGTTGCGGAACAGCATCCGCGTGACGTGGGGCATGGCCAGCCCGATGAAACCTATCGGACCGCAAAAGGCGGTCACCGTGCCGGCCAGCAACGTCGTGGAGAGGAACAGCAGCCCGCGTGAGCGACGGACGTTCAGCCCCATCGTCACGGCATACTCCTCGCCGAACAGCAGCAGGTTGAGCGGCTTGATGGTGATTACGGCCAACAACAATCCGGCGATAATCGACGGGATGAGTACCGCAAGCTGATTGAAGGTCACGTCGCCGAGCGATCCCATCGTCCAGATGACGAACATTTTCAAGGATTCATCGTTGGCAACATACTGCAATATTTGGACGACCGCACCGATTCCCGACGAGAACATCATGCCGAGAATCAGAATTACCATGATATCTTTGATGCGGTGTCCGACGGCGGCGATGACAACCAACACGATTGCCGCTCCGAGCCATGCCGCCCCAGCGATGCCTATCGACGAGCCGACACCGGCAAGTACGACGAGTGCCACGCCGAGGCTCGCGCCCGAACTGATACCGAGCACGTAAGGCCCGGCAAGGGGATTGCGGAAGAGGGTCTGCATCTGAAGACCGCTGACCGACAGGGCGGCTCCGGCCAGCAACGCGACCACCGCCTTAATCAGTCGGATATTCAGTATGATTTTCGCCGTCGCTCGCGGACAATCGCCACCCGTCAGGGCCGCCCAAACATCGCCGAGCGGCACGGCGACAGCCCCCACCGCCAAATCCAGCAGAAACAGGAAGAGGGTGAGGGCAGCCAGTGCGGTAAATAATAGGACGGAACGGGAGCGCATTTATTTCAATTGCTTGTAATAGACGAAATCTTCTGCGACCAGTTCGGGGTGGAATATCTTTACGAGGTCTCGTAGCACGAGGTCGGGATTCACCACGGCCGACTCGTAGTAGTCGTTGCCGCCGGCGGCATTCGTGCGGGCGTTGTTGTTATAGACGTATCCGTTGCGGAAGCACCGGGTGTCGGTGAACTTCGGGCAGGCGGCTCGCAGTTCGTCGAGCGTGTTCGCCATACCCACATGCAGCCACATATCGACTTGCGAGGCCAGCAGATACGCCTCTTCGAGGTCGATGGGCGCGGAAGCGTTTCCCGTGTTCTTCTTGTAGATGTAATCGCCTCCGGCATCTTTGATCAACCGGGCGACATAGCTTTCGGTCGAGGGCATGAACCAATTGTCGCCGTAAGGCGTGTTGAGCATCACTGAAGGGGCATCGATGGCTGCATCGGTTACTCGCTTTTTCAAAGCGTTATAGCGAACCGGAATCTCGGCAAACACTTTCTCTCCCTCTGTCCGTTTTCCTGCAACCTCCGCCAATGCCACCAGCCATTCGGCTTTGCCCAGCGGCGACTCTTCCAGGTAATCGCCGACATACATGAACGGGATGTTCAGTTCTTTCAGTTTCCCTTCCATCGAGCTGGCCCCGTTCACGCCGTAAAGCAGTACGAGGTCGGGATCGAGCGAGAGCAGCAGCTCATAGTTAATGTTCCCCTCATAGCCCACGTCGCCGACGCTGTCGCGTCGTGCCTGAATATCGGGATTGGAAATGTAGTCGATACCCGATACCCCGACCACGCGCCCCGTTTCGCCGATCGCGTCAAGCATGGCGATATGGGTCGAAGACATGCAGACGATGCGTCCGGCATTCCCGTTGAGTACCTGACCGGTGAAATCTTCGGGAGCGGCTTCGCCGTCACGGGCGATGAACAGGCACGTGGTAATGCTGTCGGCTCCCTGCCAAGGGTTCGTGACGGTAACCAATACGCTCTTTCTGCTGTCAGCACCTTTTATGTTAAACCCCGAAGCGTATTCAGGTGTATAGGCCGTTCGGTTGAAATCGGCAAGTTTGGAACTCTTATCATGGCAGCCTGTGAATGTCAGTACAAGCAGCAATATCAGGCTCAGATTTTTCAATGCTTTCATATTGTTACAAATTTGTATTTACGGATTTCTTCTTATTTTTTCCGAACTTCGGGGTGATGCCGATGAACAGTTCGAAGTTGATACCGGGCATGGGGCGCGAGAGCACCGAAAGGTAGTCCTCGTTGAAGAGATTATTGACTGCAAATTTCAATTGAACGTCCACCGGTTTGAAAAACAGGTTTTTCTCCAAGGAGACGTTGCTCATGAAATATTCGGGCAGGTGTCCTGTCAGCGTGTAGTCGTTGCTTGACATGGTGAAACGCTCCGAGTAGAACGCCCACTTGTAAAGGAACGCCCACGACCGCCACGACAACCGTCCTGTCAGCGAGGCGGAATGCTCCGGCACGTAGGGCAGCTGTTTGCCCACCGACTGGTCAGCAGGTGACATTTTCTCGCCCTCGTTGATAGAGGGTGTCCACGAATAAGAGCCGTTCAGGTCGATGAGCCAATCCTTTGCCGGCTGCACGGCCAGGTTCGCTTTGACCTCGATGCCGTAGGCGTGTACCTTCTTCACGTTGCGGGGCGAAAAGAATCCTTTGGTGGTGGGCAGCCAGATAATCCAGTCGTCGATGTAGGAATCGAACCAGTTCACGCCGCCGTTCAACTTATAGGCATTTTCTTTGCCGACCTCGAAACTTACACCTGCATCGTAGCTGAAACCATGCTCGTTTCTCAGATTGGGATTGCCACCGGGCAGGAAATAGAGGTCATTCAGCGTCGGGAAACGGTAATTGCGTGAAACAGAAGCTTTGAGCATCACATTCCCTTTCGGAGAAATGATGCCGTCAATAAAAAAAGCCGGTATAAGTGGAGCCCACTCGGAACCGTACATTTCTTCTCGCAACACAACCGACATGCCAAGCCGGTCTATCGGTTGCCACTTGGCAGATACGGAGCCGGAAAGTTCCACGCGTCCTTTGTCATAGCCCACGATGGCCTTGCCTCCGTCCTGCAAAATGATATTCTTGTCCTCACTGCGTACCAAATGCTGGTGAGCCGATACGTTAGCGGTGAAAAACCAACGTTTTGTTGGACTGTATTCACCTTCAGCCTGCCCGTAGAACGTATTTACCTTGCTGCGCGAACGGGTCATCGACGCCCAGTTATCAGGTGCGACCTCACGCTTGTAGTCGTAGGCCATCCATGTGTGTATGTAACCGCCTTTCACGCCAAGTTTCCAATTGCTTTTGATATGATCCCACGAAAGGACACTGCGGAAAGTCTGTTCCCGCTGGCGGTTCTCGAAGTCGGTTGCATCTCCGTAGTCGGTCGTCAACATCGGAAGTTCCCGGTTGGAGTTGATATACCATGCGTTCAGGCCTAATTTGTCGCCTTTGCGGGTGTTGTAATAGACTTCTTGAAGCAGGTGCAGGTCCTTGAACGCACCGCTTCGGTTGCGCTCTACGGGGTGATACTGCCCGATGATGTTCTTGTCCTCGTCGTAGATATTTATCTTCTTGTCGTGGTTGGTGTACTTGTAATCGTTAGGCGAGGAAGAATAGACCGCACGGGTAGAGCCGTGCCACCGCTTGCTTCCGTAGGTGAAGCGAGCGAACTCGTCGAAGGTCTTGAACGAGCCGATGCCCTGCACGTACTGGGCGTTGAACCCTTCGGCGACTTCGGGAGCCGTGCCGAGCTTGACTAAACCGCCCAGTCCGCCGCCCGTTTCGTTCACCGACGAAGTGCCGTGCAGCAGCGACGCTTGGTCGATGAAGTAGGACGGGATAGTAGAAAAGTCGGTCATGCCGAGCATGGGGTTGTTGATGCGCATCCCGTTCCACGTCACCTGCGTATGGCTGGGCGACGTGCCGCGGAAGGCAACGGTCGAGAGCGTGGCGCGGCCGTAGCTTTTGACAAACACGGACGAGTTGAATGTCAGGATGTCCGCCATTGAGAGGGCGATGTTCTCTTTCAGTGCGAGTGAATCGAACTTCGTCTTCTGCACGCCGATTTCTTTCATCGGCCGATGTCCGATGACCGTGACTTCCGGTATGGTGAGATGCCAGCCTGACCGCTTTTTGCTTTCCGTCTGCTGCGCAAAAAGTGCCGTGGGGAGACATGCCGCCAAAGCGAATAACAGATATAGTCTTTTCATATTGCCTCCTTTCTTATTTCCAACAAAATGCACCAGGGATAATCCCAACATAAAATTCATCAATCAGTTCGCCGTCAAGTGAGTAGCGGTATATCATGCCCTGCTGTTGGTAGTCGATGGCATCAGCGATGTACACCTCCCCGTTAGCGGGGTTCACCGTCAAGCCGTAATAAATCGTACCGCTGTATTCGAGGAACGGGCGCACCGGCACACGGCTCGCCGTCACGTCCATGCACCAGATGTCTTTGTTAATCCAGTAGAGTTTGTCCCTGTCGCCGTTGAGCTGCACCTCCGAGGGCCAGTCGCCCAACTTGAACTTGAACTGCTTCTCCACAGTGAAGGTCTCGGCGTCGATGCGGTAGAGCGAGGGGGCTTCGTAACCGTAGGGGCTGCCCTCGTAGCCGCCGTCGGTAATCGTCCACATCTTGTTATACTTGTCCATGACCAACGATGTGGGCTGGATGCCGATTTTCAGTTCATCGACAACTTGGTCGGTCTCGGTGTCGATTTTGATGATACGGTTCTGGTAACTCCAACAGTTGCAATAGACGTATTTGCCGTACTGCACCATCTGCTCCGTCGAGCCGCTTTCCATCGTCATGTCCGGCACTTGGATATGCCCGGTGATTTCATACGTTCGCGGATTTATAATGAAGATGCGGTTGTCCCACAGTTGGGTGACATAGGCTTTCTCGTCGCTCAGGAAATGGATATAGCGCGGGGAGGTCAGATTCTCGATGCGTCCCACCTCCTTGAAGGTGTTCAGGTCGATGGCGAAAATCACGTGGGAGTTGTTCACCACGACCCAGCCCTTGTTGTCGTAGATGGTCATCGACTGTGCCACGTCGCCGAGCTTCATGCCGTTGGCACGGAAGAAGACCTCGTTCTGCACCTGTTTGGTCTCTGGGTCGTAGTAGCTCAGCGAGGCGTTGCCGTACTGGAAGTTGCCCTCGTTGGTAATGAACAGTCCGGCTCCCGTGGCGTTGAAATCCTCCACGGCATCGCCGTAGTCCCACTTCATGCAGGCGGTTAAGGATAGTGTCGCTCCGACAACTACGCTCCATAGCAGATATTTCAATTGGTGATGGGTCATACCGTTGTTTTTATAGTTAATCCCCGGTAGTCTTACCTTACGGCAAGCATACCGAGGATTGGCAGAAAATTTATTGTTTGGTTATCTATTCAGCGGGCTTGTACTTCCCGTCTATCATGTCTTGGTAGGTGGGGTTGTATTTGCAGCCACTTACAATCCAATTTGGTTCAGTAATTTGATTATCCTTGATAAAAGGCTCAAATATAGAAAAATCAGAAAAAGAAGTAAGCTTAACGAAATTCACTCCTGATAAACTTTTAAGCTTCGGCATATCAAAAGATGTTAATTTGGAAGCAGCATCTGCACTTAAAGATCCAGCTATAGAGACTAATTCAGGGCATGAGAAAGCGGAAAATCCATGAATCGTTATTCCCGCTCCTCCAACTTTTTCAAGCACAGGAAAAAGCTCATAAGTGGTTGTAGAACGGATATCTAATCCTCCATATGGAAGGTCGTTGGTTGACCACTTACCTTCTTTTGCATATGATGGATTTGAATTGCAACAAATCGATTTTAAATTACTAAAATTATGAACCATTTTAGGAGTATTAAGTGCCCCCTCCATAAAAAATTGACCGCCAATTTTTTCAAGTTTTGAAAATTCTAAGTTTGATGCCATCATATTAATTTTGAGATGCATATAGCCGTCAACAAATTTGAGATTATTTGCAACGATGCCAGATTTCATCCCTGCACCAAAATAAAAGTCGCCGTGTACCTCTTCAATTGGAAGGGTAAAAACTTTTTTGTCTGGTGTTATGTATGATAAATTCTTTACCTTTTTAAAATTGAAATCAACATAGTTATTCGCCCAGGCATCAATATAAATAGAAACATTCGAAAGATCATCTTTCGTTATAAGTTTTTGTAGTTTCTTACATTCCGAGATGCGTATAATGGATTCCTCTGAATCTTCATTAGAAAAAACAGCATCACTAATGTCTATAGGAGAAGAACAACTTATTAGCTTCTCTAATTTTAACGATCCTATTCTTTTTAAGTTTTTAAGATTTGATAATGATGAAAGTTCATAGAAATAACAAATTGAAAGAAGGCCTGTTACGGTTGCCAGATTCGACATTTCATCAAGATTAGTAAGAGAAACATTTCCTGTAGTGGAAAACAAATCTCCTTGAATATAGTTCGAAATAATAAAACAATCTCCATTAACAACAGAAAGTTTGGGCATTGATAATTTTTCAAACTCGATAGGCAAAGATGAAAAATTAATACTTCCTGTTTCAATAAGCTCAGGGAAAGAGATAGATTTTAAAGTCGAAATCTCATTAATGCTTAACGAATTTTTAACAGTCTGTACTTTGGGAAATACCAATGTGCTAATTGCACCTTTACCCATACCGAAAATGTTTAATGCCCCTCCGACGTTTATCAGTTCGGGTATTTGAAGCGTTGTCAATGTGGACGAACTGATAACAAAATCACCCTCAATAGCTTTTAGCAGATCAAACTGAACGAATTTTACACCATTGTTGTACACATGGATATTGCCCGTTACCTCGTTCAATTTGGTCATGGAGACCATCTCCAGCGTTTCGTTCGCAGCCGGGTTTTCCTCCGAACCAATCGACAAACCGCCGATTTTGGTAATGTTGTCCAAACCGGTCAGCGTTCCACCGGTATAGCTGTTCTTTATTGTGATGGTTCCTTCGACTTCTTTAATAATACTAAGTCCAGAAATATCACTGATATTTTCTGCATTTTCTGCGTCCGAACCAATAATAAGATTACCTTTTATGATTGTAACGCCAGATTCAATAAAAGCAGCTACTTCTGAGTTTTTTTTCAGTTCTACATCACCCTCACTTCTTATCTCATCCTTCACAACAACATAAGTATAGTCATTGGTAGCTCCATTAAAAGAAGTAACACGGAAAGTACGTTCAGTGTTCCAATCAGTTATGGATGTTGGATCAGGGAATATCTTTGCAGAAGGTGTGTAAATGAAAGATGCCTTTGCTCCATCAAGAGAAACTGTGTATGGTACAGTCATCGTAATTGTGTTGTTCTCAATGACAGCATCATATGTCTTATCATTCACACTCAGTACCACGGATGTGATGAAATTATCATCAGCATCAACTGGAATTTCGTTCTTATCGGAACAGCCGACAGCCAAAATACCGAAGAAAAGGCCGAACAGCAAGTTAAAATTGATTGGTTTCATTTGTAATATGTTATTATTGTTTTTTACTTTATGTTTAAATCTTGGAACGAAAATACTTCGGTAGAGATTTCTCCTAAAACGCCGCTTTTAGCCAAGGCTCCATTCTGAACTTTTATGAAGTCGATGTATTGGAGATTTACCGGAGAGCCGTCGTGATACATGGCATTAGATATTTTGAATCCGTTTTTCTGTCCAGAACCGTCATACGAATCACCAGCCAACATATCGGAACCGCAATTATCCACATACCCCCAGTCATAAGGAGAGTTACTCCAGTAACCTGTGGATGGACTTTGTGAATTGCGTGGCAATAGTCGAGTACCGTACAAAGTGTAGGAGTCGGCCGTAATCCACAACGGATAATAGTAAGGTTGCGTGTGGTAGGCATTGAAATCGACCCAGCCAGTGTTTCCCAAATTGTCAATCCAATAAGTGTGTGAACCATCCGAGGCCGGTCGGAAATAGGTCACCTCATAATCTTGAATGGTGGTGGGTTTCCCTGTTTCGCTGCCCCGCAGTTCGTACCACTCATCATCGGGAAGTCCATTGCCGTTGACATCCTGCATCACCCACACTATCCCCGGTTCATTGGAAGAATCAAAGGCATTGCCCTGAATAGCAAAATCATATCCACCCTTATTCTGAATGCTGTGGTCAAACCCTACTATGATGTAACCGCCAAAGGAGCCGAGAGATACATAACTTTGCTTGGCAATACGCTTGGAAGCATATTCGACGGCCGCTTCTCGGGTCGATTCGCTACCGGTAAAACCACCAGTATTGGTTTCGTTGATGAATTGTCCGGGAGCCGGCGTATATTCATACACTCTGTTGGAATAGGCCGAACTCGCACCTGAAGCAGCACGATATCCGGAAGATTCCGACCCGTTCACGCAAACTACGGTGACGGCGGATTCCACGGATATGCTATTTTGCATTTCGGTGACAGAGACGGTTATCCGGTATTCTCCGGCGGACGAAGGGGTGAACTTATACACCCGACCGGTTTCACCTTCCACGGGCTTACCGTCTATGCTCCAGCGGTATTGCGGATTCTCGAAATAGTCCAGCAATGGACGCAAGAACACTGGTCGCCCGGCAAACGTATAGCGTGTGGAAACAGACTGCTCATAAGACGGGGCAGGGAAAACAACCTCATAAGGCATATTCTCGACCACCTCTATCTCCAACTCTTTCTTGGTTTCACCATCCTCGTTGGATGCTGTTATGGTAATCGGAAAAACTCCCACCTGATTTTCCTTAAACGTATAGGTCGTATCGGTGGATACCACAACCCCTGCACGTACCCATTCCACCTTGAAACCGGCAAGGTCGCGATGGGCAATCACGGCAGTCAGGGTATTCTCTATGCCTTTTTGTACTTTCAATCCTTTGGCCGGCACATACAGATTGATGGCCGGGGGCAACAAATCCCTCACTTCCACTTTCACCTCTTCTTCGGCATGACCGTTTTCGTTGTCCACCCGCAGCGTAATAAAGACCTCCCCCGATTCATCCCACGTGTATTTCAGGGTCGGGTCTGTGGAAATCAGTTTCCCCTCTATGGTCCAGGCAAACAAGGCATGGTCTGCGTACCGGTAAGTCGGTGCGATGACCAGTTCCCGGCCAATCTTGACTGCATAGATACCGTCTTCACTATCGAGTTCAATCACTGGGGCTTGTCCGGATTCTGCAACGACAACCTCATCCCGATTGCAGGATATGAATAATACAGCGAGTGTAAAAAAAAATAAATTTTTGATTACCATGAATACAAGCTGGTTAGATTAAAAGACAACCACCACTTCCAAGTTTAAATTTCCTTGAAAGGGGTGGTTATAAAATTAGTTTTCAAAAACAATATCATCAATACAGAGGTATGCAGGGGTATTTAAGCCATACTCTCCTGTGTCGGAACCTGAAAAGTTAAATTTCACAAATCCTACTCCAGCTTGATTAATAGGCCAATATGTCCATGTAGTAACGGGATTTTCGTTCTTCCCATTTCTATAATCGGCTAATACCTTGGTGTATGTAGCTAACTTATTACCAGCAAAATCATAACATTCAAGTTCAACTTGGAAATACCCAATATGGTTTCCGCCTGCATCGACTTGTGCTGACAGCGGAGTAGCTACACCGGATGCGCCGAATTTATTACCATGCATGATTACACCATAGGTATATGATGAATTACAGAACCATAAACCTTTTAGAGTATATTCGCCTGTTAAATAGAATTCGGGTTGAGCCATCCATTCGGTATTATATTCATCAGAATAACCATAAACAACAGCAAAATTATTTCCGCTATGACCTGCACCTTCGTTAGAGCCATTAACAGAAGTCGTATCATAAACACTCATTTGATTGTTATAGGAATACCACCAATCACTCGGTATGGTATCACCGGTAATCGTAATTCCTTCGGCAGAAGATGGATTGGTACGGTAATTCCATTTAGACAATGCTAATCCACCACAAGAGAAATTGTTGAATGTTCCATAATTATTAGTCACAGTGTTAATCTCAGACATGAACACTCCATCTGGATCAGCAATTTCTTTTACTTGGGTATACGAACCCACATTTCCATAATAATTAGCACCGTAGGAAGTTGTCATAGCCATCATCGAAGAGGCAAAATCATCAAACGTGATGGTAGTCGTTCCATCGGGGTTAGGTGTTGCGCGGGTTTGAATCGCACTTTCTTCATACGGAGTAAGGAAGTCATCGTCGGACGAACATCCGGTGAACACTGTGGCGGCCATTGCTACAACGGCCATTGCCATAAACCTAAAATTCTTTTTCATAACTCAAGTATTAAAAGTTAAACAAAAAGTTTAATTACACATTCGTTTTCCTTGCGATAGATTTGCAACGAATGAGAAACCGGTTATCAAAAAGAATACAGGTGGTCTTTGGATGAGCCTCTGTTCATTTTGATCTAATGCCAATTATCCCGTGGTCACTAAATCATATCTTATCAAGCAGGTCTTCTGGCTCATCCCGCTTATCGCGCCTTCCCAGCTTTCACCAGTGGCAAAGAGTGCGATAAACTTTAAT